>OBWC01000626.1_pt1 | contig 27766 bp, 21 predicted proteins | sample 1501341 | NCBI WGS metagenome assembly OBWC01 (sample SAMEA2580033, study PRJEB22360) | human gut metagenome | biome: human gut; feature: human-associated habitat; material: faeces | place: Denmark | collected 2008/2010 | reverse complement strand
GCCGAAGTGGTCTCCCGGAAGCGCCCGCCGCAGCAGCTCAGAGGCTGCTCCACCGCGCAGAAAACTTCCGCACCGGTTATTTCATGGAGATTCCCGGCGGCGAGGTTTCCTGCGGCTCCCTTCGTGAGCGAACAGGATATCACAAGGATATTGTCCGTTCCGACCGGAGGGGCTTCGCCGTTCTCGTTGTCGCCGAAAACTATCCGGCGGCGCTTCTCGTCAAAGCTGAACGCCCTGTCGAACTCCCCGGCAAGCGCCAGATCCTCCGTGAACGTGTATTCATTCCAGCGCGGGAACTCGCTGTCGGCTCTGTCCCGCACCATTATGCGCAGCTCCCCGGTAAGCACGGTGCCGTCCGGGTCAAACGGGAACTCCTGGCACGGAAGCCCGTCGGATGAAAAGCACATTTTGCCGGAAAACTCCTTTGAATAGCTGATGATCCTGACGTTAACCGCGCCGTCGTCAACAGCGGCGTACTGCGAAAGCCCGAACCTCACACGGCTTCCCTCGACGGTGAATTCCGGCTCAGGGACATCGTACCAGCCGTGTTCGTCGCGGAGCATTACTACGTGCTCTCCCCGCGCCGCAAGGAAGTCGTCCGCCTCGGCAAAGCCGCCGTCAAGCCTGGTTTCCGTACAGACGCACCCGCGGTTTTTCTGGGTCAGCGTAAGAACATTCGTGTATATTCCCGACAGAAGAGGCATATCCTCGCAGCCTGCGTATTCAATGCAGGCGCGAAGCCACACGCCCTTTTCCGGAAGTCCTTCCGAATACTCTCCGATATCGCCGCAGCCGAGGGTCAGCCTGCCTGAAAACGACATTCCATGCGTAAGGTCGCGCCTGACCTCGCAGGGAGCGAACCCCGCCGAAGTGGAATACTCCCACCTGATATCCCGGGGCGCGCCGGATTCGTCCGCGTATGGATTCCTTGCAACAGCGCAGCGCTCCGACGTTATGAAGTCAAGCGATATCTCTTCCTGCGCGGCGGTCAGCTTTATCAGGAGGTAACGTCCGGCGCAGTCAAGTTCCGCGCCGAAGGGATAGAATACCGCGCCCCGCTCCCCGGAAAGCCCGGTCACATCAACGTAACCGCCCGGAGATTTCATGTAGATTTTCGATATCTGCGCGTCCTGGCGGCGGAATGGCTCGGTCAGTGTGAACTCTGTGCCGTCTGCTGAATGTGCCGTGCTCCCCGCAGGCAGAAATTCCGGCGGCGCTGCTGGGATCAGCTCCACAGCTGCGGGAGCCGCTTCAAGCGGCTGAACTCCCGCCAGCCGGAGCATCGCCTCGCGGGTGCTGTCCGGAATGCGGTCGAGAGTGTACTGCTGCATTTCCTTGAGCCACGCGAACAGCTCTATAACTGTAATGCCGGGGTCGTGCTCGTTGAAATCGGTCCATTCCGGAAATATCACCGGGATACGCCGCTTCGCGGCCTCGACTATTTCAGCGTAATTCTGGTCGTCCAGCTTCGGCAGGCTTATCATTGCAGACAGCTCCTCTCTCATTTGGTATTGCGGCTAAATCCCCGCCGCGCCGTCGATCCTGACGGTATGTACGCCCGTTTCAGGCAGGAAATACTTGTATTCCGGTGCGCGGTCGAGCGGTATCGCCCGCACCTCGCCGTCCTGCGAATACTCCCCGGTGAGCAGCACCTTCGACGTATACGCAATGTTGCCGATGTTCCTCAGCGCGGCGTAAACGTCGGATTCGCACGGCACGCTGCCGATGCGGGCGCTCCGGCTTTCAGTGAGCCTGGACAGCGCTTCCGCGGCTTCGCGCTCCGTCTGCGCGGCGAATGCGATATCTTTGATAACCACGGATACCTCCGCGCTGATTTTCAGCGGTTTCGCCGGAACAACCGCCAGACCGCCCCCGGCGGCGGGGATACCGCAGGCGCGCTCCCTCAGGAATGCTTCCACCCGACGGCAAAGCTCCGCCGCGTAGGCGGGAGTTCCCATCTCGGCGGGCTTTACCACAAGAGTCACGCAGCCGCCCTGCTGTTCTCCACGGCGGTTTCTTCCCGGGAAGCACTTCACCTCGCCGACCTCGGAGAATTCCTCCATTACAAGGCTCTCGTGATCCCGGACGGTCACTGCTCTTCCGCCGTGGCGTATCCGCTGCGCGCCGATCCTGCGTATCGTTTCGAGACTCTGAGCCGCGCTCCCGCCGCAGGTCGGGAGGATATTCGTCATGCTTTCGATGAACGGAATCCCGGTGATAAGTCCGTCAAGCGCGCCCGCCGGAAGATTACCCGCCGTGCCGCCGCCCCAGGAATAGTCGACGATCATCTCCGCGTCGCTGGTGTACGCCGGGATACGCCCGCATGCGCCGTCTCCGAAGGTCAGCTTTCCGGCGGAGCTGTCAAGCTCGAAACACCGGACATCTCCGGCGCATTCCCCGAGGTTTTCCGTGAGCCGCCACCTTACCCACCACTCGGCGGGCAGCCCGTCGTCTCCATTTACTACCCTCACGTCTGCTGGGGAATCCCTCAGCAGCTCCTGAAGCTCGCTCACCGGAGTTTCTCCAAGCTCGTTGACCCACACTGCGCACTCTATCACCGGAGAATGCGACAGAATAATACTCTGGTATTTCGCGCCCGCGCGTGCAGTGCGGCGCTCGCCTGTAACGGTCGTTTTCTGCATTATCCGCACCGTGTTCATTTCAGCCAGAGTCAGCGGAGGAACAGGTCTCGACCGCTCTGCGCCGAAAGGCTCCTCAGCCCTTATCCAGTAACCTTCAACTCCGAAAAACTCCGCCCTGGCGAAGTCGTCGGGAGCGTACAGCGATATTATCCCGCCTGCGCAAAATCCTCCGGTGCGGTCTACTGCGCGCAGCTCGCGCCAGCCGCCGTTCTGACCGCCGGAATAATAGGAGAACTTCAGTGCCTGAGGAACGTCCGTTTCGCCCTCGAAATCCATGTACAGATTCACCGGAAGCCCCGCAGGAGCCTTGTCGAACCGCATGTACACTGTGTTTCCGCTGTCCGGCATTGTGGAGAAAAGCTCCATTCGAGTACGGGTGCCGCTCATCTCATAGGAGTTCCTGCGGCAGGAATTCAGCGTTGTTACCGTCTCCGCCGGAACGTACCCGGCACCGTAGTCAAATCGCAGCTCGATCGACTTCACCAGCGGAAGCAGCCAGCGTGCGTTCATGCTGAACCGGTTGTGTACCTCCCGGATCCTCGCGCGCAGCCACAGCCCGCTGTAGGCGTTCTGCACGGACGGCTGAAAATCCTCCGGGCAGGTGAAGCTCAGCCTCCGCCTGCCGTCGGAACCAGCGCAGGAAAACGGATTCACGTCGCCGCTGACCTCAAGTCTCGCCCAGCCGGTGCCGTTCCAGTACTCCCACACTATGCCGGAAATATACACGTCGTCCGGGGTGTTTACTCGGAGGTCTCCCTTGTCCACGACAAGTTTCTGATCAAACTGCGGCTCCGGCTGAACGTCGCCGTTCTGAACCACCACGGTTCCGACCGAGATATCCACGGTTATCTGCGCCCCCGCCTTGCTGAACGCCTCGTCGCAGGCGATATAAAGCGAATCGTAGGCGCTCGGCTCCCTTCCGAAAACGTATCCGCATTCTATCTGCGGAAGCTCCGTATCGTTGGAATAAAGCCTGTCGGGAAGTCTGCCACGGAGGGTCTCCGGGTCGTCGTTCCCTCGGCAGCTAAGGTACGCTATATCCGCTGCCAGAAACTCCGCCTTTTCACTGCGTGTCATTTCGCACATAATGCGGAATCTGCCGTTTTCATCGTCACGCACGCCGTTTTCGTCAGCCGGGACTGCCTTTCCCTCCGGTTTCGAAAGTATCACGCAGTCCGCGCCGGGGCGCGCCTCAAGCGGAATTACACCGTTCTCGCTGGGAATGCTCCATCTTACATTTTCAGAGCTGAGCGCTTCCTGATAGGAAACATCGCGCAGCCCGGAGGTACCGCCAAGCTTCACCATAATTTCCGCAGCGCCGTCCAGCCGCAGCACTGCGCCGTTCGACAATGTGAAGCAATGCCGCTCAAGGTTTCTCTCAGCCTGCGGACGGAACAGCTTAACAGGAAGCTCCCCGGGTATTTCGATGCGCGTTATGACGTCCTCGGCGGGGGCGGTCATGAAAATATCGGTCAGCTTTGCCGGAACTGCAAAGAACCCTTCCGAGGTCTCGAACACTATGCGCTCCTCGCCCCTGTCCGTGAAAAGCTGAGTTCCCTTTTTTATGTATACGCGCTCCTCCGCGCCCTCGGCTATGCGCGCTGCGGCAGTACCCACTGCGGGGGACACCGGCTTCGCGCTGACGCCGAGCATATTCAGGAATTCAAGACTGCATTTGTCCGGGAATCTGTCCAGGCGGTCTATAGTACCGCAGAACATCTCAGAGAACAGCATTGCAAGCGCCGTTCCGCCGTCCGGGGACTGCGGGTCAAAGCGCCACTCCGGAGTGTACGAGCCGCTTTTCCTGCCGATAAGGGCAAGAATATCCGCAGCGGTTCTGCCGTCAAGTTTTGGCATATTCATCTGCCCTCACCTTCCATCATGTAAAACGGATAGACCATGTTAAACTGGTTGTTTGTAGCGCGCAGCGTGTAACTGATGTTAATATTCAGCACTCCCCCGGAGCTTTCGCGCGCTGCCTGCACGTCGATATCCATGATACGCGGCTCCCATTGCTCAAGCGCTTCGCGGACGCTTTCTTCAAGCGCTGCGATACGCTCCGCACGGCTGTCGGAAAACAGGAACTCCCCGGCGGCTGTGCCGAATTCCGGAAGCATCACCCGCTCGCCGAGATTCGTGCGGAGTATTATGCGTATCGCCTCCTCGACGTCCTGCCCGGCGCTGCTCATGGCTATGCGGTTCGTCGACGGGTCTACCCTGAACGGAAAGCTGAACCCCCTGCCCATGAACCCCTTGTTGTCTGCCATGCCGTGTACCCTCCCGTCAGTTTATCTTGGTCATTGAACCCTTTATCGTCATCACGCCGCTGCTCTTCACAGTCACTGAGCCGCTGCCCTCCACGCTCGCCTCGCCGCTTGCCTTCACGCCGATTTTCGCGGAGTTCAGCTCTATTTTTGAGTTGGTCTTGATCTCCACCGCCCCGGAATTTCCATCGCAGGTAATCGTGACTCCGCTGCCCACCTTTATCGTGAGCTTCTTTTCGCAGGTCAGCTCCACGGAGCCGCTCTTTCCGCTGATATCCAGCTTGTTTTTGCCGTCGGTCACGGAAATAACGTCATTCTCGTCGTCGAGGTCTATTCTGTGACCCTTCGGAGTAGACACTGTGATGTGCTCCTTTTTCGGAGCGTCGCTGAACTCAACGTAACTCTTGTTCGGCGTTATCAGCTTGAAGATCTCGTTTTTGCCGTCGCTTACCGACGCCGGAGGAGTGTTTTTCTTTGCCCACAGACTGCCTATAACGAACGGGCGGTGCACGTCGCCGTCCTCGTATGCGAGCGCCACTATATCGCCTATACCCGGGTGAAAAAAGCAGCCGTACTCCTTCCCGCCAAACGGCGTGAGGCAGTATATCCAGCCGGTCTCGCCAAGGCCCTTATCAGCGGTGAGGTATCTGCACTTTACCCTGCCGTGGTTCTTAGGGTCCTTTATCGCGGTGACCTCCGCCAGTGCTATCCCTGTGCATTTCTGCTGGCTCCCGCCGGGCGCGGACAGCATATCCGCCATGCTCTGCATACGCTCACCTCCGTTAATCTGTAGGGGAACAGAAATCTATCCTTGTCAGGAATCCACCCGCGCTGAACGTGTGGGTTATTCCCGTGATGTAGTACGTGTCGTTCAGCTTGGGGTCAAGCCCGCCGAACTTTATTTTCGTGCCGGGAAGCAGAGCTTCGTTTCCGGGGACTGTAGCGGTTCCGGTGCACAGCTTCAGGCAGGCTTCCCGCATGAGGGATTCAGCGTAGGTCCGGGCTTCGCTCTGGCTTTTCACCGTTTTGCTGACCTTCTCCAGCACCTTCGAGCGTATCGGCGGGCACAGTCCCGCGCCGCTTTTTCCCGAGCCGCCCAGCGGAGAAGCTTCCGCGCAGAAATCCTCGAGGGTCTCTGGGACAGTGCCGTACACGCGCACCTTCCCGAGCTGTCCGGACAGCTCCACGGTGCGTTCAAAGCTCAGCATGTTCTTACCCCAGGAGTACCGCTGCTGAACCGTCGCGGTGGAGTAGATATCCTTCACGAATTTCAGCTTCGTGCCTGACATGTAGAAGGTACAGCCGCTCAGCTTCGCAAGCATGCACACGAACTGGTAATCGTCCATGTCGTGGCTCACTATGGGGTACTCCTTGTCGGCGGCTCCGGGGACAGAAACGGTGATGCCGTCAGTGTAGCCTCTGACCGGCTCCAGGAGTTCCTTTACTATCTGGCTCACGCTCTTATTTTCAAAGCTTTCACGGGAGGTGTTCCCCATCAGGAGACCACGGGCGTCCAGGCAGGATAGCGTGAGAGTCACGCCGTCCTCTGAGAAGCTGACCCCGGCGGCGTTGATATACCCCAGGAAAACCGGCTTCGTCAGCCTGTACCCCATCTCGACCCGTATCTTTTTCCCCGCGGAAGCCCTGCTGATGATATTTCCGATGGTGCTTCTTCCGTGGTCATGGTCGCAGAATATCAAAACCTCGCAGCTATTCGACATCTGGGAAGCGGAAAGCTGCACGCTCACGGATTCTATCATTTCCTCCGAAGCCTTTATCTGCCTGCCGTCAACAAAAACACGGCACTGAGGCAGAAGAAGTTCCTCGTTGTTCAGTTCCATGGCGCAGCCTCCTTTCTCATGCTCAGAGTATCGGCGGTATCACGATGTCCGTTCCTGGCTCGAGCCTGCGCGGGTCGTCGATATCGTTCGCTTCGGCTATTCTGCGCCACTCGGAACAGTCGCCGTATTCCGCATAGGCAAAGGCGCAGAGCCTGTCGCCTTCGGAGATAGTCCGCGCCTTCGTCCTGTCAGGAGAATTGCGGACGTTGTTGTCTTTCTTGTCTGATATCAGTTGAATGTCGACTACCGCGCGCACCGGCTTGCCGTCAAATGCGAACATCGTGAACCTCTGCGATATCGACATGATAAATCCCTTGAAACTGATAGAGCCCCACACGAATTCCACCAGGCTGGGTGCGTGGGTGTCGGAATTGACCGTTGTAAGCTTCATCAGCGGCGCAGTGTATACGCGGACGTCCTGCTTGAGGAGGTCTGGCGCGGCTGCCGAGAGCGCCGTCAGCGGCTGGTTGGATGCGTCCCCGGCGCTGTAGGTATCGAACAGCAGGCTGAAGCTCATTACTTCTGCCTCGCCGCTTACAAACTGGAGCACCGGTCTGTCCCTGCCCGGAATCTTGTGCTGCGCGTAGTTCACGCTGCGCTGTATCGTGAAATCAGTCGGATTGAAAATGCACGGAATACCCGCTCCGCCAACCACGGCGCTGACATTCAGCAGCTTGTTTGCTCCGTCGAGCACCTTGAATTTTGCCTTGACCGGACCTACCAACTACCTCGCCCCTTTCTATAATCCCATTCTGCGCCGCTCGCGCGCAAGTCTGTTCTCAATGCGCTCGTAGACCTTATCAGTCAGCCTGGAAATTTCATCGCGGGTCAGGCTGCTGATACCGCCGTCAACGCTCGTGTTCACCGTGACCTGACGGTTAGTTGTGACCGTCCTGCTGTTCTCGGCGGGAGCCTGAGCGGGCTGAGGCTCCTTCAATTCAATGGGCGGCAGTGAGTTCATGTAGGGCTGCTGCGCCCTGTATCTGTCCATTTCAGCCGGCGGAACCAGCATTACCATGTTCTCCGTATTCTCCGCCGTCCGGAATGTGAACGGCTTTTTTTCCGGCTGTTCTGGCAGCGTGTTTCTGTAAGCGCGTTCGATCAGGCGGCTCATGTGGCTTTCTGTGTGCCTTACAATGCTTTCGCGGACTATGTTCACGCTGCGGATAACATCGCTGGGTTCCACGCTCTTTTCAGAAGATATGTAATTTAATTCCGGCTCTGGTTCTGGAATTGCTTCTTTTATTTCCGGGACTGGAACCGGCTGCCTGGTTTCTGCAATCAACTGGTCGATTACCGATAGCGTTTTGTTATCCAACCTGTCGCGGTAGGAGCCTGCCGTGCGGCGCTCATTATTTTGAGTTTCGGACTGCGCCAGGGGCGTCAACAGCTCCGTTCGAGCCGCATTGCTCTGCGGTTCTGGTGGGAGCACTGTGCCTGTGGGTTGATTTACGGTTTCCGATGTGGAAGGCTCCGGGATTGTCAGCTGCTCCCTTTGAGCCGCATTGCTCTGCGGTTCTGATGAGAGCACTGCGCCTGTAAGATGATTTGCGGTTTCCGATGTGGAGCGCTCCGGAATTGTCAGCTGCTCCGTTTGAGCCGCATTGCTCTGCGGTTCTGGCAGGAGCACTGTGCCTGTGAGCTGATTTGCGGTTTCCGATGTGGAGCGCTCCGGAAGTATCAGCTGCTCCCTTTGAGCCGCATTGCTCTGCGGTTCTGGTGAGAGCAATGCGCCTGTAAACTGATTTACGGTTTCCGATATGGAGCGCTCCGGAAGTATCAGCTGCTCCCTTTGAGCCGCGTTGCTCTGCGGTTCTGGTGAGAGCACTGCGCCTGTGAATTGATTTACGGTTCCCGATGTGGAGCGCTCCGGAATTGTCAGCTGCTCCCTTTGAGCCGCGTTGCTCTGCGGTTCTGGTGAGAGCACTGCGCCTGTGAATTGATTTACGGTTCCCGATGTGGAGCGCTCCGGAATTGTCAGCTGCTCCCTTTGAGCCGCTTTGCTCTGCGGTTCTGGTGAGAGCACTGCGCCTGTGGGATGATTCGTATTTTTCGATGTGGAATGAGCCGGAGCCTCCTCATTTTCTTTCTGCACTACATTGTTGAATGTCAATGCGGTAGAGCTATTATGGACTGTGTTTTTCTCTGAAAAACCGCTTGTTTCCCGAAATGAATAATCCTGATAAATATGCGTTTCCGGACTATTCTGGTGACGATCTTCTTCAAACGAGTACCTTCTGAGAAGCTCTGCTGTTTCATTTACCACAGAAGTCAGCGCCGTATCCGAATTACTATGCTGCGCCGTGGAGTAAATGTCAGTTTCAAAGCTGAATCTACTCAGAATACGCCGCAAAGCCGGGGCGGTAATACACACCTGATTCTGCACAGTTCGCATTGATTCCGAATGCGTGTTACTTCCTGACAGCACGATGGTTCTGCCGCCGAAATTTACGTTCCTGGAAACCTCGGAAAAAAGACTTGTCAATCGACCTTCAACAGATTTTTCAAAGCTGCTCCAGAGCGAAACAGAATTTGCTCCGGTCTCTTCAGCTTGGAAATTATTCAAAATCGGTTCCGGAAATGCCATGGTCTGAGTTACGTCCTGCGGAGCGTCCGTGTTGTTCATTGGAACAACACGTGCTTCTCCGGATTCTGATAACCCCTGTTTTTCTCCGAAATCAATTCCCGCGCCTGCATTCAGCCGAGCGCCCGCCAAAAGCTCCGATACCGGGATTTCAAATTGACGAGAATACTCGCTTATCCCGCGGCGGGACTCAGAATTTACCATACCGTCTGAAATTTGCTCAAGCAGCCTTCCCGCCGGGGAATCGGCATAGAACTTCATCGTTATCTCGCTGGCTGGATTCAAAGCGCCTGCATATTTGGCTTTTTCCGAATGCTCTGAAGTTCCAGGAATTCCGATTCCTCCCGGCTTGCCTGTTTCTGCGTTCGCGGAAACCGCTTTGCCGAGAACGTTCTCGCGGAAAATCCGGTCTGGAATTCTGCGCTCCACCTGATAGCGGGGATTGTTTAAACCATACTGCGCGCTATTGAGAATATCAGAAAAAACAGCCGATATCCCGGCGGTCATTTTCCCGGAGAGCCGCCGGAATTCAACGTTCTGCTGAGTCGTGGAACTATCTGTTTTCCCTGCCGAATCATCGCTTCCAGTGCCGGACAGCTCCTGATACAGCAGCGCCGCCGCTTCGTAAATACCTCCTGCGGGTCTGGCGGCTCCATTGCGCGCCGCGGCGCTCTCAGGATCAGCCGCGATGAACGCTGCCGACCTGCCGGCCGGAGCTATTCTGCCCGGAACTGCGCCGATCATCTCCCGAATGGATTCACGGTCGTAATGCCGCTCGGTAAAGCCGTAGCTTCTGACCTCGCGGCGGATAAGTTCTGCCGCTTCCACGGCGGATTTCCCGCGTTCAGCCAGTTGAACCACAATCTGCGCCGCGTCAGTCTGCGGACGGTTCCCAGTTTTGCCAACCGCCGAGAGAATACGCGCACGCTGTTCCTCGGTGAAGCCGGAGGCAGATCCAAGACGGCTTATCTCGACGGCGGCGGGGCTTTCCGGGTACTCGCTTCCAAGCACGGCGGCGATACGCTCGAATATTCTGCGCTGCTGAGCCGTGAAAACCGCACCGCCTCCGCTCGAGCCAAGCAGCGCCGCGAGCGCCCGGCAGACCGTCTGAAGCGGAATGCCGCCGGTCTCCTTTTCGAAAATCAGCCGGAATACCCTGCCGACCTCCTCGGTGTACCTGCTGTTTTCCGTGAGCGCGCGGAATACCCTCCGCATTTCCGCTGAACGTATCATGCGGACGTTCTCCTGAGACGCCCTGCGGATATTTTCCGGAAATACAGAGCCGGGCTGATATCTTTCAATCAGCCTGTCGGTATGTGAAAATGAACAGAGACGAAATATCATCTGCGCCGTGAAATTGTTAACCGTAACGCGCGTATTGCTCACTGGAGCAGTCTGCGGCTGTTCGAGCATATAGAACAGTCCTAGCCGCTCCCACAGCGAAACGATACGCGGGACCGCGCGATTTCCCACTTCGTCGGCGAAGTCCCCGGAAACGCTCATCGGAACGCAGAGCGGAGCAATTCCATGAAGCACGCTCATCGGCTCCAGACCGCTGATATTCCTTGCAGCAGTGATACTTTCCACTAAGCATGCTCCTTTCCTTACATTATCGTGACGATATCTCCGTGCACCAGCTCGACCGTGGTAAGTGCCACGCTGCCGCTCATAGCGTCCAGCGTGCCGTAGTCTATCTTCACCGGCATTGCGTCAAGCACCGTCCATATCTTGACTGGCTTTCCGGCGTTGTCCATCATCGTTATCACCATAGGGTACCTGACGTGCGACCCGGCTCTCACCGTATCAAACCACAGCGCTAGCGGTTCCAGCGTTGCAGTTCCACGCTGAAGAACTATCCTGCCGTACCGCAGCCCTTTCGGTAGGTACACTGGCCGGAACGTTCCGCCCTCGATGTACTCCTCGCACTCAAGCTCGGCATTCAGCCCGGAAACCGCTGAGAAATTCCCGGTCAGCTCAATGGGAGCGATTATAACTTTGAAATTCCCGCCGGTGTGTCTGCTCTCCATTCGCCGCCCCCTTACTTCTCAAACAGGTTCTTCTTTTCCTTCTGCCCGCTGAGCTTCTTGTTTATCTGAGACACCTCCGTGCACCATCTGCGGCGCTCGCGGTGTTCCAGGGTCATCAGCTCGTCGTGGCTCCAGTGAAGGTAATACCCCAGAAACGTCATTTCCTCATAGAGCTTGTCTTGGGGATACAGCGACAGCTCTACTTTTCTAAAAAATCCAGCGGAAGGTCGAATTCCTTATTGCAGTGCGGGCAGACGACCTTGTACGCCGGTACCTCCTGCATGTTTATGCGCTGGTAGAGATCCTGCAGATACGCCATGTCGATGGTGAACAGGTTCTCGATTACGCGGTTGTTTATCGCCTGCAACGTTCCCAGCTTCGTTACCACGCGGGAAAGCAGTATCACCGTCAGGTACCCCGGGTTCTGCTGAACTCTTGGATCCCTCAGCGGCATTATTTCATCAGCGGCAGTCGCCAGCCTCATGACGCCGCGTTTGTGCACCTCGCCGTTCTGGTCGACATACCCTCTGGGGAGTTCAAATTCAAATTCTGTCTGAAAGCTCATTTTTTCCTCCGGCCTGAAAAAACCAGATATCGCCATCGGCTCAACGGTCGCACCGAAGAACCGACGGCGGTTCTGTTTTCAGTTACTGTTTATCAGTTCTCAGACGGTGTTGCGGAGTCCATTGATCCGCCGTCTATTCTGTTTACGCCCTCGTGGCATATCTCCAGAGTCTCGATAGCTACCTCGCCGCCGAGACCGTTGAGGTCAGGCGCGGTGTAATGTGTGGGCCATGCATTGATTATCTCCCAGCTCGGGCCCTCTGCTCCGGTGTCGTCCAGGAGCTTTATTGTGATGGTCTTGCGCTCGATACCGGTCGGACCGGAGGTGTTGTCGGAAGCCACGGTGTGCAGCCACTCCATCATCTCCAGCGAACCTACTACTCCCCATTTCAGCGTAATGTTGCCGTATTTCGTCAGACCTGCGAGCTTTCTGGGGGTGGTGCGTACTTCGTTGCCCTCTCTGTACTCGATAACGTCAACAGAGATGTCTGCGCCAGATACTTCGCTGAAGCCGGCAGCCTCGGTGCCGTTGAACTCCACCTTGTATCTGAAATTCTTGAACGGATATCTAATTTCCGGCATTTACTCTCATTCCTTTCCTACAAAAATCAACCGTTGCTCTCGCTGGTGTACTGACCGATTCTGAATACGACGAACTCAGCGGGCTTTACGGGAGCTACGCCGATAACGCAGATCAGTCTGCCGTTGTCGATGTCGTCCTGGGTCATGGTGTTCCTGCCGATATCAACAAAGAACGCCTCGGAGGGGGAAGTGCCTGCCAGCGCTCCGCTTCTCCATGTGCTTGCGAGGAACATCTCCACCGTCCTCTTTACTCTGCCCCACAGAGCCTCGGTGTTCGGCTCGAACACTACCCAGTTGGTGTTTGCACGAATGGATTCCTCAAGGTAAATGAACAGGCGGCGTACGTTGACGTACTTCCATGTCGCGTTGGAGGAAGCGGTTCTCGCACCCCAGATCCTGATACCCCTGCCCGGGAAGGAGCGGATAAGGTTCACGCCCTTCGGGTTGAGCAGATCCTGCTCGGCGGTGTTGTAGCTGCTTGCAAGTCCGGTGCAGGAACGTACGACCTCGTTTGCGGGAGCCTTGTGGACTCCGACGGTGTTGTCAGTGCGCGCGTAAACGCCAAGCACTGAGCCGGAAGGCGGCGCGAACACGTTCTTCTTTGAGAGCGGGTCGAAAATCTGAATCCACGGGTGATAGAACGCAGCGTAGCTTGAATCGAACATGTCGCGATATTCGAGCAGCTCGTCTGTTTTCTTTCTGTCCTTCGGCATGTCGAGAACTGCAAAGCGGCTCTTCATGTTCTCGCAGTGCGCGATAAGGGACATCTGAACCTCAGGTATCGTGATACCCGGAACGGACATTATGCTTACGTCGGAGTTCTCGATGAACGCCTGTATGCCTGTTCTTCTGCCGGGGCCGCCGTCCTTGCCGATGTAGTCGGAAGCCGCTACGGAACCCGCATTGCCATCGGTTCCGCCTGTGAGCTGGAGTATCATAGCGTCGCCCTTGCCGCCTACCGCGTCAAACGGAGCTACGATACCGGAAACCGCTGCGGGAGCCGCATCCTTCTTTTCCTTATCCTTTACCTCGGGAACCATGGGCTTCGCTGGCTTAGCGGAGACCTCAACGGTCACAAGCTCGCTTCTGGACATTCTGGAACATATGTAGTCCGCGGATTCGGTGTTGAGGGATACGAACAGGTAATCCTCCTTGACGTCGCCGTACTTTACGGAAACGTCTATCTCGCTGGATTTGATGAACTTCGTGGGTACAAGGTTCTTGTCGATGATGGAGGGGCTGACGGGATTCTCAAATGAGATCGTCTTTTCCTCGATGGCGGTGATGCGGTTATAAACGGAGGTCTTGCCGTCCGCAAACTCGACTACGTCGCCGATGTTGAAGCCGTCAACGCTTCTTACAGTCGCGCTGTTTCCCTCGACCTCGTAGACCTGCGTCTTTACGCGGGATACGGGGGATACGGTCACTTTGATACGATTGCCCCACTCGCCGGGATTCCTTGCGGTGAAGCTCAGTATGGAATCGCTCTTTGTGGAAGCGCACTTTGCGTCATCCGGGCAGACTCTCATAACAAAAGCCCTGGAGCCTCCGTTGATGAAAAAGTGCTCGACCGCATACGGCAGGAATCTCTTGTCACCGTACTTCGTCTCGGAAAGATAACCGCCGAAAATGCGAACATAGTCGCTGAAGCTTGTTACAAGCTGCGGCTTTCCGATAACGTCGCCCTTCTCTGCAAGACCTACAAAGCCTGCCGTGCTTGTTCCAACGCCTTCCATGGGAACTGCGCCGGACTCGTATTCCTCAACATACACACCTGGGGATAAATACTCTGGCATAACTTGTTTCTGATCTCCATTCCAGCTTTCCGGCTTTCGCGGGCTGCAAGAAGATCAGTGCCTCCTCTCAAATAAATTTTGTGAAGTCCGCCGGACAGCAGATCTTCGTTTATAGTAGATCCTGTCGGATAAACTAACCTGTGTCATTCGCCGAAAACAAGGTCGGCGTACTGTTTAAGATCCTCGCGCAGCACAACTGTGTTGTTCTTGCGCTGCTCGTTGACTATTCCGGTCAGCAGATGGCGCATTCCTATCGGAGAACCCTCTGAAGCCGCAAGAAACGCCGCATGTATCACGCAGTTCTTGATATTTCCTCCAGCCATCTTGAAGTTCTCAGCGAGGAAATCGTAGTCGATGTTCTCCGTCGGAGCCTTCGCGTCCAGCATTTTGCGCCACAGCAGCTTCCGCGTGGGGGCGTCCGGAAACGGAAACGCGACCACAAAGCTTATCCTTCGCATGAACGCCTCGTCGATATTCTGAAGGAGATTCGTCGCCATCAGCACAACGCCGTCGTATTCCTCCATCTGCTGGAGCAGATATGCGGTCTCTATGTTCGCATGTCGGTCGTGGGAGTCCTTGACCTCGGAGCGCTTGCCGAAAAGTGCGTCGGTCTCGTCAAAGAACAGCACGCAGTTTGCGTTTTTTGCTTCGGTGAAAACCCGCCGGAGATTCTTCTCGGTCTCGCCGATGTACTTGCTGACTATCTGAGAAAGCTGCACCTTGAAAAGCTGCATATGAAGCTGATTCGTTATGACCTGCGCCGCCATCGTCTTTCCCGTGCCGGGAGGCCCGGAAAACAGCACCGACAGCCCCCTGCCGTAAGCCGCCTTTTTCGAGAATCCCCACTCCGTATAGACCTTATGGCGGTACTTCACGTGGGTCAGCGCGCTTTTCAGCAGCTTTATCTCGGACTCCGGGAGCACAAGATCCTCCCAGGAATAAGCGGGCTTTATAGGCGTGGCGAGCGTATTCAGCCCTACCACCACCTGAGCGTAGCAGCATTCGTGCAGCAGCTCCGGAGTTACTCCTCCTCGGGAAAGCTCCCTGGCACGGTTCGCCGCCGCGGCTATCTGTCCCGGGGTAAACCGGAACTTCGCCGCCATCTCCGCCGGGTCGACGCTTTCGGAAAGCTCCAGACCGGACAGCGCGTGCCGCCACAGTGTGAGCCGCTGATCCTCGTCGGTATCAGGAATCTCCAGCGTTAGCAGAAGCGTGCCCGCGCCGGGAATTTCAGTCTGCCAGCGCCGCTGCGTGGTTATGAATATATGAGTACCGAAGAAGCGCCCGCTGTCTGAAAGCTCCGCTGAGAGTTCAGCCAGCTTCGCGCGGTTTTCTTCCTCAAGAAACTGCTCAAAATCGGTAATGCAGAGCGCCGCCCCCCTCGGAGCAGCCTCGCAGACCGCCCGCCGGAACGCCTCCGCCGTATCCTCCGCTGAGATAAGCTCCGCAGCCGGAACGAACGCAACGCTCTCGCCGCACCTCCGTGCGCAGTGCTTTATCAGGAACTTCCTGCCGCTGCCTCGCTTACCGCACAGGCATATCACTGCGGGTGCGCCATTCAGCGAACGCTCCGCCGCTGCCGCCGCCTGCTCCGCGATTTCCGCCATTATGTAAGCCTGCCCGGGATCCTCCTGCGGAAAATACACGGGATACGCGCACTCCCCGCCTGTAAGGTACCGGATAATTGGCTCAGAAAGCTGGAGCTGCCGGGTGCAGAGGGTACCCTCCACGGGGGCGCAGATGTACTTCATCAGCGCGTCCTGCTCTGAAAAATAGCGGTAGTAATCCGCTATGCGCCTGCCCGGCTCCGCCCACAGACGTATCATCGTGTCGGCTGTCGGGAGTTTTTTCGAGATATCGTCCTGTAGGAATGCAAACAACTTCTCGTAACGGCGCTCCACATCGCAGCAAAGCAGCGTAAGCACCGTCAGGAAGCGGAATCTGTCCGTTCTGAACGCGTTTTCAACTCCGAAAACCGGGAATCCGCAGTCGTCCGGAGTCGCAAGAACCCTTCCGAAAAAGTACTCCCTGGTCATTTCGATTTCGGAGGTCTCATCGTCGCTCAGGCTCTCCCATGCAGTTCCGCCGGAAGCCCGGATCAGTCCCTTTTCGAACTCCTCCCGGGTAACGACAACCCCGAGCATGCCCTGCATGCTGTTTTCCGGGCTGACCCAGTAGTGATATTTGTAGATGTAATATATGTGAAGATCGAGGACGTCCGCAAAGCAGTCCAGAAGCTCGTTCTGGCTTGCAAAGCGTTTCCCCGCGCTGGAATAATCAAAGCTCATCAGTACCTCCGCAGAACCTTACGCGTTCCCAGTATCGGCAGACTGTATTTCCGCTCATCCGCAGAAGCGATATCGCGGTTTCTCCGGCGGTCAGCGGGTCAAAGACCTCTGCGCCGCAACGAAACACAACGTGTCCTTCCGTCAGCAGAAAGCACCCGAGCGCGGCCTCAGCGTTTAGCTGGTTCAGCGTTTTCAGGCAGCCTCCGGATATCCACGGGAACTGCGCACAGCAAATCAGCGCGTTATTTTCAGCGCTCAGCAGAGTGCGCCACCGGCGCTGTCCGCTGCTCATGGTAAACTGAAACGCGCCGTATTCCTCGATGAAATTCAGACCTCGCTGCAAAAGCTCGTTTCTTACAATTTCGGAATAATCCATTACTGGCTCCCTGCTGAGATATCATTTATGTTGGTCGGCGCGATAAGCTGACCCGAAAATACCGGCTGTTGAAACTCCAGACTCGCCGGAACCTGCTCGAATGCGTTTTCCGGAGGTTGTTCAGAAAAACGCATTTCCTGGTTAGAGATAACCTGGAACTCGCGGCCCGTAAGTCTGAGCAGGAACTGATTTCCAGCGCTCAGAAGCTGTTCGGGAGATACTCCCAGCAGAGATTCGCTCAGCGAATGCTCTGCCGCGGAGGCCGCCGCAGACAGGATCTCCGGGCAAAACACAGCCTGGCGGCTATGATTTTGTGGTTTTTTCTGGTGCGCCGGTTTCCGGCTGGTTTGCTTCGTTTTGCCGAGCTGTTCCATTTTCGTCTCCTCTCAGACCTGAAAAGAAGTCCGCGACCGCCGAAGCGGCTTCGAATGAGGCTTTGCGGCGCTTATCGTCATCGGGCGGAGTTCCCTCCATGAGCTCCTCCGCCTCGCGGAGCGCCTGCTCAGCAAATCCGTCGGAGCTGAACAGTTTTTCGGCTTCACGCACGTTGCTGTTGATCTCGTTCAGCTTTGTGAGGAAGTTCCGCTGCTGCTCCTCTTTTCTGCGAAGCACGGCGGTATGCTTTATCACTGCCGCCCTGAGAAGCCGTGCTGCGTTCTCAGATTTCGGATTTTTTGAGTTCTCAAGCTCCTTCAGACGGCTCTTGCAGGACAATAGAAGCCGCTTATCATCGTCGGTCTGCAAAAACGGAAACGCCATTTTCAGCGTGTCGATATTGCGCATTTCCAACGGTGTGTCTGACCTCTGATCAGTGCCATTCACAAGATTCCTAAACAGCTCAAGTATCCTTGTGCTTCCACGGAGCGCGTCCGTCACGAGGCTCACAGCAGACTGCGCATCGCGGTTGAACAAGACCCTCGCGGAAGTGTTTCCAACGTGAAAATCGTTAGCGCTCCCGAGTAGTTTTTTCTGCCGTTCAGAGCCGTGAAAACTCCTGCCAAGCGCCCTTGAAAGGCAGACAGTAAACACCTGACGTCCCTGCCCCGCCATAACTGCGTTGGCAAGCTTCCCACCCCGAAATGCATACGACGAAAACTTGTCTGCAAAATGGCATTCATCTGATTCACGTTGCGAATCAGCAGCCACGGTCGACTCCCGATCATTAACTTTTCTGGAACCTAAACCGCCGCCTGTACTGGAATTCTCTCTGTCGGTACGCTGGAATTGTTCGCTGTTTCCCGCCATTTGTCTGGCGCGTTCTGTTCCCACGGCGTCAAACCGCTTTGCGAAACCGTCTGTCAGCACGTAAACCGGGTCAACGTGTTTTAATCCATGGGCTGCGGCAGGCAACTCATATTCGGTTTCGATGTTATTTCGCGCCTGTATGATTTGTTTCTTTGCCGTTCTGACTTGTTTTTTCTTTTTAGAGTATGTATACCCTGCCATTTTCCACCCCGGTCTGCCATTTTAATCAAAGGCAAATTCACAACGCTCATGAAACTTGTGCATATTATACCAGAAAAAAACCGGGTTTTCAATATATTTCGCACGAATGACCTCCCATGCGTAACCAAAAATCGTCAGACTACTTGGCACTTTGGGCCAACGCTTATATGTGCTAATCTATATGAAAATACCGAAAGTACTTGACAAAACTATAGACAATGTGATATAATCAATGTAAGGGAAGCGGATTGGCTGTCTGCTTCATATCATTTTTACTTTTCTTTCTTTTGATTTCTGTTATCCGTACCAGACAGTATCAATTAAAGAAAGGCAGATCAAAATTTGACCAGCGAAAACACAGCTCTTGCTATCGACCTTACTCAAGCGATACTGGAGCAATTCTGGCAGCAGGATACGAGTCTGCTGCTGAAATACATAGACGAGGACTTCAGTCTGACTGACGCCCTTAATAATTCTATTATCCAGGGTCAGCAGCAAGTATGCAATTTCATACCAACTGCGATCAGCGGCATTATCAAAAGCACGCTGACTGATAAAATGTTCATTATTGCGCAGAACTGCGGCAGCGCGTGCACTATCATCGGAAAGTACACGCTCTCTCCCATCTCTGATTCTGACGACATGGTGTACATGAAGCAGTATTGCGTGTTCATATGGGAGCTTTCCGGGCTGGGTGAACTTAAGCTCAAGCACATCGGCGTAACCAAGCCTGACAGCACGTCCGAGTCTGTCTACGGGAATGCGTTTAATTCAGCGATGATCCCGGCTGGTTCGGCGCTGAACCAGCAGAACTGTTCTTCCGACAGAATGATCATCACGGACACCGACGACTGCACCCGATTCATTCCAAGAAATGACATACTTTACGCTACGTCAGACGGTCGCAACTGCCAGATTTGTTGCTTCTCCGGAAAAATCAACGCCAGGATAAACATTTCATCATTCGTTGAAAAAGCCGGCGGGAGATTTGTCCTCATACACAGATGTTATGCGATAAATCTTGATCATATCACACTTTTGAAGCCGTACTGCGTCGTAATGTCAAACGTCAGCGAGCTCCCTGTTCCAGTAAAGCGATACAACGAGATAAAACAGCGGCTCACTGAATTATTTTCAAACAAATAAAAAAGCGGTCACGACTTGTGACCGTTTTTTACTTACTAAAAAAAAATTTCCCCCCGCCGTGCGGCAGGGGGAAATCTCTATTTAGTATGATTCAGGTTGAAGTTGCAATTCTCATGGAACTGCTTGCTCTCTTTGACACCCTTTCCGTTCTTGCGGTCGGCAGGGTGAAGCTCGTTATGCAGATGGATATCCTTTTCGGTTTTTCCGCCGCGGACAAGATCTGCATCTTTCTTCAACATATGATTCTTGTTGTCACTCATGTTTCAGACCGACAGAATCAAACGCAGCCCTGAGCCTTCATAGCCTCTGCAACCTTCAGGAAGCCCGCGATGTTCGCGCCTGCCATGTAGTTGCCGGGCATGCCATACTCCTTAGCAGCCTCGTCGCAGCTCTTGAAGATGGAAACCATGATATTGTGGAGCTTCTCGTCAACTTCCTCGAATGTCCAGCTATATCTGATGGAGTTCTGGCTCATCTCAAGACCGGAAGTAGCAACGCCGCCTGCGTTTGCAGCCTTTGCGGGACCGTAGAGCATCTTGTTATCGAAGTAAACTTCAATAGCATCAGGAGTAGAAGGCATGTTAGCGCCCTCTGCTACTGCATATACGCCGTTTGCAGCGAGGTTCTTAGCGAAGTCGCCGTTGATCTCGTTCTGGGTTGCGCAGGGCAGAGCGATGTCAGCCTTGATCTTAGCGCCCCAAACGCTGCCTTCGTGGTACTCAGCGTTCTTGTGGGAGGTTCTGTTTACATACTCCTTGATTCTGCCGCGCTCAACTTCCTTGATCTGCTTAACAACATCGAGATCAATGCCGTCCGGATCGTAGATGTAACCGTTGGAGTCGGATACGGTAACTACCTTGCCGCCCAGCTCGGTAGCCTTCTTTGTTGCGTAGATAGCAACATTACCGGAACCGGAGATGATAACGGTCTGACCCTTGAAGCTCTTGCCGTTAGCCTTGAGCATCTCATCGGTGAAGTAGCACAGACCGAAGCCGGTAGCCTCAGTTCTTGCGAGAGAACCGCCGTAGGTAAGTCCCTTACCGGTGAGAACGCCGGAGAACTCGTCACGGATTCTCTTGTACTGACCGAACATGTAGCCGATCTCACGTCCGCCGGTACCGATATCGCCAGCGGGAACGTCGCAGTCAGGACCGATGTGTCTGCAAAGCTCAGTCATGAAGCTCTGGCAGAAACGCATAACCTCGCCGTCGGACTTGCCCTTCGGGTCGAAGTCGGAACCGCCCTTGCCGCCGCCCATAGGAAGGGTTGTCAGGGAGTTCTTGAAGATCTGCTCGAAGCCGAGGAACTTGATGATACCAATATATACGGAGGGGTGCAGTCTGATACCGCCCTTGTACGGACCGATAGCGGAGTTGAACTGGATACGGAAACCTCTGTTTACCTGCACCTTGCCGTTGTCGTCAACCCACGGAACGCGGAAGATGATCTGTCTCTCAGGCTCAACGATTCTGTCGAAAACGCCTGCGTCGATGAGGTCCTGTCTCTTTTCAGCAACAGGCTGAAGGGTCTCGAAAACCTCAGTTACCGCCTGAATGAACTCAGGCTCGCCGGGATTTCTTTTCTTAACGGTCTCAAGAAGATCTGCAAGATATTTGTTAGTTAACGCCATTGTTAAGTAACCTCCTAAAAATAGTCCTCCGCGGGCGTTTCAATGCACCGTTCTACACAGTAACGTCTTATGCCTGACGGAAATATGTTCCGCTCTCCAGCGGCTGAATATATTATACAACAATAATTCCGTTTTTGCAAGATAGTTTTGAGATTTTTTCATCTCAAAAATGCTTTTTATTCATTTGCAACAATATAATTGTGCCCAAGCTGTATATATTGCACAGTTTATTTTACGAAAAACTCCAGTGCTTTCGGGACATTCCTGCAAAACCAGCCATTCAGAGCCGCTTTTTCTCCGTGAAGCTCAGATGTGCTTCAGCACACTCCAAACCCTACTGCCAAGCCATTTTTATGAGTTCATATCATTTAAGCGGTAACTATGTCTGCTTCCCCATGCAATGCAGCTTCTCACTTGATGAAATTTTTATTTTCCCAAAATTCATTTTAGCAGAGGCTTTGTTCACTATTAAATCAGAAAATGAAATTTTCTTTGTAAATTTGCAGAAAACCTCTTGACAAAAACAAGTATCTTGTGATATACTGTTCACAGATAAGCTAGTGCATGAATGCGATTTTATATGAAACTGGAGTGATGAAAATGGCAGATGTGATAGCGGTGCTGGAACGCGCCCGCTCCCTTGAACTGGAGATCAAAACGCAGATCGAACATATAGAGCAGCTCCACCGGATCTCGAAGCGCGCTGTGGAGTCCTCCGCATACGCGCGGGAGACCGTAGCAAAGCTCGCCAGGCTGGAGCGGGAAGTCAATACCTCCATCGACCTGATGTGCGACGCAAAGGCGGAGGCACTTACGTACATAAGCTTCCTGACTGGGGAGGAACGCGCGGTCATCGAAGGGTATTTTATCCTAGCCAAGAGCTGGCAAAGGCTTGCCAACGACCTTTACATGAGCGAGCGAAGAATCTTTATGCTGAGGAAAAGCGGTCTGGACAAGCTGATACGTCGATACGGCGACAAGGAAGCAATATAAAGGAGATAACAATGGGAATAGGTAAACGTATCAAGGAGCTTCGTGAGCGTGCGGGGCTAACTCAGGAGGAACTCGCCCAGCGGCTGGGGGTAACTCCATCGGCGGTTGGCAACTACGAGCGGGAGGTCAGCCACCCGAAGGAAAACGTGCTGTACAGACTGTTCGAAGCGCTCTCCTGCGAGCCTAACGAGCTTTTCGCGGACCAGTTTGACGCCTCGTCGGCACCCGGACAGGTACATTTAAAAAAGTATCTGGAGCTCGACAGCCACGGCCGTGAACTGGTCGACGCCTGCACTGATATAGAACACCAGCGCTGCACCGAAGGACTTACAATGGTGGCCGCGCGCAGCTTTAATAAGGAACCCCCCCCCCAGCCGATACGGCTCAGAAAGCGTCCCGGCGCGGGGAGTATCCTGAATCTTCCGGACTATAAGGGGGATTGAAAATGACTGGTACTCAGGCACTTCTGATCAGCGGACAGATATCGCTTCCGGTAAGCGTCAGCGCCGTCGCAGCCGCCGCAGGGATAAAAGTGATCGACTACGCGGCGTTCAGGGCGCAGTTTGAAAACAGCCTGGACGACATCTGCCGCATGGTCAGCTACGCGGGATTCAGCATGCTTGCCGATGGCAGAATGGTCGCAGTTCTGAACAGTCAGCTATGCTACGCTCCACGCCGCAAGTGGACCGCCGCACACGAAGTCGGACACCTGCTGTCCGGACACATCACCGATCCGCCCACACTGCTCACTCAGCGGCAGGAGCGCGAAGCCGACGATTTCGCCGCGGAGCTCCTGGCGCCGCTGACCGTGCTGCATTTCTGCGGGGTGTCCTCCGCAACGGAAATCGAAAAGCTGTGCGGGATATCCAGGCAGTCGGCGGAATTCCGCTTTCAGGAGCTTTCGCGGCTACGGCGCGCGCAGGACGAGGTATACCGGCTCGGAGTCAGGAACGAGCAGTTCTCACCGGACTGCATTTTCCTGAAAACAGAAGAACAGCGCGAACTCTTCTCAAAATTCGCGCCGTTCATCGGGAGTTATATTCTATCAAGATCCCGCCACGACGATTATGAGAAGCATCTCATTCAGCGCTCGCGGCAGCCTATGGCAATAAATTACTGATCAAGGCGGAAGTGCACCGGTATTCCGTTGCGGAATTCAAGCTGCGGCTCGCCCTGGATCAGCGGCAGGAAATAATTCAGCGCGTCTACGGTCACGTTGTTTCCCTCGGGATTTATCCACTCCCGGGGGAATTTCTTTTCCTGGTTCGCTATCTTTGAGATGTCCGCGGTGACTATCTCCACGCGGTAGGGATTGTTGCTTATTCTGCGAAAAGCCATCATTACGCCGCTCTCGCCGTAGGTCAGCGCCGCTTTTACCGCTTCCCTGCCGATACGCTCCGCTTCATTGAGGTCGGTCAGCGACGCAATGTGGGAGCTGCAGCGCTGCATTACATTCAGCTCAATTGAGCGCACCTTGCAGCCGATGTGCTCCTTGGTGTAGCCCTCCAGCCACTTCCCAACGCCGGAAAGGTACTTGTGCCCGAACGCGTCCACCACCTCGGAAGTCACGCCGCCTGCAGTGATCCCCTCAGAGACCGCAACAATAACCGCCTTGTAGCGGAGCTGCGCCTTACGTACGTCCTCGAGGTACTTCTCCGGGGAGAACTCGCCCTCCGGGAGATAAATCAGGTGCGGAGCGGGTTCGCCGTTCGCGCGTAGTACGCAGGAGCTCGCCGCCAGCCAGCCGGCGTCTCTGCCCATAATCTCAACAATGGTGACGGACGGGATAGAATACACGCGGCTGTCGCGGATTATCTCCTGCAATGAACACGCCACGTACTTGGCCGCAGAGCCGAATCCCGGGGTGTGATCAGTTTCGGTCACGTCGTTGTCGATGGTCTTGGGAACTCCCACCACCTTGATACGGATATCCTTCGCAACAAAATAGCTGTTCAGCTTCATGACTGTATCCATCGAGTCGTTGCCGCCGATGTAGAAAAACGCCCTGATATTGTGGCGGTTAAACACCTCTGTTATGCGGAGGTAGTCGCTTTCGTCCTCGTGCCAGTCCTTCAGCTTAAAGCGGCAGGAGCCGAGTATCGTTGACGGCGTTGTCATAAGGAGCTGCTTGTCGTGGTCGTCCATGAGTATGCTGCGGAGATTCAGCAGCCTGTCACCCAGGATACCTTCGATACCGTTTTCCGCGCCGTAGATCTCGTCAACTTCCTTCTCCTGCTCTGCGCCGTTGAAAACTCCCGTAAGGCTTGCGTTTATCGCCGCAGTAGGTCCGCCGGACTGTGCGACTGCTATGTTGAACATCTTGTGTCCTCCTGAAACATTCGTTGGGTAAATCCTGATATAATTTTAGCATATTATACAATAATATTCAATAGCCGTAATTAACAAAAAAGGACAGAAAAACTCTGTCCTTTTAGTATATGTGCGAATCTTCGCGGTATAGATGCCAGATTATTCCTTAAAGGTCAGTCGCCGAAGGAGATACCGATGTCCTTGGCGGTCTTGACCATCTTGCAGTCGACCGGAACGAACTTGGTTTTCATTGCAACGTCGCCGAGGGGGTTCTCGGTGATCTTTCCATCGACCATTGCGACAGTATAGCCGAACTTCTTATCCTTGAGGAGCTGTGCGGCGTGTGCCCCGAACTGGGTCGCAAGGATACGGTCGTATGCCGACGGGCTGCCGCCGCGGAGCATGTGTCCCGGAACCACCGTGCGGGTCTCAAGCCCGGTCATTTCCTGTATCTGCTTTGCGATACGCGAGGTCGCGGTGGTGTAGCCCGCCTCGGTGCGGAGACGTGCGCGCTCCTTCTTCTTCATCTTAGCCTCGTTAACGTCGAAGCAGCCCTCTGCTACTGCGAGAATCGAGAAATTCCTGCCTGCGTCGGCGCGCTTCTGGCATGCCTGAGCCACCTTGTCGATGTCGTAGGGAATCTCCGGGAGCAGAATGATGTCAGCGCCGCCTGCAAGACCGCTGTAGAGAGTCAGCCAGCCAGCCTTGTTTCCCATTATCTCGATGACCATTACGCGGCTGTGAGAATTCGCGGTAGTGTGGATACGGTCGATGACCTCGGTGCCGATATCCACGGCGGAGTGGAATCCGAAGGTAACGTCAGTTCCGTAGATATCGTTGTCGATGGTCTTGGGCAGGCCGATAACGTTCAGGCATTCCTCGGAAAGCATGTTGGCGGTTTTGTGAGTTCCGTTGCCGCCGAGGGTGAACAGGCAGTCTAGCTTGAGATCCTTGTAGGTATCCTTCATCTCCTTTACCTTGTCAACCTTGTCGTCCTCGATGATCTGCATCATCTTGAACGGCGTGCGCTTGGTGCCAAGGATAGTGCCGCCCTGTGTGAGTATGCCGGAGAAATCGGACGGCTGCATTACCTTGTACACGCCGTGGATAAGTCCGTGATAACCGTCGTGAATGCCAACGATCTCGACCTTATCTTCGCCGAACGCCTCATAGATCGCCTTTGCGGCGCCTCTGATGGTCGCGTTGAGTCCGGGGCAGTCGCCGCCGCTTGTAAGCATGCCAACTCTGAGTTTTCCCATATTGTTACCTCCAGTTTATTATCTCTGCATTGCAGTATTTCACAACTTAGGGTACATCGTGCAGTCAGCGTATGAACTCCTGCGCGAAATCGCCTTTTCAGAACTTTGCTTCTTTTTTCAGCACCCGGCGGATATCGTTTCCGAAGAACGCCATCAGCCGGAAGCTCAGCAGACGTGAGCATATCTTGTCCGGGTAATGCTTCTGTAAGTCAGTCGTGTTGTAATTCGTGCTGACTATCATCGGAAGCCTCCGGCAGACCCTCGCATTGATTATCTCGTACAGCAGCGACTCGTACAGCGGTTTGTCCATTTCCGCGCCGAGATCGTCGAAAATCAGGAGGTCGCAGCCGGTCAGCGCCGACATCGTATCCTTGTCCGACTTCCCGAAATACTCCCGCTCCAGCGTGTGGAGCAGCTCCGGCGAGGAGCCGTAGATGACCGTATAGCCCTTCTGGAGCACCTTTGAAGCTATCGCAAGCGAGAGGTGAGTTTTTCCCAGACCGGTGGCGCCGCTCATCAGTATACCTTCGCTCTGTTCGGTGAAGTTCTCGGCGTAGGACTTGCAGAACTCGAGGTTCCGCTGCATTATCGCCCGCTCGGACACCCGCAGCGCGGGATTTATCACGTCCGGGTATAGATCCAGCCGGAAGCTCTCGAACGAGCTGAGGCTCAGCGGCGAGTTCCGGTTAAGCTCCCGCGCGGTCTCCTCCATAAGCAGCTTCTGGAAACACTGGCACCACTTGTCGTTCACTATTCCCTTATCCTGGCAGATGGGACAGGTGTATATCGGCTTCAGGTAGCCCTCCGGGTAGCCGTTTTCGTAAAGCAGCTCCGCAAGGCGCTTCTGTATTTCAAGGTTCCGGCGCTCGACTTCGGCGAGCTCCTTCGAGGTGTCGCCGCCGCGCATTACAAGCCTTACTATCTCACTTCCGGTCTCGCCAAGCTTCAGCGAAAGATCGCGGTACTCCGGGATCTTCGATTCCACCTCGGAGCGGCGCATGTCGCTCTCAAGGCGGTTCGCCCTGCGGCGCTCCTCAAGGCGCTCCATTGCGGCGCTGAAATACTGTTCGTTTATGCCCATGCGTCACCTTCTTACTGATACTGCCGGCGGAGTTCGTCCATTACGTCGTCCATGTCGATGGAAGAATTGCCGCTCTCCTCCGGCTTTCTGCGGCGCTTCCCCCGGAACTCCTCGCTGCTGCGCTTCGCGTCGTCGGTAGTGTAGACTCCCGCGTTCTTCCAGTTCTCCAGTATCTTATTCGTGTAGTTGAAGTTAAGCGAACCCTTATTATCAAGGGTTATCTGATATGCGAGAATTATCATGTCCTCGCTGAATCCCCATTCCTCCGTCCAGGTTTTGATAAAATTAAGCTGGTTCGGCGAGAACGTAGTTTTCATGTCCATAGCCTGGCGGAGGTGCTCCTCAACGCTGTAGCGCTTTTCGAGCTTCTGCAGGTGCTGGTCTGCCTCGTCCACAGTACGGATATTCTCGTTTACCCAGTCCTGCGCGGCAGTGAGTATGTAGTTCTGCGAGGTCTTTCCAATGCGGAAGCAGTACTTCATCAGCATTATCGCGACCTCTGCCGGCAGCCCGTAAAAATCCGTGAGCTGAAGCACGACGCGGCTTTCCGGGTTCTTCAGCGGTCTGCCGTAAAGCTGCTGGACCTCCTTGAAAAGGAATTCGATCGCTCCGTCGGTCTTTATGCGCTGCGCGATGTCTCCGGCGGTGTAGATCGCAGAACCGTTGTTTACCGCGACCTTTCTCAGGCTGGAGGTCTGCATTTTTTCCGGCTCCGGTTCGCCTGCCTCCGGGAGCCGCTCCTGCACGGAGTCGTCCGTAGGCGTAAGTTCACCGTCGTCCATGCGGATAATGCCGCGCTGGAACCAGAACATCGCCGCGTCCTCAAGCTCGCCGCCGCGCTTTATATTGAGCGCGTCCCGGAGCTGTTCCTCCGTGAACTGCTCCCCGCCGTGGCGCAGAAGATACAGCAGCAGCTTCAGGCTTGCGCCGTCCGCCA
>OBWC01000580.1_pt1 | contig 29236 bp, 29 predicted proteins | sample 1501341 | NCBI WGS metagenome assembly OBWC01 (sample SAMEA2580033, study PRJEB22360) | human gut metagenome | biome: human gut; feature: human-associated habitat; material: faeces | place: Denmark | collected 2008/2010 | reverse complement strand
TTCTAAGAGACTTCCCAACCGCTTGATTAAGAAGTCTTTTAGAGCATACAACACCGCTGGCCAATTTGTACTTTTTATACTGTTTGACCGCGAAGCAATCCGGTTTACGCTTTTCGAGCCCGGCAAACATATAGTCCACCGCGTTCATAAAGTCCTCGTCATCCTCCTTGACCTCCATGCCGGAAATCATATCCACAAGGGTATTCATGTTCCGATCCTCGGCAGGCCCCTCGAAAATGATGTAGGCAATCAGGGCGCAGTACAAAAGCGTTTCCGATTTTGTCCAGAATGGATCGCCTTCCTTGCCTTCGCCCTTGGTGTTGGAAATCAGGGCATCCACGAATTTCAGAATATCGGCCTCGTTGCGGATATACGCCAGCGGGTTATAGTGCATGGATTTTGAAAAATCTATGCTGTTGAATACCTTGATTTTGTACCCGCGTTTTTGCAGGAAACCCCCGACCTGTCCCAGCACACCGCCTTTCGGATCGACCACCACATAAGAGGAATGAGCCTGTAAAAGCTGGGGCGTAAGCCAGAAGCGGGTTTTGCCGGAGCCGGACGAGCCGATAATGCAGCAATTCAGGTTTCGGGCATTTGCGGGGATTTTAGGGCGGGTGTTCATCGTGAGAAACTCCGTCCCGGTCAAAATCACGTTGTTTTCAAACTTCGGATCGACAAACGGTTTGATGTCTTTTTCCGTTCCCCATCGAGCGCTGCCGTATTCTGCATCCCGCCGAAACTTCTTAGCGTTCTTGCTTTTGAAATAGATCAGCAGCCGGAAACCAACTGCGCCTACAATACCAACAAGCCAATCCAGCGGGGCACGACCGGGTGCAAAGTCAGCAAAGGCCGGGCCAATCGTCTGGCCCAGTCCGATGAGCTTATGTGCAAAATCGTTACCCGCCGCCAGCCGGTAGGCTGTCCCCAGCTTGAGGAACGCCCACAGGATGAACAGATAGGGAATGTTCGGAATGAGATATTTTCTGATCTTATCTGTCCTCATGGGCCACCTCCTTTGCACGTTCTTTTTGTTTCGGCTTTTCTTTGGAAAGCTGATCTGCCGCCTGTTTCAGTTGTTCCCGGATGGGAACACGGTTCGATTTTGCTTTGCTTAACACCTTCCGGGAATACTCAGAAAAGCAGGCGGTCATTGCGTCTGCCTGTCCAGCCTTGAAAAACAGCAGGTATTTGTCCGGCCCGGTTTTATAGAACGCATAGTCTACATTCCATTTCCGGGCCACGCGGTCAAAGGACTTGGCATCCCCGGATAGCTCAATGCTGTTTGTGGCTGTGCCGTGGGCCATGAGCTTTCGCACACTTTGTTTGCCATGCGGTACTTGCCGCCCACGGTATGCCTTGCGGATCTTCCGACCCACCATGCCCAGCACATACGCCAGTCCCCGCGCCGTCAGCTTGGTCGTTTTTACAGATATGGCTATCGTGCGCCGGGAAATATCTTCATCAATCAGTTACACCGCCTCCTTCCTTGGGACAATTTGTCTCGAAGTGCCATCACCGATCCCCACGGTCTTTTTTCTGCATTTGACGGTAGCCCTCCAAAGAAGAACCGTCTATGATTTCCTGATAAGCGGCTATTTGCTCCCGGATAGAGAGCTTCGGGAAAGAGAATACCTTATGTTCCTTGGGAATATCCTGCAAGCCGTGATACACTTCCACGAAATGATCGCTTTCTTTGACAACATAGCCGCCCGGGGCAAAATGGCCGTTTTCGTGGATGCAGGCATCCCGGCCATACGCCTCATAATCGAAATACGGTTTTACCTGATCCGGCACATCCAACATTTCCAGATCGTCCACATAAATACGCCCCAGCGTTTCCTCATCGGATACGCCGGGGTAAAAGCCGTAACAGTCCAGATTTTGTGTCAGATTGATGATGTCCCGCACCGAAGAACAGTGATCGCCACTGTCGAGGACGGCCTCCAGTGTTTCCAGCTCCGATGAGGTAAGCTCGGAAAGCAGGCAGGCCAGATGATTAAGCTCGTCCAGATTTTCATACTCGCTCAAATGGTCATAGAGCCCCAGCACATCCCCATCGAAAGAGGTAATAAAAATTTCCTGATAGCGGACGCCATCCACGCCGATCCGTTTCAAGAGAGCCTCCACCTCCTGGGCGGTTGTGGGAAATTTCAGTGTTTCACCCACAAGCTGGCCCTCGCTGTACTTTCCGGCGTTGGTAACGTAGGCTTCAAACAGGGTCGCCATCAGCGGCGGCCCTGCCCCTTGACGGTCAGGATACCCTCAAGGGTTGTTGCCGTAATTCCCAGCCGCTGGGCCACGGCAATATCATTTTTCATGGATTCGGTCATACTGTGCCCGCAAACAACCAGCACATGAGAACGGCGGAGCAGGTCACGGCTCATGTCGATGCCGCTTTTATGCTCCTCGGGAACAGCATCATTGAGAAACAGGGGCAAGTACAAAGGCGGACAAATAGGAGAAAAGCCTGCCTCATACACGGTGCGGCAATACTGCGCCGCCAGTTCTGCGTTTTCGCTATCGCCGCCGAGCCATGCAGCGGTGATATAAGCAAGGGGTCGTTTCATCGTTCATACCTCCGATATTTTAATAAGAAAGTTCAACCCAAACCCCACGCCCTTTCCCAGTCTTGGGAAAGGGGGCGGCTCTGGAGGATATACCCCCGCCGCTTGCCGGGGAAATAGCACAGCCGGGGCAGACCGTCAAGGGCGAGCCGCCGAAAACGGCGGTGCGCTGCACCCTTGACGGCCCACTCCCGGCTGTACTAAAAAACAGGCGGCGACGGGGGATATATACCACCAGAGCCTCTGCGCGAGGGCGGGGCCCTCGGGACAAAGTGTCTCGAAGTTGTTACTTGTCAAGTTCCTGCTTTTTCGGGGCTTTTGCCAGCTCCGGCGGCTGTTTTTCTTTCCAGTCATCCAGCAGGGACATAATCTGTTCTTTCATTTTGGCGGGAGTGACCTCCTTGCCAAAATACTTTTCCAGTTCCGCAGTAGAAATAATCACGCCTCGATCCTCCTTTTTCTGTTCTGATAAGATACCGTCAATGACATCGCCGTTGAGCTTGCCTTCCTTATCCAGCTCCCGGAGCCGTTTGGCCTGGGCCAGCGAGGGCGAAGCCTGCTCCCCGTCAATGGAAACAGCAATAAGCCTCTGATTTTTCGGTTTGATGTAGGAAAGCTCCACGGCAGGCATGAAGCCCATCTTTTTATCGTCTACCTTATCCAGAAGCTCCGGCACAAGGGAGTTGAGCCGCAAGTAGCGCATGACCTTTTTATAGTTCATTTCATGCGCCTCGCCTACAATCTCAACCGAGCGTTTCCCGACATCGCCTTCCGCAACATCTTTCAGCCGCCCGCCCTGATGCTTGATGTCCTCAACCTCGAGTTCCAGCAGCGCGGCCAATTCGCTGGGGAGCATCCCGTCACGCTGCTTGTTGCTGTCCTTCATGGCCTGTACCGCTTCGTGGTCGGTCATTTCACGGACGATAAAGGGCATTTCCTCCAGTCCAGCCAGCTCACTGCCGTGGGTACGGCGATGGCCCGCTACAATTTCATAGCCGTTTCCATCTTTCTCCGGGCGGGCAAGACCGGGAACCATTACACCGTTTACGCGGATAGAAGCAACGATTTCCTGCATCTTCGCATCGTCCCGTACCTTAAAGGGGTGCGGACGGAATGTGTGAAACGGATGAACCTCGGAAAGTTTCAGATAAACCAGCTTGCCTTCCTCAACCGGGCGGGGCGGTGTAGTCGGCTCGGGAGCCGTCTGTTCCACAGCAGCAGTTTCCTTCAGTGCCGTATCCTGTGCGGGCTTAATGGGCTCCTTGGCATCCGGGGCCTTTCCGTCACTTCGGGACACTTTGTCTCGTTTGGACGGCTTGGGCTTGTCAGGGGCCGTCTTATCCGCCTTGGGTGGACGGCCCTTGCGGGCCCCAGCCGATTTCTCCGATTTTTGATTTTCAGTCGCGGCCTTTTCTGCTTTCGGCGGACGGCCACGGCGCGGCTTTTTCGGTTCCTCCGTATTGGCGGGCTGCGGTGTTTCTCCGGGAGCTGCCGCCTCTGGCGTTTCGGGGGTTTCCGACTTTTCGACTTCGGCGCGGGCGTTCTGCCTCTTTTCCGCCATAAGTTCATTGATTTTGTCAAAGGACACAACCACATCGCCGGACTCAGGTATGGCAGGCCCGGTCTGTTCCTGCTGGGGCTCAGACGCTGCGGCCTGTTCGGGTGTGGTGATAGGCTCGGCGGCCTCCGGGGAAATATTCTCCGCAGGGCCAGTATTCAGTTTTTCATCGGCCATTTACGATCCTCCTTTTCGTTAAAGTTGCACAAATTTGAACGCTAAAATTTTGTAGTTATTTTTGCGCCTCCTTTCCGTCTATCCACGCAAAAAAGCCGCCCGTTTTTTATGCCGGACGGCTTTTTGCGTAATGTGATAGATCAAATATTATTTTTTCTGGTTTGTAGGCTCCGAAAAGCCTTGTATTTACAGTGTTCCTAATAGGAAGTAATCATATGATATTGTGATCCAGACGATTGGCTCAAAATCACCTACTCTGGATGCAGTTGAACCGGAACGATCCACACTTGAACTTGCCGGGAACTTCCACATCACGGATGATGATTTGGGTGTCGGAGGCCCCAAACAGAAATTCGCCCGGAACATCGAAGCTATCCGTACCCTGTTCAAGCTGGAAGAGGAGCACCGGGGTGCCACTGCCGAGGAACAGCAGGTACTTTCGCAATATGTGGGCTGGGGCGGTTTGGCAGATGCCTTTGACCCGAGCAAAGATAGTTGGGCAAAGGAATACGCAGAACTGAAAGGACTGCTTTCCGAGGATGAATACGCTGCCGCCCGTTCCAGTACCCTGAACGCCCACTATACCAGCCCCACCGTCATCCGTGGTATCTACGATGCTGTGAAGCGCATGGGCTTCCGGTCCGGCAACATTCTGGAGCCGTCCATGGGCGTGGGAAACTTCTTCGGTATGATGCCGGACAGCATGGCAGACAGCCGTTTGTACGGCGTAGAGCTGGATTCTATCACCGGGCGCATTGCGAAAAAACTGTACCCGCAGGCTGACATTACCGTTGCCGGTTTTGAGACCACCGACCGCCGTGATTTCTACGATTTAGCGGTGGGCAACGTGCCTTTTGGTCAGTACAAGGTCAACGATAAGGCGTACAACAAACTTGGCTTTAGCATCCACAACTACTTTTTCGCCAAGGCCATCGACCAAGTGCGTCCGGGCGGCGTAATTGCCTTTGTGACCAGCCGCTACACCATGGACAGCAAGGACAGCACCGCCCGCAAGCACATGGCAGAACGTGCCGATCTGCTGGGTGCTATCCGCCTGCCCAATAACGCTTTCCGTGCCAATGCTGGCACGGATGTTGTCAGCGACATTATCTTTTTGCAAAAACGTGACCGCCCCATTGACCATGAGCCGGACTGGGTGCAGTTGGGCAAGACCGAGGATGGCTTTGCCATCAACCAGTATTTTGTGGACCACCCGGAGATGGTTCTGGGCGTACTCTCTACCGAAAGCACCCAGTACGGACGAGAGGAACTGACGGTTGCGCCCCTTGAGGGCATCAGCCTTGCCGACCAGCTTGCAGAAGCGGTGCAGCACATCGAGGGGCAGTACACCGCCGCCGAGGTGGACACTCCCGACATTGCCGAAGAAGAAGCCGCCCGGCGCACCCTGCCTGCCGACCCGGAGGTCAAGAACTTCTCCTATACCGTAGTGGACGGCGAAGTTTTCTACCGGGAAAATTCCGTGATGACGCAGATTGAACTGTCCGACAACGCCAAAGGCCGTGTAGCTGGTATGGTGGAGTTGCGCCAGATTGTCAACGAACTGATTGACCAACAGTTGAACGACTACCCGGACGAGGACATTAAGGCATCGCAGGCCAAGTTGAATGCCGCCTATGATGCCTTTACCGCAAAATACGGCCTGATTAACGACAAGAAAAACGCACGCCTGTTCGATGATGACAGTTCCTACTATCTGCTCTGCTCACTGGAGAATCTGGACGAGAATAAAAATCTTAAGTCCAAGGCAGATATGTTCACCAAGCGGACGATTCGGCCAGAGCGTGTTGTCACCAGCGTGGATACCCCCAGCGAAGCGTTGGCGGTGTCCATCGGGGAACACGGCAAAGTAGATCTGCCCTATATGGCAGAACTGCTGGGTACTCCCGGTGACTATGGGCGCATCACCGCAGAGTTGTCCGGCGTGATCTTCAAAGACCCTGCCGCCGACCCTACCGACCCGGAAGCAGGCTGGCAGATGGCAGACGAGTACCTTTCCGGCGATGTCCGAGCAAAGCTGCGGATGGCGCAGTTCGCCGCTGAGACGAACCCGGAGTTTGCCGTCAATGTGGATGCGCTGACCAAGGCGCAGCCCAGAGAACTGGAAGCCTCAGAAATTGATGTGCGGTTGGGTGCCACATGGCTTGCACCTGAAATCATTCAAAAGTTTATGACCGAGACCTTCCAGATCCCCTACTATCTGCGCCATGCAGTCAAGGTGAGATATTCTCCTTATACCGCAGAATGGCGTGTAGAAGGCAAAACTGCCACCGGACGGGGCGATATTATCTCCTCTGAAACCTACGGCACATCCCGTGCCAACGCCTACAAGATTTTGGAGGAAACTCTGAATCTGAAAGATGTCCGCATCTATGACACCATCGAGGATGCCGAGGGCAAGCCCAAGCGTGTGCTGAACAAGCGGGAGACCATGCTGGCGCAACAGAAACAGCAGGTCATCAAGGATGCTTTTGCCAACTGGGTCTGGCAGGACCCCCAGCGGCGCATTGCGCTGGTAAAACAGTACAATGAGTTGTTCAACAGCACCAGACCCCGTGAATACGATGGCTCCCACATCCATTTTGTCGGTATGAACCCGGAGATCACCCTCCGGGAGCACCAGCGCAACGCCATCGCTCATGTGCTTTATGGCGGTAATACGCTGCTTGCACACGAAGTTGGCGCGGGCAAAACCTACGAAATGGCGGCATCCGCTATGGAAGCAAAACGGCTGGGGCTGTGCCAGAAATCGCTGTTTGTGGTGCCCAATCACCTGACGGAGCAGTGGGCAAGCGAGTTCCTGAACCTCTACCCCAATGCCAAGCTGCTGGTAGCACGGCGCAAGGACTTTGAGACTGCCAACCGCAAAAAATTCTGTGCCCGCATCGCCACCGGGGACTACGATGCCGTCATCATCGGGCATAGCCAGTTTGAGCGCATCCCGCTGTCCTTTGAGCGGCAGGAACGTATCATTCAGGAGCAAATTTATGAAACGCTTGCCGCCATCAATGAGCTGAAAGTCCACGCAGGTGAGAATTTCTCCATCAAGCAGATGGAAAAGACCCGGAAAACGCTGGAAACCAAGCTGGAAAAACTGCGCTCCGATGAGCGTAAAGACGATGTAATTACCTTTGAACAACTGGGCGTTGACAGGCTTTTTGTGGACGAGAGCCATTTTTACAAGAACCTCTTTTTGACCACAAAAATGCGGAATATCGCAGGATTATCCACCAGCGAAGCGCAGAAATCCAGCGATATGTTCGGCAAGTGTCGCTATCTGGATGAGATCACCGGCGGGCGGGGCGTGGTGTTCGCCACGGGCACGCCCGTGAGCAATTCCATGACCGAACTGTACACGGTCATGCGGTATTTGCAGTACAGCACCTTGCAGCAGAAAAAGCTGACCCACTTCGACTGCTGGGCATCTACCTTTGGAGAGACTACCACTGCAATCGAGCTGGCGCCGGAGGGCTATACTTTAATAGGACGATAAACTTGATTGTCCTAAATTGAAAGATTCCATAAGAAAGGAGGTAGAACAAATGCCTAAAGAACCAAAAATCACCGCACTCTATGAGCGTTTGTCAAGAGATGATGATCTTGCTGGTGAATCGAATTCCATCACCAACCAAAAGAAATATCTGGAAGATTACGCCCAAAAGAACGGTTTTAAGAACATCCGCCATTTTACAGATGATGGCTTTTCAGGTGTGAATTTCAATCGTCCCGGCTTTCAATCTCTAATAAAAGAGGTAGAAGCAGGAAATGTCGAAACGCTGATTGTTAAGGACATGAGCCGCTTAGGACGAAATTATCTGCAAGTCGGTTTTTATACGGAAGTTCTGTTCCCACAGAAAAACGTCCGATTCCTTGCAATCAACAACAGCATCGACAGCAACAATGCTTCAGACAATGATTTTGCTCCGTTTTTGAATATTATGAACGAATGGTATGCCAAAGACACGAGCAATAAAATCAAGGCTGTATTCGATGCCCGGATGAAAGATGGAAAACGTTGCAGCGGCTCTATTCCGTATGGATATAACCGTTTGCCGAACGACAAGCAGACACTTGTTGTTGATCCGGTGGCATCCGAAGTCGTAAAGCGCATTTTTCTTCTTGCGAACGAAGGAAAAAGCCCACGGACAATCGCAGAACTGTTGACAGAGGAAAAAGTCCTGATTCCTGCTGCATACGCAAAGAAGTATCACCCGGAGCAGTACAATGGGACAAAGTTCTCCAATCCGTACCTGTGGGGCACCTCCTCCGTAAGAACAATTTTAAGTCGGCAGGAATATCTGGGACACACTGTTTTACGAAAATCTGTAAGCACAAATTTCAAACTTCACAAGAGAAAAGAAACAGATGAAGATGAACAGTATGTTTTCCAGAACACGCATGAACCGATTATATCGCAAGAACTTTGGGATAGTGTTCAGAAACGAAGATGCCGAGTGAATCGCGCTTCTGCTTGGGGAACGCACACCAACCGTTTAAGCGGGTATCTGTATTGTGCCGACTGCGGCAGAAGATTGACCTTGCAAACACACTACAGTAAAAAGGATGGGTCTACTCAATATTCTTATCGTTGTGGTGGATATGCAAGTCGGGTGAATGGCTGTACTGCCCATTCAATCAGTGCCGATAATGTTGAAGCCCTGATATTGGCATCGGTCAAACGCTTTTCGAGATTTGTTCTAAAAGATGAAGAAACCTTCGCTTTGGAACTGCAATCACTTTGGAGAGAGAAACGTGAAGAAAAGCCGAAGCAGAACCAATCGGAATTGAAACGTTGTCAAAAACGCTATGATGAGCTTTCTGCCCTTATTCGTAGCCTGTACGAAAATCTTATGGCTGGACTGTTGCCCGAACGACAGTACAAGCAGCTGATGGCACAGTATGATAGCGAGCAGGCAGAATTGGAATCGCAGATGGAAACGATGAAATCCGAAATTGCCGAAGATAAGTCAAGTTCTGTTGATATTCAACATTTCATTTCGCTGATTCGTAAGTGCAAAAATCCAACAGAAATCTCCGATTCAATGTTTAACGAACTTGTCGATAAAATCGTTGTTTATGAAGCCGAGGGTGCAGGCAATGCCCGCACACAAAAGGTTGACATTTATTTCAACTATGTCGGCCAAGTCGATATTGCTTATACCGAGGAAGAACTTGCCGAACTGAGAGCACAGAAGGAGCAGGAAGAACGGCAGCGCATGGAAAAACAGCGCAAACGTGAAAAAGCCTACCGAGAAAAGCGAAAGGCAAAGAAAATCGCTGAAAACGGTGGCGAGATCATTAAAACCAAAACGTGTCCGCACTGTGGGAAGATGTTTACACCTACGAGCAACCGACAGCTTTTCTGCTCAAGGGAATGCTGGAATCAGGCAAGACAGGAGCAAAAGAAAGCGGATAGAGAAGCCGAGAGAGGAACTCACTACTACAGGCAACGTGCCTGTGCCGTATGTGGGCATTCCTACTGGCCTACACACAGCCAGCAGGAATTTTGTTCCGAGGAGTGCAGGAGAATTAACCACAACAGGAAAACCTTGGAATTCTATCACAAGAAAAAAGGAAATCCAAAACCTGACCCAGAAGCAGTCCCAACGCCGAAACCAAAGGAGGATAATGCAGCATGACTACCATGAAAAATTCCATCCATGACAACGCTAACGGTCTGGACTACACCCTTGTCAATGACCACTATCTGCCGAATCTGACCGCAGCAGCCCCGGCAGAGCAGCACCCCACCGGGCGGTGGGGCCGCTTACATAAAATGTATCTGAAGGAGCAGCATCCCATCCGGTATAATCAACTGCTCCTGTCCGGTGAGTTGGGCGGCTATCTTGCCAAGCTGGACAAGCAAGCCGAGGAACAGCTTGCATTGACCGTCTGGCAGATGCAGGAAGCCGAGGGCGTGACCGAAGCCCTGAAAGCTGCCGATCAACTGGAATGGGTGCGCAGGATGAACAGCATCCGCAACCGTGCCGAGGAGATCATCAAGACCGAGCTGATTTTTGTATAGGAGGTGCCCACGATGGCTGTGCTGAAATGGATGCTGAAACTTGCCCTTCTCCCGCTGCTTCTGCTACTGATTCTGGCGCAATGGGTGGGCATCTTCCTCACGACCTTCTCCACGATCCTGACGAATCTGCTGGCGGGGCTGTTCTTCTTCGTGGCTCTGGCAAGCTGGATCATGAAGCTGACAGACGGCGGCGAAGTCCTGAAGATGCTGATTACCGCATTTGTGGTTTTCGTCCTGCCTTACATAGCGATAGCTGCTATCGCAAAAATCTCCTTTTTCGCTGAGGAACTCCGGGATTTTCTCCAATCCTGAGTTCAAGACCGTCCTGCACAATGCACGGCGGTCTTTTTGTTACATCGGGTCTGCACATGGCAGACCCTTTTTTAATACGGAGGTACAAGCCTATGAAATTGACGTTTGAAGAAAAGAAGCTGCTCTACACCTATGGCTGCGCCGATCTGGAACTGACACGCAAGCGGCTGTACGAGATTGCCGGGCTGACGGTTGACCCCGACCAGAACAGGCTGGTGTATGACTTCTGCCGGAAGTTGGAGGACAAAACGCTGGCAGACTGGTACGACCAGATGTTCTACTTTGTCCGTGCTGAGATGGAGTGCTACACCAACATGCTGCTCCTGATGCAGGACATCGAGGAGGACAAGGAATGGAGGAAGGAAGATTTTGTCGAGCCCGATGACAATGTTTAAGCTGGAAACCATGATCTACGCCAGTGAGGACGGAACAAGCAGCGTGTTCACGCTGAATCCTGACTTGCAGAAACAACTTGCCGACCTTGCTATGCGGCATCCGGAGGTGTGTTGCCGGAAGAAAAGCGGCGATACCGGGGGTCAACAGTATCAATTAAATTCAGCCATGAAAATTTGTATCTGATTGCTCTTGTCGAAGATGTTAAGGCTTTGCTTAGCATCTTCGTACATAAATTGTAACAATTGCCGAATTTGAATGACAGGTTATGTTGGATATGTCAATATCCTAACTGTCATTAACGAAAAATTGAAAAAATCACTTTTTTGTGATATAATTTCACAATAATGAATAACAAAAGGGGGTGGTATGTGGTGGCAGTAACATATAAACGATTATTTCACCTGATGATCGACCGAAATATCTCAAATGCTGAACTTATCTCAAAAGCAGGTGTTAGTGCTAATATTTTCACCCGCATGAAAAGAAATCAGTATATCGCATTAGACTCGATTGAAAAAATATGTTCAGTGTTAGACTGCCAAGTTGATGACATCTTGGAATTTACGTCAGATGATGGTCAATCAAAGGGAGATGTAGAAAATGAATGAAGATAAATATGAGCGCACGATAGATGAGCTTGAGACCCACGCTTGTAAATGGTGGCCGCAAGAAGTTCGTGATGAAGCACAGAAAGTCAGTATATTGCCTGTACTGCTAAATTCACAAGAAAAATTTATTTCCATATTAAAATTGGCTAATAAAGAAGAACCACTTAGCCTTTTTAGCTTGATTGATGCTTCTCATTTTGCGTATAATCTCTTTTTGAAGCATCTGATTCTTTTGGTTGATTTTGGCAGCGAGCCGCTTCAAAGAATTAACAAAGATTTTCGGGAAATATTTCCAAATCGTAAATTTGTCTTTGATGTTGGAAATGGTCCTTTTGAATATGAATTTTCGGCATTGCCTATTGCTGGCGTTCTAAACAATAAACGCATGAAAACTGACACTTCGGAAAATTTGTCTGACACGCGCGTAAATGTGCCGCTTTGCAAAGATTTAATTATGTTATTAACATTTGGCGGTGCAGCCGTAGAGGCCAATGTTCATTCGATTTTCTTCAGATGCACGCCCTATGAATATCTCGGCGATGACGTGAAAGTTGAAACATTTGTTAGACAGAACTACATTCGCGTGAGTAAAATCATCAGTGGAAAAATGGCTTCTGATCTCGGTAATGGTGCACAGCAGTATGTTGTAAAGTACCTAACTCGTTCCTTGGGTAACAATTATTGTGTAAGAAGCAACGGTACTATTCCGGGGGTTACACAGAACGATGGTGATACTTTAACAAATTTTGATGTTGTGGTAGACCGTGTAGATGACAGTAGCCGTCATAAAAAATATGTTGCCATCGAAGTGACTTTCCAAGAAACAACCAATAGTACGATTGAGCGCAAAGGTGGTCAGGCTCGCGATAGATTTGAAAAAATAGTTAGTAGTCGAAACTATATTGCCTACATTATCGACGGTGCTGGAAACTTTGCAAGGAGATCTGCGGTAAGTGTGCTTTGTGAAAATAGTCATTGTACAGTTGCATATACTCCGGAAGAGTTCCAGCTGCTGACGGAGTTTATTAAGGAGAGAATTGGATGATAAGGACAATTGATTTGTTCGCTGGTGTTGGAGGCATCCGTTTGGGCGCTGAAGCGGCACTAAAAAGACACGGCATTGATTCCAAATGTGTTCTGTCCAGCGAAATCAATGAGAAAGCCTGTGAGACATATCAGCTTAACTTCGGCGAACATCCCTGCGGTGATATTCACGAAATCTCTGAGATTGAACCGTTTGACTTTTTGCTTGGTGGGTTTCCGTGTCAACCGTTTTCGTATGCGGGCAAGCGAAAAGGATTTGGTGACACTAGAGGTACGTTGTTTTTTGAAATTGAGCGTATCCTTCAAAAGTACCAGCCAAAAGCCTTTCTTCTCGAAAATGTAAGAGGTTTATATACGCATGATGAAGGGCGTACTTTTGATACCATCATGTCAAAGCTCCATGATTTAGGATACGGAACTTATGATATGCTGCTCAACAGTTCCAACTTTGGAGTACCTCAAAATCGCGTGCGTTTATATATTCTCGGAATTAAAAATGCCACGCCCAAAATGTCACTAAGAACTAATCTGGGCGCGACAGATTCTCACGACTTTAAGCGAAAGTATAAACAAACAAATTTCTTTGAGCTTGGCAATTCTCAGTCAAAACGGATGGTCAGGGATATAATTGAAGAAACTGTTGACGAAAAATATTACTGCTCTAAAACCTTTGAAAATCAGTTGAGGTCTGTTGTTGGCGATGATTTGTCAAGATTAAATGGTTACCGACTCATTGACTATCGTGGCGGTCAATCTTTGCACTCATGGGAACTCGGAACAAAGGGGCATTGTACTCCCCAAGAAATCAAGTTTATGAACCTCCTTATTCAGAATCGTCGAAAACCGATTTTCGGGAAACAGCAGGACGGAAAGAAGCTTAGCCTAGAGCAAATACAGACCTTTTATACTGATAAAGATATTCTGGATGTAATAGAGTCTTTGAAGCAAAAGGGCTACCTGAAAGAAGATAATGGAAGATTTAACCCTGTATGTGGAAATATGTCTTTTGAGGTCTTTAAGTTTCTTGACCCTAATAGCATTTCTATTACGCTAACCTCGTCCGATTCCAATCGTCTTGGCGTTGTTCAAAATAACCGACCGAGGCGAATTACACCGAGGGAGTGTGCAAGACTTCAAGGTTTTCCAGACAGTTTTATTGTAAATCCCACAGATGCTTTTGCATACAAGCAGTTTGGAAACTCCGTTTCCGTTCCAGTGATCGAAGCTGTTGTAAATGATTTTATTGAGCAGAACAAAGACGTGCTGAACTGGAAATAACGTAATTTGGTATTTTTGTGGTTTGAGTTTCAGAAAGGAGGTTGGATGCTATGGCAAAATCGATTCCTGCTTTGGTAACGCCAGAGGTTCTTGTTTGGGCAAGAAAATTAGACGCTATTTCTATTGATGAAATCGCATCTAAAATGAAGATTCCACCTCAGAAAATCGAAGAATGGGAGGATGGAAAATCTTACCCGACATTGACACAGGCCAAAGAGTTGGCCAAGCAGTATAGGGTTCCATTCGTTTACTTCTATCTTCCTGATACACCCCAAAGGAAAAAGCGACTTAACAAAGTGGACTATCGCGCCTTTGGAAACATGGGTGTTCAGAATACGGAATCTCGTGAATTGAGATGGCTTTTAAGGGATATTGAGGATCGCCGAGACTCCATGTTAACTTTATACGAGGAAATCGGTAAGAAGCCGTTGGATTTCCCGATTAAGGTTGACGTGAAAAGCAGCAACGAGGAAATTGCAAAAGCTATTCGAGAGTTGCTAAATCTAAATATGGCTACCCAAAAGAAATTTCGCCAGCCCGAAAAAGCATTATCCCATTGTGTAGAAGCTCTGGAAAAAAATGATGTACTTGTATTTCAGGCTGCAAAAATAGAGACGAGTGAAATGCGAGGTTTATCCGTTGCGTATGAACAAATGCCGATAATCGTTCTGAATCGAAAAGACGAACCGTCGGCAAGATTATTCACTCTCTGCCACGAACTTGTTCATATAGTCACTCGTACATCTGGAATTTGCACAGATGTATCTGAAAATTCTACTTCTAATAATGAGCTGGAGTTACGCTGCAATCAAATTGCAGGAATGGTGTTGGTTCCGAAATCGAGTATTGTCAAGCATCCTGTTATAAAAGATATTCAAGCCTATGGCTTTGATGACGCGCGTGTCGGCAAAATAGCACGAGACTTTGCGGTAAGTAAGCAAGTTATTCTCCATTGCCTTTGGGAACTAAACATTATCTCTCAGCCTTTTTATTATGAAACGCTTAATCGGTATTCGGACGAGTATAAAGCGTACAAAGCTCAAAAATCCAAAAAAGGTTTTCTTCCTCCAGTCACCGATACTGGAACACAAGTTGGAAAACTATATGCAAAGACCGTACTCAATGCTTACTATGCAGAGAAGATAACGGCAAGAGATACGTCAAGTTATTTACTAAACCTCAAAGCTAAAAATTTTGGAAAACTGGAAAGGTGGTGCTTCTAGTGGGAGACAAATATGTATTTGATGCTAACATATTTATCAATCTACATCAGAGGCAACCAAGAGACATCTATCCTTCTGTATGGAATAAAATCGACGAACTCATGGCGAATGGGACGATAATATCGAGTCGAGAAGTTTATGATGAGCTGCTAAGAAATGACGATTCGTTATCAGGATGGGCAAAAAGTAGGAAAGAATATTTTTTGCCATCTGAAATTCCCATTCAGGAAAAGGTTCGCAAAATTTTATCAGAGCATCGTGGACTTGTTGAGGGTGGAAAGAAACAAAACAACGCAGATCCTTTTGTGATAGCTCTTGCGCAAGAACAGCACTGTGTATTGGTTACAGAAGAAGTTCGCACTAACAGTCTTAACGCTCCCAAAATTCCCAATATCTGTGATGCCTATGGGGTTACATGTATCAATTTTGTTAGTTTTATCCGTGAGATGAAACTAACCTTTTAATAGTAATATAGCAGGAAGCAACATTCGTATGGGTAGATGCTTCCTGCTTTTTATTTTCCTTACATATACAAATCATAAAAAGGAGCGTGATGCCATTGACCCAACCGAAAACCGACCTTGCCTACCTCCACAACGAAAAAGCCAAAGCAGAACAGAAGTTGCGCGCTTGTCAGCACCGGGAGAAAATCCTTGAACGCCAGATGTCGGAGCTGAACCGGAGAAAGCGTGTGCATCGTCTTTGCACTCGTGCCGGTATGCTGGAAAGTTTTCTGGTCTGTCCGGGAGAACTGACCGATGATCAGGTGATGGAACTGCTGAAAATCTCGTTCCGTCAGCCTGAAGTCGTGCTGACACTTGCAAAGATGGTGCATGATGTTCACGAACGCAGCAACGTCCAAAACCCTTTAGAATAAAGGGCGCAATTATACACCGTTCCGGTGAAATTGCGGTCTTGCAGACGGCTCGATGAAATCGAAGCTGGCGTTTGTGCGCCAGCCCGATTCCATCCCAAGGAAAACTGCATTTTCCTTGCGCTGCTTTGCAGCTATCCTTTTGCGGCTCCCGCCTGAGACCGAAGCGCACAGCACTCCGCTCCAAGGCGGCGAGTACAACCGAATACGATTCCAGACCGTTCATCAAGATCAATCTTGCTGGGCGGTCTTTTTGTTTGGAGGTGATGCCTATTCCGTGTCCGCATTTCAAAATTACCATCGTCAAGCGCAGCCAAGGGCAGTCCGCTGTTGCCGGGGCCGCTTACCAGAGCGGCGAACGGCTGTTCAGCGAGTACGACCAGAAAACGAAATTCTACAACAAGAAGAAAGAACTTGTCCATGCCGAAATCATGCTGCCGTCCCATGCGCCGCCCGGATATGCAGACCGGGCAACGCTCTGGAACGCCGTAGAAGCCGTGGAGAACCAGTGGAACTCCCAGCTTGCCCGACGCATCGTGCTGGCGTTTCCGGTGGAAGTCCCGAAAGAGCGGTATCTGTCCATGATAAAAGAATTTTGTCAGGAGCAGTTTGTTTCCAAAGGGATGATTGCTGACTTTGCCATCCACGACAAGGGAGATGGCAACCCACACGCCCACATTCTGCTGACGCTCCGGGCAATGGACGAACACGGCAAGTGGCTCCCGAAAGCCCGAAAGGTGTACGACCTTGACGAAAACGGTGAGCGCATTCAGCTTCCTTCCGGCAACTGGAAGTGCCACAAGGAAAACACGGTGGACTGGAACGACCAGAAGTACGCCGAGGTCTGGCGGCATAGCTGGGAAACCATCACCAACCGCTATCTGGAAGCTTCTGGCAGACCGGAACGTGTTGACCTGCGCTCCTTTGAGCGGCAGGGCATCCAGCAGATACCGACTGTGCATCTCGGTCCCGCCGCACACCAGATGGAAAAGCGTGGAGTGGAAACTTTTCTCGGCAACCTGAACCGGGATATTCGCGCCGCCAATAGCCTGATGCAGTCCATCCGCAGTGCGATTCGTGGGCTGCAACGCTGGATCGCAGACCTGAATGAAAAGAAACAGCTTCTTCTGGACGCTCTGGAAAAGGCGAAGGAACCCACGCTTTCTGATTTGCTGGTGGACTACTTCAACCTTCGCAATGAGCAGCGCAGCGATTGGTCTGGCAAGGCAAAACTGAAATGCACCGTTCGGGACTTCGAGGAAGTCAAGCAGACGGTGGACTACCTGAAAGCCCATTCCCTGAACACCATCGAGGATTTGGACACCGCCATCTCACATTTGAACCAGACCACCGCCCCTCTCCGCAGACAGTTGAAACAGAACGAAAACCGTATGAGGGCAATCGCCCAGATCAAGGATGCTGCCGCCGTCCATGCCAAGCTGAAACCTATCCACGACACCTTTATCAAGAAGAACTTCAAGCTGACCAAGGACGCCTATGCCGCCCAGCACAAAGAGGAGCTGGACACCTTTAACAAAGCTGTCCGCACCCTGATGAAGCTGAACGGCAGCACAGCGGTGGATTTTTCGGCATTGGATGCCGAATTTTCTGCGCTGCAATCCGGCAGCGCAGAACTGCGTACCAAACTGGAAACCTTGCAGCCGGATGTCTCTGCCCTGAAAAATATCCGCAAGTATATCGACATGGTGCTGAATAAGCAGCAGCTTTCCGCACCGGGCGGCAAGACCCCGGAAAAGGAATCGGTGCTGAAAAAGCTGGAAGAAGCCAAGGCGGCGCAGACCACAAAGAAAACGGAAACGAAAAATCACACACAGGAGCTTTAAGGAGGAAGTAGCATGACCTACACCCAAGCCCAGATCGACAAAGCCAATGCGGTGGATCTGGAAAAATTTCTCCGGGCACAGGGCGAAACGCTGGTGCGCAGCGGAAAAGAATACCGCTGGAAAGCCCACGACAGCCTGACCGTTTGCGGAAACAAATGGTTCCGGCACAGCCAGAGCAAGGGCGGCTTGCCGGTGGATTTCGTGATGGAATTTTACGGCAAGTCCTTCCCCGAAGCGGTGCAGATGCTGACCGGAGAGCCGGGCGAAGCCCAGCCGGAGGCTGATTCCGCCCCCTCTCCGGCGTTTCGCTTGCCGCTGCGGAACGTCACCAACGCCAACATCCTGAACTATCTGACACAGGAACGGAAACTCAGTCCCTCGCTGGTGAACTTCTTCATCGCTGCCGGAGATATTTACGAGGATTCCGTCCACCACAACGTGGTCTTTGTGGGGCGGGATGCAGACGGGCATCCCCGCTACGCAAGCAGTCGTGGGATTCGGGAGAAGTTTCGGCAGGATGCAGCCGGCGCAGAAAAGGCGTTTGGCTTTGCCCACCGTGGCATCGACAAGCAGTTGCTGGTCTTTGAAGCCTCCATCGACCTGCTGTCCTTCATCGAACTATTTCCGAAGAACTGGCAGCAGCACAATTATCTGTCGCTGGGCGGTGTGTCGGGCAAGGCGCTGCAGCAGTTTCTCTCGGAACGCCCAGACATGGAGCGGGTGTTCCTCTGTCTGGATGCCGACAAAGCCGGAGAGGATGCCTGCAAGCGGCTGGCGGGACTGTTGCCGGACACTGTAAGCGTGACCCGCATCCAGCCCTGCATGAAAGACTGGAACGATGTTCTGGTGCACCGGGCAGAGATCCCGAACCGCAATTATTTCAAGAGCATCGTGCTGAAAGAGCCGTCAAAACCGGAAACGGTGAAGATCATCCGCATGAGCGATGTGGAGCTAACCCCGGTGGACTGGCTCTGGAAACCGTATCTTCCCTTTGGAAAACTCAGCGTGCTGCAAGGAAATCCGGGCGAGGGCAAGACCTATTTTGCCATGCACCTTGCCGCCGCCTGCACCAACGGAAAGCTGCTGCCCAACATGGAACGCATGGAACCCTTCAACGTAATCTACCAGACCGCCGAGGACGGTCTGGGCGATACGGTCAAGCCCCGTCTAATCGAAGCCGGCGCAGACCTTGACCGGGTGCTGGTCATTGACGACAGCGAGGTGCAGCTTACTCTTTCGGATGAACGAATTGAAAAAGCCATTATCGAGAACAATGCCCGACTGGTCATCATCGACCCGATCCAGGCGTATCTCGGTGCCGATGTGGACATGAACCGGGCGAACGAGGTGCGCCCCATCTTCATGCGGCTGGGACAGGTAGCGCAGCGAACAGGCTGCGCTATTTTGCTGATCGGGCACCTGAATAAAGCCGCCGGAATGCAGAGCCTGCAACGGGGGCTCGGCTCCATCGACATTGCCGCCGCCGTGCGCAGCGTCATGTTTATCGGCAAACTGAAGCACGACCCAACCATGCGAATCCTGACCCATGAGAAAAGTTCCCTTGCCCCGCCGGGCGTGTCGCTGGCGTTCTCTCTGGGGGACGAGGGCGGTTTCCGCTGGGTCGGCGAGTACGACATTACCGCAGACGAGATGCTGTCCGGCATCGAGCCGCAGCGGGAAACCAAGACCCAGCAAGCCAAAGACCTGATCTGCACCCTGCTTGCCGGAGGAAAGCAGGTGCTCAGCGAGGACATCGACAAGGCGGCTCTGGAAAGGGACATCCCCGGTCGAACCGTCCGGGATGCAAAACGGGAACTGGGCGATGCCCTGAAAAGCAAGATCGTGGAAGGCCGCAAAAAGGTCTTTTGGATGGAATAAGCCATTTGACTGGCAGAAAATTTTGGCTGGCAAGAAAATCATGGTACACCCACAGTTGCCAGTCTGCCAGCCAAATTCAGAAAATGACGATAAAAGGAGAAAATCAATGGAAAATCAGAATTCGAGTTATTCGGTACAGATTGGCAAGACCACTTTTATTGTGTGTGTGAAGCAGTCCGAAACCGCCAAAAAGCCGATTGAAAAGATGTTCAAGGATATGTGCAGACATGAGGTCACAAGGGACTTTCTTGCAGACAACCTGATGAATTTAGAAAAATTACCGAAAACCTCTTGACGAAGTCCAGCCCGAGGGTACAGGCTATCGGGCGAGAACGAGATTTGCCAAGTTCTTCAACCTCCCGGAACTGATGTCCATGTTCAAGGAGGTTGCGGACATCAAGACTGCCGACCAGCTTCATCTGCCTGTGCCGGAGGCAAAGTTTGAAACGGTGGTGGCAAAGCCGTCCGACCTCCAAAAGGAGATGGTGCAGGAGCTGAGCAAGCGTGCCGCTGAGATTCACTCCGGCACGGTGGATGCGTCTGTGGACAATATGCTCTGCGTCACCAACGATGGCAGAAAGATTGGCTTGGATGTTCGCCTGATGAACCCCATGCTGCCGGATGACCCCAACAGTAAGTTAAACGTCTGTGTGCAGAATGTGCTGAAAATCTGGGAGGAGGGCAAAGACCAGAAGCTGACCCAGCTTTTGTTCTGCGACCTCTCCACCCCGAAAAACGACGGCAATTTTAACGTCTATGACGATATTCGCAAAAAGCTGATTGCCGCCGGTGTGCCGGAAAACGAGATCGAGTTCATCCACAATGCCGACACCGAAGCGAAAAAGGCGGCATTGTTCTCCAAAGTGCGCTCTGGCGATGTGCGAGTTTTGCTTGGAAGCACGGCGAAAATGGGAGCGGGCACCAACGTCCAGTCCCGACTTGTGGCGGTGCATCATCTGGATGTTGGCTGGAAGCCCAGTGACATGACCCAGCGCAATGGTCGAATCATCCGACAGGGCAATATGAATAAAGAAGTCAAGGTGTTTAACTACGTTACGGAAGGGACATTTGACAGTTATTTGTTCCAAACTTTGGAAAACAAACAGCGATTTATCAGCCAAATCATGACTTCAAAATCCCCGGTGCGCTCCTGCGAAGATGTAGACGAACAGGCACTTTCCTATGCGGAGATCAAGGCACTTTGCGCCGGAAATCCGCTCATCAAAGAGAAGATGGACTTGGATGTGCAGGTGGCAAAGCTGAAGGTGCTGAAAGCCGACCACCAGAGCCAGAAATTCCGCCTGCAAGACAAGCTGCTGACCAAATTCCCGGCTGATATTCAGGAGACGAACGCCCACATTGCCGGGCTGAAAGCCGATGCACAGCTTGCCGCCGCCCACCCGCAGGTGCAAGAAGGTTTCTGCGGCATGACCATCAAGGGCGTGACCTACGATGAGAAAAAGACCGCCGGTGAGCGACTGGTCCTCGCTTGTTCCGAACTGCCCAACGCCGAAGAAAAGGTCATCGGCAGCTACCGGGGCTTTGAACTGTCCCTGCGGTTCGATACCCTCCGCAGTGAGTATCAGGCACTTTTGAAGGGGCAGCGGAAGCACACGGTGCCCTTGGGCACCGACCCGCTGGGCAACATTATCCGGCTGGATAATTCGCTGAACAGCTTCCCGGAGCGCATCACCGCCGCAGAGAACGAGCTGGCTACCCTGCATCAGCAGCAGGCGGCGGCGCAGATTGAGGTGGAAAAGCCCTTCCCACAGGAGGAAGAACTAGCAGAGAAGTCCGCTCGGCTTGCAGAGCTGAACGCCCAGTTGGACGTGGACGAAAAGAGCCACGAGCCGGAACAGGAGGAAGAACCAGACGAGGATGCACCCCGCCGCCCTTCAGTGCTGGCGGCGTTGGAGGAAAAATCCGATAAGCCGGAGCCTGTGAAGCCCTTCCGCAGTTACTACGACAAGGATGGTGATGCACGATGAAAGAAAAGCGGGATGAAACCATCATCCTGCGCTTGAGCAAAACAGAAAAGAACCGTATCTATGAAAAGATGCTCAGTATGGGCATCCGAAGCCTGAGTGCCTATATCCGCAAGATGGCACTGGACGGCTATTGCCTGCACCTCGACTTGAAAGAACTGCAACGCATGGCATATCTCTTGCAGATGTGCAGCAACAATCTGAACCAGTACGCCAAAGCCGCCAATGAAAATGGTCGGGTCTATGCCGCCGACATGGAGGACCTGCGGCAGCGGCTGGATGAACTGATTGACATTGGCAAGCAAATTCTTTCCAAGCTGGCAGAGCTATAAAAATTCCCGCAGTTGGAGGACTGCGGGTGTACATATAATGCTTGACATCCTTGCAACGCAGTAGTCGATACCTTTATAATAAGGGCGAACATGAAGGAAGTGCTTGATATGATGTCTATGCTGAAGAAAATTGTTCTTTTCCCGATTTCTCTCTTTGTAGCGTTTCTAGCTCTGATGGCAAGGTGGCTGCTAACCCTGTCCAGCTATGTAGTTGCTCCGCTGATGCTCTACATCTTCGGCTGCGGCATCTACACTGCTTACCGTCAGACTTGGAATCAGTTCTTTATCCTGCTAGTGGCCGAGTTCATCTGCTTCATCCTCTTTTTCGGTGCAACTGCCATCACCGAGGGCATCGGGCGTTTCAGTGAGTGGCTTGCAGAACTGTGAGGGATGCTATGAGCAAACAGAGGATAGAGGATTGTTATTTTGAACACAACAGCACGATTTTTTCTGAGATGCTGGGTGAGGACGACTGAAAAAAGCCAAACGAGCAGCTGAGGAAGCCTTGCAGAGCGTTATCAGCAAAGAAGCGTGGAATCAATATCTCGCCTTAGATGAAATCTGCAATGAGTTGGAATGCGCCAGATACAAGGCAATGTATCTGGCGGGTGCTGCCGATTACGAAAAATTATCCAAATGATCTCAATGCCGCCTCCGGGCGGCATTTTTTCTTTGCAATAGGGGGTGATGATGCTGGCAGCAACACGGCTGATTGCGCTGCACAAAAACAAGGGCATGACCGTTGCGGCCTGCCTGAAAAATCGCACGGACTATATTGAAAACCCGGACAAGACCGAGCAGGGGCAGTATGTCAGCAGCTATGCTTGTAGCGCCCTGACAGCAGATGAAGAATTTATGCTCACCAAACGGCAGTACGACCTTGTGAACGGACGAAGGCAGATAAGCGATGTAATCGCTTATCAGATACGGCAGTCCTTCCGTCCGGGGGAAATCACCGCAGAGGAGGCTAACAAAGTAGGCTACGAACTGGCCATGCGTTTTACCAAGGGCAAGCACGCCTTTGTGGTGGCAACGCACACGGACCGGCAGCACATCCACAACCATGTGATCTTCAACTCTACGGCACTGGATGGCACCAAAAAGTTCCGGGATTTTTTCTTTTCAGCGTTGGCAGTGCAGCGGTTGAGTGACCTGATTTGCTTAGAGCACCAGTTGTCCGTCATTGAAAAGAAGCCCTACCGGGAGCGGCAGAAGCGTGTTCTCTATCCTCCAAAGGAGAGCAACCGTGACCGCCTGTGCGGAATCATCGACACCATCCTTGCGGAAAAGCCGAAGGACTTTGAAGTTTTTCTGCAAAAGCTGGAGCGGCAGGGATATAAGGCGAAGCGTGGCAAGCACACGGCGGTAAAGGGCAAGGGGCAGAAACGCTTTATTCGATTCCAAACTCTGGGCACCGGGTACAGTGAGGAAGAAATCAAGGCAGTGCTGGAGGGTAAAGCGAAACATCAGCCGTACCAGAGAACGCTGCCCAAAGAACAGCCCTTCCAGTTGCTGGTGGATATTCAGGGGAAAATGGCAGAGGGCAAAAGTGTCGGCTACAAAAGGTGGGCGACCAAGTTCAACCTGAAGGAGATGTCCAAGACGCTGCTATTTTTACAGGAGCAGAAGATCAGCAGTGCCGAGGAACTGCGGGAACGTGCAGCGGAGGCAACGGAACGCTATCATGCCATGGGCGATTCCATCAAGGCGGCAGAAACGAGGTTGGCCGAAATCGCCGTCCTGAAAACCCACATTATCAACTATGCCAAGACTCGCCCGGTCTATGATGCCTACCGCAAGTCGGGGTACAGTAAAAAGTTTTTGGAAGCTCACCGGGAGGAAATCACCCTGCACAAGGCGGCGAAGGCTGCCTTTGACGAGGCAGGATTGCAAAAGCTGCCGAAGGTCAAGGAGTTGGATGCAGAATACGCCGATCTGCTGATCAAGAAGAAAGCAGCCTATCCAGACTATCGCAAAGCACGGGACGAGATGCAACAATTGATGAAAGCACAGAAAAATGTGGAGTTGTTCTTTGCGGAGGACAAGAGCAATCTCCGACCACAGCATACCCGATAAGCGAATACCGTCGAGGACTCTTCCCATTGTGGAGGTGTCCTCGGCGGATTTTTTGTATATGTACTCTTTTTTTGACAGGAAATTTCCTGTCAAATTATGTCGATGGCGTTCTCGTACCACAGCGACTCCCTCCTAAAGCCGCCGTGATCTGCCAGCGTCAGCGCGTCATTACTTTTGAGGGCAAAAGAAACGGCGGCCTTGATTTTCTCAAAGCCGCTGTATAGGAATAGGCGCACGAAATTGCCTCTGCTCCACGACGGCTTTTTTTCTTTTGCCGTTGTTCGGCAGATTACAAACAGATTGAATTAAGTAATAGATAACCCTGTTTTCCCCTTCAATCCTCCCGCCTTTCATGCAGTTTTGCTTGCACCTCCCCCCCCCGGAGAGTGGTATAATTTTCTTACAAGCACAAGCCCATGTTTTACCGGATTTGAAACTTTGTAAGGAGGTACCACTTATGATCTCTTATCGCAAACTCGCCATGCGTGTTCTGGGGCACAGCCCGGTTTCTGCGGTCAAAACAGCCCGCCGCTCCACCGGAAAGCGCGCCGCCGCCCTCGCCCTCACCGCCGCCCTTGTGGTCGGGATGACGCTCCCCGCCTTTGCGCTTCCATGGTACATTGAAGATGGTGACATCTCGATTTCGGCTGGTGAAAGCGGCAACGATGTCACACAGAATGGTAAAACAACTAAGAATGATACGGACACGGTTATTAAAAGCAACGGCTCTTCTACCGCGTCTTCGAATACGGTAACGATCGAAGCAGGTGAAGGCAAGACGGTGGATGTCACGCTGGAAAACGTCAATATCGACGCATCAAGCGGTGCCGCTGTAAGCGTTACCGGCAAAGGCGACACGAACATTGAGCTGAACGGTAACAATACATTGACGAGCAGCTCCGGCTATGCCGGTCTGGAGCACAATAAAACCGACGACAGCGGCACGCTGACGATTCAGGACGAAAAGAATGATGATGGCTCCGCAAAGGGCGGTGCGTCCGATACTACTGGCAGTTTGACTGCCAACGGTGGTTACCACAGTGCTGGCATCGGCGGCAGTGACGGACATGATGGCCAAGCGACCATTACGGGCGGTGAGATCACTGCCACGGGTGGTAATGGGGGTGCCGGTATTGGCGGCGGTGCCGGTGACACGGACGCCGTCGGCGGTGACGGCGATGTGACAATTTCCGGCGGTACGATCACCGCTACGGGCGGCAGTCTGGGTGCCGGTATTGGCGGCGGTGCCTACGGCAATGGTACTGTCACAATTACTGGCGGCGATATCACCGCAAAGGCTACGGGCCGCTATGGTGCCGGTATTGGTGGCGGTTATGGCGCGATACCGAAGGACACTCTTATTGGAGGAAATGGCACTGTCACCATCAGCGGCGGCACCATCACCGAAGCCTCTGGTGGCTATATGGCTGCTGGCATCGGCAGCGGCTTTCAGGGTCTGGGCACAGTGACCATTGAAGGTGATGCCGTCATCAAAAACGCACAGGGCGGTAAAGCTGGAGCCGGCATCGGCAGTGGCACCCGTGGTGACAGCGAGATCATCATCAGAGGTGATGCAGTCATTGAAAATGCGGAAAGTAGCGCAAACGGCGCTGGCATCGGCGCAGGACAGGGTTCGCTGCGAGATAACATCTCAACCGTCGGCAAGGTTACCATTGAAGGCAACGCCAAAATCGAAAATGCAAAAAGTGGCTCTGGTGGTTCCGGTATTGGTGGCGGTTTCATTGGCATCGGCAATGTAATCATTAGAGGCAACGCTCAAATCGGAAACGCCACCGGCGGTGAAGAAGGTGCCGGTATCGGCGGCGGTGCTCTTGGCACTGGTGACGTGACCATCGAGGGCAATGTCACCATCGAAAATGCAAAGGGCGGCGCTGGTGCTGCCGGTATCGGTGGCGGCGCAGAAACACAACCCGACACCAAGGATACCAGAAACAAAGTTTCCATCAAGAGCACCGAAGCTGGTTCGCCCGATATCACTGCCACCGGCGGTGGAGCTAGCGATGGTTCTCTTCCCGGTGCTGCGGCCATCGGCAGCGGCAGCGTTGCTGACGGTGCTACTGAGGTAAAGTCTGATATTACCATTGAAGGCAAGGTGACGATCGACGCCACTGGCGGCGGCGATGTGGCCATTGGCGATTCGATCAACGGCGAAACGCAGTTCTCCGGTTTGCAGGTGGGCACGACCATCACCCGCCGCAATGCGAAAGGCGACGATGTTTCCCAGCCCGGTGATGTTGTACGCGAGCAAGCGCCCACCGAAACGGAAGCGGCAGAAGCACCTTCCACCGGCTCGGTGGAAGTGGAGCGCCCGGTCACGGTGGAGGGGCTGTATGTCACCAACGTTCTGGGCAAGCAAATCACCCACACCTGCACCCAGAACGGCACGACCCTGACCATCCGCGCCAACGGCATCGTGGCCTCGGCCCACCTGACGCTGGGCATGGTCCGCACCCTGAAGGCTCAGGGCGTGAAGACCCTTGTGTTCACCACCCTGCTCTCCCGCTCCACCACGGTCTCGGTGGACGCCCTGCTGGCGGCTGAACCCGACGCCCCCGATGAAACGGCTGTCGTCTGGACCCACACCGGCCCCTGCGCGGCATTGACCATTGACGGCGCAGACCACAGCGCCCTGCTCAAGTAACCGAACGGAGCACACAACTTATAAAAACGCAGCCGGGAGGCTTCCGCTTTTGGAACGCCTCCCGGCTGTTTCGTTATGCCGTTTTGGTTTTGAGGTAGTACCCGATGCCGATGGCGTCCGCCAGCGCCCAGCCGATCAGGACGCTAAGCCAGATGCCCGTGACCCCCAGCGGCGTAGCCGAGAGCAGATGTGCTGGATGAAAAGGCCGATGGAAAGAGTGATGAAGAATGAGGCTCCCGGTACAACTGAATAAGGCCGTTCTCAGGCCGCAGCACATCCGATAAACGAATACCGCCGAGGAGCTTTCCTACTTGGGAAGCGTCCTCGGCGGCTTTTTTAGTTTATGTAGCAGCGGTCCTGTTTTATAAGCCAATCTTCACACAGCCGCTGGGCTTCGTCCTTTGTGCAGCAGGTGCAGTTGAAAAGTTTGCCACGGATGGAACAGTAAGTGTAGTGTACCTTCGGGACTCCATTGGCATCTCGAAAATCAACGCAGCGTTCCTCACCGGGCAGCAGATAGATCGTATCCACGTTCAGCAGCTCCTATCTTTTATCTTCGGTCATGTGCAAACGACACAACGCTTGTTATTGTACCATGTGCTGTCTCAAAAGACCATTGCCTTTTTGACCAAAGATACGCACAAAAATTTTCCGTCTTAAAAGCACCCGATTGGCGTTGAATAAATGCTGATTGATTGTGTATAACAAAAAATGCGACAGGTATGCTATTGGTGTGTAATAAACACAAACAGAATGTGAGGTCGCTATGAATACGCTTTTGGGTCAACGAATACGAGAACAGCGCAAGGAAAAAGGCTGGACGATCGAACAGTTTGCTGAACGGGTCGATTTGTCGACAAATTATGTTGGAGACTTAGAGCGCGGAGTAAAAATCCCTAAACTGGAAACCTTTATCCGAATTGTCGAGGTGCTGGACATATCTGCCGATGTGCTGATCCGGGATTCGGTTGCATCTGCTTCCCATGTGGCAGATGATGAACTGTGCAAAAAGTTGAGCCAGCTCACGCCGGGGCAGAAGAAAGCCGCCATTGACATCCTGAATGCATACACAGACAATATTCCCTATATCACAAAATAACACCTATGTCAAGGAGCGCAGCAAACGTGCTGACGCTCTTTCTTTTTGCCCTCAAATAGTCTATAATCAACACTATAAGCGTGCACATAACGCTAATAGCGAGTATTTGAGGTGAACGACATGACAATCTTACCCAATATCGAAGAGGCAATGGAAGATGCCCGGAATGGAAAGCTGAGTCCGTATTGGCAGAACAATCTCAAACGTGAATGCCTGCATAGGAAGTTATCGGCTGAAGAACGGCAGGCGCTTTCGGAACTGGAGTGCATTTTGTCCGAAACTCCACAATGGAGCAGCGAAGAAGAATTGCATCATGACATGGCGAACATCGGCGGCAGAGTCTGGTACTGCCACTACTGGGAGGAACACTACTCCATGGTGCAGTTGACGGAAGATCGCAACGGCAGATTTAATACTGCCTACGTTCTGGACAGAAACACTTCCCCGGAAATGCGCCGGGAAGCTGCACTGCTGGCGCAGAAAGAACTTGCGGACTGTATGCAGGAATGGGGCGTTTTGCTTCTGGATGCGCCTGTCCCGGAACAGATGAAGTATGCTTCTCTGGCAGAAGCTGCATCGCACCTTATGCAAGTTCTCAATGACCCTGAACGTATCATCGGATAAAAAGCGTCCCGCCGGGACGCGCAGCCTGCATTGAAAAATGCAGAACAAAGGGGTTTGGGGCATTCCCCAACAAGCGTTTTGCAACGCAAAATAAGCAGATGTATATACGTCTGCACTGCTTGCTACAATGGTGTTGGTTCTGGTCAGCGTCACAAATTGACACCAATTTATCATTCTCCACGAAGTATGTGACAAAATCTCTTGACAGCACATCACAAAATATGTTATCTTTTGTAAGCATCCTTGAAAAGGTATGACCTTTTCTGGGGGCCGAACACAAACCGATTTTTCTCTGGAGGAAAGACCCATGAAACAGGAGATCATCCGCAAACTGAGCGCTGCCGTGGCCATGAGCCTCGTTGTTGGCGTCTCTCTGGCCGCCTGCGGCGGCAGCAGCAGCTCCACCGCTGCCGGTGTGACTAAGACCGGCTCTGCCGAAGGCTTTGGCGGTGCTGTCACTGCCACCCTGACCGTGGATGCCAACGGCACCGTTACCGACTGCAAGCTGGAAGGTGCACAGGAGACCGAGAGCATCGGCGGCGCTGCACTGGAAGAGCTGTCCAAGCAGGTCGTAGCCGCCAACGGCCCCGCCATCGACGGTGTTGCCGGTGCCACGGTGACCACCAAGGCCGTCCGGAAGGCCGTTGCCGCCGCAC
>OBWC01000537.1_pt1 | contig 31209 bp, 24 predicted proteins | sample 1501341 | NCBI WGS metagenome assembly OBWC01 (sample SAMEA2580033, study PRJEB22360) | human gut metagenome | biome: human gut; feature: human-associated habitat; material: faeces | place: Denmark | collected 2008/2010 | reverse complement strand
CCGCTCCCGCCGTTCTTTCTTGTCGTAACCGGCGTAAAGGAGCGGGAGTTCCACGTTCTCTAAGAGATTTAACTTTGGAAGCAGGTTATACTGCTGGAAGATAAAGCCGATCATGCGGTTTCTGATCTCCGCCAGCTCGTTGTCGGACATATCCGCCACGTCCTCGCCGCCGAGGAAATATTCGCCCTCCGTCGGGACATCCAGGGCTCCGATGATGTTCATCAGGGTTGATTTTCCGCTTCCGGATTTGCCGACGATGGCGACGAACTCGCCTTTGTTGATGGAAAGGCTGATGCCGTCGTTGGCGTGGACTTCCTCGTCGCCCATGTAGTAGATCTTGTAGATATTGCGTAGCTCTATCAGAGGTTCCTGCTTTTCCAACTTCTCATGAACTTTTGAAACTGCCTCTTCCTGTTTCATCGGCTCGTCAGACATTTTTTTCTGCTCTGCGGTATCTATTTGTATTGAGAATTCAGTCTTTTCCATGCAATTTATCTCCTATGCGTTACTGGGATCTCCATCCACCGCCGTTGCTTTCGCTATTTCTGCTGTTTCCGCCAGGACCGCCCGGTGCACCTCCGCCCATATCACCGCCAGGACCGCCCATGCCGCCCATCTGCATCTGATTGGTCTGCGTCGAGCTTCCGGAATCGGAGGAAATGTAGACCTCGTCCCCCTCAGAGAGGCCGGAAAGGATCTCCACATAATCGTCGTTGATGATTCCAGTTGTCACCTGGACCGCCTCGAAGCCGTCCGGGACGTTGCTGCTGCCGGATTTTCCGGAGCCGGTGCTCTTCTTCACATACACTCTGTTTCCGCGCATCAGCGCACTCGCCGGGATCACTAATGCATCTTCGGAACTGTCGAGAATGATCTTAGCATCCACGTTCATGCCAGGAAGAAGACTTCCCGTATCGTCCAGTGTCACTGTCACCGGATAGTTTGTGACACCGTTGGAGTAGCTGCTCTGCAGACTCACATTTGTGACGGTTCCTGTGAATGTCTCACCTTCCACCGCATCCGCCGTGATCTCCACAGACTGGCCGACCTTGATGCTTGAGACATCGAGTTCATCCACGGACATCTCCAGTGTCATGGTGGACAGGTCGTAGATCACCGCCATGGTGGTCGTTCCGCTGGAATTCTTGGAGATCTTATCCCCAACCTTCGCGTTTTTTGTAATCACTGTCCCCGAGATCGGCGCTGTGATCGTGTAGTCATCCACATTGTCCTGGGTATTGCTCAGTTTGTTCTCCGCGTTTTCCAGATTGTCATCTGCGCTCTCCACCGCGTCCTTGAATTCCTTTAAGTACTCTTCCGCCGTTTTCGCGGTCACCCGGAACAGATCGGAGTTTTTCTCCACATAAGAACCTTCATGAATCAGAAGGTTCTCGATCTCGAGACTCTTGTTTCCGGAGAGCTCCACGCTCAGGGTCGTCTCCGTCTTCGCCGTGAATGTTGCCTCGGCACTGCAGACAAATCCGTCGACGGTCACGGATGCCGCGGTGTCTGTCGTGAGTCCGCCTGGGTTTGATACCTCGACCGTCACGTTCTTCACGAGACGTCCTCCGGAGAGTGTCTCCTCCATGCTGCTGACAACCGTGACGGTTCCGGAGATCTGCTCGCCGGTGTCCTCCAAAGTCACTGCCGCCTCGTCACCCACGTTGATCTCCGCCGCCTCGCCTGAGAGGAACGGGACTGTGATCTTCATAACAGAGTCATCATAGAGATCCGCGATCTTCGTTCCATTATTTACCTTATCGCCCTCTTTGATATAGAGAGTCTTGATATATCCGGACGCTGTGGAGCGGTATGTATTTCCGGCGATCCGCGCTGTCTCCTCGGCGTAATCGGACTGTGCCGTCTGGGCACTTTCCTTCGCGCGCTGGAGACTTGTCTCTGCGGAGCTCAGGTCAGAGTCCATGGAAGACGCGTCGATCCGGTAGAGGACCTGACCTTTTTCTACAACATCACCTTCCTCAAAGTTCGCCTCGATGACCTCTCCTTCCACCAGGGATGTCACCTCGTAGGTGTCCTTCGGAGACAGGGAGCTGGACGCCGTGAGCTCTGAAGTGATGTCCGTCCGCTTCACTGTCGCCGTTGACACAGACTGGTCACCCTGACGTTTCTGGCTCGAGGTTTTTTTCTTATAGAGGAAAAATCCACCAAGCAGCGCTGCCAGAACCACTATAAGCACGATCACGATCCTTCCGCTTTTTCCTTTCCGTTTTTTCCGTTTCTTCTCTACGTCCACCTTTTCGTTCTCCATACTCGTTCCTTTCCTGTCTATTGAAATCTTCCGCTTCTCTTAACTATGTTCCAGATCTGAATTGTTACAGTACACGGGCACTCCATGCCCGCGCACTGTAACAGGATTTTGCCCATGAAAAGTAACCCTGAATTTTCTCTATTCGTATTTCCTCTGCGGTATCTCTATTTTATGTATTGTATGTATATTCGTAACTAATCAATAATCTCCAACAACATCTACAACCGTATAAGTCGCATTCTCGTCGCTTCCGCTCTTCTCCCACACGATGGCAACCTTGTCATCCACCTCAAACTCTCCGTAGACGGAGAACAGGTACTGGAGCTCCGATCCGCTGATCTGGAACTCATCGCCCTCGCCGCCGTTGTCCTGGTAATCGGTGTTTAAGACCACCTTCACCGGTGTGAACGGGTCGCTGGAATCGTAGTAGATCGCCTTGATCCGGCCCTCCGTGGCGCCTTTGTTCTCGCCGCCGTCGGAATAGGCGAAGATCATCTTTGTCTCCTCGTGGTAATAGATCACGGTGGCGTAATCGTTGATCTCGCTCTCATCGGACACCTCGCCGTTTAAAAACATGGTAGCGTCTTTCAGGGAAAACGGAACAAGACTCTTTAAGTTCCGGCTGTCATTGTCTAAGATCTTCGGTCCCTTTAAACTGTTATCCAGGATCGAGGAGGTATTGATCTCGCCGTCGGAATTGTAGGTCAGGTCAAATATCTTACTGCCGTACTGGTTTCCTTCTTTTGTCTTCGTCTTCATCAGGTTATAGAACAGGTTGATGCAGTCTTCCCTCGTGAGGACCTCGTCAAGATCACGATAGATCCCAGAATCCAGGGACAGGGACTTGAACTTCGCAAGGCGGCTCTCCTGAAGACTTCCGGAGAAATCCTCGTTTGTGTATCCTAAGACTCCCAGGACTGCCTTGATGGCATCCCGCATCGTAACTCCCTCGTCCGGCTTAAAGTTTCCGCCGAGATAACCGGCCATCCAGGAGTTCGTCGCCGCCGTGCGGATCGCCGCAGAATACTGGGATTTTGAGGAGACATCCGCAAATACAGATACGGTTCCCGCCGCGTTTGCCGCCTCCTTGTAGTCCGATGCCTTTACGAGGAGTTCCGCAAACTCACCTCTCGTCACATTCGCCTGGTAATTACTCGTCGTTATAATTCCAAGCAGGCTCACCGCTTTCTTCCTCATTTCAAATGTGGTGCTGGCCGCGTAAGCGTTCACCGTCATTCCGGCCCCCACCGCACAGACCGTCAGACTGACCGCTATTATCTTTCCTCTTCTCATTTCCATTCTCCTTTCATCCGCCTTGACCGCCAGATCATCAGCCCCCTGCAGGTCATCTCTTTCCAGATCCATCGCCTGATTTCCATTGACTGCTGCGTACACTCGTCATCACGGGGATCTTTGTACTTTTAAAGTACATGTGCTCCTGGTTTCTTGCATTTTTCTTACTGTTTATTACGTTTCTGCAATAAACTTTATCAGAAACTTGTGATTCCTCTGTGTTCGACCTGTGTTCAAACTGTGAAGGATTTCACACAAAACAGGGCATATCTGCGGCAAAATTGTGGCATGAAACAAAAAGACCCAGAACAGATACCACTTTCGGTACCCACTCTAGGTCTTCTTCCTATTCTCACACCCCCGGCAGCCGCCCGATCACATCGATCCCGGCGAATACCAGAAGTCCGTTTTTTATGATAAAATTTAAGATCACGATCCCCGCCGCTGCGTAAGCGATCCGGTCATCCAACTCCGGTCGGAATCTCCTGTTTCCCGTGGCAAAATACAGGATCCAGGAAGCCGCAGCCCACACAGCTACCGATGCCATATACGGCACCACCGGATGGTACAGAAAGCTTAGTACCGGATGCCCTGAAAGGAGTGCCCGGACGGCTCTCGTTCCCCCGCATCCCGGACAGTAAAGCCCGGTCATCATCTGAAACAGGCATGGCATCTGGAACCATGTCGGGATCATAATCTGGCTGCGATCTTCTGGCGCAGTCCACCGACCTTTGCCGCTGCCGCGTCGAACTCTTCCCCTGTCATCTCACCGGTCAGAACCGCGAACTCATCTGTTCCTTTCAGTGTCACAAATTTCACCTCACCGAAAGCTGCCGCAACGGCCTCTTTCTTTGCTCTCTCAGAACCCTCAAACCGTGCAAAGTACTTTCTGGAAAGCTCAGCCGCCGGATGTACCTCAAGCTTCTCGCTGCTCCAGCCGATCTTCTCCGGCTCATCGCCGAAGCGGACTGCGGAGATCATATCCCCGACAACGGCGCTGGCTGTCGGCAGTTTTCCTGCTCCGCTTCCGTAGAACATGGACGCGCCCAGCATATTTCCCACAACGAGGATTCCGTTGAACACATCTGTCACCGCATACAGCGGGTCTTTCGCGTCCACGAGGACCGGCGCGACCTCCAGATAGATCTTTCCATCTTTATTCACGCTGGTTCCGAAGAGCTTGATCGCCGCACCCATATGTGCCGCGTAGCTGGAATCCATGGAAGTGATTTTTGTGATTCCCTGGGTCGGGATCTCCTCGTAGTTTACTTCTTTTCCTGTTGCGACCGCAGTCAGGATCGCGATCTTTCTGCAGGTGTCATATCCTTCAATATCTGCCTCCGGGTTGCACTCCGCGTAGCCCAATTCCTGGGCGCGCTTTAACGCCTCCTCGAAGCTCCATCCCTCTTCACTCATCTTTGTGAGGATGTAGTTTGTCGTTCCGTTTAAGATACCGGAGATTTCTAAAATCTCCTCGCCGCCGAGGCTCTCCACAAGCGGGCGGATGATCGGAATACCGCCACCGACACTTGCCTCAAACAAGAAGCTGATATTCTTTTCCGCGGCGATCCGGATCAGCTCTGTCCCATGGGCCGCAACCAGTGCCTTATTGGAAGTCACCACATGCTTTCCCGCGAGCAGGCAGCGCTTTACAAACTCGTAGGCCGGTTTTATTCCGCCCATGGTCTCCACAACGATCCCGATCTCCGGGTCATTTACGATCTGTTCCACATCATGGATCACAAGCTTCTCCACAGGACTTCCCGGAAACTTCCTGAGATCCAGGATATATTTTACTTCGATCGGCTCTCCAGCCTTTTTCTCTACGCTTTTGCAGTTCTTGTCAAGAACCTCATACACGCCAGAACCGATGGTTCCGTATCCCATAATTGCCGCTTTCATCCGTCTATTTCTCCACTCCTAAAATTTTTACGTTCTGTACGCCCTTTAAGTGCTCGATCTCCTCAACCATACCGGCAACATTTCCCGTATCTGAGAGAACTTCCACGCTGAGCGTTACCGTCGCGGATCCGTTTACCGGGATCGTCTGGTGGATCGTAAGGATATTCGCACGGTAATCCGCAACGATGTGGAGCAGGTCAGACAGAAGCCCCGGCTCGTCCATCATCTGGGTCACAAGTGTCACTGTCTTTCCTCTCGTGTTGTCGGAAAACGGAAGAATATCATCCTTATATTTATAGAAGGAACTGCGGCTTAAACCGACCTGTTCCGCCGCCTCCTGCACCGTCATGTTTTTGTCCGTCTCGAGGAGACGTTTCACCTCAACGACTTTCTGAAGGACTTCCGGCAGCGCTTTGTCACGAACCACATAATACTTGTTTTTTTTCTCCATATATCAGACCTCACAAGCTAAAAATTTCTTTTTTATTACCGAAATCATACGTTTCGTCCATTGCTCTGGCACGTTACCATATGTGCGTCCCAGAAAAACATGTGTACGCAAGAATCTTAGCATATTTTGGATGCTTATGCAAGCAGATGTTCGCTGTCTGACAAAATCCACAGTTATTGCGTTACTGTACACGCATGCGTGTACAGTAACGTTATTGCTCTTAAAACAAGAAGGGAGAACCTGCAGATCAGGTTCTCCACTTTTTTTTTCAACTTTCAGATCATTTTTAGCAATTTTTCAGTTTTAATTCCGGTTTCGGAATTTTTCTCTTTTTACAGATGCTCTTCCAGCTCACTGTTCCTATGTACCCCAGTGATCGCATACTCTGCCCACTCCGCGATATTTGTGGCGTGGTCGCCGATGCGCTCGTAGTATTTGGCGATCATGAGGATGTCCAGGATCTGTTCCTGGGTGGCCTCGCCGTTTAAGATACCGTTTGCCAGTTCTTTCTTCACCTGGGAGAACATATCGTCGATCACGTCATCGTAGGCGATAACTTCCTTTGTCTTCTTGAGGTCCTCGTTTGCGAAGCTCTCAATGCTCTCGCGGACCATGGACGCAACGGCTTTTGCCATCTCGCCAAGTCTTGTCGCCTTTACCGGCTCTAAGAGGTCTGTGGTCTTGATGATCTCCGCGATATCGCCCGCCTGGTCACCGATACGCTCCAGGTCTGTGATCATTTTTAATGCGGAAGAGATCTTTCTTAAGTCACTCGCCACCGGCTGCTGCTCTAAGAGAAGCTTCAAGCACTTGCTCTCGATATCTCTCTCCTTTAAGTCCACGTTCGCATCGTCTTGCAGGATCTTCGCCGCCTGCTCCCGGTCCATGTGCATCAGTGCCTCGTAAGTCCCGTCGATCATTTTCTCGCAGAGCAGTCCCATCTCCGCCAGCATCTTATGCAGCTCTTCCAATTGCTTTAAAAACGCGTCTCTCATAATCAGCCAAACCTCCCTGTGATGTAGCTTTCTGTCCGTTCGTCCCCCGGGTTCGCAAACAGATCACTTGTATTATTGTACTCGACGACCTCACCTAACAGGAAGAACGCTGTCTTGTCAGAGATACGCGCCGCCTGCTGCATGTTGTGGGTGACGATCACGATGGTGTATTTATCCTTTAATTCCATCGCCAGGTCCTCGATCTTCGATGTGGAGATCGGGTCCAGGGCAGAGGTCGGCTCATCCATCAAGATTACCTCCGGCTCCACCGCCAGGGTTCTCGCGATGCAGAGTCTCTGCTGCTGTCCGCCGGAAAGTCCCAGGGCACTCTTATTTAAGCGGTCCTTAAGCTCATCCCAGATCGCCGCCTGACGCAGGCTTTTCTCAACGATCTCGTCGAGATCCGCCTTTCTCGTGATCCCGAAGATCCTCGGGCCATAGGCGATGTTGTCGTAAATACTCTTCGGGAACGGGTTTGGCTGCTGGAATACCATGCCGACCTTGTGGCGCAGTGTGATGGCGTCCATATCCTTAAAGATGTTCTGCCCGTCAAGCTCCACTTTTCCGTCGATCTTTACATTCTCCACAAGATCGTTCATCCGGTTCAATGTCTTTAAAAATGTAGATTTTCCGCAGCCGGACGGTCCGATGAACGCGGTGATCTCATGGGCGCTGATCTGCATGTTGATGTCCTTAAGCGCATGGAACGAGCCGTAATGCAGATTCAGCTTTTCGATATCAAATTTCGGTTTCATATCAGTCATATATGTTTTCCTCTCTAAAACTCTCATATGCCATCCTCAGAGTTTCATTACTTCTCCCTTAAGAATCGTCATCGAGGTCCTTTTCCGAATGTTTCTTACGCTGCCTCGCCGGAGCTCTTTTTCTTCAGATGATGGCTCCACACATTCGCACCGATGCTGAATGCCAGAACCAGGATCATAAGGACCGCGGAGGCGGTGTTCGCCAGTGCCTTGTCCTGACCGTTTACCTGAAGGTTCCAGATCTGGATCGACAATGTCTCTGCCGGGCGGAACGGGTTGAACGGGCAGGTCGGGGTTGCCAGGTTCCAGTTGCCCCAGCGCAGGTCGCTTCCGGATCCTGTGGTGTAGAGGAGCGCTGCCGCCTCACCGAATCCACGTCCCGCCGCCAGGATGACGCCTGTCATGATGCGCGGGAGACATGCCGGGAGAAGTACATGGAAGATGGACTGCCATTTTGTCGCTCCAAGACCTAAACTCGCCTGAAAATATCCCGCCGGGAGTCCCTTGATGGCATCCTCGGTGGTCGTCGTGATAAGCGGAAGTGTCAGGATCGATACGGAGAGGGCACCCGCCATCAGGCTCTTTCCCATTCCGAAGAATACGAGGAATACCAGGTATCCGAACAGGCCCACAACGATGGACGGAAGGGAAGAAAGTGTCTCGATACACATTCTCAGAAACTTTGTCATTTTTCCCTGTTTCGCATACATGGCCAGATAAATTCCGGCGCAGACACCGAGGGGGATGGATACCAGCAGGGAGATAAATACGAGATAGATCGTGTTGAACAACTGGTTTCCGATGCTTCCTTTTCTCGCGAAGCGGAACATCTCCGGCTTTGCCCCCATGAGACCGCCGATGATGACCTTGCCCGCAAAGCCGATCAGAAGAGCGAAGAAGAAGATCGCAACCAGGTAGAAAATGACTGTCATAACGCGGTCCACACCGCGTGAACGTCTGATCTTACTTTCCATGGTCTAATTTTCCCCCTTTGCTGCGAACTGCTTTACCGGCACTGCGGTCGTGCTTGTTTTCACAGAAGTGCTTGTTTTTTCTTCTTTCTCCGGCTTTACCGCTGTCACATGATGGATCAGGAAGATGAAGAACAGGGAGATTGCAAATAACAGCAGTGCCATGGTCCAGAGTGCGGATTTCATCTCGCCGCCCTCCATGGCGTTGCCCATCTGGGCCGCGATCTCGGTGGTCAGAGTCTTTGTCGTTGAAAAAATGCTTGTGGGAAACGCTGTTGTCTGACCGATGACCATGGCAACCGCCAGGGCCTCACCGAAGGCTCTCGCGAGACCTAAGATCACGCCGGAGATGATTCCAGGCGCTGCCGCCGGAACTACGATCCGGTAAATGGTCTGCCAGCGGGTGGAGCCGAGTCCGTACGCCGCCATTCTGCATTCCTTCGGGACGGAGTGAAGGGCGTCCGCCGCAACACTTGTGATCGTCGGGAAGATCATAACCGCTAAGACCAGACCTGCTGCCAGGATGGAATGTCCCACCTGACGGTCAAACACGGTCTTAAATCGCCGGTACAAGCCCCGTGAGTCCCCCCCAGCCATAGACAACTGACGGGATTCCGGCGAAGATCTCGACTACCGGGCGGTAGAATTTCTCGCCAAACTTCGGGGAGATCTCCGTGATGAAGATCGCTGATCCCAGGGAAAAAGGAGTCGCGATGAGAAGTGCCAGTCCACAGGTGCAGAGCGATCCAGCGATGAAGATCAGCGCACCGATGCTGCCGCCGCCTGCCATATTGTCCGCCGGTGCCCAGTCCGCGGATCCTAAGAATTCCAGGAAGGAATGTCTGTACACCAGGAATGTGGATGATCCCTTGTATACAAGGAACGCGCCGATCACGATCGTCAGAAGAATTACGAACAGTCCACAGACGGTCATCAGATCCCGCCACAGATATTCTCTGACGAACATGCTTTTTTCTTTACCATTCTTCATAAGTCCTCCTGCTTCCTATATTCGAAGCAAATTCTATCATAAATCATATCGGGGCGGGCCAGATTCGTCTGCCCCGCCCTTGTTTCGCAGTTCTCTTGTCCATGTCCTCTTTTTCTTTCATACGGTCGGATCATGGCTCACTGCCCGGTCTTAAGTTTTGTCTCAATTAATGCTCCGTATTTGTCATCTTGGAAGATACGCCGTATCCTAAGGATTCCATCTTTGCGCCGTACTCATCGGACATGATGTAGTCAAGGAATGCGCTTACAACTTCGTCCGGCTCACCCTTTGTGTACATATGCTCAAATGTCCATACCGGATATTTTCCAGCGTATGTATTTTCAAGTGTCGGCTCTGCGCCATCGATCGCTACGGTTGCAACTCCCGCGTCACCTGTCAGATAGGAAAGTGCTACATATCCGATCGCACCCTTCGTATCTTTTACATTCTGAAGAAGAACACCGGAATCATCTGTTTCCATGGAAGTATTGGAAGCTTCCTCGTTTCCGTCGAGAGCGTATTTCTGGAAGGTTGCTCTTGTACCGGAAGATGTCGGTCTTGTTACAAGGACAATGCTCTCATCCGGTCCGCCAACCTCTTTCCAGTTTGTTGTCTTTCCTGTGAAGATGTCGATGAGCTGCTGTTTTGTAAGATCCTCAACGCCGCCTTCTTTTACATCGTTATTTACGATTGGAGCCATTGTGACTACGCATACCTGATGATCAACAAGCTCTTTTGCCTGTGCTTCGTCAAGCTTTGCGGAGGCCTCAACATCGGAGTTACCGATATTTACGGTTCCCTCGGAAACCTGCTTTAAGCCCTCTCCGGATCCTCCTGCGTCGATCGTGATGGAAACGTCCTGGTATTTCTCGATAAACATGTCTGCTGCATCGTCAACCAGCGGTTTTAATGCGGAAGAACCTGCCGCTGTGATCGATCCTGTAAGATCTGCTTTTTTCTCTGCTGCTGTTGTCGCTGCTTCTTTTGCTGTCTCTGCTGCTGCCGCAGTTGTTGTCGCTGCTGCTGTCGTGGATGCTGTACTACTGCTGCTTCCGCATCCTGTCATCATGCTGACTGCTAATACTCCTGCACCTGCAAGTGCCATTACTTTTCTTGTTTTCATAATTCTTTTCTCCTCCTCAAAGGTCTTTGTTTTTGTTTTTTCGTAACTGTTCAGTAGGTCTGCGCACTTGCTGCGCTGACCGTAAGAAAACATAGGCTGGAAGGCAAAAATCCCATCAGCGAAGCTGATCTGGAATGGATTTTTGCACGTAACTATGAAGGTACTGAATAGTTACGTTTTTTCTTTCTCTGTACAGTATTATTTTTATCACGAATCCCCGAAACCAAAAACCATGGTTCGGTAACTACTTTGTATAATCTATGTAAATTGTAAATTCAGATTTTCGTTTGAAAATATAGCCGGGTAAAACCTTTCCACTGTGCCGGACTACCGCGAATTCAAAAAAATCAGCCATTTGTCGAGATTTTTCACAGTAGTACCGTTATCGCACAGGTATGGATATGGCCCGCTGCACGCAAAAAAAGACGCACCATCTGGTAGTCTGGAATATTTCTTCCAAATCAATCAGACGATGCGTCTTGATCCTTAAGATCCTATATTTCCTTTATAACCTTTTTGCCTGGCCTTTGTTCCTAAACTCCAGCAGCCGGACCTTCCGGTGCAACTGTTCCGCCTGGAACAGTCACAGAACTCGGTCCTTCTGTCTGGGCTGCCGGGCCGGCGCTTGTGGTCGCCTCCGGAACAGCGGTGGACTTTTCGTATCCCGGTCCCACCGGATTCTCCGCTGTGGTCTCCTGCGGATTTGACGGACGGAACTCCTCCGTGGAAGTCTCCGCCTCATCTGTCGGGCTCACTGCGTGACTCTCTGTCGGCTTCACATAGATATTTCCATGCTCATCCGTCTCATAAGCGGCGCTGGTCTCATGGCTTCCGGAAGTAGTTTCGATCGGCTTGCCGTCCGGTCCTGTCTCAGTTTCACCCGTGCTCTCAGATTCCTTCTTGGATTCTTCGAGCATGGACTCCATCTGGGATTCTTCCTGACTCTCCTTCTTACTCTCCTTCTTACTCTCCTCTTCAGCGGAAAGTGTCGTGGCCTCCGTCTCGCCCTTCGGGATATATCCCTGATCCGTCGCTACATGATCGATTTCCTTGCCAGCCTTATTCAGTCCAGTAAGTTCAGCGATCTTATTGCTGATCGTCTGGACCGTGCTGGATGGCTTGTAGTCCTCTTCACCATAGAGGAACTTGTGAAGGCTTGTAACATTGCTCACGAGTGTCTGCGGGATAACACAGGACAATTTCAGCTTGCCGATCTTCATCTTCTGCTCTCCGCGGGCTGCCGGGAATCCGGTCGTCTCACCGAGATGGTATTTCATGACATTCTTCGCCATCGGAAGGATATCATTCATATTGATATTTGTCGCGCACATCGCGGACATATTTCCGATCAGGCTGTTTAATGTCGCAAAGTCTGCCTTTTTCGCCTTCTCGAATGCCTTCTGGATTACAAGTCTCTGGCGCTCTGTACGCGCATAGTCACTGTCCATCAGACGAAGACGTCCATAGGCAACGGCCTGTACGCCATCCAGATGGTTCACACCTGCTTTCTTTAACTGTACAGAACCAATTCCGGTACCCTTTACCGTCTCTGTGATGAACGCGTTGATGTAGTAGAACTCGGACTTACTGATGTCGATGTCGACACCGCCGAGGATGTTGATCGCTGTTGCGACTGCCTTCCAGTTGAATGCTACATAGTGGGTGATGTTGAGATCCAGATTCTTATTCAGGGCTTTTACAGCCTGTTCCGGACCACCCATCGCATATGCCGCGTTGATCTTATTGTATGTGTTCTTGTCGCTCACATTCAGGTAAGTGTCGCGGAATACAGATACCAGCTTGATCTCTCCGGTCTCACGATTTAAGTTCACGATCATGATAACATCGGACTGGTTGCCTTTTCCTGTGGAATTGTCACGGGAATCCAGGCCAAATACCGCAATGGTCCAGTAGCCTTTTTCCATCTTATCTCTCATGTCCAGAGAGATGTTCTCATTCTGAACGTCCGCAATATCAAAATTATTCTGTCCGTTCATCTTTCCGAAGTTGTGCCGGATATAGCCGTAAACCGCTGCGGCAAACCCCAGGACCAGAACGATCAGGGCGATCAGAACACCGATGATGATCTTTTTCTTCTTGTTTCCGTTTTTCCGTCTTCTGTGATTGTGGGAAGCTGCCCCATGGCTCTTTGCTGCGGCACGGCCTGCACGGCTTCCCGGGTCAGCACTCATAGAATACAGATCTTCCGTCCTGTGAGTACGGCGTTTTGCGGACGTCTCACTCTCGCTCTCACGCCGTCTGCTCTTTCTGGCGCGGGAACGGTCTAATTCGTCTTCATAATTCATGTCATTTGTCCTCGTCTTAGTAAGCGTTTTTATTGATGAATCCCTTGAAAACCGTCAGGAACATGATCTTGAAATCAAGACCAAGTGTCCAGTTCTCGATATAATAGAGATCATGCTCGATCCGTTTAATGATCGAAGTGTCTCCACGGTAACCATTCACCTGCGCCCAGCCGGTAAGGCCCGGACGGACCTGATGCTTGATCATATATCGCGGGATTTCTTCCTTAAATTTTTCAACGAAAAATGGCCGTTCCGGTCTCGGACCCACAAGACTCATATCACCAATCAGGATATTAAAGAACTGCGGCACCTCGTCGATGCTTGTACGGCGGATAATTTTTCCGATGAGAGTTACACGGGCATCTCCCTTTGTTGTCCAGCGGCTCTTCTCCTTGCCCGGATCCTGAACCGTCATGGAACGGAATTTATACATTTTAAACGGCCGGTTGTGAAGGCCGACTCGTTCCTGACAAAAAATGATCGGTCCCGGAGATGTCAGCTTTATGAGCACTGCCACGATCAGCATGATCGGGGAGAAAAGTACGATCCCCACGATCGCACCCACGATATCGACGGCTCTCTTTACCATCGCATTCATCGGATCATTCAACGGAACGCGGCGGATATGGATCACCGGCAGGCCCTGGAGATCTTCCATATACGGGATCGTCGGGATAATGTTCCCGTAATCCGGGATAAACTTCGTGTGCACGCCGGATTTTTCACAGAGAGCAACGATATGGCGGAGTTTTTCATACTCGCTCAGGCTCAGTGTGACGGCGATCTCATCGAGACTGTTCTGCTCTAAAATATAGTCGAGGTCCTCGATACAACCGATGACCTTTACTCCCTTATACTCACTTCCGCGTTCCTTCGTATCATCAATGATCCCGCGGATCGTGTACCCCCATTCCGGATTCTTGTTTACCCGGTCGATAAACCCTTCCGCTGCGGAGGAATAGCCAACTAACAGGATATGTTTCTGATTGTATCCTTTTGAGCGCATGGAACGAAGCACGATCCGGATTCCATTCCGCTCAATGGTCATAAACGCCACGTTCAGCACATAGAAATATACGACCAGTCTCTGGGAGAAGTTGTAGAGATGCGGCTCTTTTCTTCCAAAGTACAGGATCAGACCAAAAATAAGGAGTCCGATCGTGTTTGCCTTGAATATCTTTCCGAATTCATTTCTACGTCCGAGTACACGCTTCGGCGTGTACAGTCCAAAAAAGGAGTACAAAAGCAGATACGCCGGAATAATGACAAGAAGCGCGCCAAAATAAAAACCGACCTCAAGTGTCCGTTTTCCGAGCAGGTTCGCCCATCCGCTTCCGATTACGATAAACCACGCAAGCAGATAAGAGAATGCGGTCACGAAGGCGTCAAGCACAACGTGAAAACGGTTGAGGCTCTTCTGATTATCTTTGATCATATAATTTTCACCCTGTTTTCCAAGGAACATGCCTGTCAGAATTCTTTCCGTGATCAGCGCATGCACAGCCGCGCCAGCCAATTCCCCTGGCAGGTATTTTCAACTATACCATGCCCCGTCAGACTGCCTTTCTCAAGTCACTCCCCCGGACATAGTACCGCCATCGTAAAAAATATGCATACATAGTATACATAAAATTTACCTATTTGCATATAAACGATTTCTTAAGAAAATCTGAGATTTCCGTAAATTATTCGTTTATCTTGCATAAAAGCAGCCGTTCAGCCTATCCGCACTGAGCCGGCCCCACAGCGTCCGGCGAAGAATCTCAGGCTTTCGCTCCAAGCTTCGCCGCCTGTCTCCTGGAAAACTCATAAACATAGACTGCGGTTCCGGCGATCAGCTCAAGCTGGATCCCGATCTCCCGCTGTAATCTTCCTTTAAAGGAAGGGACGCGTTTACAGTCCTTTAATGTTCTGATCCCCTCAAGGAATCCGGACACATAGTCTTTTCCGAACCCCATCTTTTTAAAAAACAGGAACTTTACAAATGTTCCCGCGAGAAGACACGGAGAATTTAAAAGCAACTGCCATGCGCGCATATTTTTGTAATTCAGATACACATTATTCCTCGCGGCAAGCTTCACCTTAAAGGAATTATACTTCGATCCGCTTGTCCCGCTGCCTACATGGTACACCACAGCTTCCGGGCAGAATACGTTGTCGTACCCGTAAAGCTTCGCACGGTATCCCACATCGATATCCTCAAGGTAGGCAAAGTGCATCTCATCGAAGTATCCGATGGTCTCGAACACTTCCCGGCGGTAGATTGCCGCACCGGCACACGCCGTAAAGACGCGGCAGCTCTTTTTATAAAGCTTTTCCGGACGCCCGACGCCCCGCTGGAACGCCCAGCCGAGGACGCTGTACATGTCTCCGGCATCGTCCATAAGATCCGGGTGGTACATCTGGATCATCTTGCTGCTGACGGAAAAGATCTTCTCCGACCGGTCCATGGCCCGCTCCAACGCTTCGACGTAGTGGGGAGCCACTTTTGTATCATTATTTAATAAGATCACATACGGCGTATCTGCCGCCCTGATCCCCACGTTTACCGCACCGGAAAAGCCAGTGTTTTCCGGAAGAAAGATCGACGGGATCTCCCGCTCCTTCAACCACTCCACGCTGCCGTCCGTGGAACCGTTGTCCACCACCAGGATCTTGAAATCCTTCATCGTCTGCGCTTCAAGAGCCTCAAAGCACGGTTCCATAAACGAAAGTCCGTTGTAATTCGGAATTATGATCGTTGTCTTCATTCGTCTAACGGTACCTCCAGTTTATATGGTTCCCCGATTTTTTCCTTTTTCAGGTCACGCAGCGCAAAATTTGATTTTCTCAGTGTCAGGTTCGGATTGTAGTACGGATCTCCATCTCTCAGGATCTCCGGCCAGCGCTTCGCGAAGGTGGCGATCTCACGGTTAAATCGCTCCACCTTCTCCGGTGTGTCCTCAAGTCCGCGGGACTTAGATTCATAGTGGTGAAGCACCGCATAAGGCGCGTATACTACAAGTTTTCCGAGCTTTCTCACCTTCATGCAGTAATCAATATCATTGAAAGCCACCGCGAGCTCTTCCGTAAATCCGCCCACAGCGTCAAATACGGAGCGCTTGCTCATCATGCAGGCCGCTGTGACAGCACTGTAATCCTGGGCACACATCGCACGGTTGAAATAGCTGTTCTCGGATTTATGAAGTCCGATAAACGTATGACCGGCGATACCGCCGAAACCGATAACAACACCGGCGTGCTGGATCGTGTCATCCTCATAGAGCAGTCTCGCACCGGCGATCCCCACGTCCTCCCTCTGGACAAAGCCAAGCATCTCTTCAACGAAATTTTTCGCGATCAGCTCAATATCGTTGTTCATAAACAAAAGATACTCGCCCTTTGCGTGCTGTACGCCGAAATTGTTGATCGCGGAGTAGTTGAACTCTCTCTCCCAGCGGACAACATGTACATTTGGGAACTCCTTCTGGATCTTCTCGTAGTAATCCCAGGTCGCCTGCTCCGTACTGTTGTTCTCCACGATGACGAACTCCAGATTCTTATAGGTTCCCTCCGTCAGCATCGGACGAATACAGTTGTCAAGATCCACGGTGTGGTCCTTGTTTGGGATAATTACAGATACCAGCGGAGCATCCTTGATCTTAAACGTCGTGTGATAGATCCCGTAATCCACACCCTTTTCTACCTTTTCTGCCTCAATTCCCACTCTCTTATAGTGGTCCATAATGGCACGGGAACCGGCTGTGAAGGCATAAAGCTTGCTCTCCGGGTTGCTTGCCGTGGAATTTGGGTGGCAGCGCCAGTGATAGAGCACCTTCGGGATATGGCAGATCTGCTTTGCATTCTCTGTACAGCGGAAAATAAAGTCGTAATCCTGGGCTCCGTCATATTCCGGCCGGAAACCGCCGACTTTATCGAGCAGTTCTTTTTTCACCACAAACAGATGGCAGATATAGTTGACGCTCGTCAACAGGTCCGGATTGAAATCCGGCTTGAAATGCGGGTCGAACAGTTCATCCCCATCCATGTCAAGCTTGTCCTCATCGGAATAGAGGACATCGCAGTTTTCATTCTCATTCAGTTTTTTCGCGCACTCAAAGAGCGCGTTCGGTGTCAGACGGTCATCATGATCCGCAAGAACAATGAAATCACCTTCTGCCATCTCAAGGGCGGCATTCGTATTTCCGGAGATACCGCGGTTTTCCCCCAGTACCTGATAGCGGATTCTTGCATCTTTCTCCGCATATTTCTTTAAAACATTCTCGACACTCTCACCCGCCGGGCTGCCGTCCGCGATACAGAGTTCCCAGTTCGCGTAAGTCTGCTCCACGATGGAGTCCAGCATTTCCTTCAGGAATTTCTCCGGAGTCTTATAGACCGGGATCACGATCGAAAATTTCGGCATATAATCGAACTTCTTTTTCTTCTGCTCTTCCAGTTCTTCCTCTGACGGTTTCGTGAGATTCCACCACTCTGCGTAGTCGTAATCGTCGTCAATTCCCTGGATCTTGTGCTTGGATTTTAAGATCAGGGCCTTCAGGCCATTTTCCTTTAAGAAATCCCAGGCAACATGGACTGTCTCCATGTTCATAAGGTTCATGAGCTTCTGTACCTTGCGGTTTGCCGCTCCGGTCTTCCTGCGGATCGCCATATCGCTGTATTTCACACGGGTCGTCTTCTTCCCGCCGCAGATCACAAGATAATAATTCTTTCCATGTTCATACGGAAAACGGATATCAAAGCCGAGATCACGGTCGATGATCTTCTTATAATAGATCTGGCTCACGTCATCTCTTCTCGTCGGAACGATCTTTGCCTTCACCGGCTGTCCCGCTTCATCCTCGACCCGGTAGGTGATCACGGAATCCGGGTCGCTCTCAACAGCCCAGCCATTTAACTGGATCGTCCGCTCCCGGACTCTCATCACTTCAACACTGTACTTCATACTTCCTCCTGTGCACCGGCCGGTGTATCAAAATTGATGCGCTCCTCCTCCACAACGAGCGGGCGGTGCATCACACGGGTATTGATGCTCATGATATACTCGCCAAGCAGGCCGATAAAGAAGATCTGGACAGATCCAAGAAAGCACATTCCGATGAGAAGCGGTGCCATACCTGCCATAAAGCGGTCCCAGTATAAGAGTTTCATGATCAGATATATGACTGCTACGATAAAGCTCACGCCGCCGCAGAAGGCGCCGAAAAAGGTTGCCAGGCGCAGGCCCGCTTTTGTGTAAGACGTAAAGCTGAGCATTGCCGCGTCATATAATTTATAGAAGTTATTGTGGGTCTTTCCCGCGCGGCGCTTCGGCTGCTCGTACGGGATCTCTTTTCTCTTAAAGCCTAACTCCGCAACGATTCCGCGAAGGAACGGGGTCGGATCGTTTAAGTTTCTTAAGACCTCGATAAACTGTCTGTCGTAGAGTCCGGATCCTGTAAAGTGCTCGATCTGCTCCACGTCGGATAATTTCCGGATCAGTTTGTAGTAGCAGCTTCTGAGCCAGTACATCACCGGGTTCTCTTTGCTGCTCGTCTTGATTCCGATGACGATCTTATAGCCATTCTCCCACTCGTGGACATACTTCGGAATCAGTTCCACCGGATCCTGGAAATCCGCCACCATGGAGATCACGCAGTCACCGGTTACCTGAAGGATTCCATAATATGGAGAATTGAACTGTCCAAAGTTTCTCGCGTTGAAGATCGCCTTGATCTTCGGATTCTTCGCGCAGAGCATGCGGAGCAGTTCTCTTGTCTTATCGGTGGAGTCGTTGTCGATGAAGACCAGCTCATAGTCGTACTGAGGCAGTTCTTTTGTGATAATGCCGATGACAGCTTCGCTGATCGGAACGACATTCTCCTCCTCGTTATAGCATGGAATCAAAACGCTGATTTTTTTCATGTTATATTTTCTTCTTCCTTAAATTTTACCTGACCGGTACCTTCGGGCACCTTTGTCAGTTTCTTTCAGCAGTGCGGCGGGTGCCGATCTGCTGAACTTTTTTCTAAATTGTTGCCTATTCTTTAACTTTTATCATTGTAACCATTTTTTCTGTTTTGTCAATACTCGACGTATTTCGCGGCATTTTTTCCCAATCTGTGATCGGTCTGCATTTTCAACTGATCGCTGCCCTCTCTGCCACCCCAGAATTGCTTTCTCGTTCAGTTAAATGGTTCTCTTTCTGAGCGCGATCATCCTTGTAATTCCGGTCTTGAAATCGACCTCTGGCTTCCATCCCGTCACCGTCTCCAGCTTTTCGATGGACGGCATCAGATTGATCAGACCTTCGGCGTTCTCCCCGCGGGTGTTGTATTGGCTCTCGCCCTGTCCGCCGCAGAGTTCGTGGATCTCCTCCACGAATTCCTTTAATACCTTTGTCTCAGCACCGCCGAAGTTAAATACAGGATTTTCAAGTCCCTCAAACGCACTTTCCGGGGCTTCGCAGAGTGCCGCCATCCCTCTCGCCAGATCGTCGATATAGAGGAAATTCCACTTCTGGGTACATGCCCCCAGGGACATTTCCTTATTACTTAAGAATGTGTCCAAACAGGACTCCACTAACGTCCACGGGTGGTCCCCGGGGCCGTAGGCGCTGAAGATCCTGGCGTGAATGTACCGCAGTCCCAGTTCATCACAGAGTTTTTCTCCCTTTTCCCGCATGGCAAGCTTCGCCTCTCCATACAAGGATTTCGGCTCGCAGACCGTGTTCTCCGTGATCAGATCCTGGTGCATTCCGTACTCCGCCTGGGAGCCGGAGAACAGGAACTTTTTACAGCCTAGGGCTTTCGCCGTCCGAATCGTCTCCAGGGAGATCTCCATATTCTTCTCCTGAAGCGCCTTGTCCGTTCTTGACGCGCTCCCGGATCCTCCCCAGCCGAAATGGCAGAACACGTCCTGCGGTTTTGTCACTTTTTCTAAAAGTTTTTCAGGCTCGGAAAGATCATTTTCCGTCACGAGAAGACGCCCGGATAAAAGTGCCTCCTCATTTCCCTCAAGGATCGTATCAAGTTTTGAGGATTTGGGGCGCACAATGGCGGTCACCGTGTGCCCTCTCCGTAAGAGTTCCCGCACCGTTGCCGCGCCGACAAAGCTCGTCGAACCTGTCATGATGATATTCATATTCTGCTGCCCCTTTCCTCATTTAACACTGATCAATCATCCATCTTATTCCCGATTGCCAGTATATTGTACATGATGTTACTGTATACGGGTAGGAATTTTCTGAACCATCTTGCATTTTCTTCTAAGTTCCATGTCCCAGGCACACTGAACCTTCTTATTTATTCTCTACTAACGGAATAATCATATTTTCCTTCAGCTCTTCCTCCGGAAGGAACGGAGCCAGATCCTCCAGCGGTACGGATACCATGGTTCCGTCCGGCAGCATCTTTGCGGCTGCCTTCGGCTCGAAGCCCTGTTTCATATCCACGAAGATCTCACAGATCACCGGACCGTCCATGGCAAGTGTCTTCTCGACCGCCTCGCCGAGCTCGCTGTTGTGGTGGGCTGCCACATACGGATAACCGTATGCCCATGCAAGCTTCTCCATGCTCGGGAAGCTTAAGTCGTGGCTGTCCACGCCGATTCCCACTAACGGCTCATGGAAGTGGGTCTTCTGGGTCTGGCGGATGGAATGGTAACCGCCGTTGTTGATCAGGAAAATCTTGATTCCCATATGGTGATGAACGATGGTCTGGAGCTCCTGAAGATTCATCTGGATACTTCCGTCACCTGTCACAAGGATGATGTCCTTTGTATGGTCTGCGACCCAGGCACCGATAGCTGCCGGAAGGTCGTAACCCATGGACGCAATGGCAGAGTTGCTAATGAACCGCTGTCCTTTCTTCATCTCATAGGCATGTCCGCCTACCACGCACGCGGAGCCATTTCCCACAACGGTGATCTGATCTTCCTCGACGCGCTTACTAATCTCCTTGATCGCGGCATATACGTTTGCCGGTTCGTCGTCACCAGCCTCATAGTGTTTCGGAAGAACGACCGGATATTTTTCTTTCCATTCCTGACAGCGTCTGATCCACCAGTCTACGGCTTCTTTGTCCTTTGCTCCACCGTTTGAATCAAACTCTTCCTCGTCAAGGACGAGCTCCAGCTTCTCGAGAAGATCCTTGACGTCCGCATGGACCGGCATGTCAACATGGACCGTCGGTTTCTTTAACTCCTCGGCGTCGATATCATTGTAGATCACATAGGCCTCTCTCGCCCATGTCGGGTAGTTATAGCCCACCTGACGGATCGAGAGACGGCTTCCCAATGACAATAAGAGATCGCTGTTCTGTACCGCAAAGTTTCCGGCACGGTCACCCATATGTCCGGCACGTCCCACATAGAGCGGGTCTGTGTCATACATGCAGTCGATGCTGTTCCAGCCGGTGACAACCGGGATTCCAAGCTTCTTTACGACTCTCGCGAATACATCGAACGCCTTTCCGATCCGGATTCCGTTTCCGGCATTGATCACCGGGCGCTTCGCCTCGCGGACCTTCTTTAAGATTTCTCTCGCCTGCTCTACTGTCACAGGATCCGGCAGTTTCACACGTTTTTCGCCCTGTCCGCTCACGTCGGACGGGATCATTGCCGGTTTCCCTTCAACTTTATTCATCATGCAGATCGTACATCCGGAACATCCGGTTCCGTGACCGGACCAGCCGGTTCCGCCTGCTTCGTAATCATCCTTATCAAATCCGAGAAGCGCTTCCGTCTCAATGTAAGCCCCCTGAACATTCAACGGAATATCGAGCCAGCACGGGCCCGGTCTTCCTGTCTGCGCCAGATAAAGCGATTTCTCCAGACAGAAACGGATCCGCATCGGATCCAGCACCATCTCGCTGTACTTTGTCATGCAGTCGATCGCCTTTGTGATCTCGAATTCCTGATCCCCCATCGCACGGATCCCCAGTCCTGTGCTGTGGGCGGTCGTGTCATAGCGGACCTGTCCGGATAAGACGAGCATCGGGATCGAGTCGAGCCATCCGCCGACTACTCCGGTGATCGCGTTTGTTCCGCCAGGACCTGTTGTCACGCAGAGAGCCGCGATCTTATTATGGATTCTCGCGTAAGCCTCGGCTGCGATGGCACAGGCCTGCTCGTGATGGTTAAAATAGCAATGCAGTCCCGGCTGGTGTCCAAGCCCGTCATCCAGATGCATCGCGCCTCCACCCGTCACCATAAACGCGTCGGTGATGCCCTCGTCTACCAGCTTCTGGGCAATATAATCAGAAACCTTCATTCTCATAAGTGAAACCTTCTCCTCTCTCAAGATAATACCTTTCTCGATTATACCATGCAGACCGCATACAGTCCAGTAGATCATATTTTTGTAAGGTTTTCAGTAACTGTTCAGTAGGTCTGCGCACTTGCTGCGCTGACCGTAAGAAAACCTAGGCTAAAAGGCAAAAATCCCATCGGCGTAGCCGATTTGGAATGGATTTTTGCATGTAACTGTGAAGGTACTGAACAGTTACGGTTTTCGCAGGTCCTCCCCGGCGGCACTCTCCGCCTTAATTTTCCGCATTTTCCATCCCATGAAATGCTTTCCACGGCGTTCCAGATATGCCAGGAACCTACACTGGAATTCGGCCTCCACAGCCTGTTATAATCAGCCCGTAAACGAAAACACCACGGCAAAACATTTCAATTTTCATATCAAAAAGGAGAGAAAACGATTATGAAAAAACAGACAAAGATCGCTGCGGCCTTATCCGCGGCAGCATTTATAATGATGGTCTCCGGCCTGCCGGTCTATGCGGCATCCTACGGCTGGGTGACAGAAGGTGACGCAAAGGTCTACTACGATGAGGACGGGTACCTCACCACCGATGCCTGGAGAAAGCGCGGAGAAGACTGGTTCTATCTCGGTGAAGATGGACAGATCGTAAAAAGCAAGAAGATCGACGAGTACTATGTGGATGACGAAGGAAAGATGGTCACAAACGCATGGGTGGAGTTAAAGAATGAGGAAGATCCGGACTCCCCGGAGACACCGGATACCTTCTGGTACTACTTTGAGAAGGACGGGAAGTCCGCTGTCTCCAAGTGGGTGAAATTTGACTCCAAATGGTACTATTTCGATGAATCCGGCCATATGGCAACAGGAAAGACGGAGATTGACGGGGCGACCTACTACCTCGGAACAGAAAAAGACGGTTTCATGCGGACCGGCTGGATCCGTTTAGAGGAAAACAGCCACGCACCGGGCGCTTCCGAGAGCTGGTACTACTTCAATTCCGACGGCAAAATGGTGACCACCCAGTACGATAAGAAGATCGACGGAAGCTACTACACCTTCATCGACGGAAAAATGCAGACGGGCTGGGTCCTGATGCCGTCCAAGTCTGACGTAACAGACAGCAACGCCGCATCCCCGAAGATCACCGACTACCAGTACTACGGAGCAGCCGGGGACGGAAAGCGCGCCGAAGGTTTCCGCTCCATCGAGGGCATTTCCGGGATCCACGCTGCAGATGAGGTCTACACCTTCTACTTTAAGGCCGGAAAGCCGTATGTTTCCGATAAAAAGGGAAATTCCCTGTTCACCATCAACGCGAAAAAGTATGCGTTCAGTGACCTGGGAATCATGCAGACAGGCAGACAGATCGCGAACGTGGCGAACGATGAGATCGCAAACTTTTACTTCGGTGAGGACGGTATCGTAAAGACCGGAAAACAGGCGATCTACAACGAGGAGACCGGTGAGACCGAGAACTGGTTCTTCCACACTGATGGTGACAAGAAAGGGCAGGGCTACCACGGTCTCCGCGACGGCATCCTCTACGTCTACGGAAAAAGACAGGACGCCACCGCCGACCAGAGATATGCACCGGCTGATTTAAACGGCGTGACCTACCTCGTAGGGACCACCGGAAACGTGCAGAAAGCATCCGCTTCCTCCACTTCCTCCGCGAAGCCGGAGCTGGGACGCGGATATAAGGACATCAAAGACGCGAACGGCAAGATCTGGACCGTGGATACGGCCGGAATCGTGCAGTAACGCTGACCATTCACACCATAGATAAAGTTTGAGTCCTCTGGGACTCTTACAAAATGCATAATTGTAAAGGTGCCGGACTCTCCCGCTCAGAGTCCGGCACCTTTTATCTCTATACTGTAATTATCCTTTTATCTTCCTGCTTCTTCATCCCAACTGCCGTCCTCTTTTACAAGCCAGCCGTCCGGAGTTCTCTTCCTTGCGCACATAATTCCTCTGGTTCCGTCGGAGACAGGATTCAGATAATACCACCTTCCATCGATGAACTGCCATCTTCCGCTGATCTTCTCCCAGTGATACCCGCCTGCGCTGCCTTTCCTCACTATTTACTTTCCGTAATATACTCTTTCACCAGGCGGTTCAGTGTGCATTTCATCTGTACCACAATGTCCATCAGCCTGTCGTTCTCTTCGCGAAGCCTTTGGTTTTCTTCTTCCAGAGCATTTTTGCAATGTCTCTCCATGCTCATTGTTTTCGTCCCCCTTACGCCTCGTCAGCAGCCGCCCTTTCCTGCGTCCACTTCCTTTTACTTAAATATATAATACATTTTCCGGCAATTGAAAAGTGGTTTTTGAACGCAAGTTTCGACATGGTTCGAAGGACACACGATATGCATGGACAAAGTTCTGCGCCGCAAGACTCCTGCTGCCCACAAATGGCAGACCTCGTGCAACAGCGAAATCAATATAAAAAAGAATGTGCCTTGGCACATTCTCGCGCCTCGCGCGGTCGCTTGCGACAATCTACATCTTCGCGCGAGTGCGCATCTTTGGCACGTTAGTGCCTTTTTATGTAACAGGGAATTCCTCGGAATTTCCTGTTACATAAAAAAGCGGCAGTCCCGCCAAAAAAAGCAAGACTGCCGCCAGATTTTCTCTTATATGATATGAAGCTGCTCAAACGCCCAGGCGATCCCGTCGTCTTCGACATCTTTGGTGATGAAAGTTGCGTAGGGCTCAAGCCCCTTCGCATGTTTCTCCATAATAATGCTGTTTCCGGCATACCGGATCATCGCCAGATCGTTCATGCTGTCCCCAAAGGCGTAGGAATCTTCTCTCGCGATCCCATATCTCTTTAAGATCACTTCCATCGCCGTCGCCTTATCGTACCCCGTCGGCACGCACTCGTAGAGTCCGTGTCCCCGGTCGATGGCGGTCACGTCCGGTGCCAGGATCTTTAAAAAACCTTCTTCGTCACTGTTCTCGTCCGCAAGAACACAGAACTTATCAAAATCCACCAGCTCCGTATTCCAGTCCGCACTGGCCAAGCCCTGGTTCTTGTAGACCACATTTTTCACATGCTCGATCTCGTCCATGTGGGAGACACCGGTCTGCACCGTACATGCCTTCGGTCCCTCTAAGATTCCGTCAAGTTTACACTCGAGGATCGCCTTCTGGAGCTCCCAACGGCGTTTTGCGGAGATTTTTCTGTGGAGCAGGGCTTTTCCCTCGGCCTCTATGTAGGTTCCACAGCCGCAGAGGTAGCCGTCCACCGGTACTTTCCCCTCAACATCCTTCATCAGGCATCTCGTCCTCCCGGAGTTGATGAAAACCAGGTGTCCGGCGCGGCGCGCCTCTGTTAAAGCAAGCGCCGCGCTCTTCGGGAGCTCCTTCGACGCATCCACCAGGAGCGTCCCATCGATATCAAAAAATAATGCTTTTCTCTTCATGATCTCCGTATTAGTTTGCTGCGGAACTGCTCTCGCTCTCCTCGGCAGCAGTCTCTTTCTCTTCAAGAATATTCTCAGCCTCTGTTGTCTCGGCTTCTGTCTCCGGTGCCTCTACATATGTGGAGTTGTCGATCAGATAGTAGTAAACAGCGCCCATGTCGAAAATCTGCTTTGCGGAATCCTCGCCGTAGGTTGTGATCATCTGCGCCGCGTTCTTGAAGTAGTTCATAACAGCGAGCTTATCTTTCTGTTCATCTGTCGCAGAAAGGTTCTCCTCTGCCTGGATCGCGTTTAAAATGATCTGCTGTTTTACAAGGTTCTCTGCCGTGTCGCGGAGTCCGTCCTCGTCCGTTCCCAGGAACATGCTGAGGAACTGATCGAACTCAAGTCCATAGCTGCTTGCATAGCTGGAATATGTGCTCTTTAACTGGTTGAACATATCATCAACGGCATCCGGGTCAGCTGTAACCTCGGAGTTGTTGATGACCTCGTTTAAGAGCTCACTTCCTGCCGCGTTGAAGAACTGGCTGTCAGCCTCTACCTGAAGCTCCGCACGTACTTCCTCTTTTAACTGGTCAAGAGTCGCTGTATCGTCGTTGTAGTAACGTTTTGCGAGATCATCGTCCACCTTGCTGGCGGACTCAGATTTTAACTGGTTTAATTTCACATGGAATACGACTTCCTTGCCTGCAAGATCTGCACTGCCGTAGTTATCCGGGAACTTTAAGTTTAAGTCTTTCTCATCGCCGACATTCATGCCGATGACGCCATCCTCGAAGCCATCAATAAAGGTGCCGCTGCCGAGCTTCAGATCATAACCTTCCGCTGTTCCGCGATCAAATGCAACGCCGTCCTTCGTTCCGGAGTAGTCGATATTTGCGGTATCTCCTTCCTCAGCCGGACGTCCCTCGACAGTCACCGGGTACTCTGCGCAGAGTTCCTTTAATTTTGTCTCGACCTGGGCGTCAGTAACTTCCTCTTCCTTTGCGGAGAAGGTCAGGTTCTTGTAATCTCCGAGAGTGACGCTCTCCTCGTCGTGAAGTTCTTCCTCGGATTTTGTCTCAGTCTCAGTTGGCGCGGATGCTGTCTCCTCTACAGCCGCGGAGCTGCTCTCAGCATTCTGATTCTTATTTCCGCATCCTGTCATGATCATTGCAGCTGCAGCAACACAGATACCTGCTTTTATAATTTTTTTCATGTTCTCGTTTCCTTCCATTCTGTCTCTATTTCCCCGCGCGCTGCCCATTTCCTGGGTCACCCGCGCGTAATATCCATTCTAACATACCGCCACGCGAAAAAAAAGTGTATTCACAGAATTTTAAGATATTAGTGTCCAAAGGTCTGAAGTCCGCCGCAAGCTTGCTTGCAGAAGGATTTTGGGTCTTGGTATCAGAGAGGTCAAAAGACTTTTTGACCTCAACATCATTTTAAGAGAAAAGCAAAAAACATCCTGTAAGGATCATGATCCCGCCAGGATGCTTTTTTACTATCTCTTATTTGTAGAACGCACAAAACGCCTTATATGTATTGTACACATCAAGCTTCGAAGCCAGCTCAAACGGCGCATGCATGGAAAGGATCGGAACACCGAGATCCACGACATCCACATCCATCATCGCCACAAACTGGGCGATGGTTCCGCCGCCGCCCGCGTCAACGGCTCCGAGTTCGCCAGTCTGCCAGTAAACGCCATTCTCTTCCATGATACCGATAACCTTTGCCATGGTCTCCGCGCTGGCATCACTGCTGCCGGATTTTCCTCTCGCGCCTGTGTACTTTGTGAGTACGCAGCCTTTGTTTACATAACTGGAGTTTCTGTTCTCGTAAACACTGGCAAACGTCGGATCATATGCCGCGTTTACATCGGAGGAGAGGCAGATGGAATGGCGCAGAACCGTCTTTGTGTCCGCCCCAAAGCTCTCCGCAAGGTCCTCAACCGCATGGTGGACGTAGTCGGAGTGAAGTCCCGTATTTCCGACGGAGCCGATCTCTTCCTTATCTGTAAGGATCGTGAATGTGGTGTGCTCCGGGTTCTCCGCAGCAATCTCCGCCATCAGCGCTGTATACGCGCACACACGGTCATCCTGTCCATAGGAACCGATGAGGCCGCGGTCCAGTCCGATATCAACGGCCTTGTATGCCGGAACCATCTCGATCTCCGCACGGGTGAAATCCTTCTCCGTGATTCCGTAGCGGTCATTCAATAACTTCATCGCAAGGAGCTTCGCCGGATTCTTGATCTTCTCGTTCTCCTCGTCATGGTACGGGATGGAGCCGATGATGATGTTCAGCTCCTCGCCCTTTAAGCCCTCGCCGAGCTTTCTTCCGTTCTGCTCTGCCGCAAGGTGCGGGAGAAGGTCTGTCACGCAGAACTGCGGATCGCCCTCTTTCTCGCCGATGGAGACCTCAACAGTCTCCCCGTCCGCCTTCATAACAACGCCGTGCATGGATAACGGCACGGTGCCCCACTGATATTTGCGGATTCCGCCGTAGTAGTGCGGCTTTAAGTAGGCGATCTCGTCCTTTTCAAATAATGGGTTCGGCTTTAAGTCCAGGCGCGGGGAATCGATATGGGCGCCGTTCATGCGCAATCCCTCGTTCAGATCCTTTGTTCCGATGGTGGAAGCGATGATCGCTTTCTTTCGGTTTACCCAGTAGATCTTGTCGCCCGGCTTGTAGGACGCCTTCGGGTCAAATTCCTTGTATCCGGCGTTCGTTAAGAGCGATACCGCTTTTTTCACACATTCTCTCTCGGTCTTTCCCTCATTTAAGAATGTCTTGTATCCCTCGCAGAAATTCTGCGCCTCCGGAATCTGTTCCGGCGCTTTTTCTCCGATGTGCGGAGCTTCCCAGAGAAGTGCTTTTTCCAGATCTTTGCCGTTCATGCTAAAAACCTCCGTATGTGTATTTTATGAATTATAACAACTCACTCACGCTGCCTGGTCCGAATCAGTCTGTTTTATGGAAACCATTTTCGACCTGGACACATGTTCAAATCCCTGCATGCAGCTGTCGTGTCTTATCTCTTACTTTGTAAGCAGATCTTTACTGTCGAGCATCAGTGTAAATGGACCATCATTTAGCAGGTCCACCTTCATATCTGCCCCGAACTCCCCATGTGCCACCTTCTCCACATGCATCCTGCACCGCTCCATAAAGTATTCATAGAGGCGGTCCGCATGATCCGGCGCTCCGGCGTCAGTAAAGCTCGGGCGGTTGCCCTTTCTGCAGTCCGCGTACAGCGTAAACTGGCTCACAACAAGGATCTCGCCGCCCACATCCTGGAGCGAGCGGTTCGTCTTTCCGTTCTCATCCTCAAAAATGCGGAGCTTGCAGATCTTGTCCGCCATCTTGTCCGCAATGCTCTCGTCATCCGTGTCGGAGACGCCGAGAAGGATCAGGAATCCCTGTCCGATGGCTCCCGTCTCCTGTCCGTCCACATGGACCGACGCGTGTTTTACTCTCTGTAATACGACTCTCATGTTTCCTCCGGCGCTCTGCCTGCACTCCATTTTCCGTACCGGCAGATCCGCCCATAAATTTTATATTTTCGCTGCTGGAATTCCCTGTCTTAACAAGAGCGGAAACGGCCTACGTTGGACCGTTTCCTGCAAGTTCTTCCTGTCTTTTTTCTGCCTTTTCCCGCTCGCGGCGCTTTTCTTCCTCAACACGCCGCTCTTCCTCCTCGACCGCCATGATCGCCTGGTTTAAGGAGAACATCTTCATGTCCAGCATATCCACCATATCGGCACAGGACTTCAACTCCCGCTCCAGATAATCCGGCGCTTTTCCCTCAAATTTATAAGCGATCTTGTGCTCTAAGGATGCCCAGAAGTCCATGGCAATGGTCCGGATCTGGATCTCGACCTTCGTGTCCCGCTTTCCTTCCGACAGATAGACCGGGATCGTCACCACCATATGGTAGCTCTTGTATCCGTTCGTCTTCGGGTATTTAATGTAGTCTTTGACGTGCAGGACCGTGATATCCGCCTGTCTTGCGATCATATCCGCAATCGGATAAATATCGGACATAAAGGAACAGATGATCCTGATTCCCGCGATATCATTTAAGTGCTCCACCATGTTTTCAATCGTGACTTCACATCCATCGTTCTTCAGCTTTTTCACGATGCTCTCCGGTGTCTTCAACCGGGAAGTGATATGTTCGATCGGATTGTAATTGTATAACTGGATAAATTCATTGTTTAAGATCTCGATCTTCGTGTTGATGGATTTTAACGCGGAGCTGTATAAAAACATTGTTGATTTCCACTGATCGATCTGATCAAAGCCTCCAGACTCTTTCGTCATGCTGACGCCCCCTTTCTTTGCAGCCGGGAACGTTCCGTCCATGCGACCATGTCTTCACGCGTTCTCTGCTACAGCTTCAGACCCTTTAAGAGATCCGCAAGACCTGTGCTTGCCTGACCTTCTTCCTTATATCCGTAGGTGTCCTCAGCTTCTCTCTCCTCTTCCTCCTCGATCAGCTCCTTCATAGACAGACTGATCTTGTTGTTTGCGGTGGAGATAATTTTTACACGTACTTCCTGTCCCTCTTTCAGAACAGCGCCCGGATGTTTGATCCTCTTTGTGCTGATCTGGGAGATATGGAGGAGACCGGTAAGTCCGTTCTCAAGCTCTACAAATGCGCCGTAGTCCTTTAAGGTCTCGACGGTACCCTTCATGACAGCGCCGACTTCGCATTTTGCTATTTTTTTGTTTGTCTCTTCCTGTTTCTTCTCTCTCGCTGCCTCGCGGCCGGATAATACGAGGCGGTGTGTCTCCTTGTCGGCGGTGATAACGGTTACCTCGATGGTCTTTCCGTCGAATTCCTTTAAGTCTTCCACATACTCGTCGCTCAGACGGGAAACCGGAATAAATCCGCGGATCCCTTCCAGATACGCAACAGCGCCGGCGTTTACGATCTCAGCGATCTTTACCGGGACAACAGTGCGCTCTTCCATCATATTTTTCAGCTTATCCCACGCGAGGACCTGATTTGCTTCCTTCTTTGAGAGGACCATATTTCCCTCGCCGTCGTTTGTCGCCATCACGGTGGCTGTGATCTCGTCGCCCGGATGGATCATCTCTGCCATGTTGAAATCAGGATCTTCGCTCAGGTCGTCCTTGCGGATCACGCCGTCCGCGTAAGCCTTCAAGTCCACGATCACCGCGTCATCTGTCACATCGATCACGGTACCTGTCACAACATCGCCAACTCTAATTTTTTTAAGGGAGGCTTCCAGCTCCTCTTTGTAATCGTCCATGGATTCCATATGTCATCTCTCCTTTTCTCACCATCTGCCCTTACGCCGTTGGACGGCGTAATTATGAATAGTAATTCCTTTCTCTATTTAACCATATTCTGTGAATATTTGCCATAGTTTTCACAAAAAAATCATGATAAAATGTGCATAGTAATTACTGTACACGGGTAGGAATTTTCTGAACTGAAAATTCCGTACAA
>OBWC01000534.1_pt1 | contig 31340 bp, 17 predicted proteins | sample 1501341 | NCBI WGS metagenome assembly OBWC01 (sample SAMEA2580033, study PRJEB22360) | human gut metagenome | biome: human gut; feature: human-associated habitat; material: faeces | place: Denmark | collected 2008/2010 | reverse complement strand
TTAAAGAGTTCTGCTGTCTGATACAAGAGGATAAATTGAATTGATAGAACTCACCTTAAAAAAGAAGGGTAGAAAGACTGGAAAATCGTACATAGCCTGTAAAATCGTACAAAATAGGCGTGTGATGGGCTTTATACATATGAATTTACATAAGAAAGTCGAATTCTCCATATTCCTTTTCTTTAACTCTACCATGTAATGCGGTATCTTTGACATGTGCTTATTCAGTAAAATATTGAATCTAAAACTATAAAATACAATGAAATTCTGTAGAATTATTTTTTGTCTGTGGTTATTGGTCTGTTTCTTTCCAATAGGTATTCATGCAGATATACAACTTCCTTCTATATTATCAGATAATATGGTACTTCAGCAAAATGCGAAAGTACGTTTTTGGGGAAAAGCACGTCCCGGAGAAAAGATTTTGGTAAAGACTTCATGGGATCATAAGAAATACAAGGTGACTGCTTTAGCAAACGGTCATTGGGAACTGATGATACAAACACCGGCTGCTACTTCCGGACAATCTGTAATGTTGAAAGGTGATAATAAGATCCGGATCAATAATATATTAATAGGTGAAGTTTGGCTTTGTACGGGACAGTCAAATATGGAATTTCCCGTAGCCCGTAATCCGCAAGTGAAATGGAAAACAGGAATGTTGAATGAAGCGGAAGAAATGAAAGATGCTGATTTTCCGGAAATCCGCCTGTTTCATGTAGAGCATCAACTGGCACCTGATAGTGAGAAAGAAGATTGCGTTGGAAAGTGGGTGGTTTGTAATCCGGAGAATCTGAAAGACTTTTCTGCTGTAGGATTTGTCTTTGGACGTAAATTGTATAAAGAATTGAGTACACCGGTTGGATTGATTCAGTCTACTTGGGGAGGAACACATGCTGAATCTTGGACAAGTATGAAAGTGATGGAAAACAATCTGCTGTATGCTGATGTCTTAAAACAATATTCAAAAGAAAGGGTGAGTAGGGAAAAAGATAAGTGTAAGGTTCCGGCTACTTTGTGGAATGGCATGATTGCTCCTATAGTAGGGTACACTGTAAAAGGAAATATCTGGTATCAGGGAGAATCCAACTCTGTTCGTTATGAGAAATATCAGGAAGTATTTACTAACCTGATTAATAGTTGGCGGAAAGAATGGAATCAGCCGGATATGCCTTTCTATTTCGTACAGATTGCACCACATTACAAGCAACCGGCAGGTATTCGTGAAGCACAATTAAAAACATGGTTAAGTGGACTTGAAAATATTGGTATGGCAGTAGTGACGGATGCAGCCGATTCTACCGACATACATCCACGAAATAAAGTTGCACCGGGCGAACGGCTGGCAGCTTGGGCATTAGCAAAGCAATATGGTAAAAAGATTGTTTATTCAGGACCTCTCTACAAATCAATGAAAGTGAATGGGGGAGAAATTACATTAGATTTTGAATTTGCGGAAGGTGGCCTGCAGACACCCGGCAATGAACCGGTAAAAGGATTTTTTATTGCCGGCAATGATGCGCGGTTTTATCCGGCTGAAGCTGTAATTGATGGAAGTTTGATAACACTTTCTTCAACTTATGTCTCTGCACCTGTAGCTGTACGCTACGGTTATGGGACTTTCTTTAGAGTGAATCTGTTTAATAAAGCCGGACTTCCGGCAGTTCCTTTCCGTACGGATACTTTTTCTTCCGACACTTATTATCGTCTGTTTGCCGATTCGGAAATTCGTCGTTTTCCGGAAGCGTGGCAACTGGATCATGGAAAACGCCTGTATTTTGGTTATGCGCAAGGAGTAGGTTGTTGTGCGATGTTACAAGTTTGGAAGAAAACAGGAGACCGTAGGTACTTTGATTATGTAGAGGCATGGGCTGATTCTTTGGTAGACGACAAAGGAGAGATTCATTTATATAAGAAAGAAACCTATAATTTGGATTATATCAATTCCGGAAAAGTTCTGTTTGATTTGTACAATGAAACCAAAAAGGAGAAATATAAATTGGCTATCGAGAATTTGATAGATCAGCTAAAAAAGCAACCTCGTACAACAGATGGAGGTTTCTGGCATAAGAAAATATACCCTAATCAGATGTGGTTGGATGGATTGTATATGGCTTCTCCTTTTATGGCTCGATATGGAGCTGAATTTAATCGTCCGGAATGGATTGATGAGGCTGTTAAACAGTTCACTCTCTGCCATCAGCATACATACGATACCAAGACGGGACTTTATTATCATGCATGGAATGAGGACCGGAGCCAGCGCTGGGCTGATCCGGAAACTGGCCATTCTCCTAATTTCTGGGGACGTAGTATTGGTTGGTGGTTTATGGCTTTGGTAGATGCTTTGGAATATATTCCCCAAGATCATTCAGGCTATGCTGATATGATTAAATGGACGAAAGAATTAGCAGAAACTCTTTCAAAATACCAAGATAAAAATGGTTTATGGTATCAGGTAATTGACCAACCTTCACGTACCGGTAATTTCCCGGAAGCTTCTGTTACGGCGCAATGTATGTATGCCTATATGAAAGCTGTGAATAAAGGATACATTGATAGTCAGTATCGTGCTATTGCAGAAAAAGCCTTTAAGGGGCTGTGCAATAAACTGCTAATCTCAAATTCGGACGGAACATTGACATTGACAAGATGTTGCCAAGTGGGTGGATTAGGCGGTAAGCCTTATCGTGACGGTAGTTTTGAGTATTATATAGGAGAGAAAATGAGAGATAATGATGCTAAAGCAACAGGACCTTTCATTATGGGATGTATTGAACTGAACAAATAATATAGAAATAGAAATGATAGGAAATTTTCGACTACAGTTTCAATTAATGAACAAATAAAATGTAATACCATGAAAAAAGAACAAATTATCAAATCGATGTTATTTTTAATTATTCCTTTGCTTGCTATCTCATGTGATGGTAATGGCCTTATGGAATATGAAGAGACTGCATTGATGCAAGGAGATGTGCAGCAAGGACTGTTAAATGATGGGACAAGTGATAATACATGTATGGTTAATCTGAATTTATTCACAAAACCTTATTTTGATTATCAGTATAATACGGGTGATCATGTAGATGAGTGTTTTGTATATATTGATAATCAGGAAGATCTTACTAGATGCCTTTATCCACAAAGTGGAAAGAATGTAAAAGGTAATTTCTTGATACCTTTCGGAAAACATCGAATTAAATTGAATATAGAAATTGATGATGGTAAATCATATACATATCCGATTGAACTATGCAATGCTTTGGTAACCTTAAAGAACGGTGAAGCAAGTACGGTGCTCTACGATAGAATTATTCTTAAAAGAGCGGATTCTTCTTTCACAAATTCAGCCTTTACTGTTGAATTTGATGTAGATTTTCCTTATACTGAAAACAATGATTACACATTAGATATTACATTAGGATTTTATGATGAAACATACGACGATGGTTCTTCAGGTCCTTATGTAAACGGAAATGTTAGTGTTAATACTTATTATCAATGGAGATCCATTTTTGAACCAGCTAGGCCAACTGATATTGACTTTGTTCTTGGAATTGTATATAATTCTACTCAAAAAGAATATTGTTATAAAGGGTATTGTGAACAAGACTTTTCTATAGATAGGAATGGAATGGCTGTTAATAATGTAAGTTGGCATAAAATGGTAAGATTACCAAATGGTGATGATATTGGCTATAAATTATATTTAATAACAGGTATATGGGCTAAATTACAGTCAAATATTGATACTATGATTGGCGAAACAGAAGTTTCGTGGTATTCAGCTTATTATAGAGTAGAATGGGATGACGGAGAATATTCAGAATGGTATCCTATGGATGAATTAGACGAATCTTCAGTTAGGATAGATGCTACTATTGATTATTATCCTAATATTGAGATTGTATGTTTCAATACCAAAGAAATTCAGGATGCTTATGCATCACAATGGGGCATTGTACCTTAATAACTAAAAAGTCTTGATTTTTACGTATAAAGATGAGGATCAATATTAAAATAGATATTCAACTACTGATTACGTAAATAGCAAAATAATTAAGTATACTTGACAACGGATATACAATTTTTTAGGTTTGAATTTAATTTATTAATCAAATGAGTATTTATTAATTATTTTTTATATAAAATGAGAAACACAGCAACTTTTCAAAAAAAGGCATGTCCAATTGCCGTGAGATGCTTAACAAGCATTTTATATTTCTTTTTGTTTTCACTCTCGTCGTTAGCGGCTTGCGTGGATAAAGAACCTGTAGATGAGGAGGATGCAGATCCTGCTATCAATCCTTACAGTTCATATCTAGAGGAGGAAGAAAGTGGTGGTAATACAAGTTCTGGTCCGGCATTTCCTGTCTTAGCCAATTATGCACCGGCATTTCCGGGTGCAGTAGGATATGGTAGAAACGCTGATGGTGCACGTGGTAGTAACAACCGGGAAATTTATGTAGTAACTAATTTGAATAATAGTGGTGCTGGATCGTTAAGAGATGCTGTTAGTCAAGCAAACAGAATTATAGTGTTTAACGTGTCAGGTGTGATTGATTTGAATAAAGAAGTACTTGTGTTTAAGGACAATCAAACAGTCTTGTTTCAGACAGCTCCCGGTGATGGCATCGAACTTTATAATGGTAGGACTTCTTCCACCAATGCAAATAATCTGATTGTACGTTATATGCGTATGCGTACTGGTCGTCAGGTTAGTGGCAGTGACAACATAGACGCAGGAGGAGCTGCCTATGGGCATGATCAAATTTATGATCATTGTTCTTTCACATGGGGAACAGATGAATGTTTTTCACTCAATAATGACAAGCAACCGAAAGGTCTCTATAACATAACATTGCAGAATTCAATTTTAGGACAAGGATGCCAGAATCATTCTTGTGGAGGTTTAGTTCAAACTAGTGATGAAGAAGGAGTTACTGTTTTCCGAAATCTATTTATTGATAATAAAACTCGTAATTTTAAAGTGAAAGGATTGAATCAATTTGTTAACAATGTTATCTATAATTGGGGAAATGGAGCGGCTTATAATATGGGGGGGGAATCTTCAGGGCACTCTAACACAGTTATTGAAAATAATTATTTTATCAAAGGACCAGCTTATACATGGGTGAATACGTCATATCCTATAGAAACTACAGATAAGAGTATGTTCGATGATGAAACGAAATATCATTATAATGGAATAAGTAGTGACAATAAAAATTATTTGGTAGATACTTATCAACAAGTAAATCCAACTAAACCTTTTATAGGTGGTAATGGTGATGGTGATTTTGATACTTATTGTGTAGGTAATTATTATGATAACGATAAAGACGGCACATTAAATGGATTCGAAATCACTCAGGGTAATTGGCAAACCTATTGTAGTGCCACTCCTGTCTTTCTGAGTAAACCAGATAGCCAACATTCGGAAATCAGCATAAAAACTAGTGCTACAGAAGCTTATCATTGGATTGTTAAAAATGTTGGACCGGTTTTACCCAATCGTGATTTGGTAGATAAATTCATGATTGATGAACTGACTTCATTAGGTACTAAAGGAACAATTTTTAGAAATCAAAACATAGAGACACAATACCCTCTTGCCAAGACTTGGCAAAATATTAATGTTGGCACTGCTAGAAAAGATACGGATGGCGACGGCATACCCGATGATTTTGAGGATAAATGGGGGCTAAATAAAAATAATGCAGGAGATGCCGTTCGTATTGCAGAGAACGGATATACGATGATTGAAAACTATGCTCTTTCACTCGAATTCCCAGATGAGTATGAAAAGGCTTGGAATGAAGCATACGGTGAATAAATAGTGAAATACAATAAATAATGAAGATTATACATTATCAATTAATCTGAATTTTGAATAATGATAGAGAGAACTCCTAATTTTAAATTAATAAAAAAAATGAACAACAAAGTATTTTTACGGAGAATGCTTTGGCTGCTATGTCTTCCATTACTCTTAACTGCATGTAAAGATAGCATGGATGAGCACTATGAAGTACCTGATTGGGTAGCAGACAATGCATGGGAAGTGTTAAGTTCCGGTGAACACGGAAACTATTCTATTTTCTTGCAGGGGCTAGAGATTGCTGGCTACAAGCAAATGCTGGAGGGTAAAGCAATTTTAACTATTATTGCTCCAGACGACGATGCTTTTCAAACTTATTTGAATAAGAGAGGATTTACCAGCATCAGTGATATGCCTGTTAACGAAGTGAGTAAATTGATTGGGTACCACGTGCTCTATTATTCTTATAATAAGGAGAAACTAGTCAATTTCCGTCCAACAGGAAGTACGGAAACGGAAGAGGAGCAGAACATAAAAGCAGGATTGTATTACAAACACCGCACAAGAAGTAGCGATGCTCCTACTGTTGAGACAACCCCTACAGGGGCTTCTGTCATGGTGTATCACTTAGAACGTTATTTGCCTATATTTTCCTACCGTTATTTCCAGACGAAAGGTATAGATGCTAAAAATAATTACGAGGCTTTCTACCCCAATTCTACTTGGACGGGAGATGATGGTTTCAATGTATCTAATGCATCTGTAAAAGAATATGGAATTATTGCTAATAACGGCTATATTCATGCTGTTGATCGAGTCGTTGAACCGCTAGAAACGATTTATACGGAACTGAAAAATAAAGAAAAATACTCGACTTTCCTTGATTTGTATGATTCGTTTGGCGTTTACGTTGCAGATGATGAATTGAGTAAGTCATATGCTAAAGCATACGGAGTGGATACGCTCTATCAGTATCAGCATGGGGGATTGCCAAATATTGCTTGTGAATGGCCTACAAGCAGCTATTTGAATTTTACGGCGTTGACAGCTCTTTCTTATAGTATTTTTGCACCGTCAAACACTGCTATTAATAGTTTCTTTGATAGCTTTTGGAAAATCGGTGGTTATTCTTCTATGCAGGAAGTAGATGCGCTAGCGTTGAATTATTTCCTCTATCAATTTATTTATGGAGGTAGTATGTTATTCCCTGAAGAGTTAGGAGACGATGAATTGAAGAATTTGGCGGGCTCATCTCTTAATATTAATCCTGCTGCATTGAATGAAAAAACGATGTGTGTTAATGGTGCTCTCTATGGTATGGATGAAATTAAGGAACCTAGCACATTTGCTTCCGTTATCGGACCTTTGTTTCAATATAAAAGTGCACGTTCTTTTCTCTACGCATTGTTAGGGAGTTCACTGTTCTCTTCTTATGTGTCTGACTTGAGTAAATATATTGTCTTGGTTCCTACAGCCGAACAATTTGAAGCCTCTGGCATTCGGACGGTTTACAGTACACAGGGGTTGGAAGCAGAAGGAGATGATGGATGGGCGGAAATCAGCAATACTGCCAAGCAAAATATCGTGTATTTGCATTCAGCTAGTATCTCGAGTGAACAATCAAGTGAATTACCTGAAAGAGGAACGCGTGTGATTCCTACGGAGTCTACCTGGAACTACTGGTTCGTTAAAGATGGAAACATCACTTGTAGCTCAACTTTCAATCAACAGTTGAATCCTCAGTTCAATGGTACAGTTTTTACACCATTTACTAAACTTAAAAATGGAAGTAACGGAAGTACATATAGCTTTGATGCTGAACAATTGTTTGCAGCAGAGAGCGGGGATTTGGCTTATAACATTGCTATCTGTGCGGATCACAATTATCCCTATTACTGTTTTGCTCAGTTATTGCGTGAGGCAAATCTTATATCCAATCAGATTATGATGAATTTATTTGGTAAAGGACGGTTCGTTGCATTTATCCCGACTAACGATGCTATAAAGCGGGCATTGGCATCAAATAAAATTCCAGGAGCGATTGATGCTTCATTTGATGCTGAAGGTAAGTTAAGTGGTACATTTGATGCAAAAGAATTGGCAAATTATTTGAATTCCTATTTTATTACTGCTGCTCAAAACGTTATTCCATCTTATCCGTATATAGGATCCGATTTTAAAAGTGGGCGTTATTGGAGTGAACGTGTGGTACAGACGGAAGGAGCTACTGCACCGCAGCTAATTTATACAGATAATGGAACTTCACTAAGTATCCAATTGGAAGGTGGAAACAAATGTCAAGTGGTATCAGATTACGATTACTTCCCGTTTGCATACGAAGGAGGTTGTTTCCATCTGATTGATGATGTCTTTTGATTAACAGAAAAACAGAGATTATGAAATTATTAAAATACATACTGATTGCTATCGTATTCGCAGCAACTATTGGCGAAGCTTTCGGACAAGCGAAAGTCCTCTCTGGAAAAGTGACCGAGATGTTCGGGACGACAGCAGAACCTATGATAGGGGTGAACGTAAATATTCTCAACTCCCAAAACCGTTCTTTAGGTGGTACTGTCACAAATTTGGACGGTATTTATAACCTTCCGATCCCGAATGAGAGCAACCTGATCATCGTCTTTTCTTATATTGGAAAAAAGAGTGAAAGAATCAAATACAACGGTCAGACACGGTTGAATGTTGTCCTAAAAGATGATACACAGACCATTAATGAAGTTGTTGTGCAAGGAAAACGAATCGAACGGAATGACTTAGGTATCAGTGCTAGAGAACAATCTTCTGCAACGCAGAAGGTTAGTATGGAAGATTTGGTGGCTGTTGCTCCTGTAACTTCCATCGAAGATGCCTTACAAGGACAGCTCGGTGGTGTGGATATTGTATTAGGTGGTGGCGACCCTGGAGCACGTGCTTCCATACAGATTCGTGGTGGTAGCACACTGAATGCTAATGCAGAACCACTGATTGTAGTAGATGGAGTTCCTTATCCGGCAGAAATTGATGATAATACTGATTTCTCTACCATCAATAATGACGATTTGGGTGCCTTGTTGAATATCTCTCCACAAGATATTGAGTCTATCGAAGTGTTGAAAGATGCAGCAGCTACTGCCGTTTGGGGTACTTCCGGTGCCAACGGTGTATTGGTTATCAAGACTAAGCAGGGGGTACAGGGGAAAACACGTTTTAGTTTCTCATCCAAATTTTCCGCGAAGTTTGAGCCGGAAACCATTCCGATGTTGAACGGTAACCAATATTCTGCTTTGGTATCTGAAGCGTTGTGGAATAGTGCCAATTATATTGGTCTTGCCAACTCTACCAGCTACCTGCAAATGCTTTACGGTTCTCCTGAGATCGGTTATCAACCGGATTGGACATATTTTGACGAGTATAACCAGAATACAGATTGGCTGTCCGAAGTGCGTCGGAATACTCAGTCATGGGAAAATACGTTTTCTATGAGTGGTGGTGGTGAAAGAGCGACTTATCGTTTTTCTTTGGGTTATTTGGACGAAGGAGGTACGACTGTCGGAACCGATTTCAGCCGCTTGAATTCTTCATTGAATGTAAATTATAAGTTCTCTGACAAATTGAATTTTTATGCACAGTTCTCTTATACTCAATCTGAGAGAAATAATAACTATTATAATGTACGTGGGGAAGCTTTCCGCAAAGCACCGAACAAATCACCTTACTACATTGACGATGAGACAGGGAATCGTACATCACAGTATTTCAATCACAATGAAAATTCTACATTGGATCCTGCTTTTAATGGTGATAAGTACTATAATCCTATTGCTATGGCAAATGAGAGTGTCAACCGAACCATACAGCGGGAAAGTAAAATGAATTTTCGTATTAAATATGACATTTTGAATGGACTGACTTATGAAGGATACGTTAACATGAATATCCGTAATACTAAAGGACGTATGTTTTTGCCACAGGTGGCTACTGGTCTTGCATGGACAGACCAAATGGCAAATCGTAGTACAGATACCTCTTCTGACTTATTAACTATAAATACGGAAAATAAGTTGATGTATCGCAAAAACTGGAACGATAAACATGCAATTATCGCGACTGCAGTATTCCGTACTACGGAAACGAATAAATCCAGCTATGGAAGCGAAACTTCTGGTAACGTATCTTCAGGACTTGCTGATCCTACCATTGGAAGTGCTGTACGCAAAATTAGTTCTGGTGATTCCAAAACACGCAATATTAACGGTGTGGCTTTAATGAACTATACCTTATTGAACCGTTACATTATCAATGCTTCACTAGGTATGGAAAGCAATTCGACCATGGGTAAATCGGAACGTTTTGGTATGTTTCCTACTGTCGGTTTAGCTTGGCATTTGGCAGATGAGAAATTCATGGATTTTTCGAATGACTGGATGGATGAGTTCAAGCTTCGTTTTAGTTTGGGACAGACCGGGAATTCAGCCAGTGGTGCTTCACTCTATCTGGGTTCTTATGCTTCCGGGAATAACTATATGGATATGAGTGCCATTACTCCGAGTTCTATGCAACTTAATAAACTGAAATGGGAAACAACAACCGAATATAACACAGGGCTTGATGCTACTTTCTTAAAAGGCAAACTTCGCTTTACTGTTGATGTCTATCAGAAATATGTAAAAGACCTGTTACAACCAAAGGTAAAGATGCCGACCACTATCGGTTATGGAAATGGTTATCAAATTAGCTACATGAATTCCGGGAAAATGACAAATAAAGGATGGGAATTCCGTGTTGACGCTGTTCCGTTCCAAAACAAAGACTGGCGTGTGGGAGTCTACTTCAATATTGCCCACAATGAGAATAAGATTACGGAAATGCCTGATAATTATATCGAAGAGAATTATACTTTCGGTAATGGTAATTACGCATATCGTAGAGAAGAAGGTCGTCCAATGGGATCGTTCTATGGTTATCGTTACAAAGGCGTTTATCAAAATAAAGACGCAACTTATGCACGTGACATTGAAGGTAACGTGATGAAAGATATTTCCGGTAATGCAATTGTTATGAGGAATGGATCATATACCGTGGCTCCCGGAGATGCAATCTATGAAGATGTAAATCATGATGGTGTTATCAATCAGTACGATATAGTCTATTTGGGTAATTCAAATCCGAGACTTACAGGAGGTGCAGGACTCAATGTCAGCTATAAGCAGTTTAAGTTATCTGCTATTTTCTATGGGCGTTACGGGCAGGATGTGGTTAACGCTACTCGCTTGAATAATGAGTCTATGCGTGGTATTGATAACCAAAGTACGGCTGTTCTCAGACGTTGGCGTAATGAAGGTGATCAGACCGACATTCCACGTGCACTTTATGGAGAGGGGTACAATACACTGGGATCTGATCGCTTTGTGGAAGACGCTTCCTATTTGCGTTTAAAATCCTTATCATTCACCTATCGTCTGCCGAAGAAAGCGATTCAGCGTTGGGGATTCAACAATATTGATGTGTACGTAACCGGATACAATCTTTTCACATGGACTAATTACACAGGGCAGGATCCAGAGGTAAAGACTGAGAATACGTATGCCAAAGATACAGCCACTACACCTGCTTCTATTCAGCTTGTTGCTGGCTTTAATTTAAGTTTCTAAAAGATATACGAAAATGAAAAAAATATTTACTATATTGTTACTATTCGGTGGCTTATTAATGAGCGGATGCAGCGATTGGCTCGATGTACAGCCTAAAGATAAACAATCCACCGATATGTATTGGGAATCTTCCGAAGATGTAGAGGCAATTCTTGCACAAGGTTACAGTCGTTTGCGTGATTGCGTTCCCTATATCATAGATTGGGGGGAATTGAGAGGAAGTTCCGTTATTGTTCCGGTAAGGTCGACTCCGGCTGGTCAAATTCAGAATTTTACAGTATTGCCCAGTACATCAGCCGTTCAATGGGGAACATTCTATCAAGTAATCGGTATGGCAAATGCTGTATTGAAATATGCACCAGGGGTAATTGAGAAAGACGAGAGTTACTATCAATCGCAAATGGATTCACATTTGACGGAAGCTTATTTCTTGCGTGGACTGTCTTATTTATATTTAGTACGCAACTTTCGGGAAGTTCCTTTGATTACTGAACCTTATGTAGACGATGCCATGCCTACTGACGTGCCAAAGTCTTCCGAAGTGGAGATTCTGGAACAAATCAAAAGTGATGTACGTGCAGCATTGGCAACTGATGCCGCTAAAGAAACGTTTAACGGAACATGGGCTACTAAAGGACGTGCTACCAAATGGGCTCTTTATGCACTAATGGCGGAAACCTGTCTTTGGGCGGAAGATTATGAAGAATGTGTTACATACGCTGATTACTTGATTAACTCCACAGCTCCCATACGTCCCGTGTTCATGTCAACACCTGGACAATGGTACAATATGTTTTATCCTGGTAATAGTAATGAATCTATCTTTGAGATACAGTATGACGAAACGAATTATGCACAAGGAGGCGGAAGTCCGTCAAGGCTTTTTCCTTATGGCTCTGACGTCACGGTCAATACTTATATGTATTCAGAACCGATGACTATCCGCTTGGCAAATGAATTCTACCAAAATCAGGATGAAGTAAATCGTACTTATTATGGTTCGTTTGCTGGTACAGCTTATACCAGCTATCCGGAAAATGGTATTATTTGGAAATACTCAGGGTTGGGTGTAGCCGATCGGGAAGCAGTACGTACAATTTTGGATGCCAACTATATTATTTATCGTATGGCAGATGTGATGTTGATGAAAGCAGAAGCTTTGATTCGTATTGGCGGTTCTGCCAATTGGACAGAAGCATTGGCCATCATAAATAGAATACGTGAACGTTCTGAGTTGAGGCCACGAGATGAAGTCAGTGCGGAAAATATCAATGAAGCTACTGAGGAAATATTGTTGGAAATGTTATTGGACGAGCGGGATATGGAATTTGCTGCAGAAGGAAAACGCTGGTACGATTTGTTACGATATGGCAAACAACAGAACTTCAAATATAAAAGCCGCTTCAAAATACTTATAATGGAGAATAACCTTACTGCGGAAAGCAGATGGTTGGGATCTGTTTTAGACAACGATAATGCTTGGTATTTGCCAATTCCTGCCGGTGACATATCCACCAACTCGTTATTGAAGCAAAATCCTTATTATGAATAATTAAATGACGATATGCAATGAAAAAAATGAAAAAATTATACTGGATGTTGCTCATTATTTTATGTGCAGCTTGCAATGATCCTTATGACGGAGATACATATGTTGTCTTCGATATGCAGCCTGCAGGAACTTATTTGTCCAGCAGGTCAGAGGACTTTTCCGAATGGATTCACATTATGAAGTATGCAGACTTATACAATGCTGTAAATCAGGCAACACAGTCTTTTACACTTTTTGTGCCTAATAATGCCGCTGTAAAAGATTTTTACATTCGAAAAGGAGTTTCTTCCATTGAAGATTTGGGTACAGAGTATGCACGTAACCTAGTGTCTTATCATATAGTACAGGATACTATTAGTCAGGAAATTTTCATAGAAAAGGAAGGTGCATTAGCAAAAAGGACTGTTTCTGATGATGTTTTGATGGTATCTTTCGGAAGTGCGGAAGTTGGAGGTGGTGGTATGCAGTCTGTTTACCTGAATAATGAAGCTCATGTAATAGAGTTTGCAAATAAGGTATCTAACGGTTATGTATATGTATTGGAAAATACGCTGACGCCACTTACAGAAAGTGTATATGCTCGTATATCTGAAAGCGGACGTCCCTACACAATCCTGAAATCTGCAATGGATGCTACAGGAGTGGGTGCGGAATTAGATGTTATATATGATGATATAGTAGATGATTTGGGTCAGACCACTCAGCAAAAACGCAATTATACATTGTTGGCAGTATCGGACGATGTATTCAAGGAAGCAGGTGTCAACAGTTTGCAAGACTTGGTACAGCTGTTGGGAGCAGGCAGTGATTATACTAATCCAGAGAATGCATTGTATCAATATGTAGCTTATCATGTTTTGGATGGAAGCTATGATTTGAGTAAATTACGTAGCTTTGATACACCGGACGCAACCTCCAAAATATGGAATACACTGAATGCTGGAAGCGTGATAAGAATCAGCAAAGAAGACAAGATATTCTATTTGAACTACAGGGATGAGAATCGAGCTTGTTTTGTAGAAGACTATTGTAATTTACAAGCTAAAAATGGTTATATTCATCAAGTTTCTTCTTACTTGCCTGTGGCGGAAGCCGAACCGGAAACTGTTTTGTTTGACGTATGCAATTATTCTATTATTGGCGATTGGATAGCGGCTGGTAACGGAGAAGATGGGATCAAATTCCAAGAATCTTTTGGTACAGCAGAGAAAAAGTGTGATGTTTCAGGTCTCAATTGTTATGAATATAGCCTTAATAATCCTTCTGGAACTTATGGTAGTTATTACAATGTCACTTATTTTACTACCCGAACCAATAATGGATGGAATACTGCAAATAATATGGATTTCCTGATGTTAAACTTGGGTAATACAGGTTGGGTTTCCATGCAAACGCCATCTATCATTAAAGGAAAGTACAAAGTGACATTACGATTTGGTTACGCCACTTCCATGGAATTTATAAGAACCAGTACAGGCGGCAGTAACGGAGGGAAAATGATTTTCAGCTTTGATGGAGAAAACTCTGTTACATGCGCTCCTTATACGACAGTTCCTTCTAAAACATTAGGATGTTATTCCTATGTGCTTTATCCTGAACTGGAATTTACAGAGACTTCTACTCACACTTTCCGATTAGTGATGAATGACCCTGCTGCAAGTAAAGACCCCAACTATCGTATACTTATTGATTACTTATTATTTGAACCTATATTTGACGAATAAATTATGAAAGCAAGAAAATATATATTTGGCATTGCTCTAATCGGATTGATAGGGAGTAGTTGTACCGACACATGGGATGAGCATTATGCCCAAGATACCAGTAAGGTGAATAATACGGAGATTTCTGTAGTTAATGCAACCATTACCGATTATTTGGCTCAGGAGCCTTCATTGAGCGATATGTACCAATTGTTTAACGAAACAGGTATGGTGGAGCAACTATTGGAGAAAGAACAGATGTACACTATTCTAGCTGTAGAATCAGGTATTGCAGCAGGGGATGATCCTATATATACTGCTCAAACCTATATTTCTGATGCATCCATCTCTCCTTCTAATTTGGAAGACGGACAGCGTATTTTGATGTGGAGTGGTAAGTATCTAAAGATTTCTACCACTTCTCCTGAGACTAGAGCAGTTGCCGGTGTTCGTTTCAACAATGCAAATGTTACTAAAGTTATTAAGCTAACCAATGGATATTTGTATTTATTGGATCAGGCTGTAGAGTCTCCGAGAAGTCTGTATGAAATTATTGAGAATTTGGGAGACGATTATTCTATTTTTCGTAATATGGTCAGATCACGTTATGTATTGACATTTGATAAAAATGCAAGTACGGTGATAGGAGTAGATAAGACAGGAAATACTGTGTATGATTCTGTATTTACCGTCAAAGCTCCTTATTTCGAGAATAGAAAATTCAACATCATGTCTGAGAATCTCACTGCTACTATGTTGCTCCCTTCCAATGATGTGGTGAATCAGGCCTTGAGTACCGCACGGAAAAATTTGGCTGATTGGAATATGGTACGCGCAGACAGCATCTTGGAGAATTGGGTGTTCCAAGCTGCTTTTTTTAACAACGTTTATAGCAAGGAAGATTTTGAAACAAACGAAGATCTGACTTCTGTATTTGATAAACAATGGCGTACTACTGTACAGGAAGTAGACCTTGAAAATCCGATTCCTATGAGTAACGGAACGGCTTACCGTGTCACAAAAATGAAAATACCGACTAACGTATTGATTTACCGTCTCAAGGAACTTTTCAGAAACTATGAATATCTGAGCGCAAGTGATAAAGAAAAGTATTTCAACACTACGAATCTTTCATTTGAAAAGATCAGTGAAACAGACGAAGCAACTATAAATGGATGGCCGGCATTAGGATTTCCCAAGATAGGATATAGGGTACTTTATTTTACTCTGACAGATTTGGAAAATAAAAATTATACGCTGGACTATACTCCGTTTAGAGGTGAAATGGTAGGAAAAGATTATGTCGCTACTTCATACAAAATTCCACCTGGAACTTACACGTTTGCTATGGGATTCCGGCAAGCTAAAGACTTGGGAGCGATTGATTTTTCAATTTTCAAAGATGGAGAGGAAATTAAAGTTGGTACTTTTTCACAGTCTAAACTAAACAACAATTCTGCTCTCCATTATGACCGTGGTAAAGAAGGGGGATACCCGGAAAATATAGATGAAGCTGTTAAACAAGGATTTAAAGATAAAGCAAAATACGATCGTGACGGTGGTACTGTAGGCACAGTTACTATTCCAGGTGATAAAGCTTCTGAAATTGTGATACGCTTTAAAGGCTCAGGAAGCAACTTGAAACACGCATCGTTATATCATTGGTGCCTAAGACCAACTAAGGACTGTTATTAATCTTATGAAAATAAAGACAACATGAAAAAGATACAAGTTTTATTTTTCGCCCTGTTAATTTGCCTGTTCGCAGCTAATCTGTATGCGCAGGAACAAGGCAAAATAAGCGGTAAAATATTATCTGCCCTGAATATTCCGATTGAGGGTGCGGTAATCTCTGTCACCGGAAGTGAAGATGTCACTACGGACAAAAACGGAGTATTTCAAATTCAATGCAAGGATCCGCAGAAAGCCAATATTTCTGTTTGGGCTGCCGGATATTATACAGTGTTTCAGGCGGTAAATAACCGTAAGGAGATGTCTATTATCCTGACTCCTGAATCGAAGTACAAGTATAATGAGACAATGGTGTTGCCTTTCCGGATTGAGACAAACGGTGTTACTACTTCTGCTGAGAATATTGCCAAAAAAGACTTTGTGCCTGCCGGCATGAAAATAGACCGTGCTTTGGCTGGACAAATTGCCGGTTTGCAGGTAACTCGTGGTAGCGGTATGCCTGGAGAGGGAAGTTTTCTCAATTTCCGTGGAGTACGTTCGTTTGTGGGCAACAATGCTCCGTTAGTTGTTATTAATGGTATACCTCATATACCGGACGTGAATGATTCTCCGTTGATTAGCGGATTGAGCCGTAATATTTTCCAAGCTTACAATCTGCAGGATATTCAGAATATTACAATTTTGAAAGGTGCAGAGGCTGCTTTATATGGTTCTATGGGTGCTAATGGCGTTATTCTGATTGAGACAGATGGTGCTAATTCGGACAACATGAATACGGAAATCAGTTACTATGGACAATTTGGTATCAATTGGAATAATAAGCGTATGCCATTATTAAACGGAATCAACTACCGTTCGTATTTGTCGGATATGGGTATGAGTTATTTCGGTAATATGGATGAGTTCTTTACTGAATTTCCTTTTATGAGTGATCCTAATAACAGCAAATATGCTAACTACTACAATAACAATACGAACTGGCAGGATGAAATCTATCGGAGAGGATTCGTAACGGAGAATCTGTTTCGGGTAGAAGGGGGTGATGCTATCGCTAAATATGATTTGTCTTTGGGGTACTCTAAAGAAGATGGAATATTGAAAAGTACCCAGCAGAATCGCTACCATACCCAGTTGAACGGAAACTTCTTGGTGAGTAAGAATTTTGAAGTCTATGCTACTGTCGGATTGGCATATATCAATGGCAATTATCAGGAACAAGGAATGAATATGCGTACCAATCCGTTACTCACTGCTTATGCACAGTCTCCGTTGCTGGCCCCTTACCAAAAATCTGATAATGGAATATTTACTCCGGTTTATTCTACCTATTATTATGGAATTAGCGAGAATATGGCTTATGCCGTAAGTAATCCGCTGGCTATTGTTAATACATTAGATGCGAGAAGTCGGCAGTATGACGTCAATATCAAAGCTGGTTTCAATTATAAAATGTTTCCCGGATTTTCTCTTGGTGGTGTGTTTGGGTTGTATTATAATTACAATAAAGAACACATTTTTGTTCCGGGACGTACGGATCTTACCATTGTTCCTATCACCGACTCATATGGTACAGAAGAAAATACGATACGAGAAGGTGTAGCGGAAGCCACTAACTACTTTTATAATTTAAATGCGCGCTACAACAAGTTGTTCAACAGCCGTCATGCACTGAACGTTATGGCAGGATTCCAGGCAATGACTACTTTGCAGGAATATGACGGAGCATATGCCCGTAACACTACTAATGATTTCTATCAGGTGTTGGGATCTGCAAATGCTGTTGGTCGTTATTTCGATGGTTATCAGAACAAATGGAACTGGGCGAATATCTATGCTCATGTCGACTATACTTATAATAATGTTCTGAATACTGCATTCAATATGGCGATTGACGGTTCTTCTGCCAACGGAAGATATACAAATCATTTCCAGGTATATCCGTCAGGTAGTGTCACCTGGATGATGAAAAACATGTCTTTCCTGATTGATAAAGATTGGATAAATCGTCTGGATATTCGCGCGGAATATAGTCTGATGGGAAACAGCCGTTTTTCTTCCAATTACGGAAAGTCGTATTATAGTAGTTCACCATATATGGCAGTGTCAGGTATTTTGCGTACACAAATTCCGAATACACACTTGAAACCTGAAGTAACTTCACAAATGAACTTGAGTTTGGACGCAAGTATTTTAAGAAATCGTATTAACGTAGGGGTTGATTACTATCGTGGAAGAAGCAAAGATGTTATTATGAACATTAGTAAATCTGCAGTTTATGGTACGTCTGCTTATTATGCAAACATCGGTAAGATTGACAATAATGGAGTAGAGCTTTCTTTACAGGCTTCACTTGTTCGCCTGCGTGATTTTGAATGGATTGTCGGAGGTAACATTTCTTTTATGGAAAGCAAAATCAAGTCGTTAGGTGGCAAGGAACAAGAAGTAATTGAATATGAAGACGGTTCCATGTTGGTGAGTCGAGTAGGAGGTAATCCATATGAGTTTTACGGACTTCAGGCAACGGGTGTTTACTCCACTCAGTCGGAGGCAGAAGAGGCAGCATTGCTGAACAGTAGTAATCAGCCATACCGTGCCGGTGATGTACGTTATGTAGATCAGAATAATGATGGTCGGATCGATTCTAAAGATTATGTATCTTTGGGTAGTGCTACTCCTGATTATTTTGGAGGATTTTACACCAACATCCGTTACAAACAGTTTGCTTTAGCTGCTGAGTTCTCATATTCAAAAGGAAACGAAGCTTACAATGCAGTAAGACAGACATTGGAATCAGCTTCATCTTTTTCCAACCAAAGTGTTGCTGTAGCCAATCGTTGGAGTGTGGAAGGACAAGTGACCAATATTCCGCGTGCCAATTATGGAGACGCTATTGGCAATAACAAATTTTCTTCTCGCTGGATTGAAGACGCTTCTTATTTGCGCATGAAGAGTGTTACGTTAAGCTATAGTTTTGATAAGCCAGTTTGGAAGTTCTTCCGTTCCGGCACACTGTATGTGACAGGAGAAAATCTGCTTACTGCTACTAAATACTTGGGACTGGATCCGGAATTTGCTTACTCGTCCGGTAATAGTGCAATACAAGGATTTGATTATGCGAAAGTAATGCAACCGAAATCTGTCAAATTGGGTATTAACTTGAAATTCTAATGATGAAGATGAAAAAAATATTATTAAATGTCGCTTTCATTCTAGCGGCTACCTTATTGGGAGGATGTGATGATTTCTTTAATCCCGATACGGATGTTACACTCGATAATGAGGATTATATATCGGAAGAAAGTGAGATGTACTCCGGTTACATTGGTATTATGACTAAAATGCAAGCTATTGGAGACAAGGTGATTTATCTGAATGAACTTCGTGGAGAAATGGTGGTGCCGACTGCAACGGCACCCACTGAACTCTATAACTTGTATAATTATGATGATGATTTGAGTGGTAATTCGTATGCAGATCCTTCCGGATTTTACGAAGTGATTAATGCTTGCAACGATTACCTTCGAAAATTGAAAACATACGAAGAAAATAATTCTATTAACGAAAGCCATTACAAGGCGTTGGTCAGCAGTACGCTACGTGTTAAGACATGGATGTTTATGACAATTGCCAAAATCTATGGAGAGGTAGTTTGGGTGGATAAACCGATGACTTCATTAAGAGACTTGTCAAAGTTTGACGTGTTGAATCTTGATGAAACAATGGTTGCTTGTAAAAATTTGTTAGACATTGGTTTTGATAACATTGACGGAACTTATGAAACGGCTTGGAAAGACTGGGTAGATCCGGACACAGAATTAGCGAACAGTGAATATCGTCGTTGGGATATGATGACTCCGCCTTATTATGCTTTATATGCAGAGATTTGCTTGTGGTTAGGTAGATACCAGCAGTGTATCAATATGATACTTAACAAAATGAATAGTATGTATGAAAAGACCAACAATCAATCTATTGCTTTTTTACGTAATGATATGTTGTTCAGTCATTATAATAATTTTTTTAATAATGAGACACCGTATGATTATGAATCTGCATCAGCAATCATGTATGACTATCAAAACAGACAGACGAACAATCTGTTGAAACATTTCGATTCTGATTATCCGAATAAATATTGGTTAGCACCGGCCGAAGTGGCAGTTGAACGTTTCAAAGACAATGAATTCGATCCGCTGGGTAATCAAACCAAAGATTTCCGAATGGATCGTACGGTTTATGATTACAATGGAAAATGGGTGGTTTGTAAATTTCGTCCGATTTCCAGTCCTTTGCGTGCTGCTTATCGTGATGACGTATTTGTGTATACTTATCGAGGGGCAGACCTCTATTTCATGTTGGCGGAAGCTTTCAATCAGTTGGGTAGAAGAGCGGTAATAGACGCTTTAATTAATGTTGGTGTTAGTGGGTATATTAGTGAATTCGACGTTAATGAAGAAGGAACTTATTCTGGCAACTGGTATGGGTTTACCCCTCATTGGACAAATGCTAGTACCGTATACAATTATTCAAATGGAACTTCAGGAATCGCTAGTCGTAAATATGGTGACAAGGGGATTCGTGGAACGGAAGTAAGTTATAGTGGTTTAGGATCACGTACCTTTACCTCCGATAAGCAAAACAATGACGAAGAAATATTGAAAGAAATGATGTTGGAAATGGCATGCGAAGGAAAAGTTTATCCGGCTATGATTCGTATGGCAAAACGTTATAATGATAATAGTTTCATGGCGAAGTATATTTCGGAAAAGTACGAAACTACTGGCAATGCTGAAGACATTCGTTCCAAAATAATGAATGGAGACTATTTTATCAAATGGAATTTAAAATAAAGATCCTCAAATCATCCTTTGGATTGGATTATTAGGGTGGAGTGACGCGGGTTTTTGAATGAGAATCCGCGTCATTTGTTTCAAAAATAAATACTTTTGTAAATAACAATAATAAAGAATCATGAAAACATTCGCAGTATCTATTGCAGCACTTTTTATTTGGACAGCTTGCGGAGATGGAAATCAGCCGATAATTGACCGTGAGGCATTAGTAGAAAGGAATAGTCCTGTTGTGACGGCATTCGATTCATTAGCTTCACTTTCTGTAGGAAATGGAGAGTTTGCTTATACGGTAGACATAACCGGATTACAGACGTTTCCGGACAATTATAAAAAAGGAGTTCCATTGGGAACGCAGAGCCAGTGGGGCTGGCATAGCTTTGCCAATCCGGACCGGCTTACTCTGGAAGAAACCCTGAAAGAATATGATTTTGGCAGGGGAAAGAAAGAACTTTACGCTACTCAATTCAAAGAAGAAGGCAGACAGCAGGATGCCGCTAATTGGTTTCGTGTCAATCCGCATCGTCTTCATTTAGGAATTGTCGGTTTTGACGTGGAGGAAGGTACGGATATTGAACAGGTAACTGATGTTCATCAGAAACTTTGCTTGTGGGATGGAAAAATCGAAAGCCGGTTTAAATTAAACGGTGAAGATTATCAAGTGGAGACAGTCTGCCATCCTTCTAATGATATGATTGCTGCAAATATTACCTCTAAGGCGCATACCGGGATTTGTTTTCGTTTTCCGTATCCTACGGGCGCTCATTGTGATGATGCATGTAATTGGGAAGCCGTTGATAAACATACAACGACTATTGTTACTCAAAATGAATCTTCCGCAGTTTTGAAACATACTTTAGATAGCACAGAGTATTTCGTAACTTTGTATTGGGAAGGGAAGGCTACTTTCAATGAGAAAGCAAAACATTATTTTGTCCTGACTCCGATGGACGATCATTTAGCTTTTACATGTGCTTTTACTAGTACAGCTCTTTCAACGCAGCCTGTTACTGTAGCACAAACTCAAGAAGAAGCAAAAAACTATTGGAACTCGTTTTGGAAGGAAGGTGCAGCTGTTGACTTTTCGGCATGTACGGACCCACGGGCCAAAGAACTGGAACGACGTGTGGTACTTAGCCAATATTTGCTTGCTATTCAGAGCGCAGGTACTACTCCTCCGCAAGAGACGGGGCTTACCTATAATTCGTGGTTTGGCAAATTCCATCTTGAAATGATCTGGTGGCACGAAGCTCAATTTGCTCTTTGGAATCGTAGCAACTTACTTGACCGTACATTAGGCTGGTATGAACAGGTTGAACCGATAGCGCGTCAAATAGCCCAAAGACAAGGGTTTGATGGTGTTCGCTGGATGAAAATGACCGATCCTTCAGGAACAGAAGCCCCTTCCAAAGTAGGAAGTTTTCTGATTTGGCAACAACCTCATTTAATTTATTTGGCAGAATTACTTTATCGTGCTGATCCGACTAAAGAAGTATTGGAGAAATATAATCGTTTGGTACAGGAGACTGCAGAATTTATGTACTCTTTTGCTACATACGATGAACTGGAAGGACGTTACGTGTTGAAAGGTGCCATTCCTGCACAAGAAACGTTGCGTGCTGCAGAAACAGTTAATCCTCCTTTTGAACTTTCTTACTGGCATTTTGCCATGCAGACCGCCCAACAATGGCGTGAACGTATGGGACAGCAACGTAGTTTGGAATGGGATGAAATGATCGACAAACTTTCCCCTTTAGCATCTAATAATGAAGGACTTTATCTGGCTGCTGAAACAGCCATAGATACTTATAAAGATATTCGTTATACTTCCGACCACATGGCAGTATTAGGGGCAGTCGGTATTCTTCCGATGAATAAACTTATCCGGGAAGATTATATGAAAAATACATTGCACTGGATTTGGGATAACTGGAATTGGGGTAAAACCTGGGGATGGGATTATCCGATGACGGCTATGAATGCTGCCCGTTTGGGTGAACCGGAAAAGGCCGTCGGAGCTTTACTGATGGATAAACGCACAAACACATACTTGCCGAATGGTCATAATTATCAGGACGGTCGTTTACGTATTTATTTACCGGGTAATGGCGGCTTGCTGACTGCTATTGCGATGATGTGTGCCGGTTGGGACGGATGTACGGAGACTAATCCGGGATTTCCGAAAGATGGAACTTGGAATGTCCGTTGGGAAGGATTGAAGCCATTACCATAATCAAACACAAAAAAATATGAGTTATTTTCATCTGAATTTTATTTTAAAAGGAAAGCTGACTGTTTGTTGCCTCTTGATGTTGTCGGTGATGCCATTAAATGCTCAAAGAGAGGCAAAGCAGATCGGTGACTTTAAAGAATCCATCTCCTTGAATGAACATCTGCGAGGTACAAAAAGGACGTTGCAATATCGTCCCGATGGTGATGAGTTTGTTTGTGTCAATGGTAAGAATCGGTATACCCGTGCTTTGTACGGTAGTCACAGTCCCTTTCGTGTAGAAACAAGTGACCGACCGGTTTTTGCTTTTTATAATAACGGACGCGGAGGAAATATAAGTTTCAAAGTCATTCTTCGTGACGGAACAGAATTGGCGCTTGACTGCACCGGGCATTGTGAATCCCGTTATTCGGCTGGAAAACGTACCTATTATTTGACAGACCCGTCTTGGGGAAAAGGAGAACTGCGTATTTCTGTATTGGCATTAGCCGATATGGATGGAGCTATTTGGCGTTTTTCTCCTTCGAATATGCCTAAAGGAGCTATACTTCGTTGGCAACATGGGGGAGCTACCGGAAAACGTTTGAGTCGTAATGGAGATATGGGGGTAGATCCGGCTGATTGCTTCGAACTTCCTGCCGAAGCGACTGACCTTGTCACTGGTGAACTTCCCTTGCAGAAAGAAGTATACTTGGTACGTGGGGAGGTTCCCGAAGGTTATAATGTCCGTAAGCTCTATCAACAAGCGGAGGCAGCTTCTTTGGCATTGGCTTCTCATTTGAAGATAGAAACGCCGGACCCTTATTTGAACACGTTGGGTGGTGCATTGGTCGCAGCTGCCGATGGAATTTGGGACGGGCAGGTTTGGTTGCACGGTGCTATTGGCTGGCGTATGCCGTTAAGTGGGTGGAGGGCCGGATATACTGGTGATGCTTTAGGTTGGCATGACCGGGCACGGACTCATTTTGATGCTTATGCAGCTAGTCAGGTGACTGATGTCCCGAATACAATACCTCATCCGGCACAGGATTCTACAATGAATCTGGCGCGTTCGGAAAAACGTTGGGGAACTCCTCAATATAGTAATGGGTATATTTGCCGGAATCCTGAACGTAACAACCAGATGCACCACTATGACATGAATCTTTGTTACATGGATGAATTGTTATGGCACTTCAACTGGACGGGAGATACTGCGTATGTCCGCAAAATGTGGCCTGTGATTACCCGCCATCTAGCTTGGGAAAAATTAAATTATGATCCGGACAATGATGGTTTATATGATGCATACGCTTGTATTTGGGCAAGTGATGCGCTTTACTACAACAGTGGCGCAGTCACCCATTCGTCGGCTTATAACTACCGTGCCAATAAAATGGCAGCTTTTCTTGCTTCTTTGATAGGCGAAGACCCTTCACCTTATCAGAACGAAGCCGAGCAAATATTGAAAGCGATGAATAAGCGTCTTTGGATGCAGGGCAAAGGTTGTTGGGCGGAATATCAGGATTTTATGGGACATCGCCGGCTTCACGAAAGTCCGGGATTATGGACTATATACCATGCACTCGATAGCGACGTTGCCGATCCTTTTCAAGCTTATCAGGCTACACGGTATGTTGATACGGAAATACCACATATCCCCGTGTATGCCGATGGACTGGAAGAGGGGTATGCAACGATTGCCACTACCAATTGGTTACCTTATTCCTGGAGTATCAATAATGTGGCTTTCGCAGAGGTAATGCATACAGCTTTGGCCTATTTCCAGGCAGGACGTCCGGAGGAAGCATATCGATTGATGAAAAGTTCATTTCTGGATGGTATGTACTTAGGTAACAGTCCCGGCAATTTGGGGCAAGTCAGCTTTTATGATGCTGCCCGTGGAGAGTGTTATCGTGACTTTGGAGATCCGATAGGGGTAGCTTCCCGATTACTGGTACAAGGATTGTATGGCATTTTACCCGATGTATTGAACGGGAAGATGGTGATTTGTCCGGGATTTCCCGCAGGATGGTTAAAAGCTTCTATTTCTTTGCCTGACATAACCTATCACTTTGTCAGGGAGAATGATACAGATATTTACCGGATAGAGCAACGTTTTAAGGCGCCTTTGGCATTGACATTACAAGTGAATGCCGGAAGAGAAAGGATTCATTCTGTGAAAGTAAATGGGAAAGAAGTTGACTGGAGCTTTGCGGAAGCTGCTTCCGGTTATCCGGTGGTTGTTATTCCTGCTTCTTCTGCCCAAAAAGCAATTGTCGAAATTGTGTGGAAAGGAAACTGTCTGAATCCGGTTCTGCCTGAAATACAGGCGGAGGCTTTAGCGGAGATCCGTATTCCATCCATTTTAGGGGCGGTATTCGGTGAAATATATGATCCGCAGGGAGTGCTGATACAGCCGAATGTTAGTGATACATTAATAAAAAGTAAGGTCAATGATCATTTGGGGCATCATACATTCTTTGTTCGCATGAAACAAGGACAGATGGAATGGTGGCAGCCTGTAAACGTACAGATTACAAAATCGGAAAAATCACCGGTCATTCTTCCTTTCTTACAGGTAAATACGTCAGAGTGCCGGGTGATGAATATGGATTCTTTGTTCAATGCGAATGTGACTGATATTTTCCGGAATGAGTATCTGACACCCCGTTCGCCTTATACCACTTTGCAACTTCCTGTTCAGGGCATTGGCGAGTGGTGCCATCCGAAATTAACTGCTGATATTGATGATGCAGGTTTGCGTGCCTTGGTACGTGATGAGATGCTGACTACCAAACTGGGTGTGCCATTCCGAACATTGGCTCAAGGAAGCAATATTGCTTTTACTTCGTTGTGGGATAATTATCCCGACAGTTTGAGTATTCCGCTTTCCGGTCGGGCTTCTCATGCCTATTTAATGATGGCAGGCAGTACCAATCACATGCAGTGTCGCATTGCTAATGGTATTGTTCGTGTATACTATACAGATGGAACTTCTGATGTATTGGAATTAGTGAATCCGGATAACTGGTGTCCTATTGAGCAGGATTTCTATGTTGATGGTCAGGCATTCACCGTTGTTTCTCCCCGTCCTTATCGCATTCATTTTAAGACGGGTTTGGTTAGCAATGACTTGGGAAAGGACTTAGGCATAAAGGGTGTTTATGGACGTTCCATCGAGGGAGGAGCAGGTGTACTTTTGGACATGCCTCTGAATCCTTCCAAAGAGTTAAGTCATCTGACGTTGGAAACACTTTCAAACGATGTTGTTATCGGTCTGATGGGAGTTACATTGCAATAAAATAAAAATAACATATTAATAAAAGGATAAGAATTATGATGAGAAGAACTATTAATTTACTACTGATGTTGCTTTTTGTGGCAGAGGTAACATTTGCGAATACTGTTGATTTTGATAAAGCATTTAAAGAAAGCGCCCGTATCGAAAAACAGATTAAACGTACCTCTTTTCCGAAACGAACATTTCTTATAACTGATTTTGGAGCAAAAACGGATGATGAGGCTAATCCTTGCCATGAAGCCATTAATCAGGCTATTCTACAGTGCAGTCTGTCAGGAGGTGGCACAGTAATTGTTCCTAAAGGCACTTTTTATACCGGACCTATTACTTTAAAGAGCAATGTGAATTTCCATTTCGAAGAGGGAGCTGTTTTGAAATTCTCTACAGATCAAAGCCTTTATTTTCCTGCAGTTTTAACCCGTTGGGAAGGAATTGATTGCTATAACGCTCATCCCTTGATTTATGCTTATGGTGAAAGCAATATTGCCATAACCGGAAAAGGGATTATCGATGGACAAGGTAGTATGGAAACTTGGTGGCCGATGTGTGGAGCCGTAAAGTATGGTTGGAAAGAAGGCATGGTGGCTCAACGCAATGGAGGTCGTGAACGTCTGTTGATGTATGGTGAAACATCTACTCCTGTCTACAAGCGTCTGATGAAGCCGGAAGATGGCATGCGTCCGCAGCTATTGAACTTACATTCCTGCCACACCATCTTGATTGAAGGTGTTACTTTGTTAAATTCTCCATTTTGGGTGATTCATCCTCTTTTCTGCGAGAGCTTGATTGTTAGCGGAGTGACTGTTTTCAATCGTGGACCTAACGGAGACGGATGTGATCCTGAATCTTGTAAGAATGTGTTGATTGAGAATTGTACATTTGACACGGGTGATGATTGTATTGCCATTAAATCAGGACGTAATGAAGACGGGCGTAAATGGAATATTCCTAGTGAGAACATTATTGTACGTGGTTGCATGATGAGGAATGGACATGGAGGAGTAGTGATCGGCAGTGAGATTTCCGGTGGTTACCGTAACTTGTTTGTAGAAGACTGCCGGATGGATAGCCCGAATCTGGATCGTGTCATTCGTATTAAGACGAGCACTTGCCGTGGAGGACTTATAGAAAATGTATATGTGCGAAATGTAACGGTAGGACAATGTCGTGAAGCTGTACTTCGCATCAATCTGCAATACGAGAACCGGGAGAAATGTAAGAGAGGGTTTGACCCGATTGTCCGTAATGTGCATTTGAAGAATGTAACTTGTGAGAAGAGTAAATTGGGTGTGCTTATTATAGGACTGGAGGATGATAAACATGTATATAACATCAGTGTAGAGGATTCTCATTTTAATAATGTAGCCAAAGGAGCAAATGATATTAAAGGGGCGAAAGATGTGACTTTCAAGAACCTTTATATCAATGGTGAATTGGTGAAATAGGGCATAATTGTAATAGATAAAAATCCAGCTATGAATGAAGAAGAATGGAAGACTGTCTATGACGTACAAATCTATGTTACATCTTTATCAGCAATAAGTGATTGTAATTGGAATAAGTTAGAATTCTGGATAAATCTTCATCAGGATGGTTTTATCTATAAATTGAGGCATTATTATCCTATACTTTCAGAAGATGATATACATATCATTCTTTTGTTACGTATCGATTTTAGTAATGCGCAGATTTCAGAGCTGTTCCATATTCTAGGAAGTTCTTTTCGGATACGCCGTAGTAGATTGAAAAAGAAAATGAATGTTTCTTGTGAATCTATTACCGATTTTATTAAATCATTGCGTTTGGAATGATCTTTCTTTAAAAACCATATTTAAATGCGTATACATTGGCTGTGTATACGCATTTGTATACGGTTGAAATTTGTATTCCAATTTATAAATGTCGTCCTTTGTTACAACAAGAACGATAAATTCTTATTCGTACTAATAATATGGAAAAATGCAGCTCCTTATCTTATGTGATATAGATGGAATTGGAAGTGAATTATACAATTTTTACAAATATATGATATTGCTTTGAAAAAGATATTCAAAATTAGTAATCTCTAAAAGTAATTCTTATGAAAAAGTGGAATTTTGGCTTTGTTATGATTGGATTAGCCTTTCTAATCAGTATTTTAGTACTTAGTTGTCAGACGGATGAAACTGACGAATACTCTCAACAGGCAGTAGATGTGACTGCTGCTGATCTTTTTATTGCTTCGGAAGCTTATCAGAACTTGGAAAAAGAAACAGGAAAGGACATGAGAAGAGAACGAAACGCAATCTCTAAATTGTCTAAAGAAGACTTGGAACAATATCGTTTACTCCGAAAAGGTATGCTTAATGTTGAGACTCGTACAGAAGCAATTACTCAATTAAAGATTCTGACAGGATATGATTATCAAGCTAACCGTGATCGTATTTCTTCCTTGGTCAGGGACGTTTTTAAAGATGTAAATTTTACTAAATTAGAGTTGATGAGGGCACGACAAAAAAGTCGAATGTGTAAAGTTGTGATTACACGAACAGATACCAATGCAGAATTACGTGAAAAATGCAAGAATGATTGTGATGAAACGACTAAAGAAGATATAATTGCATGTCATAACCATTTTAACGAGAATATTAAAGATTTACCTGCTAGTGAATTTCCAGATGGTGAAAGCTATAAATTCTGGGTAAAAGTAAGAGACGCCTGTATATCGGCTGCACAAAGGGAGGAAGAAAATTGTAAAAAAAGTTGTGATAAAAGCTATCCAGATGAGGAATAAATTTTAATTGTAAGAGTTAATATTTAATAGTCGTAATAATGAAAAAATATCTATTCATTTTTATTTTCGTATCTATAGCCCAGCTATTTTACGGTCAAGGAAAATATACCATTCAGGGTGAATTACCCGACCATTCGTTAGATGATAGTTATTTGCGTTTGACTAATAGTTCAGCTCTTAGTCAAGAAAAAGAACGAATTAAACATTTATTTATTGATAGTATATTGGTGGTTGATGGGAAATTCCATTATGAAGGTGTACTTTCACAAAAGCCATTCTTAGCGTATCTTTCTAGTGCAAGGACAGGAAGAAATATGTTGGATTTGGGCCTGTATTTTATAGTTGAGCCTGGTAATATTCATATCCGCATCGCTAATTGGGCAGATGAGGGTGTGGTATCAGGTACTCCTATTAATGAAGATTACAGTACCTATATGATTGGCACAAAGAGAAGTATGGAAAATCAATTACTTTTTTTAGAAAAATATGCCCAATACCCGGATGTCGTACGATTCCACTTATCTTTTTTATTGAACGGACGAAGAATGTCAAGGGATCCTAATTTTCCAAAATATCTACAGATTCTCGACCGAATGCCTAAAGCAGATCGGGATATTCTTTTGGCTTGGCTGGACTATACTATTAAAAAGTATGAATATGAAAAAAAAAACAAACCATTATTGGACAGTATACGTAATAATGCCCCTCGTTTCATCGAGACTATTCCGAGTAATTCATCATCAACAACGATGAAAAATAAGTAGAATTTTAGTCTTATTGTGATTTGTGTGACGTGTTTTTGATTATGAAATTGACAATCAGCGGGAGAATAAGTGCCCTATATGTTACTACCTTAAAAATAGTTTTATGAAAAAGAGCAAGGCTTTCTTGAATATGGTTGTGTTAACCTTTTTAATAGCTATATCTATGCTTAGTTGTCAATCGAATGATGATTATTTGCAAATCGGAATAGGCAATTGTGAGAGTAGCAATGGTACGTGTCCTATAACCGTATTTCATTAGGCTTTTTATACATCCATATTTAAGTTATAATTTAATATGAAAGCAAAAAAACAAATTTTTGTCCTATTTTTGACAATGCTGGTAGGAATCCCTATTCTTTTTGCCCAAAACAAAAAAGAACAAAAAAAGCAAAAGGTGGAAGTTGTCAAAAATATCATTGCATCAAAAAACTATAGGATCGACGTGGATACTTATATACATCCGGATAGAGATCCCATACTATTGGATGGGGCAGATAATTCGATTGAAATTAGAAATGATTCAGTCTTTTCTACTCTTCTTTATCTCGGCCAAGTTGATATGCCATACGGTAGGAGAGGAGCTGAACTTTTCTTTCAAGCTCCTTTGAAAAAATATGCAATGGATATAGATAAAAAGAAAAATGCTCACATCAAGTTTTCAGTAGATGCAGCAATAGGTGATTGTAACTTTTATATTAAGGTGTATCCCAATGGAAGTGCGAGCATTTATGTTACCTTGCAGCAGGGGAAGAGTGTTAATTTTTCAGGAGAATTAAATATGTGAAGAGAAGAAGCGGAGTCTCTGTAGCACTTAATATATTATTATGAGAAAATATCTATTCATTTTTATTTTCGTATCTATAGCCCAGCTATTCTATGGACAAGAAAAATACACTATTCAGGGTGAATTACCCGACCATTCGTTAGATAATAGTTATTTGCGTTTGACTAATAGTTCAGCTCTTAGTCAAGAAAAAGAACGAATTAAACATTTATTTATTGATAGTATATTGGTGGTTGA
>OBWC01000525.1_pt1 | contig 31726 bp, 29 predicted proteins | sample 1501341 | NCBI WGS metagenome assembly OBWC01 (sample SAMEA2580033, study PRJEB22360) | human gut metagenome | biome: human gut; feature: human-associated habitat; material: faeces | place: Denmark | collected 2008/2010 | reverse complement strand
CCTCAGGACGTATCAATTTTTCCGCCCACCTGCGGCGGCCCCAGCCACTCGACAAACCTCTCCCGTGTGAACCCCCCGATCAGCAGGTTCTTCAGTCCGATGAGCACTGCGAGCGGCACGTCTGAGTCCGCCGAAACCGCACCGCAGACGCGGTAGGCAATCCGCCGCTCTGGTGCAAGACTGCCGAAAACTTGATCGATGAGCGGCGCGGCCGCCGAAATGTCCGGCGTCACCACCAGAACGTCAGAGGGCGTCAGCGTCGGATCTGCCTGAAACTGCGCCTGCAGCCAGTCGACGAGCCCTTCGAGCTCTCGGGCCGCCGACGGCGCGCCGACAAAGCGAAGTGAATCATCGGCCTCGTCAAAGAGCTCTGGCGCATCAGCGTCGGCAGCCTGCTGTCTGGCGGTCAAGCTGAGCAGATCCGGGCTGAGATTGAGGATCGAATCCTGTACGCGGCGCAAAAGCGTCGGCTCGTTGGCTTCAATGTAGATGCTCTGTGTATCCAGCGTCAGATCTGCTCGAAGATCCTTGGGATCACTCAGGTACTGCCTCAGGAAGTCACGCTCATCGAGCAGCTTGCGGGAATGCGTTTCAACGGGCAGCTGCCGACGTTTGCGAGCGTCATCATCATCCTCGTCGAATTCTGTCAGATCGCCGCGCTCCTGCGTAAAACGCCAGAGACGGTCGATATTGGCCCGCGTGCTTCGTCCGTTGTCAGCGAGAATGGGGTGACCCACCTCTGCCTGGCCCGCTGTCTCATCCCGATGCTTCCAGTCATAGAGCCGGCGCGGCACCAAATCGAACCAGTATTCGCTCGAGGGATTAAGCAGATAAAGCCAGACTTCCCGTCCTGAATGCGCATAAGCCTTCAAAACCGGCAGCATCAGCGGCGGCACGACAAAAGGCACAAACACATGGAGCGCATTGGGAAGCGCCACCTCCCGACCGTCTCCTAAGACGAGCGTACGGGCGTTGGCGGGCGCATCAGCAAGCGCCTGAAGCGACTCCGGAAGATGCTCAAGAAACCCGCGGCCGCGCCAACGTTTGGAGCGGGCAAGCCGCCTAAAAAGTTCGCGCTGCCAAACCGCGTCTTCATCCTCGGCCAGAGCCGCCGCTTCTCGCTTAGCCTGCGGCGTGGGATGGAGCCGATCCTGATGCAGTCCCAGCCATGCCAGAATCCAGTCGAGGCGATAGCTCGAATAGGCCACAAAAACGCCGGCAATGCGCTGAGCGAGCAGCAAAAGATCATGATCGCTGCGGTTTTTAAGGCTGTCCTCCAAGCGGGTCGTCCGAGTGCGAACCGCTTCTCGCAGGCTTCCCGGTCCCGTAGCACGGAGTTCGCGCCAGATCATCCAGCGCGCCTCGTTGCCGATCACATTGGCCAGTGGCTCGCGAGAGAAGAACCCAAGCCACTCCGAAAGAAACATAAAACGCATGGACGCGCAGACGGATTCCTGTTTGGCAATGGCTCTCACCAGATCCGTCTCTACAGCCTTGCTCGGAATAATGACAGGAACACGGTCGAAGACGCCGGCAAAGCATTCGTCGGCTCTGAGCGATTCAGCCTCCGGACGCAGACGAAGCGCATCAATATTGTTGAGAAGCACTGCGCGCAGCACTTCATAGCTGTTGGAGTAGATGGTGTGGATCATGGACGGCAGGCTCCGACCGCATTCAACGTTCTTTTCGAAAAGATGAGCGCTGAAGCCATCCACTCCAAGATGCCTTCTGCAGACGGGAAAGTCTGCTGAAGGCGGACGGCTTCAGCGCTCCTTTGATCCACCAAGATTAACGCATCAGTGCGTCAATCATCGACCGATTGCAGCTACTCAGCTTTTGTCGGCTGAAATGTTCTTTCAAATTCGGCTGCGACGATCAATCAATTCATCAGATAGATGAAGAACAGGTACCCCGTCATTGTAAAAGCCAGCGCCACTTTGACAGCCGTGCCGACGATCATGCCGACCCAGGTGGCGACGCCTACGCGTCCGGCATGCATCAAGTCGCGTTTGGCCCAGAATTCACCGACAGCCGCGCCCACCAGAGGCATCACAAAGATGCCGAAAAGCCCCATGGGGATGCCGACCACGGTCCCAACGATGGAACCCACAATGCCGGCCTTTGAGGCGCCTGCCCGCTGCGCACCGGCCGTCTGCGCGACAGAATCGACCACTACGCCAATGACTGCAAGCACAATCAAGACGGCAATGGTCCAGAACCCCACTTTTTCATAGTGATCAGCCCAGCCAATCAGCCACCCGCCGGCGGCAATCATCGGCAGGCCCGGAATCGCCGGCACGATTGTACCGGCAAACCCAAGCACAATGAGCACAATGGCGCCGAACCAGCACGACAGCGCAAACCAATCCAAACTTGTCAGCCATTCCATGAGCGAGCATTCCCTTTTGAATGAATTCCATTTTGTCCGGCGAAAGGTTACTCTTCAATCCCGCCCCAATAGCCCGCGTCCGCTGAAGGTTCAAAGCGCGTATTGCCGCCGAGGAACGTCATGCGAAGCGTCCCGATGGGGCCGTTTCTCTGCTTGGCCACAATGATTTCTGCCAAGTTTTTATCGACCGTTTCCTTGTTGTAGACAACATCTCGATAGATGAACATGATGACGTCCGCATCCTGTTCGATTGCGCCGGATTCACGGAGGTCCGACATCACCGGACGCTTATCGGTACGGCTGTCCACTGAACGATTGAGCTGCGAAAGCGCAATCACCGGAACGCCGAGTTCCTTGGCGAGCGACTTCAGCCCGCGGGAGATTTCCGAGAGCTCCTGCGCGCGGTTGTCTTGATTGCTGCGCCGCTGTCCGGACATAAGCTGGATATAGTCAATCACGACGAGACCGAGCGGTCCGGCCTGATTAACCAGCCGCCGAGTGCGGCTCGTGAGTTCCGAAATCGTGAGTCCCGGCGTGTCGTCAATATAAATGGGCTTTTCTTCAAGACGATGCAGTGCCGCCGTGAAGTTGTCCCAGTCCTCGTCGTCGAGCTGACCTTTTCTGAGCTTTTGCGCATCAATACGGCCGACCGATGAAATCATGCGCTGCGCGAGCTGATCCGCCCCCATTTCCATGGAGAAGACCGCCACGGGCAGCTCCTGATCAACGCCCACGTTTTCGGCGATGTTGAGTGCAAACGACGTTTTGCCCATCGACGGACGGCCGGCGATGATGATGAGATCACCGCGCTGCAAACCTGCCGTCACATGGTCGAGATTGGGGTAGCCCGAGGAAACACCCGTCACCTCGGAAGTCGACTTCGTGTTGTAGAGCTCAATGACGCGGGCGGAGACGTCTCGCACGAGCGTCACCAAAGGCTGAAAGCCGCGCTGCGTACGAGCATTGCGCTCATTGATGGCGAGCACTTCCTTTTCAGCTTCGTCCAGAATTTCACGTGTCTCGCGGCCCTCTGGCGCCAATGCATTGGTAACGATGCGGTCGCCTACGGTAATGAGCTGGCGCAGTACCGACTTGTCATGCACGATTTCCGCATATCGGCGGATGTTCGCGGCCGAGGGAGAGCTCCCCACCAATTCGGTGAGATAAGGCAGCCCGCCCGCATCGTTCTCTATCCCCTTTGACTTCAGACTTTCAAAAACCGTCAGATAGTCCGCAGGGTGTCCCTCCTGCAGCAACTGCACGATTTCTTCAAAAATGATGCGGTGGTCGCGCCGATAGAAATCCTCTGGGCGAATAATGTCGACCACGCTGTCGAGCGCCGAGTTGTCGATCATCAGGCCGGCGAGAATCGCCTGCTCGCTCAGTACGCTTGAGGGCGGACGACGTACTGCCTGAGCGGCTTCGTCGATATTTTCTTCGGCCATGACACAGACCTCAAAGAGGTATAAGGAACGTTGAGAAAGTTTTGATTATGACCGATCGGCGCAGTGTCGCCGTCCTTATCTGCCTCAAAGGCTTTGCGGCATCCCTGCGCTGCGGCAATAATCATGCAGAAAAAAGCCCCAAAGATCCTGAGCGGACTCCTCGGGGCTTTCATCGGTCTGCCGCCCTCAGAGCGGACGGCAGATGCGGTCGAACCGATTATTCCTCGGCGACGACCTTCACCGTCACATCGGCGGAGATGTCCGTCATCAGACCAATGGTGATGACGTATTCGCCGGTCGCCTTGATGGCGCCGAGCGGCGTGCGAACCTGCGACTTCTTGATCTGGAAGCCGAGCCTGTCCACCGCTTCAGCGATGTCGGCGTTGGTGACGGAGCCGAACAGACGGCCGTCGACGCCGCACTTGCTGGCGATCGTAACTTCAGCGCCGTTGAGCTTGCCGGCGAGTTCTTCGGCGGCAGCGACGCGAGCAGCCTGAGCCTTTTCGAGTTCAGCGCGGCGAGCTTCGAATTCGGCGATAGCCTGCTTCGTGGCGCGCTTGGCGTGACCCTGGGGGATCAGGAAGTTGCGGCCGTAGCCGTCCTTGACCTTGACGATGTCGCCCAGATCGCCGAGATGCGTGATCTTTTCAAGCAGAATGACTTGCATTTCTCTTTTCTCCCGTCGATTACTGGTTGTCCGTATAGGGCAGGAGGGCCAGGAAGCGGGCACGCTTGATGGCGGTGTCGAGCTGACGCTGATAGTGCGCCTTCGTACCGGTCAGGCGAGCCGGCATGATCTTGCCGTTTTCCTGGATGAAATCGCGCAGCGTGTCGACATCCTTGTAGTCGATCTGTTCAACGTGTTCAGCCGTGAAGCGGCAGAACTTGCGGCGCTTGAAAAGCGAATTTTGCTGGTTCGAACGGCGGGGCTTGCCCTTACCCTTAGCACCAAAAGCCATTTGGATGACTCCTCTATTTGAATTCTGTGATGTGTACCGTCAGACGGCGGGTTCTCATCGACTTGGGAGCCAGAAACCCCTTGAACTGGATTTCTGCGCCAATCTCCATTCCGTTCAGTCTTCTGGCAAGTGCCCCGTAGGACACCACGTTGAAGTCGAACTCAAGCTTGCGGACCTTGCCCGCTTCGACCACTTCAGAGCGATGATGCAGGACGGCTTCGAAAACTTCGATGCCCGCGGGAGTAAACCTCACCGCTTCCCGCTCTATCAATGTTCCGGAAAGATCGATTGAATTCACGGATGGGATGGAACTTCGTCTGACAGCTTGCAGGAATTAGGCCTCAGCGGCTTCTTCCTGAGCAGCGGCAGCCTCAGCGGCAACCTTGCGGGCCTCTTCCTTCTCAATGACCTTCATCATCGGGGAGGGAGCGGTTTCGGCATGCTTCGTCTTCACAGTGAGGTGGCGAAGAACGGCGTCGTTGAAACGGAAGCCGTTTTCGATCTCGAGGATCGTCTCATGGCCGCACTCGATGTTGAGGAGCACATAGTGCGCCTTCACGAGCTTTTCGATCGGATAGGCGAGCGGACGACGGCCCCAGTCTTCGATGCGGTGAATCTTGCCGCCCTGTTCGGCGACGAGGGTCTTGTAGCGCTCGATCATCGCGGGAACCTGTTCACTCTGGTCAGGATGCACGACGATGCAGATTTCGTAGTGACGCATTTAGCCTCCTTGCGGAAAAAGCCGCCCAGAGCGTCGTTCCAGTGCGGCAAGGACAGTAAAGGCCGCGATTGTACCGATCCAACCGCGGCCCTGCAAGTGTTTAAGCCAAATTTCTTTTCAATGCACCCAAGCGTTTCGTCTTAGAGACGCTCGTCGGGCGAACCCGGCTGCACGAGGCCCGCAGCAATGCGCTGACGCAGTGACTCAAAAAGACAGATGCCGGAGGCAACGGAGACATTGAGTGACTCGACCGAACCCACCATCGGGATGGCAGCGAGGACGTCGCAGCGGCGGCGAGTAAGCTGGCGAAGGCCCTCGCCTTCTGCTCCCAAAACCCATGCGAAGGCACGCGCCTGAGCCACGTCATAGATCGTTGTATCCGTTTCGCCCGGTGCATTGACCCCGCGTCATAGGTTTTTTTCTCCGTTCCCCCCGCCGTGCCGGCAACAAAGACACCGTTGTCACGCAGTTCCATGATGGCCGAGGCAAGGTTGGTAACCGACACCACCGGCACGGTTTCCGCCGCACCCGCGGCAGCCTTGGCGGCCGCAGGCGTCATACGGGCCGAACGGTCACGCGGCACGATCACGGCCTGCACGCCGGCAGCATCAGCCGCACGCAGACAGGCGCCGAAATTGCGCGGATCTGTGACGCCGTCCAGAATAAGCAGCAGCGTGCGGTCTGTGATCTGATCAAGCAGATCAGCAAAATCAAGCGTGTTCTCGCGTTCTGCGGCAATCGCCGCAATGCCCTGATGGGGAACGTCGGGCGACAGACCGTCAAGACGCGCAGCATCAGCATTCATGACGCGTACACCGGCCGCAAAGAGCTTCTCGCGCATTTCACGCATGCGCTTGTCACGACGCTCCGGATCGACATAAACCTGCTGAATCGACTCCGGATCCAGCTTCAGACGAGCGGCGACAGCATGAAAGCCCGCCAGCACAACGGTGCCGGCCTCGGTGCGAATCCTCGCTGGACGGCTGCGTTCCGTGCGGTCGGATCGTTCGCGGCCGAAATCTTCGCCGCGGCCGCGGCTGCGGCGGACGCGCCCTGAACCTTCGTAGTGTTCGTCCTGAGAATTGTCGTCGTAGTGCTTCACGGAAAAGGCCTCGGTGAAAATAAGCGCTCCCCGAAAGGGAACGATCAAAAGCATTTTGAAAGGCCGGCATTGTAAGCGCCGGGCATCCTCTATGTGGCGTTTGAGCGATTAGTACCAGAAATCATCATCAAAACGCCGGCGTCCGCCGCCCTTGGCAGGATGACGGCGGCTCTGATTGCTCAAGAGCGTAAAGTTTATCCGCCGCTCCTTCAGATCCACATCTTCAAGCCGTACCGTCAGCTGATCCCCCAGACGAATTTCCGTCATCTCTTCATGCGACGTCATCGTCTGTTTGGCGGGATCGTAGACAAAATAACCCCAGCCAAGCTGTGAGATATGCACAAATCCTTCAATCGGCATGTCGCTGAGCGTCACAAAAATTCCTGCCGGGCACATACCGGTAACGGTTGCCTGGAAGGATTTCTGATCCGCTGACAGCAGATACTGACATTTCAGGAACTTCATCACCTCGCGCGACGCATCGTCAGCACGACGCTCCGCGGCCGAGCAGATGATGCCTAAGCGCGTCCAAACGGCCTTTTTGGCCTCCTGACGGCTCAAGGGTTTTGCCGCCCCTGAAGGTTTTGCCTCCGGATTGGAACCGAGCTTGCGGGCGTGATACCCCGTCATCAGCTCCGCATCGTCAAATTCAACGGCCGGCGTATAGGAGCGCTTAGAGAGAATCCCCTTGATCGTGCGGTGCAAAAGCAAATCGGGGTAACGCCGGATCGGCGACGTGAAGTGCGCATAGGCCGGATACTGAAGACCAAAGTGCCCGATATTTTCCGGCTGATAACACGCGCGCTGCATCGTGCGCAAAATGGCCGTCTGCAGATAGGGCTTATCTTTCGTATCTTCAATGAGCTTTGCCAATACAGGGGCGAGATTCTCCGACCCCTTCAGTTTGAAGGAAATGCCAAACCCCGCCAGAATGCTCTTTAAGTCGTTGAGCTTTGTCTGCTCGGGTTCACCATGAACGCGAAAGAGCGTTGTCTGCTTCTTGGCAATCGCAAACTGCGCGGCGCAGACATTGGCCACCAACATACATTCCTCAATGATTCGATGGGCATCATTGTGGTCACGCACGTGGAACCCGATGATCTCGCCGTCCGCCGCAAAATCCGCTGCGCTTTCCTCCGTTTCGAAATCAAGTGCATGACGCTCAGAGCGCGCCGCACGGAGAACGCCGTAAAGCGCATAAAGACGCTTAAGTTCACCTAAACGCGGCCCCACCGTGTTCAGTCCCCAAGCCTCTCCCTGCAGAGCCGACCATACAGCGGTATAGGTCAGGCGACCGTGCGAATGAATGACCGCCGGATAAAACTGATAAGCCGTAGTCTCCCCTTTGCGGTTGACCAAAGCATCGCAAACCAGCGTCAGCCGATCAACGCCGGGGTTGAGCGAACAAAGCCCGTTGGAGAGCTTTTCGGGGAGCATCGGCACAACCGAAGACGGGAAATAGACCGATGTGGCTCGCTTTTGCGCATCGCGGTCGAGCGATGTGCCCGGACGAACGTAGTGACTGACGTCAGCAATGGCCACCAGGAGCCGCCAGCCTTCCGGAGTTTCCTCGCAGTAGACAGCATCATCGAAGTCGCGCGCATCTTCACCGTCGATGGTCACAAAAGCGAGATCCGTGAGGTCCACTCGGTGCAAAAGACTTCTGCGATCCACTTTCTCGGGCAGTTTTTCCGCCTCAGCGAGCGTATCGGGTGAAAAATCAATGGGAACGCCGAATTGAGCAGAGGCAATCGCCATTTCACCCAACGGATCATTCATTACGCCTACTTTGCGAACAAAATGTGCCGGGAAAATCTGCCACTCTTCGTCCGAACCCCAATATGCATCTTCGCGGCGTTTGGCAAAAAAAGGCGCATCGGCGCTGATTTCCAGTTCAACGGCGTCACGTTCGAGATCTACCTCAGGCGGCACCTCTTGAACGTTGACCTGCAGTTCAATCGGCGCAAAAGCAGAAATGGGTTTAAAGAGCAGCCACTCGATTTCTTTGGCGGCAGCGTAAGTCACACAACGGCAGACCCATCGACGCTGCGGACGCGAAACCAGTCCCGCAGGCCGCCAGCCGCTGATCGTCTGACGCAGCTCTACCACGTCGCCAGGCACGACCTGTGCCGATGCCGTCAGACTGAACTCTGCCCCATCGACGCTCTGCGGCGTCACCTTCATGTCGCTCGGACGCCGAGCGCCCTGTACGACGCCGGTCGCTGTGGGAGCATCGGGATGACGAAACCAATGTTCTTCGCCGCCTTCAAATCCCTCTTCACTGAGCTTCATGACCAATGCGTTCGCCACGGATTTAGCGCAGGGCATCATGCGAACGAGGTGCTTTTTGGCTGCAGCGTATTGAATATCCTTTTGAAGCCCAGCAAGGATTTCCTTGGCTTGGGCAATCTGCTCAGGGGTAAGCTGAACTTCCGTGATCGGCAGCTGTTTGCTCTTTTTCTTCGACATGGATTCTTGAATCCGAATGAAATGATTATTTGGACCTCACTCTAAATCATTGTGCTCGAGCGCGCCCAAAGAGCAGCACAAAAGTGCTGTTGCCCCGCTCACCGATCAGCCGACCTCGAAGATACAGAAAAGTTATTTTGGATCGCTCTCTTGACAAATTAAACTGATCACTTCATAATTTCTTTCCTCAGTGCCCGGGTGGCGAAATTGGTAGACGCACCAGCTTCAGGTGCTGGCGGCTTCACGGCCGTGAAGGTTCGAGTCCTTTCCCGGGCACCACAGAATTCAACGACAACTGTCGTTAACGAGACCCGCTGCAAGTCGCAAGACTTCGGCGGGTTTTCTGTTTTTGCCGCACCGAAACGAAAGAAACGGCGCCGACATTGAGCTCTGTTCGGCGCCGGTTCATGTCTCTGCAGCTCCTTGGCCAGTGCGCAGTGTGTGCTTGCCGGCTCAAAGGGGCTGCCCCGAAAAATTATTCAGCCTTCAGATGACTGCCCTTTTGCAGCACAAAGGTGAGCACCGCATAAAGCGATGCGCCAATGATCATTGCCGCAACAAGTCCGATGTTGGCACGCGCAAAAACGCTCGTTTCAGAACCCGCCGGCAGCAGGAAACTCACCGCATGGGCAATGTAGGGATCTGACGAAGTAATCGTGCCCAGACCAATCAGACTCGCGAAAATAAGCGACCCGAAAGCGGTCCAGCGGACGGATTCACCGCCCTCACCCGGAGCAAGTGCGAGTTTGCAGTCCCAGCCGATGCGCTTCTGACGCAGCAAGTCGACCATTTCAATGGCGCCCCACGTACCCATCACCACCGAGATCAGCGCGAGGAACGACTGGAAGGTCGACACGAAGCTGTCGGAGATAAAGAGCAGATAGTAGGCACCGAGCGCGATGATCACGCCGTTGAGAATCACGCGTCATCGGCACGCCGAGGGCGAGCAGAGCAAGTCCAGAACTGTAGATGCCCGTCATGCCGGCTGAAATCAGCGAGATGATGACGATGAGCGAGAAAGGCACATAGAACCAGAAGGGCAGAATGCCGGTCAATGCGGCGAGCGGCTCATGGTTGGCTTTTTCAAGCAGGGCGGGATTGCCGACAGCGAGCATCACGCCGAGGATGAGGAGCACAGAAACAGGCACTGCAATGCCGGTGGTGGTCCAGAAAATGACGCCGTGCGCAGGGGTTTTGCGCGGGAGATAACGGGCATAGTCGCCGCCGTAATTCAGGAACCCGAGACCCACCATGGTCATCGAAAGAACGATGCCGCCGACAAAAGTGGCGAAGCTGCCGCTCGGCGCGGATGAAAGCGCCGAGAAATTGATATTCGGAATGAAAAAGAAGAGATAGACAATCGTGAAGATGCCCGTCAGCCAGGCAATGGCCTTCTCAATCTTGATGATGAGCTGATGGCCGTAAATGGCGCCGCTCATCGTGAGCAGGAGCACGACGGCGAAACACCCGAGCGTGCATCCGGCCACCGGCATGCCCTTGTCGTTGAGGAGACCGGGGACGAGGTTGGCCACCAAATCGGCGAGCGTCGTCGTAGCCATCGAGAGCAGCGTCACCTTCCAGCCCATGTTGGCGAGGTAGCCAAAGAAGGTCGGGAGTTTATTGCCGTGATAACCGAACGCCAAGCGCGACTGCACAAGGGTCGGAAGCCCCGTGCGGACGCTGCCGACGGCAAGGATGCCCACCAAGGCGCAGGAGAGGAAGTAGCCGATGACGCCCGCGAGCATCGCCTGCCAGACCGAAAGGCCTAAGCCAAAAACGTAGATGCCGAGCGTAATGCCGAAGATGGAAATATTCCAGGAAAACCAAACGGGGAAAAGGTCAAACGGGCGGCCGTAGCGTTCATTGTCGGGCACCGGATTGACGCCGTTGGTTTCGATTTTGGATGCGTCAGACATGTTTTTTTGAAGTCCGAGGGTTGATGAAAAAAAGTTCTGAATGGGTTGACGTTCAAATATCAAGCAAATGCCGGGCTCGCAGTTCGGCGGCTTGCGGTGCGTTAGCCGCACCCTCCTGAGCCGTTACCCAGCTCGCCACCGCATTTCCGAGCAGCACGGCCTCAGCGAGCGTGAAGCCGCTGGCCAAACCTGCAAGCACGCCGCCCGCATGCGCATCGCCGGAACCAATGGTGTCGACGACATGCACCGGGAACCCCTGCAAATGCGAAACTTTGCCCGCCTGCGCCGCATAGGCGCCGCGCGCACCGTCAGTGACAATCACTGATTGAGCTGTCAAAAGCGACAAAGCCGCCGCCGCTTCGCGGGGCGTTGCCGAAGGCGCCAGCGTCTTTGCTTCCTGAGCGTTCACCTTCAGAATGGTGTTGGCCGAAAGAATGGCCGAAAACATCTCTTCAGGAATGCTTCCCGAGCAAGGGCCCGGGTCAAAGAGAATCTGCGCATCGGGGCGCTTCTCGGCGAGGAGCGCTTCAATGAAACCGGCATTGCGGGCGTCCGCCTGATACCCCGAGAGGTATATGAGATCTGCGCACTGAAGGTCAATCTCGTCAAGCCACTCGGGCTTAAAGCATTTTTCCACGCCCGACATCGATACGAAGGTGCGTTCGCCGTCGGGCTCCACAAATGAGAGGCACCAGCCGTTGTCGCCAATGCCGCGGAACTCGCGCACCGTGAAACCGCGTGCACGAAAAGTTTCCCGCACGCGGTCGGCAATCATGCCTTCGCCCACAGGAATCAGGGCGTCAAAATCAATGCCCAGTTTGGCAACGGCATCCGCTGCGTTGTAGGCGCAGCCGCCAACCACCTGCTGCCGGCTTGAACCTTCGACATCTTCACCCGAAAGCGGCAGGCGGGGCACATGCACGATCACGTCGACGAAGGCGCTCCCGATGATGAGAATGCGTTTGCGGACGTCGAGCGCGTCAATGAGTTCAATGATGCTGCGCATTGCGGTCGCCTTTGTCCTTAAAGCGTGAAGACTGCACGGGTCTTCATGACGCCCTGAGCCAGTTCGCCGAAATGGAGGCCGTTCGTTTTTTCCAAAAATTCGACCGTCTCAGCCGCAATCCCGCCGATGCCGCAATGCGCGCCGCAAATTGCAGCGGCCATGCAGCCGATGGTATCGGTGTCCCCGCCCATATTGGCGGCGATTTCAGCAGCTTTCTTCGGGTTCTGTGCCCAGAAAGCCAGCGCGAGTGCAGCGGTCACGGACTCGCTCGTCATCGTGCCGGTGCCGATCACGTCGTAGATAAAGCGTGAAACCGCCTCGTCATCGTAAGCCTCGCGGCGCTTGAGGACGAGTTCTTCAAACACTTCAAGGCGCGCCAGAATGCTTGCGGCCCAGGTTGGTTCTCCCTTGGCGGACGCTATCGGGAAAATGGTTTTCACATCGGCGAGCGTCTGCTCCCAGCTGCGGCCCGCCACCCCGCTGGCCACGGCCTGCGCCACCATTGCAGCGCCGGCAATCGTCACGTCGGTTGAATGCGTCACACGGCTCACTCGGGCAGCGGCCTCGGCGATTTTTTCATGTTCGCCGGCTTCGATCAGACAGCCTACGGGAGCGATGCGCATTGCCGCCCCGTTGGTGAGCGAAAGTTTGGTGACCGGAAGGGCGTCTTCCCCTTTGACCCACGCAAGGAGCGAAGCCTTGGATGACGGTCCGAGCAAATTAATCTCAAACCCGTTCATGGACTCAACCCAGGCAATCAGATCCTTGGCGAGCGTCTGCACCGGCGGCACCGTGCTCGCCGCTTCAATGGCATTGAGCACCACGAAGGCCTGCGCAGAATCATCGGTGTAGTGTCCGGCCTTGAAGTAGCAGGCCACGATGTTGTCGGCGGGACCGTCGAGAAATTCGGTGATGCGGCCGAAACGTTCGCGCACCTTGGCGCGCGGCCAGAGCTCGCCCGGGACGCCGAACGCGTCGCCGAGCACCATGCCGGCAAGCGCGCCGGCAATGCGGTCTTGAAGCTGGGACATAAAGACGGGAGAGGAAGTTGAAAACAGGGTCATTGCCTAGGCTGCATACCGAACAAAATCCCCAACACTAGGGTTATCGTTTAGGTGTTGCATCTTGGCGCGCCGGAGAATACCAAAATCGGTATAGATAATCCACTACACTTGGCGCGTGACCGGCATGTGCAAACAGCTCCGATGCTCTGCCCGCATGCTGCTCCGAGTCGTTTTTGTATTTCTCTTGGCCATGCAGATTCCCGTTCGCTTCCGCTACCGCATTGAACGTCGTCAGGCACGTTGGAACGTCGTGTTCCCGGAGCTCTCCTCGGCGAACTTCACTGCGGACTCGCCTGCGCAGGCCCGCACGGAAGCCCCCGAAAAGGCGCTGACGGCGCTCGCCCGTCTGCTGCTTAAGGGTTCTGAAGCCGTCCCCGTCTGCCAAAGGGCGCATGCGGGTGAAGGCGAAGCCGTGCTGCCGCTTTTTGCGCAGGGAAAGGCCCGCTTTATTGAACGGGCGTGGGCGCTTCAGGTTCAAGCCGCCGATGTTGCCCGCGCACTGGGCATTACGCGTCAGGAAGCCGCGAGACTCTTTGATCTCGCGCATCCCACAAAAATCGATGCGCTCTCCAAAGCGCTCGAAGTGCTGGGGGCTCAGCTCGATCTGTCGCTCGCGCTGCTGCCCCAAGGTCCTTCGCCGCTGCTCAATGAAAAGCCCCGGCGCGGACGAACACCAAAGTCAGCCGCGGCTGCCGATGATGCCGCGAGCGCCTGAGGCAGATCAGCCGCAGCGGTCTTTAGAGGCTGGTGAAAGCGCTCTTAGTGAGGTTTCGAGACGGTTCGTCTTCGAGTCCTTCAATAAAGATATTGAGATTTTTATCAATCTTGACCACACCCGCCGCATTGTGTGCGGCATCGTTTTCAACCATCCCTTTGCCAACAATGTAGTGGATGCCGCGGCGCTCGGAATACCATCCTGAATGGTAGTGCCCGCTGAAGACTGCAAGCACCCGACGGCTTTGCTCCAGCACGTCCACCACCTCGGCCGCATTGCGGATGAAATAGCCGTCCGGAATCTTGCCCGCGATTTTGCCGTGACTCGAATCCCAGAAATTCAAAAGCTGGTGAATGAAAACAATCACTGGTTCTGATCCCTCGGCGAGCACTTTGCGAAGCCACTCCACTTCGAAGTCCGGCACCATTGACACGCTCCATTTGAGGTTGCCGTCCGAATAGTGTTCTCCGGCCATCGTGTTGTAGCAGGCGTCCAGCACGATGTACTTGATGCCGCCCTTGGTAAACGCATAGTGCGTCAGGCCCTTCATCTCGTCTGAGTTTTCAGTGTGCGCCAGAAAATCCTCAAGCGAAATTTTGTCAAAGTCATGGTTGCCGGCGACATGGAAACGCGGTCCGGGAAACTGCCGGAATGCCGCTTCGACCTCGTCGAGCAGCCCCACCGTCTCCGCCCGACTGCCCGTCTTTGTGCAGTCTTTGAAGTCACCCAATTCAATCGCAAAGTCAGGGCGGCGCTTATTCATGAACGCAACGGCTTTGCGGAACTTCTCGAGCGACAAATCAAAGTACTCGTGGTGGGCAACACCTTCCTCATCCCAGAAATCGGGGGATTTGCGGCAGTGATGTACATCCGTCGCCCAGCCGAACGATGAGATAACTTCGGCATCAGACGGAAGCGTTTCGCCGGAACGAACGAAACCCCAAGGAGAAAGCATGAGCAGTCCCATGGAGGACTGCAGTAAGACGCGGCGCTGCATGTTCGGCCTCTTGGCAATTGAAACGCCGGAATTATCTGCCGGCGTGATGTCTGTACTGTGACGCCGCCATGAATAGTTCATGATTCCAATCGATGCGCTGCGGCGCTCTCGTCTTCAAAATGCAAAAAAGCGGCAGAAGAAGACTTTTCCGTCTTCTGCCGCCGCTTTTCGATCAAGCGCGTACAGATCAGCTTGCTCTTGCAGTTTTACTGCAGGCGGCCGAGTGTCTTACCCGATTCAATGGCTTCAATGAACGCCTCGGCGCCTAGATCGTCATAGCATTCGAACGGCTGATGAATCCAGGGGCTGTCTTCGAAATAAACGCAGTGCCAATCGGGCTTAAGAACGGAGTGCGCCTTCCACCAAAGAACAGCCACGCGGATTTCCGTGATGGCCGGATAACGCTTCTTCAGGTGCGCCACCACTTCCTGAATCGTCTTGCCGGAATCGACCATATCGTCGACGAGCAGCACTTTCCCTTTCAGTTCGGCGAGTCCTGTCATGCAGTCAGCAATGTCGAGATTGCTTTGCACGGTGCCCTTGGCTTCGCGGTACGAGCTCGTTGCGAGAACCGCGAGAGGCTTGCCGTAGATACGGCTGAAGAAATCGCCGGGACGCATGCCGCCGCGAGAGAGGCAGATCAGGCAGTCAAACTGCCAGCCGCTCTTGGCGACCTTATAGACGAGCTCTTCGTTCAGACGGATGTACTCGTTCCAAGAGTAGGTGATATCGGACATGGGTGGTGTCGAAAAGAGGGAGAGTGAGAAAAACGGAAGGCGGCAGAACTCAAGGAGCCCGCCGCCTTCTGCGTCGAGAAATTGCGCGCTATTTTAGACGCACTGCATTAATCCGCAAAGGGATTGACGTGCAGAATTGTCTGCTCGCGATCCGGCCCCGTCGAAACGAGCGCAATCGGAGCACCGGCGACTTCAGAAAGACGCGAGAGATACTGACGGGCGGATTCCGGCAGTTCATCCCATTCCGTAAGACCGAAGGTGCTTTCTGTCCAGCCGGGGAACTCTTCGTAAATCGGTTCGCACTTGGCAACCGCATCGGCGCCGGAGGGCATAACCTTGAGTTCCTTGCCGTCCATCTTGTAGCCGACGCCAAGCTTGATCGTATCCAGACCATCAAGCACGTCGAGCTTCATCACAGCCAGACCGGTGATGCCGTTGATCTGCACCGCACGGCGAAGCGCGGCGCCGTCGAACCAGCCGCAGCGGCGGGGACGCCCCGTCACGGCACCGAATTCATTGCCCTTGCGGCGCAGCAGCTCGCCCGTCTCATCAAGAAGTTCCGTCGGGAAGGGACCTTCGCCGACACGCGTGCAGTAGGCCTTGGTGATGCCAAGGACATAATTGAGCTTTTCCGGACCCACGCCGGCACCGGCGCAGGCGGAACCTGCAACTGTATTGGAGCTCGTCACGTACGGGTACGTACCGTGATCGATGTCGAGCATCGAGCCCTGAGCACCTTCAAAGAGGAATTGACGGCCTTCATCCATCTGTTCGTGGAGCGTTTCGGAAACGTCGCAGACCATGGGCTTCAAGCGTTCGGCATAAACGAGCGTATCGGCGATGACCTTTTCGGGATCGAGCGCTTCGGCGCCAAGGAACTGCGTCAGGATGAAGTTATGGAGCTTCATGACCGCGCGCACCTGTTCGGCAAAACGTTCAGGATGATAGAGGTCAGCGACGCGCACAGTGCGGCGGGCCACCTTGTCTTCATAGGCCGGACCGATGCCGCGGCCGGTCGTGCCGATCTTCTTCGCGCCCAGAGCCGCTTCACGAGCCTGGTCGAGCGCAATGTGGTACGGCATGATGAGCGGGCAGTTGCCCGAAACACGCAGACGCTTTTCAACATTGGGCACGCCTACAGCGTTGAGTTCGTCGACTTCGCGGAAGAAAGCTTCCGGAGAGAAGACAACGCCGTTGCCGATATAGCAGGTGCTCGTAGCATGCATGATGCCCGAGGGGATCAGACGCAGGATGGTCTTCTTGCCGTTAATGACGAGGGTATGCCCGGCATTATGGCCGCCGTTGAAGCGCACCACCCCGGAAGCCTGTTCCGTCAGCCAATCGACGATTTTGCCCTTGCCTTCGTCGCCCCACTGAGCGCCGATCACGACAACATTCTTGCCCATTTGAAATCCTTAATAAACCTAAATTGGAGGAAGTTCCCTTCGTGCTGTTCAATCTTCCGGGCCTTACGGAAGCGCTGGTCTGCAGCTCGGAGCTCGGGGGAGCGCAGGCGGCACGCTTGCGGCCGGCCGGGAAGCTTCTAAAGGAGGCTTTCTCGGGGAGGCTTGCGCGAAACCATTGCAGGCGCCGGCGATCTGCCGCTCGGTTCAAGGCAGCGTTTACCTTCCATCAACCGAGTGCGGACGCAACCGTGAAGATAGCACACGCCGCGTGCGCCTGCCGACGCCTCCCACATGAGAGCGGGAGGCGCGCGCAAAGGATGCAGACGGTCTTGCGCGCGGGCGAGCCGCCTAGGAGACTTTGCCGAGAAAGCTCCAGATAATCACCAGGCCGAGCGCCACCAGAACGGAGGCCGCCGCGCGTATGACTCTTGGATCGGCCTTCGTGAGCTCAGCGAGCATCGCGAGCCAGCGTTCAGGAGCTATCAGCGGACTGATGCCTTCGAATACAAGCACCCAGCCGAGTGAAAGCAGCAAAACTTCCCAGCCGTCCATGAGTTAGTTCTGCTCCCCGCCTTCTTTCTTCAAATAACTGAAGAAGTCGGCCGACGGATCGACCACCATGACGTCGGACTTCTGCGAGAAGCTTCGGCGATAAGCCTCGAGCGAGCGGTAGAAGCGAGCGAATTCCGGATCCTTGCCGAAAGCGTCGGCATAGATGCGCGCGGCTTCGCCGTCGCCCTCGCCCTTGGTCTTCTGCGCATCGCGATAAGCCTCAGCGAGAATCACTTCGCTCTGACGATCAGCACCGGCACGGATGCGCTCGGCCTGAGCCGCACCCTTGCTGCGCTCTTCACTGGCCACGCGCTTACGTTCAGCTTCCATACGGCTGTAGACCGATTCGGAAATTTCGGGCGTAAAGTCCACGCGCTTCATGCGTACGTCGACGATGTCGATGCCCAGCGCCTTGACGCGCGCCTGCAGGAGTTCGGAAATCTCCGCCATCGCTTTTTCACGTTCGCTCGAAGTGATTTGATTCACCGTGCGTTTATTAACGGCAATATTGAGCACGTCGCGCAGCAGCATCGCCAGACGATCGCTCGCAGCACGTTCGCTGCCCTGGAAGGACACCCAGTAGCGGCGAGCGTCACCGATGCGCCACTTGACGAACGTGTCGATCATCAGGTTCTTCTTCTCGCTCGTCTGCACGAGATCGGCACCGGACGCGTCGAGCGTCAGGATGCGCTTATCGAGATATACGACATTCTGGAGCGGTGCAGGCAACTTGAAGTGCAGCCCCGGCTCGGTCACGACGGTTTTGAGTTCGCCGAGTGCGAACAACATGGCGTATTCTCGTTCGCCTACGGTGTAAAGGCACGTCTGCGCAAGGCCCGCGGCCACAACAACGCCGACGGCAATGGAAGTAATGCTTTTCATCTGTTCTTCTCTTCAGTCGGTCATCTCAGCGCAGACGGCTGCGGATCATTTCACGCGGATCGATATCGGTGGAATAGGTCGCCGATCCAGCCGAATTGGTGCCGGCAGTATTGGGCGCCGAAGTGCTCGCAGCAGCTGCCGAACTTGCAGGCACGGCTGAATCTGCTTCGGACTTCGCCGCGGCCTGCGTGGACGCAACGATCTTGTCGAGAGGCAGATAGAGGAGGTTCGACCCAGACTTCTGATCTACATAAACCTTGGTGACGTTTTGATAAATGTCACGCATGGCATCCACGTAAATGCGGTCGCGCGTCACCTGCGGCGCCTTGGCATATTCGGTATAGACGGAAGTAAAGCGGTCAGCATCGCCTCGTGCGGTTTCTACGACGCGGGCTTTGTAGCCCTCAGCTTCTTCCTTCAGGCGCGAAGCCGTACCCTGCGCCTTCGGGATCACGGCGTTCATGTACGCCTCGCCCAAATTAATCTGACGTTCACGGTCCTGGCCGGCTTTCACCGCGTCATTGAACGCAGCCTGCACCTGCTGGGGCGGCTGAGCGTTTTGAATGGCGACGCTCATCACCTCAATACCGGTAGAGTAGCGATCCAGCATAGCCTGCATGGAATTGCGCACAGCCTCGGCAATTTCAGCCTTGGACTCGAAGAGAACGCTGTCCATTGCTTTTCGGCCGACCACTTCGCGCATGGCCGATTCGGCGGCCTGTGTAACGGAGGCGTCAGGCGCGCGCGTATTGAAGAGATAGTCCTTAGCGCCGGTTTCAGGCTTGATGCGGTATTGGACGTTGAACTGAACGTCAACGATGTTCTCGTCGTCAGTAAGCATCAGCGCCTCGCGCAGACGGTCTGTCGTGCCGCGCATGCCGATTTCCGCCGTACGGACGCTGCTCACGTCAACGAGCTCGACATCCTGAATCGGAGCCGGCAAATGCCAGTTGATGCCAGGCATGGTCGACTTGCTGTAGGCGCCGAATGTGGTGACGACGACGTACAGTTCTTGGGGGACGATTTAAAACCCGCTTCCCCCCCAGCCAATAACGGCACAGACCGCGAGCACGGAAACTGAAAAGCCGCCGGCGCGTGCACCTCGGCCGCCCCCGAAGAGACCGCCGCCGTTGCCGCCACGGCCATTGCCGCCGTTGCGGGCACCGCTTTCACGGCGCTGCTGCTGACGCTGATCGTCTTCCTCAAATTGATTGCGGAGCCGGTCCAATTCGGCAAAAAGCCCCTGCCGCTTCTGGCTGCCGTGCGTACCGCCGTCATCGGGATAGTCGTCGCCCTTCTGTCGAGGCGCAGCATCATTGGGCTCATCGTCTCGCGAGAAATCATCGCGGCTCTTGAGCCGCGAACGGAGATCCTCCTGATTCGAGCGGCCTTGGCGCCCCATAATCTTGTTGGCCGCCTGCTGAAAATTCGACCACAAATTTTCAAGATCATCGTCCGAAAGAAGACCTTGCGAGCGGCGATCGCGCTGCTCATCGTCTTCACGGGCATCGCGGCTGGTGCGGCGCGAACCGTCAGCAGACGAATCCGCCGGATTCCGATCATCTTGCGCATTCGGATTCTGCCGGGCGTTTTGTTCTTCGCCGTCTTCTCCGACGCCGTCAGAGCGCTGTTCGTTGTCTCCGCGGTCGTTCTTCTTCTCTTCGTCAGAGCTGCGGCCCCAGTGAGGGTCATTAAGCGACATCAATAACTCCGTTCTTGAAGAGATCTCCTTTTTAGGCCGAGCCGATCATTTCGCCCGTCCTCCTGTCCGTTGACCTCTTCTACGTCCAATTTAGACAAAGGTCTATGAAGTTTAACGAAGAAAACCGCTATCGCGCGTCTTTAGTCAATCAATATTGCCTTTCCACACACTTCCAGCATCCCAAATGCCCGTACAGATCTCTCCTGCGATCCTTCAGCGCGCCGCACCGTACTCTCATCCGTCCTTGATCTAAGCCATATAGACAGTGGTTTCCTCAGGTTTGCGAAGGACCGGCAGGCCTATACAATTCGCCAAAACCTTTTTTGTACAGCAGCCGTTCCCTGCAGATTCTGCTGTCCCCGGCCGCAACCCAACTACACTCTCAATCCTCAGCCAAGGCTGCCATGAATCATCCTGCTCCCGCCAAACCCATGGTCACCGACGTCTTCGTGAAGGGCGCCGTCCAAGGTTGGAACATCTGCGTCACTTCCACCATTCCGAACGTCCTGATGGCTTTCGTGATCATCAAGATCCTTAACCATTCAGGGCTTCTCGCGCTCATCGGTCAGATCTTTTCGCCGATCATGGGTATTTTCGGCCTCCCCGGCGAAGCAGCCACTGTGCTGCTCGGCGGCTGGATGTCGATGGGCGGCGGCGTAGGCGTCGCCGTAGCACTCTTTGACAACGGCGTGCTCAACGGCACTCAGCTCGCTATCGTCTGCCCCGCCATCTTCCTGATGGGTTCTCAGATTCAATATCTGGGCCGCTGCCTCGGCGTCATCGGCATCAAGGGCAGTAAGATTCCGCTTATCATGGCGATCCCAGTGTTGACCGCCTTCGTCTCACTGTTCGTGATGCGCATCCTGATGCTCGGCAACTGACTGCCGACCTGAATCAGTCTGGTCTGCGCCGCACGGAATTCTTCACACACTTACGCGGAGCAGACCTCAAAAATGGCGCTTCTAGACGACTACATCAAAGACCTCGCCCCACTCGTGAATCTGGACTGCGGCACGTGCAATACGGCCGGCGTCACTCGCGCAGCGGAAATCATGAAGGGCTACTTCGAATCCATCGGCTTCACATGCGAACTCATAGACCTCGGCCCCAAAGCGGGTCGGGGTCTTCTTGCAAGAAATAAGCCGCATGCCGACCACTACGACGTCCTTCTGAACGGTCATCTCGACACCGTTTTTGCCGACGGCACTGCCGCCGCACGCCCCTTCTCCATTGACGGCGACTTTGCGCATGGCCCGGGCTGCGCGGACTGTAAGGGCGGCATTCTGGCGGCCTATTACGCCTGCAAAACGGCGCGTCCGAAGGACTTAGAGCGGCTGTCCATCTGCTGCGCCTTCAACCCTGATGAAGAAATCGGCTCCACGAGCTCCCACGAATGGCTCGCCTCCATCGGCGCAAGATCCAAGTGCGCGCTCATCGTAGAGTGCGCACGTGCGGGCGGCGAATTGGTACGTTCGCGCAAGGGCGTGGCTGACCTGAAAGTCGTCTTTCGCGGCCGCTCTGCTCATGCCGGCAACAATCCTCAGGACGGCGCCAACGCGAATGTGGCTGCCATGCGCTTCAGCCTGGCGTGCTATGAGCTTGCTGACCCGGCCAAAGGCACGACCGTCAACCCCGGCATCATTGCCGGCGGCACCGCGACCAATGTCATTCCGGACAGTTGTGAGGTTCGCTTTGACCTGCGCTACTGTTTCGACAAGGACGGCTCTGACCTTGAAAACCAGATCTTTGAGCTCGCTGAACGTTCTTGGGCCCCCGGAGTATCGCAGACGGTTGAGCTTTTGGGCTTCACCCCGGCCATGCCGCTGTCGGACGACGCGAAGGCACTGACCGCAAAAATCACGGAAGCCGCGAGGATGACCGGTTTTGAAGCTAAGTTTGTTGACGCGGGCGGCGGTTCTGACGGCAACCGCATTGCCAAAGCAGGCATTCCGGTCATTGACGGCTGCGGTCCGGCCGGTGCGTGCTTCCATACAGAGCGTGAATACCTGCGACTGGACACGGTGGAAGAGCGCGTCAAGATGCTCACCAACTTCTTTAGCCTGCTCTGAGCACCGTCCTCCGATTTGAGCGAATCGGCTTAAGCCCTTCAAGAAAAGAAACAGCCCGTACGACACGTCACGGGCTGTTTTTTTCAAAAAAAGCGATTAAAGGAGACTTTCAAGCTCAGCAAGCTCTTCGGCCGGCGTTTTGCGCCGCGGAAGAGCTTCATCCGTCCGCTCAAGCTCCCAATCCTCGAGCTCACGAGGCTCATTGGGATGCTCTTCCCGCCAAGCCGCGGAGAATTCCGAGACAGCTTGGCGAAGTTCATCGAGTCCAGCTCCCGTCAGTGCCGACACGAACACTGCCTTGGGCCAGCCGTTCTGATCTCGGACGATCTCAGGCGCCTGTCCGGTGACGTCAATCTTGTTGTAGACCAAAATCACCGGTACATCATCGGCATGAATGTCGGCGAGAACCGAATTGACTTCGGCAATCTGCTCCTCCCGCACCGGAGAGGATGCATCGACCACATGCAAAATGAGATCAGCATGCACCGTTTCATCCAGGGTCGACTTGAAGGCCTCAATCAGCTGATGCGGCAGACCGCGGATAAAACCGACAGTGTCGGTCGCCACCACAGTTTCCTCATCGGAGAGCCAGAACTTTCTCGCCGTTGTATCCAGCGTGGCGAAAAGCTGATCGGCTGCGTACGTTTCTGCACGCGTGATCTTATTGAAAAGCGTCGACTTGCCGGCATTCGTATAGCCCGCGAGCGATACGGTGATCGAATCGCCGCGCGAACGGGCACGGCGCTGCGTGCCCCGCTGCCGAGCCAAGCGCTTGAGCTGATCTCTGAGCTGCTTCATGCGCGTGCCGATCATGCGCCGATCAAGCTCAATTTGCTTTTCACCCGGACCGCCCGTCTTCCCTAAGCCGCCGCGCTGGCGCTCCAAGTGAGTCCACCCGCGGACAAGACGTGTTGACAAGTGTTCGAGTCGAGCAAGTTCAACCTGCAGACGGCCTTCACGGCTCTTGGCGCGCTGGCGGAAAATGTCAAGAATAAGTTCCGTACGATCCAATACGGGAATCCCGATCAGACGCTCAATGTTGCGCTCCTGTGCCGCTGAAAGCGCGATATCAAAAACGACAACATCCACCTCCGCCTCTTTGGCGAGGATGCCGAGCTCTTCAATCTTTCCGGAACCTAAAAATGTAGCCGGATCCGGCTTTTCACGCTTGGCCTGCATGAGCCCAACGGGCTCAAGTCCGTCAGAGGATACGAGCAGCCTCAATTCCTCGGCGGAATCCTGATAAAAAGCCCGGCCGACAGAAACAACGACTAGAAACGCACGCGAGGCTTTCTTCGCGTGCGTTTCATCCAGCTGAAATTTTGACAGATCAGTTCTCCGTTGCGTCGCCGGCAGGCTGAGCAGTCATCGAGACGGCGCGCGAAGGCACAACGGTGCTGATGGCGTGCTTGTAGACCATCTGCGTCAAGGTGTTGCGCAAAATAACGACGTACTGGTCGAAAGATTCGATCTGTCCCTGAAGCTTGATGCCGTTGACCAGATAGATCGAAACGGGAATATGTTCCTTCCTCAGCATGTTGAGGAACGGATCCTGCAGAAGCTGAACCTTATTGCTGGGCATGATTTTCTTTTTCTCCGACGCTGCAGCTTCGCACATGCAGGTCTTGCGTTGATTGTTGTTTTCTTCCGCTGCGCCGTGAGAGTCGTGTGCGTCCGTCTCTGCGCGTATAAATTGCGCGCGGCATATGTTGCGGGAACCAGCTCTCCGTCGGTCGTTTGAAATCAACCGTCGGATTGGTGGAGCATAGGCCTCCGCCGCAAAACTGCTTGAAATATTAGCACTGCCGGCCGGCAGGCTCCGCCTCCTTAAGGCAATGCCGCGTCTGCATTTGCAAGGAACTATTGCGGCATTACGTTGTTCAGCACGCTTTTCTCCTTAGATGCACTCGCTTTGAAGCGATCGGAGCCTGCACTTTGCGCTGTCCAAGGACTTCAGTGAAGGCTATGATTGTCCGCAAACAATGCGCAGACCAACCTCTGCGTGAGACGCACATTCCGAGGAATGCCACCCCATGCTTCACCGCACCTTCTCCGCCGCCCTGTTTGCCGGCTCGATTGCAGCAAGCTTGCCGGCCGCTGCTCATTTCGGCCTCATCCTTCCCGATCCCGCCATGGTGCTTGAGCAGTCCAAAACTGCTTTCAAGCTCGATGTGAGCTTTATTCGCCCGATGGAAGCGAGCACGATGACAATGGTCAAACCCGCGGCCTTCTATGTGGTCGAAGACGGCCGCAAAACCGATTTGACTCCAGCGCTGCATCCGGGAAAGCTTTTCGGCCGGGATGACTGGACGCTCGAATACAAATTTGAAAAACCCGGCGTCTATCAATTTGTCGTTGAACCGCTCCCCTATTGGGAGCAGTCCGAAGATAAGTTTTACCTGCACTACACCAAGGTCATCGTTCCTGCGCTGGGTGCTGGCCTTGGCATTGATCCCAAGGACGATGACTGGTCCAAACCCGTCGGCATGAAGACTGAAATCGTGCCGCTCACGCGTCCGTACGGCAACTATGCCGGAACGCTCTTTCAAGGCCGCGTGCTCGTTGACGGCAAATCCGCGCCGAATACAACGGTGAAGGTCGAATTTCTCAATGAAAGCGACCTTTATCAGCCGCGCAATTCCTACTACACCACCCAGGTCATGAAAACTGACGACAACGGCATCTTCACCTTTGCGGCGCCATGGGCGGGTTGGTGGGGCTTTGCGGCAGTGCGCGATGCGGGCTATACGCTTAAGGTTGACGGCGTCGACAAACCCGTCGAAATGGGCGCCGTGCTCTGGACCGAATTCGGTAAGCCCATGGTCCGCAAGATTCGCCAGCCCGGCCTCTGACACGCCCACTTACGGACGGGCTGCGAGTGCGCTGATAACGAAAAGACGCTCCCCGGCATTGCGGTGAAGCGTCTTTTCTTTGCCGCCGAGAGCGTCCGGGCTCAGCGCTTTTTCTGTTCGTCCACGTACGGATTAGCCTTCGTGCGGAATTCCACGCGAAGCGGTGTGCCCGCAAGATTGAAGGTATCGCGGAAATAGCCCTCGAGATAGCGGCGATAGGACTCTCCGATATCCTCCAAAGCATTGCCGTGAATCACGATCACCGGGGGATTGCTGCCGCCCTGGTGTGCATAGCGGGGCTTCGGACGACCGCCTTTGGCTCGCGGCGGCTGCTGGCGCTGGACCGCTTCGAGCAGCGCACGCGTGAGCTTCGGCGTAGGCAGTTTGGCATATGCCGCAGCATGGGCTTCGTCGACCGCCCGCATCAAATGGTTGAGGCCGTTGCGCTTGAGCGCCGAGATGCGGATCATGCGGGCCCAGCGCAGGAAGTGGAGTTTACGCTCGAGGTCCAAATTGAACCGCTCGCGTTCATAGCTGTCGAGCAGATCCCATTTATTGACCGCCACCACCAGCGCGCGCCCTGCTTCGAGCACGTAGCCGGCGATGTGGGCATCGCCTTCACTCACGCCTTCCTTGGCGTCAACGACAAGAATGACAACGTTGGCGTCCTCAATGGCCTGCAGTGTTTTAACGACGGAAAACTTCTCCACGGCCTCAAAAACACGGCCTTTCTTGCGCAGACCAGCCGTATCCACCAGCTCGTAGGGGCGTCCGTCATATTCGAAATCGATCTTGATCGCATCGCGCGTTGTGCCCGGCATATCAAAGGCAATGACGCGCTCTTCGCCGACCAATGCATTGATGAGGGTGGATTTGCCGGCATTCGGACGGCCAGCAAGCGTGACCTTGATGCGGCGGGGACCGTCATCGTCTTCTTCGGCTTCCGGTTCGTCAAAAGGAAAGTCGTCAGGCAGGCACGAGAACGCCAGATCGAGCGCATCGCGGACACCCTGACCATGCGCGCCGGAAACCAGATGCGGTTCACCGAGCCCGAGTTCATAGAACTCCGCCTTGGCGGTTTCAGTGAGACCTTCGGCTTTATTGACGAGCAGCACGACCGGGCGATCAGCGCGGCGCAGATGCTGCGCGATGCGGATATCCTGCGGCGTCAGACCGGCACGGGCGTCGGTCAGGAAAAGAACAACGTCGGCCTCCTCAATCGCAAGCTCGGCCTGCCCAGCCATGGCCTGCACAATCCCTTCGGTGCGCACGGGCTCAAAGCCGCCCGTATCCACCACGATGTAAGGACCGGGACCGACGCGTCCCTGACCGTACTGGCGATCTCGGGTGAGACCAGGAAAATCTGCCACGATGGCATCTCGGCTGCGGGTGAGCCGATTGAAAAACGTCGACTTGCCGACATTAGGCCGGCCCACGAGAGCGATGACTGGAAGCATGTTAGGAAAACTAGAAATTCAACCGCCGCACGGCGGACTCATGACCATCATGAAAGTCAGCTGCGCGGCGCTTGATAAAAATAAATTGTCATTGGCGAGAGTCGATTCTGCTCCCGCTCTTTGAAGCGAATCTCGGACTATTCCGAGTCGGCTCCTTCGACCACATAGGCCACGTCGCCTTCGACCGTCTGAAAGACAGCGCCGTAGCCGTACTGCGCCGCAGGCGTGGTGACGGCGCCGGAGAGCTTCGTGCGCGCGACGGGAGTGCCGGTCGCCGGATCAAGGAACGTAATGTTGCCCTCGTAGTCGCCGAAAGCAAGCGATGTTCCTACGCGGATCGGCGCCGAAGCGGAACGGTAAAGGAAGCTTTCGTTCACCCAAGCCTCACGGCCGTTCTGACGGTTGAAGGCATGAATGCGGCTCGCATCGTCAACCTCATACACCAGACGGCCGTCTGCCACCGGCCCGGTCACCGCGTCAACCTTGGCATTCCAGACAAGGCGTCCGTTCTGTACATTCATACAAACGACATTGCCTTGGAAAGCGGCTGCGCACATGAGTTCCTGATCAACCCAGGGGCGGCCGACCACGTCAATCAGACGCTCAACTTCTGTGATGCCCTTGGCCTGACCGATGACGGCATCAAAGACGACGCGGCCGTCATTTGGGTTGAGCGCCATAAGCCGACCGTTAGCCTGACCGACGAGAATACCCGCAGGCGACCATGCCATCTGCGAAAAGGCACGAAGCGTAAGCGCCGGCGCCTGGCCCTGATAGTGCCAGACGCGCTGGCCTGTAATGAGGTCAAAAGCCGTGATGCGGGTGTCCGACGTCTTCACAATGACGCGATTGGCACCCACCAGCGGCGGCACTTCCATGTCCGATGAAAGTTTCGCTTCCCAGGAGAGTTTGCCTTCAGCATCGAACACCTGCACTTTGCCCGTTGATGTGCCCACCGCCACATGACTGCCGTCAGTGCCGACGCCCGCTGTCACATCGCCGTCGGTGGTCGTACGCCAGACGATGCTGCCGGTTTGACGATCCAGACGCACGACCCGATTGGAGCCTGCCGCATAGACCGCCGTGTCCGTCACAGCCGGCGCGAGATTGCGCTCAGCCGCGTCACCCACATTCGTGCGCCAGACGACGCGCGCCAGGTTCGTCTGCTTGAAGTCCGGATAATCGTGCGGATCATGCGTGCTCGAAGACGAGAAGATGCCGCAGCCGGCCAGCGGCAGGACGGCAAGAGCTGCTGCGAGAGCGGTGAAGGAAGACTTATGGGTCATGTGTGCAAGGACCTTGAGATTGGGGACTGCGTTGTCCAACTAAAAAGAGAAAACACATCAGCAAAGGTGCATCGCTTTAGAAGTCGGTTGCGCGCCCTGAATTCTAAAAGAAAGCGCAGCCGCAGGACCTCTCCCGACGGCCGCTTTCATTGCGCTGCGCGGATGCGGCAGCAGGAATCATCCGCCCGCCGAACCGTTCCCGATGACGAGCCGCGCCTGAAACGCCTGGATTCAGCTCGCCGAGGGCAGCGCCGCAAGCTTCAGTTCAAGCACGCGGTTCAGAGGATCCTGCGGATTGAGCGCGGCCTGAGCCTGCGTCCAAGCATCTCGAGCTTTCTGCAAGTCACCCTTAGCCGCCCAAATATCGCCCTGACGGTCGAGCACCAGAACCTTCTGCGCCTCGGCAGGCTTGGCGGCAGCCAGCACCGCAGCCGCCTCGTCGAGCTTGCCTTCGTCAAACAGAACGCCGGCGAGGCGAACGCGAGCCACCGTGTCGTACTCCGGACGGCCGGACTTCTCAATCACCCAATTGAGCTTGGCTTTGGCATCGGCCAGATCGCCCGCATCCGACGCGGACTGTGCAGAAGCAAAAGCCGCCAGCGGCGCATAGAGCGTGGAGCTGTACTCAGAAATCAAACCAGCCGAGAGCGACTGAACGTTCTTGAGGTCATGCGTTGCAACGGCATTCTGCAACGCAGCATAGATCTGAGAAGCTTTGGCCGCCTGATTGCGCTGCCACCAATTCCAGCCGTTCCAGCCAGCAAAGGCGAGGCAGCACACGCAGACCACGCTCGTTACGGGCGTGCCCCAGCGGTCCCACCAGGCCTTCATTTGGTCAATGCTCTCTTGTTCTTCCAAGTCGTAAGCCATGGCTCAAACCTTTTGTTGAAATTTTTTGAATCTTATAACCAGTACTGAACAGCATCAGCGATGGAGGGCAGCAAGCGCTTCGGCCACCTTGTCGGCAGCTTCCGCCGTCGCTACCAGCGTTTGTTCGGCAAAGGGCGCATGCTCGTGCGCACGCAGCGCCTTGATGCCGACCGTGCCCTGAGCGAGTTCATCCTCGGTGGCAAAAACGGCAAATTCGGCGCCGGAAGCATCAGCCTTTTTCATCTGGCTCTTGATGCTCGCCTCGCCCGGATGCGTCACCACACGAATGCCGCGGTCGCGCATGGTTTCAGCGAGCAGCATGGCCTTGGCCTGTGACTCGCCGCCGTGGTGGAGCACATAGACGTCGGTCTGCGAGGCCTTTGGCACTTGTCCCACTTCACGCATCAGTTCGATAACGCGTTCCATCCCCATGGCAAAACCCACCCCGGGAGCAGGACGACCGCCGAGCATTTCAACGAGCGGATCGTAACGGCCGCCGCCGCAGATCGTACCCTGAGCGCCGAGCTTATCCGTAATCCACTCAAACACGGTGTGGTTGTAATAATCGAGACCGCGCACCAAACGAGGATTGATCGAGTATTCAATGCCGGCAGAAGACACCAGCTCTTCAAGGCGGCTAAGGAATGCCCGGCTTTCTTCGCCAAGGTAGTCGAGCAGCTTAGGCGCAGCGTCCACGAGCCCCTGCATGTCGGGATTCTTCGTGTCAAGAATGCGCAGCGGATTCGTATAAAGACGACGGAGCGCATCTTCGTCGAGCTGATCCTTATGGGCTTCGAAGTAGGCGATCAGCGCTTCACGGTGCTTTTGACGCTCTTCCTGAGCGCCCAGCGTATTCATTTCGAGCTTCACCGGACCAACGCCAAGCGCCTTCCACATGCGCGCGAGCATCATAATGATTTCGGCATCAATGTCCGGGCCCGCCATGCCGAGCGCTTCAGCGCCGAGCTGATGGAACTGACGGTAGCGGCCGCGCTGCGGGCGTTCATGACGGAACATCGGGCCGCAGTACCAAAGGCGCTGTGTGGTTCCGTAAAGGAGATTGTGTTCATTAACAGCACGAACCACAGCGGAGGTGCATTCCGGACGAAGCGTCAGCTGATCGCCGTTCATGGAGTCGGTGAAGCTGTACATCTCCTTTTCAACGATGTCCGTTACCTCGCCGACGCCGCGGGTAAAAACGCGCGTATTTTCAAGAATCGGCGTACGGATTTCCTGATAACCGTAGGACGACAGCACGTCGACGCAGGTCTTCTGCACGTACTGCCAGATGGGAGCGTCCTGCGGAAGCATGTCATTCATGCCCTTGACGCCGGTGAATTTTTCTTTAGCCATTTGCTCTGTTGCTGCTTGGTATGTCTGAGGCTGCGGCACCGCTGTGCTCTGCCGGCCCCGGATGCGCCGTCATTTTATGGATGAACGACGCACCGCTTTGTGAAAATGCTGTGTAAAAGGCAGAGGTCGCCGCTCAGCTCCCCTGCTTCGCGTAGTTTTCGCGGACGAATTTTTCAATGATATCCTGAAACTGCTTGGCAATGTCCGCGCCTTTGAGCACGCCTGCCTTCTCTCCGCGTATGTAGACGGGTGCGACAGGGCTTTCACCCGATCCCGGAAGGCTTACGCCAATATCGGCTTGCCGGCTTTCCCCCGGACCGTTGACGATGCAGCCCATCACCGCCACCTTCATCGCTTCCGAACCCGGGGCAATACGCCGCCACTCCGGCGCCCGCGCCCGCAGAAACTGCTGTGTCTCCTGCGCCAGACGCTGAAAGAGATCCGACGAGGTGCGGCCGCACCCCGGGCAGCTCGTCACGAGCGGCGTGAAACTGCGCAGCTCCATCGACTGCAGGATTTCCTGTGCCACGATCACTTCTTCCGTGCGCGATGCTCCGGGAGCTGGCGTGAGTGAAACCCGGATGGTGTCGCCGATGCCTTCCTCAAGCAGTACGGCCAGTGCAGCCGTTGACGCCACAATGCCTTTGCTGCCGATGCCCGCTTCCGTCAATCCCAAATGGAGCGCCGCCTTCGTGCGGCGCGAGAGGGTCCGGTAAAGCGCAATAAGTTCCTGAACCTCCGAAACCTTGCAGGAAAGGACAAGGCGATTGGCAGGCAGTCCCAGCGACTGCGCAGCCTCTGCGGATTCCACTGCCGAGCGAACCAGTGCCTCACGGAGCACGGCCTGCGGTGACTCCGGGTGTTCGGACTGACGATTTTCATCCATCAGCCGAGCTAAGAGCGCCTGATCAAGCGACCCGCCGTTCACGCCGATGCGCACCGCTGCGCCCGTACGTTTGGCAACCTCGATCATCATCGCGAAGTTCTCTTCGGCCTTGGTGCCTTTGCCGACATTGCCCGGATTGATGCGGTACTTCGATAAGCAGTCAGCACATTCAGGGATTTCCGTGAGGAGTTTGTGCCCGTTGTAATGGAAGTCGCCCACCAGCGGCACATGAATTCCCGCCGCATCGAGTTTTTCGCGGATAGCCACGACCGCCCGCGCCGCATCGGGCGTATTCACCGTGAGCCGCACGAGTTCGCTGCCCGCCTCGGCGAGTTCGGCCGTCTGTCGATAGGACGCCTCTGCATCTGCCGTTGCCGTATTGGTCATCGACTGCACGACTACTGGCCGGCCGCCGCCGATCGTAACGGTCGTCGAACCCCAAATCACATCAACAGGCGTGGTCCAATGACGGTTGAGACCGCAAGCATTCACTGTTGGCATCTCGTTGCTCTTTTTTAACTGAAACCGCAGAAATCAGAAAAGGCGCCTTAGCTCGACGTATCGAGCGGCGAGCGCCTTTTTGGACTCTCCGGCATGCCCGAAGGTGCCGGGCGATTATTCGATGGTAAAGCGGGCGATGCCGTTTCGTACGACGCCGTCCAACGGATAAACCTCACCGTCGATCGTGAGCGAGACGACGCCGGCATTGCCTATCGTGAAGCGCGAACCCTTCGGAATCTCATAGGCCTGCACAGACTGCGGACGCATTTCGCTTGCTACTACATTGCGGCCATTGGGTGCGATAACCTGAACCCAGCTGGCCCCAGCTCCCAGACGGAATTCCACCTTGTGGAGCACCGGTGCGGCAGCGGGCGGCTGAGCGGAAGCAGC
>OBWC01000522.1_pt1 | contig 31791 bp, 23 predicted proteins | sample 1501341 | NCBI WGS metagenome assembly OBWC01 (sample SAMEA2580033, study PRJEB22360) | human gut metagenome | biome: human gut; feature: human-associated habitat; material: faeces | place: Denmark | collected 2008/2010 | reverse complement strand
CGGGCGCAGCTTTGACGCCTAAACCCGTTCGTGCGGCTGCCGTCGGCTCGAAAACACTCCGTATTGCGGCACTGCCGGCCATTGACGCGCTGATTCTCTATGCGGCAGAAGCTGACGGCATCTTCAAGTCTGAAGGTCTCAACATCGAAATTCTGCCCTTCAAAAGCAGCGTTGAAATGACTGCGGCCATCCGTGCAGAAAAAATCATTGGTCAGTACGCCAACATTCTCGGCACGATTGCGCAAAGAGCAAACGGCATCGGTCTCTCGCTTGCCGCGACGACCTGGCACACTTCGCCTGCGCAGCGCGCCTTCGGCTTTGCCGTATCACCAAAGTTCGCCGATCAAATCACTTCCATTGAAGTCTTGAAGGGCCTCACGGGCGTGAGTTCAACGCGCAGCCGCGGCACCATTATCGATTGGATGATTTACCGCATGAAAAATGCCGTCAATCTGCCCGAAAAGACACTCGACCAAATCGAAGTCGCTCAGATTCCGATCCGGCTGCAGATGCTCCTCACCGGGAAAATGCAGACGGCCCTCTTTTACGAGCCGCTTCTTACCCTCATTGAGTCAAAAGGCGGACGCGTCATTTGGGATGACCGTGAGCTCAATGAGCCGCTCTCCGAAGTTGCGCTCACAACGCCCTATCTCACGCCTGACTTCGTGCTGCCCTTCCGGGCCGCACTGGCCAAAGCTGCCAAGGCGATTGATCAGGACCCGCAGAAATACGTTCCCATCCTTTCAAAGAAGGGTCTTGTGCCGCCGGCTGTTGCAAACACCTATAAACTTCCCAAATTCTCTGGGTTCGCAACGCCGGACGGACTGCCGCCGCTCCCAACCGATGCGCTCGTTCAGGAGGCGGCTGACTGGCTGGTTAAAGTCGGCATCCTTAACCAGGCACCCGACATCACAGGAACCATCTGTAGGCTATAAAAAATGACCATTGCTCCTGAAGCCCTAACCTGCGCAGCAGAGCTCAATGTCAAGGATCTTGCCATTGGCCATAATGGCAAGACATTGCTTAAGCATCTGACATTTTCTGTGCCGGCAGGTTCCTCGCTTGCCATTGTCGGCGAATCCGGCTGCGGCAAAAGTACACTGCTGACGACGCTGGCAGGTCTCCTGCCGGCGCTCGGCGGTGAGTTGTCTTGGCGTGATGCAAAAGGCAGCGTGCTCAAGCACCCGAATTCGAGCTTCGTCTGGCAGCAGCTTGGACTGCTCCCTTGGAAAACGGTAGAGAAAAATCTGACGCTCCCGCTTCTGCTCTCGCAGCATAAAATCCCGGCAGCTGACTGCGCCCACCGCGCAGCGGCCATGATTGAAGAGTTGGGTTTAAGCGGACTTGAAAACCGCTGGCCGGCAACGCTTTCCGGCGGTCAGCGTCAGCGCCTCGCACTGGGGCGCGCGCTGATTGCGCAGCCTGCAGTGCTCTTTATGGATGAACCGTTCTCCGCACTGGATGCACTGCGCCGCGAACGCCTTCAGGACTTTTTGGCCGGCATGCGCCGCCGCCGGCCCACCACCATGATTTTCGTGACGCACGACATTGGTGAAGCGGCATTCCTTGCTTCGGATATTCTTCTGCTAGGAGCGGGCCCCTCGAGACTGCTCGAGCATTACGCCAATCCAGCCTGGCGCTCTTCCGAACAATGTGCTGACCGCGATTCGCCAGAGTTTGTCGAATCTGTATACCACATTCACAATGTGCTGCGGCAGTGCGCCGCGCACAACGCCGCGTCTTGTGAACCCGCCGGGAGTGCCGCCTGATGAAAGCCTCCATCTTTATTCGCTACTTTTGCGGCTCTGTTGCTGTTTTGCTGCTTTGGCAGCTCGGAAGCGTCACTTTAGGATCGGACATTCTGCCCGATCCCCTGCGGGCGCTCGGCGGCTTCTGGGATGCCCTCAAAGATCCGGAATTCATCGGTCACATCGGTCTGAGTCTCTACCGGCTCCTGACCGCGCTCGCACTCGCCATTGCGGTTTCCTTTCCGCTCGGCGTCCTTTTGGGGCACAGCAAAGCCGCTGATTGGCTGGGCGCACCGGTAACCTTCATCACGCTGCCGCTTCCGAAAATCGTGCTGCTGCCCGTTTTCTTTACCATCCTTGGACTGGGCGACTCGTCACGCATTCTGCTGATTGCGCTGGCTACGGGCTATCAGATTCTGGTGATCGTGCGCGAATCCGCTCTGGCACTCAACCCTTCCTATGAACTTGCCATGCGTTCAATGGGTGCAAGCACCGCCGAGCGCGTTCTTCACGTCTACATTCCCGCAGCGCTTCCCTCACTCTTCATGGCTTTGAAGGCAGCTTCCAGCACCGCTGTTGCCGTACTCTTTCTCGCAGAAAGTTTTGCTACCGATGCCGGTCTAGGGTGGTACATCATGAATGCCTGGGGACTGGGCGATATGGACGGTATGTTCGTCGGGATTCTCGGCATGTGCGTGCTGGGCGTTGCGCTTTACGCGGGCATTGGTCTTCTCGAACGTCTGGCCTGTCCCTGGGCATTGCAAAAATAAAAGGACTGCATCACCTGTCCGCTTTGACCTGTGATTTGAAACCGGGCATCCAAAGACCAAACGTCTTATGGATGCCTCGCCTCACTAACGAAAAAAGACAGCGGACTTAAAGCGCATCACAGATTTAGTGATGCTTAAATGAAGATCATAAGATCGTCAGGCCTTCGGCCAGCATAGGATGGATATTGGCGAGCTGAGGAATAACGCGTTTCCTCAAGCCATTTTTGAGAGCCTCGACTGCCTGCTTGGCTGCCCGGCTGAATCCTTGAGACCGAATTGCCGCATACTGCCGTCTCTGCGCGGAGACGAAAGGCAATTGAGTGAAACGCAGGTCAGCGCAAAAGTCTCGTCCCATCCAAATATTGGAGGGCAGAAGCAATGCCCAGCCGAGTCCCTGAGCAACAAGACCCATCATGGTTGTCGAGGACTCTACTAAGACGCTTCGCTGCGGCGAGATGCCGGCACTGCGCAGAATACGTTCTGAAATCAGCTTGTCGCTTGCCGCTGTCGTATAGGAAAAATAAGGCAAATCGCGCGCAAGCTGAAGAAGATCCGCCGGCGTCGAAACGGACCTCGTATTTGATGCGGGCGTCACAAGGAAGAAAGATTCAGCAACGACCGCCTCTTCCATCACTCCATCCATATCCGGGAAGCTCACCGGTGAAATCAGCAAGTCGAAATCGCCGTTTTTAAACTGTTCACTCAGCTGCAGTGCCATGGCCGTGCGTACCGACAATTGCTTCGTGCAGGGAAAAAGCGCTCCCACGATATCTGCCCCGACCGTACAGCTGACGCTCTCAGCCAGCCCAAGCCGCAAAAGCGGGAGGATTGGCGAAAATGCCGTAACCGCCGTTTCCAACTCTCGAGCATCCCGAAGCAGTGCTCTCGCACCGTCGAGCAAATTACGCCCCGCTCCCGTAAGCATTACCGGGCGGCTTTTTCGACTGATCAACGCAACCGCCAACTCTTCTTCCAAGGCTTTGAGCGCCTGAGAAGCGGCCGATGTCGTCATTCCCATGCGCTTCGCAGCTTCAGTGAAACTTTGAGTATCTGCCAAGGCCACAAAAACTTCTAAAGATCCTAGGTTCCGGATACCCATGCTGCTGCCCTCCATCTGCAGAGAGTCTAAACCACATTTTTAGTTTTACTTCATTTGATGGTTCTCGAACAGCTTCCGCGCAACGATACCGTCGTTCATTCAGAAAGCATCTCTAGGTCTTGTGAGACACAAAGCATGAATCAACCGACACTTCTTTCAGCCATAGCACGATGGATAGTCTCCGCTGACTTTCCGGATCTTCCGGACGGTGAAATCGCCGCGGCGCGTGCAGCTCTGGCGGATTTTGTTGCGGTTGCCGCAGCCGGATCCGGTACGCCCGTGGTGAGAAATGCGGCTCTCTATGCCGCACAAAACGAAAGAGCAGGCGCTTGCGTGCAGCAGCTTGGACGCTCGGTACGTTTCAGTCCTCGAACTGCTGCATTCCTCAACGGCACGGCGGCTCATGCTCTCGATTTTGATGACGTAAGCTGGACCACCATTGGTCATCCAACGGTTGGAATTGCACCGACCGCTTTGTCTCTTGCCGTTGCTCAAGGACTCTCCGGACGTGAATTTCTGACTGCATATGTTGTCGGAGCGGAGTGTGCACATCAGATCGCACGCTGGACAATGCCCAAGCTCTCTGAGCACGGTTGGCACACCACTTTAGCCAACGGCGTGTTCGGAGCAGCCGCAGCAGCAGCCTGGCTGCTGAAAACTGACGTTTCAACGACGACCAATGCCTTGGCGATAGCAGCCAGTCTTGCTTCAGGCATTCGTGCCAACTTTGGTTCACAAACCAAAGCAATCCACGCGGGGCTCTCCAATCTACACGGAATGATGGCCGTTGAGCTCGCAGCGGCAGGAATCACCGGCAAAGACGACGCTCTTGAAGCTTCGGACGGCTATGCGGCATGCTTTGCCGCCCGTCTTCCAAGAGAAAAATGCACCGTCGATTTAGGCAGCCGTTGGGACTTAATGGAAAACGGACTCGTTTTCAAACAATATCCCTGCTGCTCCGGCACGCATCCCGCTTTAGACATTTGGGGAGAGTGGGTAGATAAAGTGCATCCCAAACTGGACGATATTGAAGCTGTACACCTGGGGGTCAGTCTTCTCGGTCCTCGAGAACTGATCAGTCACTGTCCGCGAAATGCAGTCGAAGCAAAGTTTTCTATGGAATTTGCTCTGGCATCTCGTCTTGTCTGCCAAAGAGCCGGCATTGAGGAATTCACTGACGACAAAGTGCATGATGTTCGAATTCAAGCTCTCATGAAGAAGATGACGATGGAAATAGATCCCGACCTAGCCAAGTTGGGGTTCATCGGCACAGCGCCCGTTCGAATTCGCATAAAAACCAAATCCGGCGTCGTATGCCTGGCCAACGATCTAGCTAAAGGCAATCCCGAAAAACCGCTTTCGGAAAGCGATCGAAAAGCGAAGTTTTCATCCTGCGTCACCCCTATTGCCGGCAGCGAAACTGCCGCACGTTGGTGGAACGAGCTAACCACTCTTGAATTGCTGTCTCCAAATCAACTTTCTCTATTGGGCGCGCTTTAAGAATGCCCATTTTTTTGACAACCAGAGGAGCAATCAAATGCTTTGGCTAGAAATTTTACTGCTCGTAGGCATCATCGCCTACAGTGCCAAACTCGGAGGCATCGGCGTCGGTATGGCCGGCGCTGTCGGCATGGTCGCCGCAACTGCCGTTTTCGGGCTAAAACCCGGATTCATTCCGGTAGACGTCATGCTCATCATCATGACCGTCATATTGGCCATCAGCGTCATGCAGCGCGCCGGCGGCCTTGCGTTCATGGTGAAATGCGCCGAGAAACTGCTGCGGAACAATCCGAAATACATCAACGCACTTGCACCGGCTGTCTGCTTCATGCTGACGACTTTGGGCGGTACGGGCTACATGGCAATGAGCGTTTTAAACGTCATTCAGGAAGTGGCCAAGGAAAATAATGTTCGGCCTGCCCAGCCCCTGACGAGCAGTGTCATAGCAAGCCAAATAGCGTGTACCGCGAGCCCCATTTCTGCCGCTACCGCAGCGATGTTTGCAGTGGTCGAACCGATGCATGTTTCTTTCGCTGCAGTACTGCTTGTCATCATCACGACTAGTGCATTCGCCGCCGCCATCTGTGCGGTCATCTCGAGTCTGCAGGGCAAAACAGAACTTTCCGAAGACCCGATCTTTCTGGAACGGCTGAAAAAAGGACTGGTCTCCATGCAGTCCAAGGAAGAAAAAGCGAAGCCTACAACTCACGAAGCAAAACTATCCGTGATGATCTTTTTGAGCGGCGTATCGGTCATTGTTCTTTTGCTGCTCTTTAAAAATCAAATTGGTCACACGCTCAGCAGCCGGGACCTCATCGTCATGATCATGATGTTCTGTGCTTGGCTGATGTACCTCTTTTGCAAAGTGGATCTCGCCACGATCAAAGACGCCCCCATCTTTAAAAGCGGAGCCGAAAGCCTGATCGTCGTACTCGGCATTGTGTGGTTTTCCTCCACCATCATCAATGCGCATCTCCCGGAGGTCAAGGAATCTGCAGTAGCACTCCTCGAGCAGTATCCGTATCTCTTGGCCGTGGTGTTCTTCTTGGCGTCTTCCGTCCTCTTCAGTCAGGGATCAACCGCTGCCTTGATCTGTCCCGTTGCGGCAAGTCTGGGGGTTGACGCGGCCACAATCGTGGGATCCTTCGTTGCCTGCTCTGCTCTCTACATCACGAACGTTTACCCGACAACGGCCTTTGCAATTTCGTGCGACGACACGGGTTCCTTCATGGGCCGCCGCTGGAACGGTTCGTTTGTCATCAATCACCCTTTCTTCATTCCTGGGTGCATCAGTCTTGCAGCCGCGGTGCCTTTCGGCTTAATGCTGGCTCGCATGCTGCTCTGACATACCCGAAATAACCCGCTCATCTTGTTTCCTACAGGAGTTTTTCGAAAATGACCAATATGCGAATCGAACGCGATTGCTTGGGCGAAATGGAAATTCCCAACGACCGCTATTACGGCATTCAAACCATCCGCAACATGAAAGTATCGGGAGCAGCAGGCTTTCCTGTCGTTGCCTATCCTGACATGCACAAAGCACTGTGCCAAATCAAAAAGGCCTGTGCCAAAGCGAATGCCGAAATCGGCGCTATGAAGCCTGAAATCGCCCAAGCGATTGCCGCAGCCTGCGGCAAGGTGATCGCCGGCGGCTACGAAAAGGAATTTCCGCTCGACATGTGGCAAGGCGGCGGCTACACATGCGTCAATATGAATGTCAATGAAGTGATCGGCAATCTGGCAAATGAAATGCTCACCGGTCACAAAGGACAGGACATGGTTCATCCCAACACCCATGTCAACATGGCGCAGTCCACTAACGATACGATTCCTTCCGCAACGCACCTGGCGATTGCACCGCGGCTTGACAAAATTGTTTGCGAAGCCGAAAAGCTCGCCGACGCCTTCGAGGCAAAAGCGAAGGCCTTCGAACACATCGTCAAAGTCGGACGTACCTGCTGGCAAGACGCGCTGCCAGTCACCCTTGGACAGGAATTTTCGGGGTTTGCTTCTGCGATTCGGCGTCAGGCACGAGCACTGAAGGCTCTGCGCCCGGGCTGCTTTGAACTGATCATGGGCGGCAACGCCGTCGGCACCGGTCTCGGAGCCCAACCGGGTTACATGGAGGCCTTTTATAAGGCAATTTCAGCCGAACTGGGCGAATCTGTCAGGCCCAATCCCAACCTTTTTGACGGCTTCCAGAATTCAGACTTTATTCTCACCGTTTCCGGCGCCGTGAAAACCATTGCCGCCACACTCTCTAAGATCTGCAAGGATCTGCGGCTTATGAGCTCCGGTCCGCGGGCAGGCTGGATGGAAATCAACCTTCCCGCTTGTGCTCCGGGCAGCTCCATCATGCCGGGAAAAATCAACCCAACCGTGCCTGAAATGGTCATCCAGATCGGACATCAGGTCTGCGGCAATGATGTCGCCATCACGATGGCTATTGATGAAGGTGAACTCGACCTGAACGTTTGGGACGCTACGTTCTACAAATGCCTCTTTGAAAATCTCCAGCTCGTTGGTGAAGAAATCGTGATCCTGCGCCGCGACTGCGTCGAAGGCATCACCGCCAACGAATCTCGCTGCAAAGAAGAAGCCGAAAGTTCCATTGCCCTCTCGACGGTAGTCGCAGCGACCTTTGGATATCCCAAAGGCGTTGAAGTCGCCCACTACTGTGAAAAGCACCGCTGCAATGTGAAGGACGCTGTTGTCGCGATGGGACTTATGACGCAGGAACAAGCAGAGATTTTGGTTGATCCATCCCTTATGGCTAATCCTGAAAAGATGGCTCCGATTGTTGCAAGGTTCAAAAAAGAACTGGGAATTCTCATCTAAAACAATCGAAAAGTCCCCCTCAGAACGGTACGGCTAAAGCTCGGCACAGCCGTACCGTTTCTTGCACAGCCGTCCAAACCAGAGGATAGTAAACAATCATCTTAGAGTTTGATACCTAACTCGCCCCTTCCTGCTTGGCTTCCGGCATCGACACTTCAGCAGTCTTCTCGATGCCGGTCTGCGCAGCACTATCGAGCGGCACTTCGTGCGGTTCAGCAGACTGAACTTTAACGGCACGCCGATTGATCAGCTGGTCAATCCATTTGGCAAAAAGTCCAATCATCAGCGCTGAAGCCAACGTCCCCTCTCGAATACCAATCAAATGACCCATCTCAAGCAAAGCCATAAGCGCAGCAACTGCTGTGAGAGAAATATCATTGGCAATTTTCATTGATCCGAAAGAAGACTTCACAAGTGCCGCAATGGCAATCACAAAGCCTTCTCCTGGCTGAACAATCGTTTTAGAGCGAATCTGAATAACAGTGCCGAGTGCCAGAATGAGATTACCAAAAAGAGAAAGCATAGCCGCCAAAAACCAATTCGGCATCTGGACATTGCCTACGAGATGCATTGACAGATCAATGAAAGCGCCGAAGATGAAACCAATTGGAATTTGCAGCAGATTAAATGGCGAATACCGGCTGCGCAGCACCACAATCTGCCCAGCAACGAAAAAGAAGTTGAGTATCACCGTACAGGTGCCGAACGACAGCCCCGTTATCGCAGAAGCCGTATATGGAACTGTACTGATCGGCGTCGTGCCTAATCCTGCCGTCGTCGTACAGGCGATACCGAAAGCGGCAAGAAACATGCCGAAAATGAGAAGTACTGTGCGGCCGATGATGTGCTTAAAACGCTGACGACGAATAGTGGTCATGGAATGCTGAGATACGCTTAAAAGAAATGGAAGAAAAACCGCCGACAACTCGAAAATGTCCGAGAAGTCGGCGGAGAAGAACCTTCAGCGGAGGAATCCATGGAGTCGCTGGATATGAACTGAAGGAGAGGAGAACGTTTTAGAGGCCAATCTTTTCAACTGCATTCAATGCAGCATGACGGCCCGAATAGCATGAAAATCCGAAGGCATAGCCAGAAGTCCAAGTCGTATAGGTATGACCAATCATGCGGCTGACTTCTAGACCAGTGGCATAGAGTCCTTTAATAGGCTGATTCTTAGTATTGAGCACTTCAAAATCACGATTGACATTCAAGCCGCCGAATGCCGTGAAGAAGGCGGAGGTGAGACGGATGGCATAGAGTTTCTTCGTGTTGATCGGGCGCATGTATTTCACGTCCTTGAAAAACTCGCCGTCATGCCCTTCGGCGCAGCCTCGGTTGTATGCCGTCACTGCGGCCTCAAGATTCTTAGCCGGAACCCCGAGCTTCTTGGCCATGGCGGAAACCGAGCTTGCAGCGAAGAAACTGTTGCTTCCCTCATCCAGCGCGGTCTTGATTTCCTCCTTCAGCTTCGTGAGTTTGGCGCCGACCGGCACCAGGACGCCGACACCGGAGTCAACGCCCTTTTCGATCATGTAGTCGACCTGAGACTCGTCGAAAATAGACCAAGCCGTGTGACCGAGCTGGGTATAAACAGCATTCGCGGCCTGAGAGAAAGACATGGCAACGTCTTCATTGACAAAGCGGCTGCCGTCGGAATTCACCCAAAGCGCAGCCGGCTGCCATGCTGTGGTATAGACATTCGAGAGAAGCTTAATGCCTTTGCCTTCCGAAGACAGATGTGCCACGAAGCTCACCGGACCGCGCTGAGCACCCGCCGCAACAGCCATGGAAATACCGTCGCCGGTCTTATTGACATTGACGGATGAATGCCAGTGTTTGGCGTCACGATGCGCCCATTCAGCCACTTTTTCATTGCTGTCAGAGATGGAACCGCTCGCCAGAATGACCGCCTTGGCGTTGATCGTGTAGTCATCGGCCTTGCTCTTGGCCTTAACGCCGACAACGGCGCCGGACTTATCCGTAATGAGACTTTCTGCCGGCGTGCCCGTGAGCGTTGTCACGCCGAGCTTGTCGCACTGATCCTTCAAATTGGCAACAAGCGCCGCACCGTGATTCTTGCCTTTATATTCACCGATCACATGCCAAGTCGCTTCTTCCCATGGCGTCATGCGGATGACGTCGAATTTGACGCCGTGCTTCATGAACCAATCGACATTGTCAGCCGACCCGTAAATATAGTCGCGCATCATCGGAACATTGACTTCATACATGTGCATTTCACGGGCATGCTTAAAGGCCTCTTCGCGAGTAAGCGTGTCGCTGCGCAAACGGTTGAGTTCGGATTCGACAGCAAAGATGCCTTCGGCAAAGTTCGAAGCGCCGCCGACGAAGAAATTCTTCTCGAGAAGCACTACATTGGCACCTTTTTCAGCAGCCTGAACGGCTGCCGTAAGTCCTGCAGAGCCAGCGCCAACAATGACGATGTCCGTGGAAAGCGTCTTCTGTGCAGCAATGGCCGGTCCGCAAACTGCTGTGCAGACAAATCCAGCTGCAAGTGCAGCAGACAAAATGCGTCGAGAGAAAATCCACATCCTTCGAATGCTCCTCAGCAATGCTCGCCAACCGACAGGTCTGCAAGTCATGAATGAATAAAAAAAAAGCTGCCAAGCCGACAACAGTGAAAACCACCGCATCTTCATCCTTGATGCCGCTCGGTTTGGCGCACTCCAAATTTCACTTCATCCGTAAGGGCTCCGTTGTTGAGCGCTCAACGATTCGGGCGTGTTTTTGCGGCATGCTGCTGACTGCATCTTCAGCACTGGTGAACACTCAAGAACTGCCGTTCAAGGCAGTCAACAAAGCCAATTTGGCAGTCCTTCAGAACGAAGCCCGCTTCATTAGATCAATTTGAGAATTTAAAAATGCAGACATCTACACTTGTCAAATCCGTATGTGCCGTCTGCTTGGTGCTGACCACTGGGCTGACCTTAGGGGCCGGCCTTTTGGTATAGGGGGACGTCGACCTTTTATGCGGCGGTCAACAATATGGGCGACAAACGACCGCTGACTTCGGGCGGCTTGACCGGGAACTCTGCCGGTATGCGTCATCTGCTTTTGAGCCGCTCAGCTCAGTCCTGCCCGCTTTCTTCGAAGCTCTGCGTAGTGCTCGATCGGTTTGGGCTCAGCCTTGAGGCCTTCGGGAGAGGAACGTTGGTTTTGTTTTCCGCAGCCCCAATCCCAAACCGAATCAAAGAGACGGCCGTGCAGATAAAGCTTGCGGCCGTCTTTTCGTGCGTCGCCAAGCTTTATCCAATCATTAACCTTCGTGCTCACCCAACTGCGGTCCGCTGACAAAATCCGCGATAGTTCCGTAATGGTGAGCCCGAGCGGACATAAGTTCCAGCCGCCGCGCTGCAGTTCAGCGAAGCTGGTTATGGCTGACAACAGAAAAACTCGCAGACGCGCCTCAAGATCAAGCGTGAAGTTAGCAAGCATGCCTTCCAGTGCGGACTCCTGCTTCAGGATGGCAAGGTCAGCATAAATTTCCATCATTTCAACGGACGCACGCAGTGATTCCAGAAAACGTGCGCGCGGAACAATCAAGACGCTGGAAGGTCGGATGAAATCGACTTGGACGGCGACGCGGTGCGGGTTAAGTGCATCGAGGTCACCTAAGGCTCGGCCCGGAGCAAGCAAAGCGAAGATATGCGTCTGCGACTGCACGTCCAGACAAGAGAATGTGGCCAATCCTTTTGTGAGAAAGCCGACTTGGGCCGCATCTCCCTTGCCGCCGTGCTCCATGACGGCACCTTTGGCAAACTCGCGAATCACACCATAGCGGACAAAAATTTCCTGAATTGCCTGAGGTTCGGGCGGGAAAATCCACGGCCGCATACGGAAAACCTGACGCATGCAATGAGTCTCCATTAGAAAACTGCTGAGGACAATATCAGAATCGACGTTCGGGAGTAGATAGATTCAGGAATTCGTAAACTGCATTAATACAAAACGAGGCAGATCCGCAAACCTGCCTCGTTTGGATTTGAGATGATGCCGGCCAACGAGGCCGATATCCATCAGAGGTTACTGATTAAAGGCCTTATCAAGACTCACAGGCATTGCCTGGTAGCCCATCGAATCGATCAGCTGGATTTCGACGGCCGGTTCGGTTTCGCCCCACTTGAACTCTTCGATGAAGGGCGAAGCGCTGCCAGCCTTTTCACCGGGCTTCAATTCAGACGGACGGCGTCCCATACCGGCAGTGGCCGAATAGACCATGATCGAATCCTTGTCCGCGCAGTACTTGGTGAGCGACGTCACCGGGCTGTACCACGGGAAGCCGCGCTCCTTGCCGTATTCCCAGACCTGCTCAATGGTCTTCTTGTCCTGATCAATACGGTAGACCACTGCACGCGAGTACTTCATTTCGGCAAGCGCCGGCTGATCCATGCCGCGGGCATCACCGTTGTCGAAGGCGGTGACGTAAATCACATGCTTATCGGACTTCTCGTCAATGCGGAAGGCCGTATGCTGCGTCCACGTGTAGTCGAAATCCCCTTCGCAGGTCGAGCCATGGCAAGCGATCGGCTTGCCGTCCTTCACCGGCGTGAGGAGTTTTTCCTTCCAGCCGTCGCGCCAGCCTTCCGGCGAGGAGAAGATCCACTTGATCTTCTTATCGCGGCCGATCTTAATAATGGCTGACTGATGGCGCGAGCTGATAATGATGGAGTCATCGGTCGGATCGTAGTCAACCGAATTAACGTGCGCCCAGTTTCGGCCTTCGCCCGTGCCTACGATATCGCCGAACTTATCACTCGTTTCAAGCTTTGCAAGATCTGCTGCCGACATCGTCTTGCCAGCCTGCGACGCATCAATGTTGAGGCAGACGGCCCCCTGGTCGAGCACCTTCATAACGTTGTCACGATACGGATCCAGGATCTCCCAGAGACGCCATTCATCGACAACCTTGCCGTTCTGATCGATTTCAGCGATCACGTCGCGAACGGTATGGACACGCTTGCCGTCGGCACGGCGGTGGTCAGAGCTCGCAACACGGATGAACGAATGACCATTCTGTGCATTGTCGAGCGAATGCGAGAAATCAGAATAGCCGACCGGGAGACGGCGGTTGTAAATCTCACGGCCCATCAAGTCGTACTTGACATAGCGCTGACCGTAACCCCAGGTGATGTTGCCGTCCTCATCCTGCTGGAACCCCATCATGACGCCGGAGTGATAAATGGTCTCGACGTTGTAGATCGGTTCAACGTGCATGTACCAGCGCACTTCGCCCTTCGTGTCGATAATGGCATTCTGCGGATAGAAGTTCCACTCCATCGCACCGCCCATCGGATTGTTCCAAACTGCGCGCGTGGCCTTGGCGTACTGCTGCATCAGATTGTTGACGAGATAAAGGCGGTCGGAGAACTTCGCATCAACCTTAGTGACCTTCGTCTCAAACATATTGTGATGAAGACCCGGTGAACCGCTCACTTCGTGGTAGACGGGCGCAGCGTAGATCTTGTAGGTGTCCGTGAACTTTTCGGTCTGACCATGGAACTTCCGGGTGTAAGTCGTTTCCACGGTATTCATGTAGTCCGGGTAGAGACCGAAAACCGGAATGCCTGCATGAGTGAGCAATTCAGAGCGGCTCACCTTGTACTTAATTTCCTGACCCTGAGGTTTCGGAACAATGCGCACTGTCGCTTCAGTGAGTTCATAGCCGCCGTTGCGGATGATGGCCGTGAGCGGGGCAATGCTGTAGGGATTCACAATCACTTCACCGATGTGACCCTGCGTCGCGAAAGACACGTGAGGTCCCGAAGAGCCGCCAGAGGCTCGTGCGGCGGTAGCGGGCAGCGCACTGCTGACAGCAGCTGCAACGGCGCCAAGGAAGAATGAACGGCGACCGATCGTGATGTTCTTCATGATTTGAATTCCTATGAAGGAGCGATTCCCAAATGGAACCGCATTGCCAAAGTGAGGATGAAAGGATTAACTCAACGGTTTCGAGCGTTTGAGGGCGACGTTTTGCGCCTTAAAACACCAGTACGGAGTGCAGTCACTGCGCTTTGTCTTTCATCCACAGGTTCACAGTCTAAGTAGACCTTTCGAACTAACCCATTCGGACTTACAACATCTTTTTCGTAAAATAGCTCAACAAGTCTTTTACGATTTCCGGAATTGATCGGAAAACACCTGACGCCATGCTTGACCTGAAAATCAATCACCTCCAACTGCTTGCACAAATTGTTTCGACGGGCTCACTCACCGAAGCGGCTCATAATCTCGGACTGTCTGCCGCAGCAGCGAGCCGAATGCTCAAGAAGCTCCAAACGGAAATGAATGATCCGCTCTTCATCCGGGTTTGGCGCGGATTAACGCCTACCGACACCACCACGATGATGCTGCCGGTGGTGCGAGAACTGCTTGACCAAATGGAGCGGCTGGAATATCAAAAATCCTTCACGCCGGCGAAACTCTCCGCCACCATCACCATCGGCGCTGCCGACAATTCCGTCATCAGCATTCTTCCGCCAGTCGTACGTGCCATTCGCGAACAAGCGCCGAAAGTAAACTTCCGAATCCTTCCGCTCGAGAGCCGTCAGTTTCAAAAACTCGCTGACGGCGGCATGGACTTTCTGCTCTACCCGACGCAGAACCTGCCGGATCTTCCGACACATTTTTTTGGTCTTAATCTTTTTCGCATTGAGCGATCGGTACTGATGAACCGTACTCATCCGCTCATCAAAGCGTACGCGGCAGGACAAACGCTCAAACCCGAAGACTTCCGCAAATATCCGAGACTTCTTGTAAAGCTTCAAGATTCAAGCCGCGGGGCAATTTATGACGTTACGGTACCCGATCCTCGCTTAGGCGAAGCCTTTATCGAACTGCCCTACTTTCTCGGAGCCCCTTATTTCCTCGAAGGCACAGAGTACACGCTGCTGCTGCCAACACGAACTGCAAAATCCTTTGAGAAACAATTCCCCAATCTCGCTGCAGTCCCTTATCCGGGCGAATACAGCGAAAACTTTGCGCGGCTGATCTGGCACGAGCGAAGCGACAAGAGTCTCGTCATGCAATGGGTACGTTCAATGTTCGCTCAGCATGCCGGGGAGTTTGACCGCTGACGACATTCCGGTACGAATGGCTTTTGAGCTCTTTTGAGCTGTTTGACAGCCGACTCAATCAACAGCTAACGAGCTTCCCCGCGGCCAGTCGTCATTTCCAGAGGAGCGCCGAACAACGCATGAGGGGCCGCCCCGTCGTTCTCTCTGACGGGAGCGTTGGTTTATCTTTGATGTATACTATGGTCTAGCACGAAGCAAGGGGACTGTTTTGCATATCGCACCTTGCTTATTGACTCAGCCCATCGTTGCCGCGGTGGACTTTGTCACTTTACAACCTTTTTCAGGGGCCCGTTCACGGTCTAAAGACCGAATCCCTTTCCTCGCGCGGTAGGTATGAACAGGCGGCCCGCATGCTTTAGATCCCGCTTCGTGCTGGCGTGATGTATTACATAATACATATACTGCCGCGACATTCCTTCTTAGGCATCCTTCCCTTACGCCTTTCCTCTGCAGCGGCCCCTCAGGTTCCTCCTGAGTTTGCGACGCTTCTGCTTCGAACGCTCATGACGGCTGAGAGCCAAGTCATTTCGGGCAGCGTCGCTTCTAAAGACGAATAATTCAACTCGCCGTTCGGCCAAAACGTCAGCAAAGAAAGTGCTCTGAAATCATGCGCCTGCCGCCTGGATTGTCAGCACAAGATCGAACGGGGCAAAGAGTTCTGCTGGAGGGCATTCGACATGCATGCTCGCTTATTGCGCAGGCTCTCCCTAAGATGAAACCCCTATTCCTTACTTGTTTAGTCATGTATTACTTCCTCATCCGTTGACGTCTACCGCTCACAAGGGCAAAGTATGCAGTGTGCATTGAGCGCATAAACCAATGTCTGACCACCAAAGGAGAACCGAAATGAAGGAGCTGTGCAGTATGTGCTGTTGTAGTGACTTCTACCATCCGGTTCAAAGAATTTGATTCGGCTTCAGACAGACTGAACATACGCATCAACTTACAAAAGGACCGGCTGGCTCGCGGTCCTTTTTTGTTGCCTCTCAATTGAGACGCTTAAAAGTTCGCCCAAGCCGCCGTGCTGAGTTAATTGCTTGATTTGGCTTTTATGGGGAAAGTTCTTCCCCTCTATTACGAAGGAGCGCTGCTGACACTCCGTGTAGGTGCGATTGGAACACTCCTTGCACTTGCCGTTGGAATGGTCACAGCTGTCGCCCGTTATTGGCGGATTCCAATCCTCAATACGGCAGCGGTCATTTATACGGAATTCTCGAGAAACACCCCGCTTCTCGTACAGCTTTTCTTTCTGTATTTCGGTCTCCCCAAAGTCGGCATTCGGATTTCCGGTGAATGGTGCGCCATCATTGGGCTCGCATTCCTTGGCGGCAGCTATATGGCAGAGGCGCTTCGCGCGGGCCTTGAGTCCGTCTCAACGGTGCAGACAGAATCGGCACGCGTACTCGGCCTCACGCCGTTCCAGACGATGATGCTCGTCGTGCTGCCGCAGGCGTTTGCAGTATCGGTTCCGCCGTTGGTCGCCAATATCATCTTTCTAATTAAGGAAATTTCAGTTGTCAGCGCCATTGCGCTTCCGGATCTGATGTACGTCACGAAGGATCTTATCGGCAATTCCTACAAAACCGACGAATCACTCATTCTTCTCGTTTCGGCTTATGTAGTATTGCTGCTCCCGATTTCACTCTTAGGCTATTGGCTTGAAAAGAAGGTGCGTTATGCAGGATTCGGGAATTAATGTCTTCTTTCAAGGCATCAACTCACTCCTTCTGTTGAAAGGACTGTGGACAACACTGCATATCAGTCTCTTATCTGCAGGTCTTTCCATTCCGCTTGGGATTCTTCTCGGCATCTTTATGACGCTAAAGAATCCCATTGCGAGGGTCGTCTCTCGGATTTACCTCGAAATCGTGCGAATCATGCCTCAGCTGGTTCTGCTCTTCGTGGTTTATTTCGGATTCACTCGAGCCTTTGGATGGAATCTCTCTGCGTATTGGAGCGCAATTATTGTTTTTACCTTTTGGGGTACTGGCGAAATGGGTGATCTGGTTCGCGGTGCACTCATCAGCATTCCGAAGACGCAGTATGAAAGTGCCCAGGTACTCGGCCTCTCAAAACTCCAGACGATGCGCCTGGTGGTGCTCCCGCAGGCTGTTCGTCAATTGATTCCGCCTTCGATCAACCTTATTACCCGCATGATCAAGACGACGAGTCTTGTAGTGCTCATCGGCATTGTTGAAGTTTTGAAGACAGGGCAGCAGATCATTGATGCCAACCGCTTTGAGTATCCGACTGCAGCGCTTTGGGTATACGGCGCCGTGTTTCTTCTTTACTTCCTTGCATGCTGGCCGGTATCACTTGCCGCCAAGGCCCTTGAAAAGAAATGGAAAGCATAAAAATGGCCAATGATATTGTTTTGGAAACGCGCGGTCTCGTAAAGGAGTTCGGCGACGCTGTGATTCTCAACGGCATCGACTTCACGCTTCATGACAAAGAAGTCGCGGTGATTCTCGGGCCGTCGGGCTGCGGCAAATCCACGTTTCTGCGCTGCCTGATCGGTCTCGAACCCATCCAAGGCGGCAGCATCTTGCTCAAAGGGAAACCGCTCGAATTCGGCAGCACGCTGCGCAGCGGCGTCGGCATGGTTTTTCAAAGCTATGACCTTTTCCCGCACCTGACAGTGCTCGAAAACATCTTGCTCGCTCCCCTGCATGTCGCCAAGCGTTCCCGTGAAGACGCGCTCGCTCAAGCTGAAACCCTTTTGAAGCGCGTGAAGCTCTGGGACAAACGCGATTTTTATCCGCGGCAGCTTTCTGGCGGTCAAAAACAACGTGCGGCCATTGTCCGCGCGCTCTCGATGAACCCGAGCGTGATGCTTTTTGACGAAGTGACCGCCTCTCTTGACCCGGAAATGGTCCGCGAGGTGCTCGACGTCATTGTGGAGCTGGCCGACAGCGGCCTCTCAATGGTGATCGTCACGCACGAAATGGAATTTGCGCGGGCCGTCGCCGACTGCATTGTCTTTCTCGAAAACGGCCATGTCGTTGAAGAGAATTCGCCGGAAGCGTTTTTTACGACGCCAAAGACGAAGCGCGCAGCGGAATTTCTCAAAACTTTTACCTACACACGTCATAAGCGATCGGACGAAACCCCGTCGCCCAAATGAATCCAACAACCTGACGACGCAGCTGAGACGAAGCAGCTGCATCTAACCATCCGAGGAAGGCATGGACCGCCGGCGCCCTGCACTTCTCTTGACCTCATAAAGTGCCGGTGTATTTCTGGAGGAAATTCCATGTCCATCATCCAAAACTTCACGAAGAAGATTGCCGCCGTCGCGGTTGCCGCAGCGGTGCTCTCAGCCGCCGCTGCTGCCGTCGAAGCCCGTCCGCTTGACGTGATCAAGCAGAGCGGCGAAGTCGTCATCGGCGTCTTTTCCGACAAAGCTCCGTTCGGCTACGTTGACTCCCAGGGGAAATACGCGGGCTATGACGTCTACTTCGGCGACCGCCTCGCCAAGGACCTTGGCGTCAAAGTGAAGTACATCTCCGTCGATCCGGCAAGCCGTGTTGAATTCCTGGTCACTGACAAAGTGGACATTATTCTTGCCAACTTCACCGTAACGAAAGACCGTGCGGAAAAAGTTGACTTTGCACTGCCTTACATGAAGGTTGCGCTTGGCGTCGTTTCGCCTGAGTCCGCCGTTATTACCGACGTGAAACAGCTCGACGGCAAGACGCTCATCATCGCTAAAGGCACGACCGCAGAACCCTACTTTGAAAAGAATCATCCGAAGGTAAAGCTTCAGAAGTACGACCAATACACCGACGCCTACAATGCTCTGCTTGACGGCCGCGGCGACGCTTTCTCCACCGACAACACTGAAGTTCTCGCCTGGGCTTTGGTACATAAGGGCTTCAAGGTCGGCATTCCTTCCTTGGGTGATCTTGACACCATCGCTCCGGCCGTCCAGAAAGGCAATAAGGGTCTTCTCGATTGGATCAATCAGGAAATCGTCAATCTTGGGAAGGAAAACTTCTTCCACCAGGACTATGCTGCCACGCTCGCCCCGGTCTACGGAAAAACGTCCAATCCCGATGATCTCGTGGTTGAAGGCGGCAAGCTCTGATTTAGCCCGTGCTTAATGAAAACACTTTAGATGTTTTCTTAAAGAAATCGGCAAATTAACCAAAGGTCTGCGCAAAACAGGACATGTTATCCAAAGTCCTCAACCAGAACTGTTTGCTAAATTCAATATAGCAATGCAGTTATACGGTGTCGGATTTAACTCGATAACATCCTGTTTTGCCTGTTTTTTAGCAATTTCCTGCTCTTAGCGCACAACAATTAACCCATCTCACTCTCCAGATGTTCATGCTACAGGAGCGGAGCAAAACTCTTGGAATCGATTCTCCGGCAGCGATCACGGAGAAAGGCGTGCAGCACCAAGAAAAATCTTTTTCATTGTTTTTTCAATGAAAAATGGTCCACTCAGACAGATTGACGTCCGCTTGGATAAGCACTCAGCGCGCAGAGGACTGTCACAGATGGAATGTATCGGATATCGGGGAATATCAGCAGCCTAATATTCCCCTTATCCGATTCCAAAGGAACGCTTGAACACTCTTTCACCCTGAAAGAACCATGGTGTCAGGGCGAAAGAGCCGGGCACAATTAAAACGCGTAGGCAAACTTCGCCGTGGCGTTATGTGAATGGCCAGTCGAGTCATAGACACCGACATAACCAAAGGTGATGCTGGTGTTCTTATTGAATTCCAAAATCAACGACGTGTTGAAGTACTGGTACGTCCGGGGCAGATCCACCGAATCCGAACCCCAAATGCCTGCAATATTCGCGCCAACGTCCATCGAATGATTGAAGTTGTAGCGCACGCCGCCGGCCATCAAGGTTTTAATCAGAGACGTCCCCAGCACCGGCTCCCAGTTTTGGTGCCATTTCAGAGAAATATCACCATAACCAATATTGACATGCGTCGCGTCGAAACGCTCCTCAAGGGACTGGGCCTGAGAACCGTCCACGTCAAATGCTCCTGTACGGGCTCCCATGACGCCAAGCCCGATTTCTGGTGAGAGCACGCTCTGCTGCGGCAAGTAGTAATTCATGCCCACGTGCACGGCGGCGTTGTAGGCAAGCGTATGCGCCGTTCCCGAAGCCTGCATTTCGGGCAGGGTGCGGGCGAGTTTAGTCGAGCTGTAGGCGCCCAACAAATCCGCCTTGCCGTAGAAATCGTGCGTATCAGCTTGTGCGAAAGAACGTATGTAATTGCCGCCGACATAGAGTGTATCCATGTCGAGATCCAAATTGTGCGACGTTCCTTCGTAGCTTTCATATCCCAAGAAGACCGAGAACTTATTGTCTTCGAGCTTTTTGCTGCCGCCTGCCATGACGCCCGTGGTGTGGCCCTTCACCGTCGCTCCGCCCATGAGCGAGGATTTTTCTTGCGCAAAGTACGGTTTTACAAACCACATCTGCTCTTGGCCGTATTCACGCTGGTGATATAGGCTGCTCGCATAGACGTCCGCCAACGAAGCATCGACAAACACTTGGCGGCGGGCCAACTGATTGACCAAGGTTTGACCCAGCACGGAGCTGCCGGTACGGTCTACGTCAACCCCGGCGCGATACCAACCCGTATTCTGCTCATAGCGGCCGCCCAAACCATAATCTTTGAGCTCATCACTAAATTCCACCTCCTTGGGACGAGCGATTTCATTGGGATTGAACTCATCGAGCTCCCTCAAATTGTTATTGGCATCGAGCACCGCGTAATTCAGATTGAATTTGGGGTCGCCGGGCTCCGTCACCACATTCTGAATCGAGGTCATGACGAGCTTGTCGACTCTCAGATGGTCCACACCTTCGACCACCATAGCCGTGTCCTGCGTCACATTTTCCCCGTCAATGTGCACATACCATTCCTTGACCCGCACCGTACCGGTCCCCGACAAGTCCATGTTCGCTTGGTCGTTGGCAGCCGTCTTTTTCAGCGTGCCGTGATTGATGAGCGTTAATTCATCCGCACCGCTGTATTTCAGAGCGCCGTTGATCGTACCGAGGTTGACGATGCCGGCCGTGAGGTTTTCGGCTCCGGTACCCTGATCGATTTCGTGGACTTTGCCCGCGATATTGATGTCGCCGTCAATGACACCCTGTGCGACAGTGCCGTCCGCATTTGTTAAGGTTTCGATGCTGAACCCTGCAATCGAACTGTTGGCGTCGATCGTGATGGCGTCACCCTGTCCCGTACCGATCTTGCCGCTGCCGGTGACCAATATGCCGTTCGGACCGTCAGCACGCGAGGCCGTCGCATCGCCCAAAGCCGTGCCTTTCAAATCAATCTTGTCGATCTGAAAGGTGGGCATTGTGATCGACTTGATGGATCCAGCGTCTGAAGACAGCGTGCCGACATTGATCGAGGAAATATTTCCGATTGTGCCGTGGTTCTTGATTTCTTCGATTTTGCTGGCGGTATTGGAAGCAATACCATCAGCCATGACATTGATCTCTTGAATCGTTCCGGAGTTTTCCACAGCCTCAATAGTGCTCTTGTCACCCAAGTGGGGAAACCTCACCTTCTCAAATGCTAGTTGGGTTAACTCGGCCCCTGCCTTGATAGATACGTTTCTAATAGTGTTGTTCTGAAGGCGCAAGCCACCGGATCCCACTTCGCGAACATAGGAATTGGTAAGACCAGTCGCCTGTGCCCCCGAACTGCCAAACCTACGATTTCCGTCGGCCTTGTCAATAAAGGTGTCGATGTACATAGTTTGAGTACCGATCCACAAGTTATATTTCGCCCCTTCGTGAGTGGTGACTGTGCCCCAAATTGGGGTTGGTCGCAATTTATCTTCCATCAAACCCTGCATCTGGTAGTCTGGATTTGTAAAGTCGGGCGTATTGTCCGAGGCAAGTTCAATGCTGAGGTCTTTACCAAAATCGCTGGAATTAGAACTATTGGCCGGACGCTTGTTGTTCGCATCCCAAACTACCGTGTCAGCAGCCAAGCTTTGGCCAGCAAAAAGCATTCCCAAGGCGAAGGCCAACGGGGTCAATTTTCCGTATTTCATTTTTTACTCGTATAAGGTGTCTGACACCCCGGAAGCGGAATGAACGAAAGAATTTCCAGGCATCCGGGGCAAAGAAAGGCCCGCAGCCAAGGAAAGACTTCACTTGGACTGCGGCAGATGGATGACTAGAACTTCCACGCGGCCTGCACCTGGGCGCTCACGCCCTGACGCTTGCCGACGTAACCGTTAAGACCGATGTCAAACTCAAAGCTCTTGGCTTCGTTTTGATAGGTCCAGCCCATGGAGGCGATGCCCGTGCTGCCTTCGAGATCGGCGGCATTCAAAGCCATCGAACCGTCTTGGTCAGTGAATTTGCCCTTGGCATCCGCTTTGAAGGCGTATTCGTAAGTCAATGCCACATAGGGCCGAAGGGTGGGCGTGTAGGCGTACTCAAACACCGATCCCACTTGCGCCCGGTGCAGGTTGAGAGCATCGAAGTCGTATTCAACCCCGCCCTTGGAGCGATAGTTCTCGCCTTCCCGACCGTCATAGAAGTAGTTGATGAAGGTGCGGTTCTTGAACTTGTCGGCCACGGCGAACTCACCGTACACACCCAAATGTGCGCCCCAGTAGTTGCTGGTGCGGTCAAAGTCTTCGTCCACACCGCCCAAATCCACGGCGAATTCGCTGCGCAGCCAGCCGCCCTTCACGTATCCGGTGACATGCAGCCAGTCCACTGGCGTCGCATAGTTGCCGTAGACACCGAAGCCAACGTAGTTGTGTTTGCCGTCACCCGTAGCCACACCAAAGAGCGAACCGACGTCCGCGGTCTTCGTGTCATAGGTGCCAAGCCCCATTTCCATGAAGCCGCCGACCTCAGAATCCTGCACATTGAAGGCATACCCCAACAGGCCGGAAATCACCGTCGAATCTGCGGAACCCGACACATCAAGGTCGTATTTGCCGACTTTGGCCGCCGCAAAGGGACCGGTTTGGCGCACGCCTTGGCGGGATTTGATAGTGGAGTCAATCAAGAGCTCATCGGCCGCAAACAACGTCGACGCGGCGGTTAAGCTCGATTGAATCAGGGCGTCAGTTTGTTCATTTACACGCTCTGTAGTACCTGGTTTGTCCGGGTTGGTGCCGGGTTTATCAGGGTCCGTACCCGGCTTATCGGGATCCGGGTTCGGCTTATCTGGATCAGGATTCTTTTGGGGCGCAATCTCTGCCACCAACGTGTTGTCATCCTTCATCAGCAAATCGTATTTGTCTTTGCTGAGCTGATTGGTTTCGATGCGGGCCTGCGACTTCAACCGTTCGACCGTCAACTCGGTTTTGAGCCCATTGAGTGTGGTTCCTCCTGTTAAAGGTTGATTGGTGATGTCATCCAAGACAATACCGGCGTCACTGTAAATCAGCGGGATGTTCAGCCCTTGGTCGAGGTCAAACCCTGTTCCGGCCAAAGCGATCTTGCTGTCGGAATGCAGCAAAACGGGATCCGCTCCGATCGACGTCACGATGGCCTTGTTCGTAAGGTTTTTGACCATGTCCGGCGTCACCAAGAAATTCAGGGCCGCGTTCGAGGCCACGGAAAGTTTGGTCAGCCTCGACTCTTGGGAAACACTCCAATACGAATCTTCGGCCGCGTTGCCGGAGCCCACGTTCATCTCCAGCGTGCTGTTGCCGGCAATCCCGGTGGAACCCCAAAATTGCACCTTGCCCGTGCCGTCTGCATTCACAACGATGTTGCTGCCGTCGTCGTAGGCATCGATGGCGGATTCACGCTCGAAGGCAATCAAGTCCCCCATGACGCGAATGCTGGAGCCGCCCACGGCGAACAACGCTTGTTTGGCATTGGTCTCCAAGGAGACTGCCTCCAGCTTGGCTTGACTCTGCAGATAAATGGCGGTCTTGTCGACGGTCTTATCGTCCCCCGTGAACTTGATGACGGCGTTCTTGAGCGTCACGTTCGCGGCTTCACTGTCTGCAGATATGCCCCAAGAGTCGCCTGTTGCATCCAGGGTCATGTCAACATTCCCTTGGAACTCAACCTGACTAGACGTATATAACCCGTACGCAGTCGTCACGTCGCTGAGGTTGATCTTGGCGGCGTCCTTAAAGACGTAGTTGCGCTTCCCGCGCAGATCCAAGGCTCGAGCCACGTTTCCCGTCTTCATCGTGATGGATAAGGGGCCGTCGACCGTCATGTCGGCCTTCCCCGTTTGATTGGTGACATCCACGATGCCCTGGAAGTTGGTCAAGGACTTGTTGCCATTCAAAGTCATCATCAACGTTTTGGTAGACAACTTCTCCCCAGTCGTCAAAACGATTCCCTGCAACTTTTTATCGTTAGCGCTGGCCGTCACCGTCATTGAAGTCGGCTGATCCGTGGTAAGAGATCCTCCCGATTGGAAGAGCACCCCCGCAACATCTAACGCTCCGGTCTGCCCCGTACGGTCAATCTCCATGTCGTACCCCTGCTTGAAGGTCGCAGTGCCTTGCAGATAAATACCATAAGGAACGGAGCCGCCCATGCTGACTGCTGTGTCAAAGGTCAGCGTGCCAACTGGGGCCGATGTTGTTGGCTTCTTGTTACTAATGAAACTTTGATTGCCGTAGCCGGCTTGGGTGGGGGCTACCTCTTTATTCAAGGTCAACTTGTCCCCGGTAAAGGTCAAAGTTCCCGTATCGGCGTTGATCACCGAAGACAACTGGTTCGTGTTGTTATTGACCAAGGTCAGGTCATTGAAGGTGATCGTGAGCGTTTTGCCATTCACACCCTGCACCGTTTCCGTGTACGTATCTCTAGCGGTATAGGTGTCCGCAGTGTCGGTGAAAGACATATTGTTCTTAATTACCGCACCGGTCTGTTCTTTCGCTAAACCCACTTGGCTGATAAGCGCCAATCCCACGGCAAGAGCCAACGGCGTTAATTGCCTTTTCTTCATTCATTTCTCTCCAAGAGATTGTCTCAAGGCTTGGAGGAAATAAAAAACTTCGCTTCCAAGCCCGAAGACTTGAAACACGAAGTTCGAAGGAAAGCGCCGATTGCTCAACGCTGGGAGGGGCAGTTTACCCCCCCCCCCGTGCAATATTTGGTTACGTGTTGAGGTCGTAGAAAACTTAATTTCTACTTTTTTATTCTACTGAAAAAGTATCTAAGGAGGGTCTGCACAAATCGTCCATGCGGCAACTTATATTTTTGGCATATTCTGTTTCGCGCAGACCTACCTTAATCTGCTGATTTTCGTGAGCGGCTTGAGCGTACTCTCACAAAATGCCGTTCATTAAATTTCGAACGTCCCTTTGACCACGACCTCCCCGTCACGCATCATCACGCGTCCGCGGGCGACCACATGAGTGAGTTTGAAATCTTCGGTGAAAAGACAGGCATTGGCACAGGCGCCGACCTCGACGCGTCCCTGATCCTTGAGACCGAGCGCGTCGCCCACATTCTTCGTTGTGAAGAGCAGTGCCTGTTCGATCGGCATTTTGTAGTCGCTGATCAAACGAATCGTCTCTTTGAGGTTGCCGTCAACGCCGCCCACGCCGAGTCCTACCATTTCGCCTTTTTCATTGAAACGCGGAACAGAGCCGTGACCGTCGGTCGAAAGCGTTATGTGCGTCGGATCAACACCCATGCCGACCGCTTCAATCACGGCCTGAGCGGGATGATCGAAGCAGCAGGATGCGCCGGTTGTGATGTCGATCCAGCCGCCCTTCTTGCCGAACTCAACAGCAGAATCAAAAACGTGACGGATACGGCCGCAATGGGTCGGACGAATATGCTTGATCGGGAACCCCTTGGCCAGGATCTCGTCATACATTTCGAAGGCACCCGGAATATTGCCCGTGTGAATGTGCAAGAAACCGGTTTTGCCGGCAATCATTGCGCCGACACGAACCTCAGCGAGCACAGCAAGAACCTGCTGCGCCGTCGGGAATGATGAGCGGTGGTCGCCGAGCGCAATTTTCACGCCGATAACTTCGGGCACAAAGAACAAGTCATTGGCAATAGAGTCCGTGAGCGTCGTTGCCGGATACTTGTAGTTGGAGGTATACATCCAAGCCGATACGCCTTCGGTCTGCAGCGCCCGAACCTTCGCCAGAAGATTCGGAATGGAGCGCGTCGTATAGTCCGTACCCGAAACGCCCACGACGGACGTTGTGCCGCAGCTGATCAATTCCGAAAGCACGAGTTCCGGCGTACGTGTTGACGGTCCGCCCTCGCCGCCGCCGCCCGTGACGTGAATGTGCTGATCAAAAAAGCCCGGCGTGAGAATCTTGCCGCTGGCATCCAGGATCTCCAGATCCGGCAGCTGTGGTGCGAGATTTTGTCCAACGGCAACGATGCGGTCATTGACCATCAGAACATCGTTTTTGCCGAGATCCTGCGGCGCGAAGACGCGCGCATTTTTAATAAGGAGTGCTGTCATTATTTCTTCTCCAAAGCGGGGTCAGGAAATTAGAGGAAGATGGCCGAAGCTGCGACATTCATGATGAGCGCGAGGATCATCACCGGCGCTGTACGGCGGACAAGTTCAAAGGGAGAAAGACCGGCAATGCCGGAAACCGCGATGATGACGCCGGCAATCGGGCACATCGTACGGGCGATACCGGCAGAGAGCTGCACCGGGACGGCGAGAATCGCGGCGTTGATGCCTACGCTCGCGGCAGCCTCAGGCAGAAGTGGCGAGAACGCGAAAAAGGCCGCGTTGCCCGAGCCAGTCACCACGGTAGCAACGACCATGATTGTCAGCATGATGAGCAGCATCACCCACACGCCGGCGGACTCCATGGAGGCTGCCATGGAAATCAGCGTGCTGATGCCGCCGAGTTTATTCATGCCGAGCGCAAAGAGTTCCGCGCAGCAAATGAGACCGACGGTCGAAGTGAAAACTTTGCCCATGCCTTCAAAGACGGCTTGGGTGTTTTTCGTGGATTCGCGGAAAGAGCGGCGGGTAATGAAGTCAACCACAAAAGCGATGATGATCGAGACGATGAGACCCGTCTGCAGCGAGAGTTTGATGCCGTCATAAACCATCGGCGAAAAGACGATCAGCAAAACGAGCGGCAGCACCGGCAAAAGTGCATAGTGCACGGGACCAGCACCCTCAAAAGCCTTTTTGAGACGTTCATCAGTCGATTCGGCCGGCGCTTCGGCAGACTCGGCTTCTCCGGCATGCTGAGCCTTGCGGTCAAACCAGCGCTGGATGAAGAAGTGACCGACAGCAACCGTGGCAATCACGCAAAGCGCTACCGGAATCTGGCTCTGTACGAAATAGGTGACCACGTCCGTTCCGAGCAGGTCGGCAGCACGCATTGCATTCGAGGATGAAGGTCCGAGATCCAGACAGCATGTTGAGCCGATCACTGCCGCAGCAGAGGCTCGCGAAACGCCGAGCGCGATGAGGAGCGGATAAATGGAAGCCATCAGCAGCAGGCCCAGACCCACTGCGGAATTGATAAAGAGCGCCATGAACTGACCGACCACATAGGTGACGGCAAGGAGCACATAAGGCGAGCGGATGGCGCTCAGCGGCTTCACACAAAGCTTAACGAGCGCTTTGGAAGCGCCAATGCGGTCCATATAAACCGAGAAGCCTGCAATCAGCATGATGTTGAGGCCAAGGCCCGGCAGGCGTCCCTTCATCAGGTTTGTGAAGGCTTCAGCCAGATCAAATCCAAAGAAGTGCGTCGACTTTGCGTCGGCCACCGGCATGGTTCCGTTCAGGGCTGCGCAGATAAGCATCACGAAACCAGCAAGCAGCAGGATAATCGGCGGGTAATAATTCTTGAGGACGCAGTACGCAACCCCTGCGATCACAAGAAGGGTAATGAGGATTCCGAGCATAGCGGTAGGTCTCCAGTGGTGGTGGCGGTTTGCTTTTTTTGGTTATCTGCAGATCAGCTGCGGGGTCGATCTGCAGATCTTGGCTTTCGGGCCCGGCTCCATTAGTGGTCTGATTTAATCCCTGCGCCGCAGAGCGTAATCAGCACGTCAGTGCTCGGTCCGTAAAGTTCGCAGTAATGATCCCAAGCGGCAAAGTTGGCGGCGGTCGTGTGCTCGATATAGAGCCCGGCCCGTGCAATCTTGGCGCGGGCAGCAAGAATCTTGTCCTCGGGAGCTGCTACAACGGTAATGTCGTGCTTTTTCATCATTTCAAGCAGCTCGCTGCCGCGAAGCGGCTTGCCGATCGCGATGCCTTCGGCAATCGTCGGCTTCACGTCTATGGAGACCGGTGCGTCCAGCCCCAATTCGCGCGCTTTAAGGAGCGGATCGCAGTATTCGCTCTGAAGCGCCACAATCTTCGGGAAATGGTCAATCGCACCGGATTCCAGAAGATGTTCGAGCGCTTTCACCGCACCGATAAAGAGCGTGCCGTTGCCGACGGGCAGAACAACATGTTCCGGGATACGGCCGAGCTCTTCATACACCTCATAGATATAGGCTTTCATGCCTTCATAAAAGAAGGGATTCACCACATGGTTGGCGTAGTAGATGCCCTCTTCACGCACTCGAGCGCGGCAAACATCGGCACAGTGGTCGCGCGACCCGGGAATGACATGCACTTTGGCGCCGTGCGCCTCAATCATGGTGATCTTCTTGGGGCTCGTTCCTTCCGGAACATAGATTTCGCACTGAATGCCTGCTCTGGCGCAGTAGGCTGCTACGGCGTTGCCGGCATTGCCGCTCGAGTCTTGCACACAAGACTTCACCCCGATCGCCTTCATATGTGCAACCAGCGTAGCCGCGCCGCGATCCTTAAAGGAGAGCGTCGGCATGGCGTAATCGACCTTGACGTAGAGACCCGGTTCGAGTTCCACCAAGGGCGTCATGCCTTCACCCAGTGAGACGCTCTGCCAAGCATCACCGTCAACGGCCATAAAGTCGCGGTAGCGGAAAATACTCCAGCACTTCTGATCAATCTTGGCGTCATCCCACTTCGGGCTCTTGAAATCGAGTTCGAAGAGCCCGCCGCAGCCGCAGACGGGCGCAAGCGTATCGGCAGGTGTTTTTTTGCCGCAGGCGGTGCAGACATAGCTGAACATAGTTTCTTCTTCCCTTTTGAATCAGTTGGAATCAGTCATGGGCTTCGAGTTCGGCAATGCATTCGATTTCAACGAGGCAGCCGAAGTGAAGCGGAGTTGTCGAAACGACAACCCGGCCGGGTTTGTGTTCGCCAAAAAACTGGGCATATAGAGCGTTAATGGGGCCCCAGTATTCGTTGGACGGGGTATAGACGCGGCAGAAAACCACTTGACTGCGCTCGACACCCGCGGCTTTAAGCACTCGGTCGAGATTTTGGAGGGCCTGCGCAGCATGCGCCTGAATGTCGCCCGTGCAGACCTCGCGCGTATCCGGATCCATGGACAGCAGCCCGGAAACGTAAAGCATGCCGTTTGAGACCACTGCCGTGCTGTAATGGCCGGGGTTGTTCCCCTTGAATCCGGGATCGATGAATTTCATATTGTTTGCTCCCAGCCGTTTCCGGCGGTGAATGATTGTTTACAGTTTTGGCGTGTTCTTCACTTTTTCTGCCGTCCTGAGGCCAAAGAGCCGGCTGATTCCGATTCGCGCCTGAGGAGATCCAAATCGCTGTAGAGCGTCACCTTTGAGACCCCTAAACGCTCTGCGGCATAGTCGAGCGCGCCCTTAACAAGAAACACGCCGCGCGTATCCATGAAACGAACGAGAGGAAGCCGTTCTTCGCGGGTCAGAACGGCCGACGACGACCTTCCGGCCCGAACACGTTCCGTCATGCGGTCGATCATGGCGTAAACCGTTTTGAGTACGCTGCCTTCCAGTTCGATATCTGAATCTTTTTGAAGATCTTTGGCCTCTGTGTTTCTCGAGACTGCAGACGCCAATTGCGCCGCAGCGTGTTCGGACGCGAGAGCGTCTGCAGATGCCGATGCTTCCGGAAGGATGGAAGCCTCGCCGGGCGGCAGAAGCGCTAAAAGCGCCTGAAGCTGCCCCGCGGCAGCAGACACATTGGTGACATCCTGATTGATGCAGAGAACGCCGACCACCTCGCCCGCATCATCTCGAATCAGGAGCGACAGTGCACGAATCAGACGCCCGCGGCTTCTGAGCCAATAAACCGGCAGGAGATTCGGGCTCTCGGAACTAAGTCCGCCGTCATCGGTTCTGGGCATTCGCAAGAGGTTAGGCACTAAGTGACGCAGTCCCTGACCGACAGCACGCCCCGTCACTTCCCCGTTTTCCACACGCACGACGGAGTGCACTGGATCCGAAAGATCATGAAGCACGACTTCACAGTTCGGCCCGCTGAAAGCCGCAAGGAGTTTCATCACATCTTCATAGGGACGAAGTGCCGCAGGAAGCGGCGGCTGAAGGGCTCGATTCGTGCTCATTATTGAGAAATGGCTGTCCAGCGTCTTAGGCATACAGCAGGGAAACTCAGATACAGGCATCTTAACATAGATTTTTTATATGCAATATGCTTTGAAAGTTATAGAAATACACCCATAACGATTAGAAAAATCGTCTGTCAGACCGTTTGCCTCGCCAATGGTATAGAATTTTTTATATACCATTTTCTCCGCAAGCCCCAAAGGAAACCGCAATGTCTGTTGATTCCCGTTTTGCCGCTCCGGCACTCGCCAGTCTCAAGGATTGTGCGCTCGATGATCCGCGCCTTCCGACGCCGCTCTTTGTGATCGACAGCCAGAAGCTCGAAAAGAACCTTCGACGCGCGCAGGACCGAGCGGCAAAGCTCGGCGTGGCCTTCCGCCCTCATCTGAAGACGCATAAATCGATCGGCATTGCGCTGCGCCAAATGACGACGCCGCAAGGTCCGGCCACGGTATCCACGCTGGCCGAAGCCCGTTATTTCGGCGCGAGGGGCGTGACCGACCTCATCTATGCTGTTGGCATTGCGCCGCAAAAGCTCGCCGAGGTCAGCCGTCTGCGCAGTCTCGGCGCCGACATTAAGATCATTCTCGACAGTGCAGAAGCCGCGCGCGCCGTTTCGGCATTCTGCAGCAGGGAAAAAACGACGATTCCCGTGCTCTTGGAGATCGATGTCGATGGTCACCGCTCCGGTATTCGTCCTGACGGTGCAGAGCTTTTGCCGGCTGCGGCGGCGCTCGCTGACGGAGCAGAACTCGTGGGCGTCCTCACCCATGCCGGAGACAGCTACGAATGCAAGACAACTGCGGAAATCGAAGCTGCCGCGGAAGCCGAACGCGCCGGGATCGTTCTGGCTGCAGAAAGACTGCGCGCTGCCGGCCATACCGTCAAAATTGTCTCTGCGGGTTCCACACCGACCCTGATGTTTGCCAAAGACGAAACGGGCGTCACGGAGATGCGTGCCGGCGTATGTGCGCTATTTGACCTCTTCATGTCCAATGTCGGCGCATGCACCGTTGACGACATCGCCGGATCCGTTCTGGCTACTGTCATCGGCCGCCAGGTCGATAAGCGCCGCGTCATTTTGGACTGCGGCTTCCTCGCGCTTTCCCGCGACCGCGGCACGGCTCGTCAGGCACACGACTACGGCTACGGCCTGGTCTGCGGCCTTGACGGCAAGCCCCTCGCCGACGGCACGATTGTCCTGACGGGCACCAATCAGGAGCACGGCATTCTCACCCTTCCGGAGAATTCCCCCCTCACGCAGGAGGACTTCCCGATCGGCAGACGTCTTCGCATTCTGCCCAACCACGCCTGCCCCACGGCCGCCCCCTACGGCTCCCTCCTGGTGATCCCGAACGGCCGGGTAAGCACCGTT
>OBWC01000516.1_pt1 | contig 31931 bp, 29 predicted proteins | sample 1501341 | NCBI WGS metagenome assembly OBWC01 (sample SAMEA2580033, study PRJEB22360) | human gut metagenome | biome: human gut; feature: human-associated habitat; material: faeces | place: Denmark | collected 2008/2010 | reverse complement strand
TTTTTATATATAATCTGATGTGCTGCTTGAGGAATTTTGGCTGCATCAAATAAATTTCACCATTTAATTGATAATATGCTTTATTATTTTCAATTATTAAGTTTTTCATAAGACATCCTACTCATCCATGTATGCTGATTCTCCAGCCTTAAGACAATCAAAAACAATAAGATTTCTGTTAATCGAATTGCTAAAGAAAGTGGTATTACAAGGCAAGCATTTTACAACAACCCGATTATTACGGCATACATTGAACAATACGTTGCCACTAATACGGATATACGGATACTCCATCTTATGAAATCATTGAGATACTAAGGAGAGGGAAAACTCCGTAGGAAGGACGAACAGATTGCTGATTTAGTTCAAAGCGATGTCACCATCTCCAAATATAAGGCCGAAAATCAGGAACTAACCGATGAAATTACTTCACTACAAGCAACTATTAAGTCTCAGGAAGATTTAATACATAACTTAAAATCAAAGAAGACGTTACTTTTAATAAAATATCCAGCCATATAGTATCATAACTTTATCTGGCTGGATATTCTCATACTAAAAATATTTTGTTAAGTTAATTATAATAAATCTCATCGAGCTTTTCTTTCAATGTTCCATCCTTTGCATATGGCAAAGCATCGACCTGTTTGAAATTATGTTTTGTAATCTTAACATCTTCATCAAATCCAAGAATATAGCTCGTTGCGATTTTATAAATAATCTCTGTCGGAGCTAGTCCATAAACCTGCTTTTCAAAGATATGCTTCAGTCTGTCATACTTATCTGGATACAAGCGTTTCATCTCAGCACTTTGATATAAACGCTTTACAATTTCCGCAATATACAGACCTGATTTCATATACAAATCAATGAATGTTTTATCTGGCAAATCAAAACATCCCGGATTTTCTTCTTCCAGCATATCCACCATCTTTTTCACCATTGTCTTTGGTGTAAAAATCTGATTCGTTTTCTGCGGTGGAATATAATCAAAAATGTCTTCTACACTTTTTTCATCGAAATAATCTGCCAGTTTCTTCTTCAATGCAAGAAATTCTTTCACTGAATCATCAAATACAACAGGGTCAAACAACTGACCGTCAAACTGTTTTTCCTCTCCTGTTTCTGGGTCAGTGTACGCACCACCATCACGCAAAAATCTGAACTGGTCAAGCGTAATACTTGTCACTTCGTTGAATACATTATCCGGGATAACTGTATCAAATGTTGCAAGCGTTACTTCGTTGTCACCATACGCCATCAAGAATGATGGGATTGTTCTTGAGAATCCTCTCAGATGGTCACGAATACCTTCTTCGATTACAGATTTCTCACGTTCACGCTTATTTGTCTCAACAGTTTTTACAACATCTTTCTTTGATTCTTCCACAAGTTCCTCTAACCCTGTTTTCAATGTTTCCTGGAACTGTTCTGTTGCTTCTTCAATCTTTTTATCAAATTCCTGATTGATTTCTGCCGTTGAATGTCCTGTCTCATGGCGAGACTGCAAAGCATCTGTTCTCTCCTGTTCAATCGTATTTTTATCAATCGTGTAATTTGTAAATGATTTATCAATCAGATTATCCGCAGCACCATTGATTCTCGATTCCAGCTTACGCTTGTCCGCTGGTTTCATCTCTGAACCATATGTATTTTTTGCTTCTGCAAGAATATTTGCAGTCATCTGATTATGTGTATTTGATTTCAATTTATCCAATGCAGACAGAGCTGTTTCAGGCGTATCAATAATCTTTGATACTGTTGAAATTACATCCTCTGTCGGTGCAAAAATCTTATCACCAAACACATCATTCGTTACCCCGATGATAATATCATCTGGTACATCAACTTTTCCTTCATCATTCAATGCTAACTCATCTTTCACTTCTTCTGAGAAGTTCACTTTTCCCTTTGGTTCATCCACTGGCTCTAAATTAGAGATAATATCCATTACAGCCTGTGGTGCACTGAACACCTGCGAAATATTCTGGAACAGGAAGTTACTCATGAATCCTCTGCGTACAACTTCAACTGAACGGATTTTTCTCGGAATCGTCAATACTTTTTCCGCATCCAGTTCAATCAATTCACCGTTTTCATCTTCACCGATTACAGGGAAGAAATTCAGCAGTTCCTTGATGTGTTCCTTACGAGTTTCCAAATCTCCTCTGCCAGCTGATGTGTCAGTAGACAAATCATTTGCAAACTCTTCAAAAATGGTCAATGTTCTTGCCGGATCAAAATCAAATACATAAGCATTTTCTTTTCTTGCGTAGCTGGAACCATTTTTGAATACACAAGGATTCTGAGCACGGAACGCAGCCTGCATATACAGAGCCGGACTTTTCACATTACTCAGCATCAATACAGCTGTCCATTCTGGAATTGTAATTCCAGTAGTCAACTGACCAACAGATAACGTGATGGTCTTATCATATTTGCTAATTGCATCCACAACTTTGTCATATGACTTCTTTGTTTCCTCATCGTCATCCATCTTGCCATCACCAGCAGCAAGAATAATTTCATAATCCTTAAATACAGGATGGTCATGTAATTTCTTAGCCAATGCTTTTGCACTGTCCACTCTATTCAACAGCCAGAACGTATGCTTGAGTTCATCTCTAAGCTCCGGCGTTGAAAATGGGAATTTTTCCTGCAAGGTCATTGCATCCAGAAATTTATCAACCGAAGAATCATACTTGAATTTTCCATTATTTGTGCTGAAAAACTCATTCAAGTCAAACGCATATTCTTCTGTTTCTCCATTGATTTCAACGCCCTGCTGTAATTCGTCTTTGACAATTTCAGACATCTGATATGTGAATAGATTCAGCCTTGGCAATGCTGCATATGGATTTTCTTCCTCAGAAGATACATCCCAATCACGCTTTGCTGTCTGCTCATCAGCGTATGTCCAGTTATAAATTGCATTATCCGCAAATTTATTATTTGCTAACGCCTTAAACGGTGTTCCAGATAAATGCAATGTAAATTTACGATTGATGCGGTCAAATGCCACATCTGTCTTATATGTATCAACACCTTCATGAGCTTCATCAATGACCAGAACATCCCAGTTCATTTCAGCAACTTCACGCAATTTGTTAATTCCGTTTGTACTGAAATATTTTGAACCTTTCATGTCCTGAAGACTTACAAACTCAATACAGTTTCCATAGTTCTCATCATCACCATGAGCAATCAGTGAATTCGTATATTCATTTCTTGACAACACACATGGTCTGCCCTTTAAGGCATCCACTTCGCTAACAAACAGATACCCTGATTCCGTTCCTAAGAATTTCATGTAATCTTCATACCAGCTGTTAGCAATCGCAGGTCTGTTCGTTACAATCAACACAGTCTTTGCACCTGACTTCTTACAGAAATCATATACAGACAATGTTTTTCCGAATCGCGGTTTTGCGTTCCACAAAAATTCACCATTTTCATGATTATTTTTATATGCAATCGTCTTATCAACAGCATCTTCCTGTTCACTACGGAGCTGATACGGTACAACCGTTGATAAACTCTGTAAAATTCCATGATTTGCCCTGAAATCATAGAACTTGATTTTGGATTCCTGACCTGTCACATGGAACCATTCATTATTTTTACCGGATTCCTGCTCAATGCCGGATTTTCTAAGATACGCATGAAAATCCTTATCCGTAAAACGTTCGCCGGAACCATCATCAAAAAGAGCGTTACCCTTCCATTCAAGATTCCATTTTACATCTGCTGTATGGGTCTGCTGTTTGATACGTGTTTCAACATCTTGTTCTGTATACCCAATCTTTGTCCATCCGTTATGTCTTGCAATTTCAGGAGTGGTATACGCATAAATCATCGGCGTAACACTTTTCGCCGTGTTAATATTGGGCTTCTGCATTTATTCCATCTCCTTTACATTGGTCTCAATGAAGTTGATTTCTTCATCGGAAAGATTGTATTTTTTATAAAGCTGTTTATCAATATTGGCAACAGACTGTGACCAGTCAATATCTGAGGATAATGTAAAATCTTGAAGCGGAATCATCCGCCATGTATCACGATTATTATCCTGCGTAATTTTCAATATCCCCAACATAGTACGTAAAAACTTAGTTTTAATATAAGCCAAACAATTATTCGCTTCTACTTCCATATCAAACGCTCCTATTCCAATAAACGTTTGAGTAAAGCCTTCATGTGGTTTTGCAATAACAGGTGTACTAAGCACTTCACCCAAAGCACCCGTTCCATTTACACGAACCACCAATACTTTAAATTTTTCTAAATTTTCATGCTGTACATCTACATATTTTAGTGGTAAATATCTCCAATTTCGTTTATTCTTGATGACACCCAATACAGCAACATCATCCTCGAAAACTTTCTTTTCAGTAAACTGAGGAATTTTATCAAAAATATTATTACGAAATCTCTTGTCTCTACCATCGCTTCCGATAACATTTTTTAATTCTGGATGGTCTAAATACAACGACTGCAAATCAAACCGAGTTTGAAGATATACAATACTCATAAGACTATCCGCTTCATCCTTCGGAGCAGCTTTGTGCATTATTGCATTCAATTCTTCATATGGCGTAAAAACCTGAATTGTTTCATAAATAGCATCATGATTTCTATAACTAATCACAACACCACCTTTAATTTCCGTATTTGAAAAAACTTTTCTACTATCTTGCTCATAATCCAATACTTTAAAATGACAATCGTTTAAAATTTTTTGATTCCATGCTTTAGGCGTGCTACCTGCATTAAATAAAAAACGAGCAGGGTGAATCATTTCCACTTTGTCTGCGACCTGATATGCTGCATCTAAAAATTTATGATACACAGGTGCGGCAAACGAATCATTTTCTCCAATGCCAAAATCATCATTATAAGGCGGATTTCCAATAACAAAATCAAATTTCATGACCTTATCCCTCCTTCATACTTTTGTACATTACACTTTTATCTTCTCGCCAATCATAGATTTTACAATCTATTGTCTCCGGCAATACTTCTTCTGGTTCTGGCTCGGATTCATCAACAATTCCCATGATTTCAAACATGGTCATCTGATGTGGCTCATTTTCCTCTTTTTGCTCACATACAGCACCTACATATGGAATGACGCCATGTATTCCATCCATTTGCCATAAATTCCAGCTGATAATATCTGCAATACGCTTCAATGATGAATCTGTCGGTTCTTCATTCCATCTGTCCCGTGTATACTCACAGAATGTATCAAGAAGATTGATTCTTGCAATCAACAAACTATCCCCTTGATATTCATATCCATATACACTTTCAAATGCACGATATACCCACTGATTCCACGTCTTACGGATCTGCGTATTCTCATTGATGATACGTAATTTTCTGTCTAAAATTCCGATTCTATTATGAATCGGGATAATCTCACCAGTTGCAGCATCATAGCGTGATACAATATATGGAGCTTCCCCACAAGTGATTTCCAATCGTTTAGAATCCACATAATCCTTCCACGATTTTCCGTCTGGAAACTCAATCTTGTCCTCTGTAGGAATCCATTCATGGTCTTGCTCTACATTGAATACATTTTCACGACCGAACCACTCTGTATCACAATGATTATTCATTTTATTGCAAATCCATGACGGAGTAAATACCTCTGCTTTTTTTCGTGTACGAAATGCCTGTTCTTCCATGCTCTTTGATACACGAGGGCGAATATCAACTGTACCATTATATAACATTGATTCTTTTATTTCTGTTGAAAACAAAATATTATTATACGCCTCAGTTGCAAATATAATATTTTTGCATGTAGTTCTATCTTTTAACAATATTTTTAGTATTTTCCGTATATGCGGAGCTGAAAAATCAATTAAATTATTCAACTATATTCTCTCCTTACTTATTATAACAATTTCTAACAGATATTATTGTATAGTTAATGCAAAACATTATTATTGTATAATTATATTCTCTACCAATTATACAATTTCTTGTTTAAATCTCCTACTCGTTATTTTAACATATTCTCTCTTTTATTTGTACATATTTCAAATTACTAATAATGTAAAAAGTATTGTTCGGCAACTGTATAATTGCCATCTAACCATCAGCTTTTAACTTTGCAAGACCATTCAGCATAAACAGGAGCTGTCCATCAGCTTTTGCAATACCGAATGTAAATGAATTGCACTCTTAACCAAATACAGTAACGTCTGCATTTGTATCCATTTGTTTTAATCTTTTCTCCATACAAGTAAGCATCTAAGATGTTCCCATTGTCATATCATAGACAGTCTTAGAAATACCATCTCCTGTAAATGTTTATTCATCACCAGCTACAAGAGCTACAAGAAGATTATTAATTAAATAGATGATGTCACGACATGTGAAATGTACTCCAGCTTCTTCATTATAAAATTCAGGAAATCTATGAACAAGATTTTCAAATATATATCCCACATCAATTGCTCTGATTTTCTCAGGTGAAAAATCACCTTTATCGGTGCAAAAATCAGAGATTACCTGATACAGAAGACCAGCTTCTTCCATATGTTTAATCTGAAAATCAAATTCATGCGTGCAAGAATATTCTGTACATTATCAGAAAATCCATATATATATGCCTTAAAATTATCTACAATATTTTCTGGATTAGCAATCAATGGTTTAAATGTAAATGGACTTGTATTGTAAAACTGATAACCTGAAGCTTTCCGCAAGGAACCATCTTTTACCTCTAGTTTTTCTACTTTCTTATATGTATCAAATACTTTCTTATGCGTTGGTAATAAACAATCATGAAATTGCTTAATACTCTGTCATAGACAGAATAACCAAATCATACTCATGTGATTAGTATGATCCCACAAAGTCATCTGCAACAGACCAAACAAGAGCTACTGTATCGTTGGAATTTTTACCAACACTTGTAATTAAATCTTCACTATTTTATCTCCCTCATTCTTATTTTCAGCAGAAACTCTTTGCATGATCTGTTCTACAGTACTCTTGGCTACTTCTTCTAATTTTTCTAATTTTATATATTGCCTCTCAATATTTTTAATATTTCGCTATATGTATGACATATATACAAAAGCAAACAAAATAAAAAGACTACTCGTTTCTAAGTAATCTTTTTATTTTATTCACACACCGCTATATCTTTAATCTATTCCATCTCCAATTGATGTTTATATAGAAATTGTTGTACTTCTCTATCTAAAGCAATCCATTTTCCATCATATCTACTATCAGCTAAGGAATTTTCACTTACATTTCTTTGGTTTTTTGTTGTTTTTAATGCACAAAGATTCCCCCTTTTTTTCTAACATATTTTTCCAATAGCATGTCAAATTCTTTAATAAACTTTAAATAACTTTCTCTTGATCTTTGTGATCCTTTGAAATGCAATCCAACAAATAATATCCTAATATTTGTGCTACATCTTTCCACACATATCTTTCTTTTTTGGTACATTTAAAATCATATAATGTACCATCAATATATATATCTGCATCAGCTCCTCCACAAAAATAGGATGCATCTCCAAAAGTCGGATTATATACAACAATGCTATCTGGAGTAACAATACCGGAATCAATAAATTTCGTCTGAAATACCTCCACCAATACAACTAAATCGTCAAAAACTTCCTTTTCTACTTCTAATAACTTTTCAATATCTATACAAAATCTAGGAATACGACTTCGCCATATATTCTCTAATTGGGCAAAAAAGATTGCAATTTTTATTATGTCTGTTTCGTTACTTGATTCATTCACAAAACGTTCAACATTCTTGATTCCATCATCATACTTTTTCTGTATGCTATTATATTTCTTATCACGCTTAGCTGCTCTCTCACAATACTTTAATCCATGTTCTGCAATCAATTTCGAATAAGAATCTTCTTTCATACCATTTATATTTTTAGCAATCGTCCAACGTGCAAGATAATCAAATGCTGTACCAACTATTGTTGAATTATATGGATTTTTTAATTTATATTCTGCATATTGAACATATTCCTTTGAAAAAGCACTTTTCCCCGAAAATGTTTTAAATTCTTTTTTAGATGGTATAGCTTCTTTAAAAAAATCCTTGAACTCTCCATTAATTAAGGTTGTTAATGACATAATTTCTTTCTAGACCCAGCTTTTCGTAAAACTTATCAAGTCAAACTTTTTATCTAGCCTCTTGATATTTCCTATTATGAATCCAATTAATCAAATATACAACAAAAATATATAAACATAAAATTCTCTCTAAATAACATCCTAAATCACCCAAGAACATCATCCAGAGAGAACCAACACCTCTATTCCATATGCACTTTCACCTACTCATCCGTCTTAATCGAACTAATCACCACATCCCCCAACTGACACCCCACCTTCCGAACAACAATATCCTCAATCTGACTCCTCTCAACCTTAGACAGATCCTTCTTATTCACCAACACATCCACCTTCCCATTCGTAATCGTAACAATACTATTCAAAAATCCCTTAGCCCCTAGCAGATTCTCCGCTGCCGTCTCCATCTCCATCTGTTCTGACAGCATCGCCAGTTTATCCACTGCATCCTGCTTCACACTATCTTTCACTGTCTGATCCTTAATAATCTCCTCCAGTGTATCCTTCGCCTTGCTATGTGTCTGCTCCCTCTCAAGTTTCGCTTTCGCCACATAATTACTAACCTGAGCATTTGTAAGCACCGCTTCTCCAACATCGGTCACATCATCGGTTACTGCTGCCGCACTTTCTTTTGACACGTTCTTTGAAACTGTCTTCGTCTTACTATTCTTCGTCCCTGCCGGATCGTATTTCTGACTATAATTTACATACCCTGCAACAGCAATCACAACCGCTAAGGTCATGATGATCATCTGATTTTTCTGAAATACTTTTTTCATGTTTAGGAATCCTCCATTTTTAAGACTTTCACTTTATAAGATGAAATATGAAATAACACAGAAACTGCTTCAACGATCTGATTCTTGATAATATCATTCCCACCGCCCTGGGCGACAACGACCACTCCTTCAACGACTGGTTCTACTTCTTTGATCACATATGGGACTTTCTTTCCATCTTCTTCGACTAAGACAGTCTGTTCATCTTCTTTGACCGTTTTTTCTTTTTCACTGCTGCTTTGTTCGTAGGGACTGTCTTTATTTACGACGGCTTCTTTGGATGAATTAACGGTGATCATCACTTTTACTTTTCCGACTCCTTCTACATGTTTTAATGCATTGACCAATCGCCTCTCCTGCTTTTTCACATAGAGATCGGTAGAATCTTCTTTTGCTATGGTTTCACTACTTTGTGTGTTCTTCTTTGTCTTCCCGGATGGGATGCTTACGATGATCAGGCTGATGCCAAGAAGTAAGATCAGGCAAAGTTTTGGAATGCCGATATTTTCAATCAGATGTTGTAGTTTTTCCCTCTCTATCATATTTCTTCTACTCACTTATATTTATATTAGATTCCTTCATATTATAGAAGTTTGAAATTGCGGTTTTTAGTTTCTTTGTATGACGAAGCTTGTCTGTTTTGATGTCGATCTTCTCGATGGTTCCTTTTTCATTTACCTTTGAGTCAACGTCTAATACTTTGAGATCGTACTGTGAAAATAATGTTGTGATCTGTTCTTTGATTTGATTTTGTTTTTCTTCTTTTGCACCATCTAAAAATGCAGGGTTATTTTCTCCTTTGACTGCTGTTGAGATTGCCTGTGTCACGATATCTTCGTTGGATAAATAATAGGATATTGGCTGCATCATCAAGGAGATGAGCATAAATCCTGTCATTAACCGAAGGTATGGACGGTAGATGCTTTTGTCGCAGAGCTGATCGATCAGTGTTGTTAAAATCAGGAAAAATATGATCATTTTTAGATAATCCATAATCCTTACCCCGCATAATAATTAACGTTGGTTGAGAATGCGATCAATGCCACAGATAGGATAAATAACAGTGCCATCGTAAAGATCATCGAAAGCATTAATTTCCCGCTTTGAATGACTGCATCCATCGCTCCGGTGATCCTTTTGTCGGATATGGGCTGGATCATGATCCCTGCCAGCAGATAGGTAAGAACAACTGCTGTGATCTCTATAACTGGTGGGACGATGATCACGATCAGTACAAGGATCCCAACGGCTCCGATGCTGTTTTTGATCACAACTGCCGAACCGATGACCATGGTCATGGCTGAATTCAAACCACTTCCGATTCCTGGAATGGCACTCATTCCTTTTTGGAGAACTGTATTTTTCATGGAATCAACGGCTGGAAGGATCATCGACTGGATCAGCTGGACTCCTAACAGGACACTTAGGAATCCTTTGAGCAAAAACTTGATCACACCTTCGAGCGTTTTGCATAGTCTTGAAAAATGTTCTTCTTTTGATATATGGTTGATGATCTTTAAGACAAATAAGATCTTGATCATCGGAAGTAATACAACATTTGTAAGGGTTGTCATTGCATAGATCAGCAGAAGATAGAATTCATAAACTGTCGTTGATGTCGTGATCCCGGAAGTTGAGACAACAGCCAGTGAATATGCCATGATCATTCCTTTCATATAATCTGCCATTAAGGTAACGAGCTGCGTCACTGTTTTGTTTAAATAAAAAAAGGAATGTACCATGACACCGCATAGGATCACATAAGTAATATAAAATGCACTATTGGCTGTGCTTTGCTGAAAAAAGGAATCGGACAGATTTTTAAAGATGGCTGCGGTAAATGCGATCAGAAGGATTTCTCTGATCAGGTCTTTTTGGATCAACATACGGTTTAAAAATACCTCTTTCATTTTGGCTTTGATCGTATGCAGAACACCTTTTACATTTCCGTGGATCAGCTGTTTTACTAATTGTGTATAAGATAGATCGATCTCTTTGTCTTTTAAGGTGTTTTCCACATTAGTAAACATATCTTCGTTGAGTTTTGTTTCTTTGGCTGAAATATCATTTGTTCTTGTAAGGATCAGTAAAAATAGCAAGGTTAGCAAGAATATTCTTTGTTTCATGTGCCATTTCCTAATAGTTTCTGGATCGTTCCAAGCAGCGATTCAAAAACTGGAAGTCCAACGATCAGGATCGCTAATTTTCCTGCAAATTCAATCTGCTTTGCAATCGATGCCTGTCCTGCGTCTTTGCAGATATTGGATGCGAACTCGCAGATGAAGGAGATACCGATCAGTTTTAAAAGGATCTGGAAGTAGCTTTGTGGGATTTTTGAATAGGACCGGATCATCTCAAACACGGTTAGTATTTCCTCCATTTGTTTTAGTCCATACATTGCCAGAAGAATGCTTGAGATCACTGCGATCACGACTGCGATTTCTGGACGGATCGTTTTAATCTTCATGGCGATCAGACTTGCAACGATTCCAAAGACTGCGACTTTTATCATCTTAGTATCCGCCTCCAATCTCTAGGATATCGTAAAAAGTGTCTGGACGCTTTCAAACAGATCATAGATATACGGGATCACCCAGCCAAGGACAAGGATCAGTCCGGCAAGTGTGATCAAAAATGCCTGTTCGTCTCTTCCGGAATGTTTTAAGACCTGCACAAGGATTGTTACAAGAATTCCAACGGCTGCGATCCGAAAAATGATATTGACACTCATAACCCCTCCTTGTCATAAAAATGTCTGGTAGTTGCTTTATAATAAGATGATCACGATCAGAACGCTTAGTGATATACCGAGGCTTCGGTACATCTTGCAGTTCTTTACTACTTGATCTTTCATAAGGAAGATCTGGTCATCAAGTTGTTCGATCGTCAGCAGGATCGTTTTCTCCTGCATCTGTTGGTCAAGATATCCGATCGTTTCACCCATGTTTTTTAAGATTTCATAAAACTTTGGTTCATAGATCACTTGTTTTAATTTCTGCTCAGCGGTCTGCTGCCATATTTTAGCGAAAGATTCTTCACTGTGTGTCTCTAACTGCTTTGCCACCTTTTTTAGAAATGGCTGATATTCCTTTTCTGTCTTTGTCGATATTTTTAAAACAGCTTCTGGAAGTGGGGTAAATCCATAGCGGATCTCTCCTTGCAGAAGGTATAACATTCGTTTGATCGCAATTCCCTGTTCTAGACGTTTTTGTTCTTTTGCGGCTTTGTGAAATCCAAATCCGATCCCTGCGAAGATCACGATCAATGATCCTAATATCTTGATCAATTTAGGACCACCCCGTTTTCATCTATGATCTGTGCGATATAGCCAGGCTGGTTTCGCTGTTCTAAGATCACGTAGCGCTGAAACATCTTTTTGTTGATGATCTCCCGCATATAGGGATTCTTAGATAACGATTCTTTGTTCTTTCCATGGGCCGTTGCAAGAATGCTGCATCCACGGTAGGCACAGAAAAATAAGGCTTCCACATCTTCTTTGCTTCCGATCTCGTCCACAGCGATCACATCGGGGGCCATGGATCGGATCAGCATATTCATGCCCTGTCCTTTTTCACATGCATCCATGACATCTGTCTGAATCCCGAGATCATTTTGGGCAACGCCTTGGTAGCATGCTCCGATCTCACTTCGTTCATCGACAACTCCGACGGTCTGTCCTTCATCAGAGATTTTTCGGATCATATCCCGAAGCAAAGTTGTTTTTCCACAGCCAGGTGGTGATATGATCAGCGTTGGAATGAGTTTTCCCATTCTGGTGCAGCGTGAATATAAGGTGTCCGCACATCCTTTCACTTCATGTGCGACTCGGATATTTAATCCGGAAATATGTCGGATCGTTTTGACTTTATCATGATCCATGACAACTGTTCCGCAGATACCAACTCGGTGTCCGCCTCGGATCGTTAAAAATCCTTGTTTTAACTGTTCGATATAAGCATACATCGAATAGCTGCTGATATATTCCATGGCTTGTCTGATCTCTTGTGAGGTTACGATATGTAATTGTTCTTTTCTTGTTGTGATCTTTCCCTGTTCGGATAGATAGCAGGTTTTTGCGTTGTATTTTAAAATGACTGGCTTTTGAATACGCAGGCGGATTTCCTGAAGTTCGTCCCAGTTGATGCCTGCCTGCTTTATGATCGTTCTGATATGTAATGGAAGGATTCCTAAGATTTCTTCCTCTTTCATAAATTTAAAAACACCTCCCCATTTTGGTATAATCCAAATATATGTGATGGAAGGTGTTTTTATGAATGTTATTTTATTTTTTCTTCTGATAATATGGTGCGATCTGGTCAAAGGATTGTCTGAGCTGATACTGGAAGTTATTTTGCTTGACGATATTTGTCTTCTGGGTGACAAACTTGTCTAACTTCTGCATATACTCTTCTTCTGTGACACTTCCTTCCGCCACATAAGTAAGACCTTTTTCCCAGCTTGCGGTCAAGGTTGGGTTTAAGAGTGATCCAATGGATGCACTGACAACATTGACGATCATCTCTCCGGTTAAAGTCGGTGTTACGATCTGTGTCTTTTTATTTAATGCAATGTATTTATTGGACACTAATTTCTTTACGATCTCTGCTCTTGTCGCACTCGTTCCGATCCCGCTTCCTTTGATCTGTTCTCTTAAATCTTCATCTTCGATCAGCTGTCCCGCATTTTCCATCGCAAGGATCAGGGAACCTGAATTGTATCGTTTTGGTGCGGATGTCGTTCCATCTTTGATCGTATAGTCTTTCACTGGAAGAGGCATACCTTTCTTCAAAGATGAGATTGCAAGGATCTGTTCTTCTGTTAATTGGGCTTCTTTCTTCTGTCCGCCCATTCCTGTGACTTTTAAGTATCCTGGGTCTTTTAACATCTTAAAGTTTGCAAAGAATGCTTCGCCTTTGGTCTGTGTCTCTAATTTGATCTTTAAGTACACAGCTGGCGGCATAAAGATGCTTAGGAATCTTCTGGCGATCACATCGTAGACTTTCTGTCCCATCTCTGAAATTCTTGATAAACTGCCTACTGCCTGTCCGGTTGGAATGATCGCATAGTGGTCGGTGATCTTCTTGTCATCCACGTATTTCGACTTGATGATTCCCTGATACTTCTTGCCCTGCATAATCTCATTTGCAAATCCTGATAGTGAAGTGTAATTGTTTAATCCTCCGATATTTTTATAAATCTCTTTGGCGACCGCACTGGATAAGACTCTGGCATCGGTTCTTGGATATGTAACCAGTTTCTTTTCATATAGGTCCTGGACCACTTTCAATGTCTCATCTGGACTTAACTTGAATCGTTTGGAACATTCATTCTGAAGTTCTGCCAGATTATATAATAACGGCGGATTCTTCTTTTCCTGTCGTTTGGATGAGGATACTACGATCGTCTCATTGTTACTTCCATCTTCTAAATATTTGATGAATTCCTGCGCATCTTTCTTGTCCAGGAATCCGTTATCTTTATATAGTTTCTTGGACTCAAAGTACTTCGATCCTTTTACTGCTTTCCATTCGGCCTCCACTTCAAATCCCTGGCAGTCAAAGTGTCCTAAGATTCTGTAAAATGGTGTTGGCACAAATGTACGGATCTCTCGTTCTCTCTTGACGATCATTCCGAGAACACAGGTCATCACTCGTCCGACTGCTACCACTAAGCTTCGTTACTGATTTAAATAGTTACCGAGTGTCCAGCCATATTTGAGCGTCAGGACTCTGGAGAAGTTGATTCCCATCAGATAGTCTTCTTTGGCTCGCAGGTATGCGGCGGCTGCTAGGTTGTCATATTCACTTAAGTCTTTCGCTTCTTTTACCCCGCGGATCACTTCTTCTTTTGTCTGGGAATCGATCCAGACACGTTTTTTCTTCTTGTCTTTGCTGACATTGGCCTGCTGGTCTACCAGACGGTAGATGTATTCTCCCTCTCGTCCGGAGTCAGTGCAGACGTAGATCGTATCAATGTCTTCTCGATTAAGGAGTGAAGATACGATATCAAACTGTTTTTGTACTCCTGGGATCGTTTCATATTTAAATGTATCTGGGATAAATGGAATGGTTTCTAAGTCCCATTTCTTCAGTGCAGGGTCATACTGGTCCGGGTAAGACATGGTAACTAAATGTCCGACGCACCATGTGATGACTGCCTTGTCTCCTTCCATGTATCCGTCTCTGTTTTTTGCATTTATATTCAGTGCCGCTGCGAATTCTCTTGCGACACTTGGTTTCTCTGTGATAAATAGTGCTTTCAAAAAATTACCTCTTTCTAAAAGTTTTACGATATATTATAACATAACCATTGAAAACATGATATAATTAAATCTAGTTCTTGTGGAATTCATATCTGTAGAATCATGATTCCACATAAAATTTATACTGAAAGGATGATGAGTATGTTTTTAAATGAAGCAACCAAACTTCGTGCACAAACAATTATCAAGGGACTTGAAAAAAGAAATATGCATGGCGTTTTCTGTGCAACCAAGGAAGACGCCCTAAAACAGGCTCTTAGTTATATCAAAGAAGGTTCTTCTGTTTCTTGGGGTGGTTCTATGAGTGTTTCTGAGATTGGGCTAATGGATGCCTTAAAGGAAGGAAACTATCAGCTGATCGATCGTTCTGTTGCAAAGAATTTTGATGAGCAGCGTGAGATCTTTTCTAAGGCTGTCTTATCTGATTATTTCCTGATGAGCTCTAATGCGATCACCTTAGACGGAGAACTGATCAATATCGATGGAACTGGTAACCGTGTTGCGTGCTTAAGTTATGGTCCTAAACATGTGATCATGATCGTTGGTATGAACAAAGTTGTCAATGATGTGGAAGATGGTATTAAGAGAGTTCGTAATTTTGCCAGCCCTCCAAACACCCTTCGTCTCGGACTGAAAACCCCTTGTTCTATGACTGGACGTTGTGGTGACTGTTATGGAGATACCTGCATCTGCAGTCAGATCGTTGTGACAAGACGTCAGAGTGCAATGATGAAAGATCGTGTCAAAGTGATCCTTGTTGGTGAATCTCTAGGTTATTAAGGCACTCGCTCTTTCTATCAAATATCACAGAACACAGACATTTTATCAGGCATTTTCACTGGATATTTTATCGCCATTCCAGTGAAAATGCCTTTTCTATTCTTGAATTTTTATAACAATCATAGTAAAATCAAATTATATTATGACACAATTCGACATTTTTTATAACAATATTGATATTATGGGGTTTTTCTATGAATTATGATATTTACCATTCATCGATCACTTATTTTCCACTGCTTCCGCTTTCTAAAACGGCTTCCTTTGAGCGCAAGGTACTGGATATCCGACAGATGCCTGCTCAGGTTTTGTTTCCTCATTGGGATGATGAATTTGAGTTTATATATGTTCTCTCTGGCATGATGGAATTTCGTGTCCGGCAGAAGGCTTTTCTGGTTTCTTCTGGGGAAGGTTTCTTTTTAAACACTGGGGAGATTCATTCCGCTTGTACATATCAGTCTTATGACTGCCGCTTTGTTATCTACCGGATCTGCCCTTCTGTTCTTTTTCAGACAGAAGATAATCCTTTATATCAAAAATATATCAAACCTCTGATCAATCATCCTTCCTTTGGATTTTTAACGTTCGTTCCAAAAGTCCCTTGGCAGAAATATATCCTTGAAATGATCCGCAAAATGAATGATATCTGTGACCGTCCTGTTGATGGTTATGAATTGAAGATCAACCATTTTGTAAACGAGATCTTTTATTATATCTTTCATAATGTGAATCTCTCTAAAGAACTGTCCTTAAAAGAATCCAGAGATTTGGAACGTATGAAAGATGTGATGATATATCTTACTAAAACGATCGACCAAAAGCATACACTCGCTGATATTGCTTCTTACTGCCATCTAAGCAATAGTGAATGCTGCCGACTCTTTCAAAGAAATGTTCATCTAAGTCCTGTGGATTATCTGAATCAGCTTCGTATTCATATGAGCTTGTCTGAGATCATCAAACATGAGAAAAAGATAACAGATATCGCTAAGATGTATGGTTTCTCTGGCAGCAGTTATTTCTCTGAAATGTTTAAAAAGACCCTCGGCATAACGCCAAGAGCCTTTTATAAATCTGTTCTTCAGCAACAAACTCTTTCTACTAACGCTGATCCCATTCACGGAAGGCGATGAATTTCGTCTTCCAAAGAAGGCTCAATGCTGGTGTTAATGCCCAGATCATCTTTGTCTCTTCTTGCATGATCAGATTGATCTTTAATATCCCCGCATACAGAATTACCAGTAGTAATGTAAAGATCACTAGTAATCCATATGCAACAGAATAAGAATTATGTACTTTCTGCCCGATCTTCTCACTAAAATAAAAGCGATCCAGTGTCAGAGAAATGATTGAAATCACTGATAAAATGATATTGATCGTATAAAATGTATGCATATCCATATGATTAAACCAGGTTGCCAAAGCACCTAGAAAGATCATGATCTGTGCATACCATAATACTTTTTCCTGTTTTTCATATTGATTTCTCATTGATTGAAACCTCTTTTTCTTTCTTTTAATAATGAATAAATACAGGATCTCCGATCTTCGTCAGGTTATATACAGATCTTGCATCTGATAATGTTAAGTTAACACATCCATGAGATCCATTCGTCTTATAATACGTTGGTGACCAGCTTCCCCAGTCTCCTCTGCTGCTGTAATGATATCCGGTTCCTGTCCACATGATCCTTGTCCAGTATCTTGTTGGAACACTGTAATCCGCACCTGTTAATGTCTTTGTAAGTTTCTTCTCTTTGATGTCATAAACACCGGTTCTTGTGATACGATCTGGTGTTGCTTTTCCAGTGATACAGGTTGTGCTGAATACAAGTTTTCCTTTCTTGTAGACGAAAACTTCCTGTGCTGACAGGTCAACTTCACTGTAGTTTTGTGTATCCCAGTCATTTTGCTTGTTCGTATAATCCATACGATATCCTTTGTGGCTGTAGACTGGTTTTAAGCTTGTAAGTAAAGCCTGTTCATTCTCCTTGGAAGGGTCTTTCTCATAGGCTTTGATCGCAGATTCATCTGGTGCTTTCTTTAACGCTTTCATTGTCTGTGCGATAACTTTATCATAATCGATACGCCATCCATAGTCTCCACCACTGACTTTGATCTTCTTGCCAGAATGTGTCTTAAATGTTCTTGCGATTCCCTGTGTCTTGTATTTTAAGCAAAAGCTTTCTAACCATTTCTCGACGGCAGGCTGATCTAATTTTACAGTATGTCTCTTTGTGTTTACTTTGATGCAGTCTTTTAACGTATCTGGACCTAATGTTTCTTTGACATTATTGCCCATATCCCACTGAATGAAATGTAATAAATACTCATTGTAGGTTGTCTGCATCTGTTTTAATTCTTCATCATCATGATACAGACCAGGCTTTTTATAGACGTCCGGATTCTTCTTTTCATCTGTCAGATTCAGTGTGTTACTTAAAGACTCTATGGATTTCTCTACTGCGTCATAAAATGCTTTACGGTTTAAGTAATTTCCTTCATCTTCCTTCTGGATTACACCGTATTTCTTATCTGCAGAATATACGATCGTTGCATCCACTGGTTTTGTGATCTTATATGTATCACTGCCTTTGATCAAAACGGATTGTTTTAATTTGGTCTTTAATTTCTGCTCTGATAATGCAACTGCTGTCACTTTGGTTTTTTTGCCACCAAAGATCGTTGAAAATACACTTTGGCTGTGCTGCTTTTTGTAAGCATCCTTTACATGTGATTCTGTCTTAAATGCAAGATCGATCTCCTTACCGGAAATCACTTTCTGTCCGTTATTTCTTCCCTTGATCTTTAACTTGTAAGAATCAATGGATTTCTTTACTTTCTTCACTGATTCTTCGTATGTCATTCCTGACACATCAACTTTGTTAAATGTACTCCCCGGATACCAACGGTTCTGATAATGGGCATGGACACCGATAGCGGCTGCTATTAAAACAACCGCTACGGCACCTCCTATGATTCCCCCTTGTTTCTTTGTAATCCTCATATTGATTTCTGCCTCCAAATACGACTCTGTGATGGATTATTCATAGAGTGGATATTTTTCTGTTAATCCTAATACTAATTCGTTTGCTTCATCAAGTTTCTTGTCTAATAATGTCAGACGAATAGCTTTTGCGATCACTTTCATATCGTCTTCTTTCAGTCCACGAGTTGTAACAGCTGGTGTTCCAAGACGAAGTCCTGATGTTACGAATGGAGATTTTGGATCGTTTGGTACAGTATTCTTATTACATGTGATATGTACAGAATCCAGTACTTTTTCAGCTTCTTTTCCTGTCAGATCATATTTCTTAAGATCTACTAACATTAAGTGGTTGTCTGTTCCTCCAGATACGATATCGAATCCTTCTTCGATCAGTGCATTTGCAAGAGTATCTGCATTCTTCACAACCTGTGTCATATATTCTTTGAATGATGGGTCTAATGCTTCTTTGAATGCTACAGCTTTACCAGCGATCACATGCATTAATGGTCCACCCTGGATTCCTGGGAAGATTGCTTTGTTGAAGTTGTATTTTTCGTTCACTTCATTGCTGCACATGATCATTCCACCACGAGGTCCTCTTAATGTCTTATGTGTTGTAGTTGTTGTTACATGAGCATAAGGGATTGGGCTCTGGTGTAATCCTGCAGCTACTAATCCTGCGATATGAGCCATATCCACCATTAAAACTGCCCCAACTTTGTCAGCGATCTCACGGAAACGTTTGAAGTCGATCGCTCTTGCGTATGCACTTGCACCAGCAATGATCATCTTTGGTTTGCATTCTAATGCGATTCTTTCTACTTCATCATAATCGATGAATCCTTCATCATTAACTCCGTATGGTACGCAGTGATAGTTCTTACCAGACATGTTGACTGGGCTTCCGTGTGTTAAATGTCCACCGTGGTCTAAGCTCATTCCCATGTATGTATCTCCGACATTCAATACTGCGAAGAATACTGCCATGTTTGCCTGTGCTCCAGAGTGTGGCTGTACATTTACATATTCGCATCCAAATAATTCTTTGGCACGTTCTCTTGCAAGATCTTCTACCACATCTACATACTGGCATCCACCATAGTAACGTTTTCCTGGATATCCCTCTGCATATTTATTTGTTAAATGACTTCCCATTGCAGCCATAACAGCTTTGGAAACAAGGTTCTCTGATGCGATCAACTCAAGATTTGTTCTCTGTCTTGTTAATTCGTTTTCCATTGCTTCTGCTAATTCTGGATCGTAGTTCTTTACTTCGCTAAAATCAAACATTGTTTTCTCCTTTATATATTTATGTAAAATAATATTGTGTCTCGTATATTGTGTCTTATTCTTATGATCATTCGATCACTTGATCTATCTGATTATTCCTGGAACTGTTCTTTTAATGCTTCTACTGCACGTTCTACACGACTCTCTTTGATCAGAACAGTGATCTTGATCTCTGATGTGTAGATTAAGTGAATGTTGATTCCACGATTATACAGTGCTTCAAACATCTTAGAAGCTGCTCCGCTGTTAGACATCATTCCAGCTCCGACGATAGATACGATTCCGACTTCTTTATCACTGATGATATCTTCGTAATCTGCTTCATCAAATGCTTTCTTTAATGTTTCAACGGCATGATCTGCTTCATCCTGTGCTACAACGAAAGAAATATCTTTATTCTCTCCACGTCCGATGGACTGAAGGATCAGTTCCACGTTGATTTTTTCTTCTGCAATGGCACCAAAAACTTTTGCTGCGATTCCTGGCTGGTTTTTGATTCCTTTGATTGCGATCAGTGCAACTTCAGAGTTAGACTGAACACCGCTAAATAACATTTTCTCCATCTGATTATTCCTCCTCTGGTGTTGAAAGTTCAATTCCAAGTTCTTCTAGCTGTAATGTATCAACCGGTCCTGGAGCCTGTGTCATCAGGCAGGAAGCATCTTTTACTTTCGGGAAGGCGATGACATCACGAATGCTGTCTTCTCCTGTTAACCACATAACAAGACGGTCAAGACCATAAGCTAAACCAGCATGTGGTGGTACTCCAAATTTGAATGCATCTAATAAGAATCCAAAACGGTTGTAAGCATCTTCTTTTGTAAATCCAAGAGCTTCAAACATCTTCTCCTGAATATCATCCTGATGGATACGGATTGATCCACCACCAAGTTCTGTACCATTTAATACGATATCGTATGCTTTCGCACGGACATCTCCTGGTCTTTCATCAATGAATTCAAGATCTTCTTCAAATGGCATTGTAAATGGGTGATGCATTGCTGTGTAACGATTCTGTTCATCGCTCCACTCAAGTAATGGGAATTCTGTAACCCATAAGAACTTATACTGGGATTTGTCGATCATATCGTACTGTTTCGCAATGTGAAGTCTTAAGTTACCAAGTACATCAAAGACAACTTTGTCTTTGTCTGCGGCAAATAGTAATAAGTCTCCTGCCTGTCCATCCATTGCTTTGATCAGTGCATCCATCTCCTCTTCTTTCATGAATTTAGCGAAAGATGATTTCACTGTTCCATCGCTCTTTAACTGAATATATGCAAGTCCTTTCGCTCCGAAGTCTTTGGCGTAGTCAACGAATCCATCGATCTTCTTACGTCCAAGATCTCCTAAACCTTTAGCGTTTAATCCTCTTACGGATCCACCATTCTCTAATGCTCCTTTAAATACCATAAAGTCGCATCCGGCAACTGTATCGGATACATTCGTAAGTTCCATTCCAAAACGCATATCTGGTTTATCAGATCCAAAACGGTCCATTGCTTCTTTATAAGTCATGCGAAGCATAGGAAGCTGTACATCAATATCTAATACTTCTTTGAAGATCTTCTTTAACAGACGTTCATTTACATCGATCACATCATCGACATCAACAAATGAAAGTTCCATATCAATCTGTGTAAACTCTGGCTGGCGGTCTGCACGTAGATCTTCGTCACGGAAACATTTTGCGATCTGATAGTAACGGTCGAATCCAGAGCACATTAAAAGCTGTTTAAACAGCTGTGGTGACTGTGGAAGTCCGTAAAATTCTCCTGGATGTACACGGCTTGGTACAAGATAATCTCTTGCTCCTTCTGGTGTACTCTTTCCTAAAACTGGTGTCTCGATCTCTAAGAATCCTTCATCCCCTAAGAAGTTACGTACCATTCTTGTTACATCATTACGAATGCGTAAGTTTCTCTGAAGATTTGGTCTTCGAAGATCAAGATAACGGTATTTTAAACGAAGTTCATCTTTGACTGTCTGATTCTCGTCAATTGGAAATGGAGGAGTTTCTGATTCTGATAAGATACGTAATGTATGTACCTTGATCTCGATATCTCCTGTCTTCAAGTTCTCGTTGATCGCTGCACTTCTCTTCTCTACAGTACCTACTGCTGCAACGACATACTCACTTCTTAAAGAGTTTGCCTTATTATAGTCTTCCTCAGATAATACTTCCTGATCAAAAACTAACTGTAAGATTCCTGAGCGGTCTCTTAAGTCTACAAATATAAGACTTCCTAAATTTCTTCGTTTCTGTACCCATCCCATGACAGTGACTTCTGTTCCGATAAGTTTGTTGCTTACCTCTGTACATCGGTGGGATCTGGCTAAACCTGACATTGATTCTGCCATGATATTTCCTCCTTCATCCTTTTCACTTTGTACGAAAGGCAGAGCCCGTATCTTCGGTTCTGCCTTATATATTCTTTTATGAATCTTTTCTTACAAGGATCTGTTCGATCTCTGCAGCGTAAAGTACGTGATAATCCTTCTCTGGATACCACTGTTCATCTAAAGATTTATCAACAAATCCTTCTGGATCCATTGGCTGAGAATATAACTTCTTACAGATCAGTACGATCTTTGCTTCCTCAAAAAATGGAATTCCATTCGCATCTGTTGGTGTCAGACGTGTCTTCGCGATCTTGTCTTCATCTCTTCCAGATACACTTCCAAGATAGCTTAAATCCTTCTTAAAAGTATCATCATAGAAAGATAATGTAAATGATTCTGACTGGTCAATGAATTCTTTTGTATATCTTTGTGGTCTTAAGACTGTCACAGCGACATTCTTACCCCACATAACACCTAAACCACCCCATGAGGCAGTCATTGTGTTAACTTTTCCTTCCTGATTCTTTGCAGTAACAAGCATCCATTCCTTACCAATCAGGCGAAATACGCTTTGGTCGAAATCTTCTGGTGCCACGATCGCATATTCACTCATGCATGTTACCTCCTTTCTTGTAATTATTACTCATTATATATGATTTTGTCAAAAATGTCACGAACTAGTATAAGAAAGCATGATTTTATTTTAAACAATCTGCGATCTTATCAAGCGAAATGGTCGTAACTTCTCTTGTTTCCATATTTTTGACATTTCCTTCATTCTTCGCTAATTCGTCATCACCAATGATGATCGTATTCTTGGCATTCAGCTTATTTGCATATTTCATCTGTGCTTTTACGCTTCTTCCAAGATAATCTGTTTCTACGACAAATCCCTGATCACGAAGATCTACAACGATCTGGTAAGCTTTTGCTTTTGCTTCCTGTCCAAGAATTCCTACATAAAGGTCAATATCTCTTGTGCATGGAAGATCTACTTTCTCTTCTTCTAAGAAATAAAGGATTCTCTCTACACCCATACCAAATCCAACGGATGGCATAGAAACTTTTCCATCGATCTCATGAACAAGATTGTCGTAACGTCCACCACCACATAATGTAAATCCATCTTCATTTACAAATTCGAATACGGTCTTTGTATAGTAGTCTAATCCACGAACGATTTCTGTATCAACTTCATATGGAATATTTAATGCATCTAACAGACTCTTTAATTCTTCAAAATGTGCTTTACATTCATCATCTAAATAGTCGATCGTTCTTGGTGCATCTTTGACGATCTCTTTGCATTCTGGAACTTTACAGTCAATGACACGTAATGGATTCTTTTCCATACGTTCTCTGCATGTAGGACATAAATGTTCTTCATGTTCTTTTAAATATGCTAATAATGCTTTGTTGTATTCTTTTCTACAATTTTCACATCCAATGCTGTTGATGTGTAATTTTGCATCTTTTAACCCAATTTTCTTAATAAAAGTGGATACTAATGTGATCAGCTCTACTTCTGCTAATGGACTTTCTGCTCCGACAAATTCAACTCCGAACTGGTGGTGCTGTCTTAATCTTCCACTCTGTGGTTTTTCATAGCGGAATGCTGGTGTGATATAGAACATCTTGATCGGCTGTGGCTCATTTGCCAGACCATTCTGTAAATATGCACGGATCGCTCCTGCTGTTCCTTCTGGTTTTAATGAAATGCTTCTGTGTCCTTTATCTTCAAATGTATACATCTCTTTCTGGACAACGTCTGTTGTTTCTCCAACACCTCTCTGAAAAAGCTCTGTATGCTCAAATACTGGTGTGATGATCTCGTGAATATTATAGGATGCGCATAAATCTTTGAAAATATTCTCTAAATATGTGCGCTGGTCCATATCTTTTCCAAACCAGTCTTTTGTTCCTCTTGGTGCCTGTGTAATCATTCTTGTTCCTCCTCAAATAATTCATCCAGATTGCCTTTTTCCATCACAGTTTCCATAACTCCGTCTGAAAATGCGACTCTCTGGAATGCTAAAAATACTTTCATATCAAAATTCTTTACTTCATCGATCATGATATCAAGTGCAGTCTCAACATCAAATCCTTCTCTATAATCCCTGTTTGAGATCAATGCTCCGAAAATATCACATACATGCATGATCCTTCCAACCAATGGAATCTGTTTTCCTACCAGATTATGTGGATAACCGGTGCCATCATAATGTTCATGATGATATAGAACTGCGTCTAAAACCGTCTGGTTATAATCGTAATCTGCAAGGATCGCATATCCAATGGATGGATGCATTCTCATATATCTTGTTTCGTCAACAGCCAGAATCTCATCTTCCACTTTCTCATTCATATAGAAATTAAGTCTTACTTTTCCAAGATCATGTAACATTCCTGCAACCGCAAGATCATAACACACTTCTTCTTGTAATCCTAATTCCTTGCCAACAAGATAAGCCAAATTACTGACAATGATACCATGACTGATCGTTTCTTTTATATCCGCATGGATCGGTGTCTCAATATCTGTTCGTCCATAACTGATTGCCATAATCAAACTCCTGTTTATATCATCTTTAATTCTTTTCTATGAATGATCTCATCAATTCGTGTAATGTATTGCTTTATATCTTTAAGATTTTCGATGCGGTCCACCTGATGGTCTTCCTGATGGACGATCTTTGAAGATGTACCAGCACCAACTGCTATAATATCATGTAATTCCTCCATAATCAAAATATTATAGAGACATTCTTTTCCTTTTTTTGAAAAACCGACATTCTCAAGGTTCCCTGGAATGTTTTTCTGCCGGTATAAATAATATGGTTCCATATTCATATCTCTTGCACATGAAGCGGCATAAGATACCATCTCTTCACTCGCTCCAAAGTGATATGTATCTTTCATTCGATTCAATCTCGATGAACGCTTGACTGCAAGTGCATGAACCGTTAAACTCTCTGGATCAAGTTTTTTGATTTCATCTAAAGTATAGGAAAGTTCTTCCATGCCTTCTTCTGGAAGCCCGCAGATCATATCCATATTAATGTTATCGATCCCAGCCTGTCTCGCAAGATTAAATTTCTCTTTGATATCTTGTGCGAAATGATTTCTTCCAATGAGTTTTAATGTCTTATCGTTCATTGACTGTGGATTGATACTGATCCTTGTCACACCATATTTCTTTAGAATCTTTAATTTCTCGAAATTCAAGCTGTCTGGCCGTCCTGCTTCCACAGTGATCTCCTGGATCTTTGAAAATGGGAATCTCTTATTAACCTCATATAACAGATATTCCAGATCTTCTTCTTTTAAAGATGTTGGTGTTCCACCGCCAATATACATCGTCTGAAGTTCTTTGTGCGCATAAGTCTTCGCCACAAAATCCAGTTCTTTCAATAAAGCTTCAAGATAGTCTTGTACAATATTCTCAAATTGATCGATCGAATACGATGTAAAAGAACAGTACAAACATGTGCTTGGGCAAAATGGGATTCCTATATATAGACTGTATCCTTCTTTGTATGGAAATGCTTTTAGCAGTTCTTTCTCTTTCTGAACGGTTTCTGTACATAATCTTGCTTTTTCTTCGGATGCCAGATAATCCTTTTGAAATCTGTGAATGATCTCTTCACTGCTCTCACCCTTTTCATATCCATCAAAAGCAATCTTTGTCGGACGGATCCCAGTCAACGTTCCCCATGGAAGCTGTTTGTCTAATGCTTTGGAAAACAACTGATAGATTCCTTGTTTCATCCGGTTTTTAAAAATCTTCTTATTTTCATAATCACCAAATAACTGGATTTCATCTTCTAACTCGCCCTTTTTATATAGATTCATGACGATTTCCTGATCTTTATAATCCACATCCAGTATAAAATCATAGATAGAATCAACGTGATCCGTCAATTCTATCTTCTCTCCAAGCATAAATGCCAATATTAAACTTCGAATGTCATATTCATAAATGGTCTTGTTCTGAATTAATCCAATCATAATCTATTGCAGAAACGGATTGCATCTGCTTTCCTCCTCGATCGTCGTTGGTGGTGTATGACCGGATAGTACCTTTGTCCATGGTGGGAGTACGAATAATTTCTCTCTGATCGCTGTCAGAAGATCATTCAAATTGCCTGTCGGAAAGTCTGTTCTTCCAATGCTCATCTGGAACAGTGTATCTCCAGAGATCAGCCATCCATAATCTGCAAAATAATAACATACTCCACCTTTTGTATGTCCTGGAACATGGATACATTTTACCTTTGTTCCTAATATATCTATGATCTCTCCATCTTTCACCAGATGATTCGCTTTTAATGAGAGATCCATTCCCATCATCGCTCCGAGATTGAGCTGTGGATCTGCCAGAACATCTGCTTCATCTTCATAAAGATAGATATCAAGATCTGTTTTTTGTTCCATCAGATATGGAAGGGCCATTACATGATCAAAATGCCCATGTGTCAGACATACGCCTGCCAGTTCCATTCCATCTTCTTCTAATGTATTCATAATACGTTCTCCCTGATCTCCCGGATCAAAGACGAATGCCTGATTTGTTTTTGTATTCTCAACAATATAGCAGTTTGTCTGCATCTGCCCAAGACAGATCGTTACCATCTTAAGAGGTCTGTCAAGTCTTAATGTTGTTTCGCTCATATTTTCACCTATCCTGCTGTTCTTTCTATGTCGATCACGCCTTCTACATTCCTGATCTTCGCAATAATACGGTTCAACTGCTCTACGCCTGTAATATCAAAGGACATACTAAGCGTTGCTCTTCCTTTCTTATTGTTTGATACGTTGATCGTTATGATGTCAATATCTAATTCTAAGAAAATCTTTGATACTTCTGCTAACAATCCCTTTCGATTATTGGCATAAATATTGATTTCTGTCGTGTAAGTCTGTGTTGTATCTGCTTCACTTACCTGCCATTCAGCTTCAATAAGTCTTGCCCTGTCAGATTCTGGCATATTCAGAAGGTTCACACAATCTGTTCTGTGAATCGAGATTCCTCGTCCTCTTGTAATAAATCCAACGATCTCATCTCCTGGTACTGGATTACAACACTTTGAAAAACGAACAGCAACATCATTCGCTCCACGTACAACAATTCCTCCTTTGGATTTCTCTTCCTTTTTCTTCTCTGGATTCGCTGCTGCCGCCTGTGCTGCTTCTGTTGTTTTCTGCAAGATCTGTTCGTCCGTGATCTTTTGTTTCTGGATCTTACGGTCTTCTTCCTGCATCTTATTGATAACCTGGCCTTCTTTTAAACCACCATGTCCAACAGCTGCACATACAGAATCCCAGTCTTTAAATCCGTATTTTAGTTCAACCTTCTTAATGTATTCAGGTTTCATGAGTTCTGGGAGCCTGATGCTCTTGCTCTTACAGTATTTTTCTAACAGTTCCTTACCTCTGACGATATTCTCTTCCTTGAATTGTCGTTTAAACCACTGATTGATCTTACTTCTTGCCTGTGCTGATTTTACGATTCCTAACCAGTCTCTGCTAGGTCCTTTTGAATTCTGTGATGTAATGATCTCTACACGATCACCATTCTGCAAATGATAATCAAATGGTACCTGTCTTCCATTGACCCTGGCTCCAACCATCTTATTACCGACTGCACTATGGATTGAATATGCAAAATCGATCGGTGTCGAACCATTCGCAAGGTTTTTGACATCTCCATTCGGTGTAAAACAATATACCTGTTCTGCAAAGAGATCCAAGTTCGTCTTCAGCAAACTTAAAAACTCTTTGTTATCATCCATATCACGCTGCCATTCCAGCACTTCTCTTAACCAGCTTAACTTCTCTTCCTCTTTGTTAAGTCCCTTGGTATTATTATTTTCTTTATATTTCCAATGGGCTGCGATACCATATTCAGCAACACGATGCATCTCAAATGTACGGATCTGAATCTCAAATGGATGTCCTTCTGGTCCGATCAATGTTGTGTGAAGTGACTGATACATATTCGGTTTTGGCATCGCGATATAATCCTTGAATCTTCCTGGGATCGGTTTATACATCTCATGAATGATTCCAAGTGCCGCATAACAGTCCTTAACCGTATCAACCTTGATCCGGACTGCAAATAAGTCATAAATCTGATCGATCGTCTTATGCTGATTGACCATCTTCTTATATATACTGAACATGTGTTTCACACGGCCATCAATCTCTGCCTTAATTCCAGCGTGGTCAATATGTCCTTTCACTTCGTCAACGATTTCCTGAATGAACGCTTCTCTTTCTTCCTTTGCAGAATCAAGAGAGCGTTCTAAATCTTCATAAACATCTGGTTTTAAATATCGAAGTGCCAGATCATCTAATTCAACTTTGATCTTGGAAATACCAAGACGATGTGCGATCGGTGCATAAATATCCATCGTCTCTCTGGATTTCTCTTTTTGCTTCTCTGGACGCATAAACTGCATGGTACGCATATTATGCAAACGGTCAGCAAGTTTGATCAGGATCACTCGGATATCTTTTGCCATTGCAAGAAACATCTTTCGTAAGTTCTCCGCCTGAACTTCGATCTTGTCTTTGGAATAGCTTAATTGTCCTAACTTTGTTACGCCATCAACTAACTGGGCAACTTCTTCCCCAAAATCTCTTACAATATCTTCATGGGTTGTTTCCGTGTCTTCTACTACATCATGAAGCAGTCCTGCCATAATCGTTTCTTTATCAAGTTCTAATTCTGCCAATATGATCGCAACACAAATAGGATGAATGATATATGGCTCTCCAGACTTTCGTTTCTGTTTCTCATGTGCCTTATATGCTACTTTATAGGCACGTTCTACAGCCTCAATATCTTCTTCATCATAAATGCTTTGCATGGTTGTGATCAGCTGTCGTTTCAGTTCCTCAGGCGGTGTGAAACTATCTGGACTGCTGATATCCTTCTTTACACGATTAATGTTTGTTCTGCTTTCTTGTTTCATGCACGGATACCTCTTGTTTCTTTTGATTATTTTTTAAGCTTTGATTCGCAGTAAATACAGCGATATACTTGGTGTTCTCTGTCTGTCAATTTAAACACATGATCGATTTCTTGTTCTACAGATGTAATACATCTTGGATTCTTGCATTTTGCAATATTCACGATCTTCTCTGGAAGTTCTACTTTGTGTTTGGACTTTACACTGCCATTTTCAATGACACATACCGTAACTTCTGGATCTATATAACCTAAAACATCAAAGTTCACTTCAAATGCATCTGAAATCTTAATGATATCTTTCTTACCCATTTTGCTGCTTTTTACATTCTTAATGATCGCAACACTGCAATCTAACTGATCTAATCCAAGACTATTATAAATCTGCATTCCGCGTCCTGCACGGATATGATCTAATACGATTCCATTCTTAATGCTATCAATGTTCATCTGCACTTACCCCCAGTAATTCCATGATCAATGCCATTCTTACATGTTTTCCATTCAATACCTGTTTAAAATAGCAGGCTCTTGGATCGTTATCAACTTTTACAGAAATCTCATTCACACGAGGTAATGGATGTAAAATAGAAAGATCCTTCTTGGCGATCTTTAATTTATCCATATCTAAGATATAGCTATCCTTCAATCTTACATAATCAGCTTCATTAAAGAAACGTTCTCTCTGTACTCGTGTCATATAAAGAATGTCAAGCTGTGGCATCACATCTTCCATCTTATCAACTTCTGTAAATGTGATTCCTTTCTTCTCAAAAACATCTTTCTTCAGATACTCCGGAATCTGGAGTTCTTCTGGAGAAATTAAAATATAATTGATTCCTTCATATCTTGATAATGCTTTGATCAGAGAATGCACTGTTCGTCCAAATTTTAAATCTCCACAAAATCCAATCGTGAAATTATTTAAACGTCCCTTTTCTCTTCGAATTGTTAAAAGGTCTGTCAATGTCTGTGTTGGATGATTATGACCACCGTCTCCTGCATTGATCACAGGGATATTTACATACTGTGACGCTACATATGGTGCTCCTTCCTTTGGATGACGCATCGCAATGATATCTGCATAACATTCAATGACTCTTGCTGTATCTGCAACACTTTCTCCTTTAGATGCAGACGATGAATCAGCAGAAGAAAATCCAAGAACACTTCCCCCTAATTCAAGCATTGCTGCTTCAAAGCTTAATCTTGTTCTTGTACTTGGTTCAAAGAACAGCGTTGCTAATTTCTTGTGTTTGCACACTTCCTGATACTTCTCAGGATTCTTTGCGATGTCATCAGCGCGGTCTAATAATCTATCAATATCTTCCACGCTTAAATCCATCGGATCAATCAAATGTCTCATTACATATTCCTCCTAATGGTTTGTCCTACCTTCAATTCTACATTTTTAGGCACCTAGTGTCAATTCTTTACTTCTGATTTTAGACGAAGAACGCCCTTGTCTACCATAAAGACTGGTCGATACGATAATTTTGACTTTCTAAGTCCCTCTTCTCCAGCATCATCTTCTCTGTTCACATATTTGAAATCTTCCATCTCATGGATCACAAACTGTTGATTGATCATCGGATAAGCTCCTTGGATATCTGCAAAAGCTTTTTCAATATGAACGATAAATGTATCTTCATTTGATGCACGTTCACCGATTGAAAATCCTACGACCTTTCCTTCCGCACGCAGAACACCTCCGACAAGTCCTAATTCTTTATAATTGATCACACAATTTTTAGAAACGCAGATCTCGTCATGTTTCTCTATATCTTCTGGATCACAATTTTGCATCTTCCATTCCATCAGCATTGCCAGTACTTCTAACTGATTTTCATCGGAAAGTGGTTCATAGGACCATTCATGATTTTCTTTAAAACGATTGATATGATTTCTCTTTCCATGAAGTTTCTTTCCTGATAATGTTGCGAGTTTTTCTCTGTCATAAATATATTCTGAGATATCTCTGTCATATTTAATCTCATAAATATCTCCAAATATCTCACGAAACTCTTCTTCCATCTCATGAGTTACACCATGTAATACAAACGGAATCTTTTTTTCTTTGCAATCATCCATAAAATATTGCAATACTTTCTTTTTATTTCCTTTTCCAAGTGGATAACAAAAAGAACCTCCCTCCTCATCAGTATGAGATACAAATAATCCATCTATGATCGCGTACTTTACTTGATAAAAAGGACTCCATAAAATAATATTCGCTGTTGCATAATCACAACTTCTTGTATCATCTGCTAAGATACATCGATCAATTTCTTCCTTATCTTCAATTGTTGGTGTTTTAAACTCCATCTTTATCAACTCCATTCTAGTGTTTTCTCGTAATATTTTTATTTGTGATATG
>OBWC01000494.1_pt1 | contig 32948 bp, 24 predicted proteins | sample 1501341 | NCBI WGS metagenome assembly OBWC01 (sample SAMEA2580033, study PRJEB22360) | human gut metagenome | biome: human gut; feature: human-associated habitat; material: faeces | place: Denmark | collected 2008/2010 | reverse complement strand
TGACCACCGGCCCGGACGAGCGGAGGGCCGACGCTTTGCCGTAGAGCGAATCCCATGTCTTCCGGCCTACGATGCCGTCCACCGTCAGCCCGGCGAACCGCTGATAGGCCCGCACGGCGGCCTCAGTGGCCGCGCCGAAACGGCCATCAATGGAGACAGAGGGGATGCTGCTCTGGTAGGCGCTCATGAGGTAGAGGTAGAATTGCAGCTCTCGGACGGCGGTGCCGGTGGAGCCATTGCGCAGCACGCCCGGGTACTCGCCGGGCCGCAGGCTGGGCGAAAGCAGGCGGTTGGCGATGTCGTTGTAGACTTCGTAGAGCTTGTTCCATGTCGTCCGGCCCACGACACCGTCGCTGGTGAGGCCGAAGTAGGTCTGGAACCGCCGCACGGCCGCTGCGGTAGACGAGCCGAAGATGCCGTCCACGGTGACATTGCTGAGACTGGAATAGACCGTCCGCGCAATCTTCAGCCAGAACTGCACCAGCCGGACGTTCTGGCCGCTGCTGCCCTGGCGCAGGGCGGTGCCGGGGTAGGCGTTGGGGGTGCCGTTGTCGGACTGGATGCTGCGGAACTGGTCGTACAGCTCGGTCCATGTGGTGAGGCCCACGATGCCGTCCACCGTCAGGCCGTAGAGCCGCTGGAACGCCCGGACAGCCGCCGCTGTGCCGCTGCCGTAGACGCCGTCCACCGTGACAGAGGGGATGCTGCTTTCATACTGAGCCAGCGTACTCAGCCAGAACTGCATCTGCTCTACCTCACTGCCGGTGGAGCCCTGTTTGAGGACGCTGCTGCCGAAGTTCCATGAGCTGTCCGGGAGGGTGCCGCTGAATGTCTCGCCTTCACTGGTCAGCTCGGCGAGGTCCTTCACCGAGACATAGATATAGCTGATCTTATACCAGGTGCTGCGGCCCACCACGCCGTCGGCGGTGAGGTTGAACTGCTTCTGGAACTTTTTGACCGTCTCGGTCATCTTGCGACCGAAGATGCCGTCCACCGTCAGCAGGCCGAGGAAGGGATAGTCTTTGGTGATGCGGTTGAGCTGCCGCTGCAGGGTGAACACCGCCGCTCCGGTGCTGCCCTGCCGCAGAGGGCTCCCGGGGTAGCTCTGGGGGATGGACTGGATGTTGTTGGTGCGGATGATCTCGATGTTGCTGCCGTAGTAGTATTTGAGGATGCTCAGTGCGCTGCGGCCCTGATTGGCCAGCGTGAGCGTCCCCCACTGCTTGAGGCCGGGGCAGGTGACGGACTTGCCGTCGCAGTACTCGGCGTAGTAGGGGTTCACGGTGCCGGTCTTGCGGATATAGGTGTTGAAGATGTCGTCCGTCAGCCGCACCATGACGTCGAACACCGTCCGGCCATGGACGTAGTATTGGTCGTAGCTGGTGGAGTTGGTGATGTTGAAACTGTAGCCCTTGCTGGGGTACCACTCGGTGTAGATGCGGTTGAGAGCCAGCGAGATCTGGCAGTGGATGTTGGCCCGCAGGGCCTGCTCGGGCCACGGGGAGCAAAATAACCCAACTGGCCAAAGCCGCCGCGGAAACCGCCCCTGCAAAGGTCGTCCGTGTCGGCTCGTTTGAGGATACCTTCAACTATGTCAACGAGAAGGGTGCAAGAAAGGGCTGCAGCACATAAGAATACTGGCAGCCCGCCTCACCCTGTGCGTTGATACAAAAAGCTGCATTGACTGGCGCAAAGAAATCGGACGCGCTGCTTTTATGAATCAATATATGAAATTTTATTGAAAATCCATCATGGCGGTGGTAAAATAATCCTATATTTCTGTTGTGCTGTACCTATGCCTTTTTGTGGTATTCAGGAGTGCAGAACGGCAGCTGCCCAAGAGTTGTGAGGAGAACAATTTGATGAACAAAAGAACATTGTGCCGCCTGTTTTCCGTGCTTGTGGCACTGGTGATGGCGGCCTCCCTGCTGACCGGCTGCGGAACAAAAACCGCCGAAAATGTGGAAAAGCAGGAGGATGCCCAGACCATTCAGGTGTATCTGTGGAGTACCAGCCTGTACGAGAACTATGCGCCCTATATCCAGTCCCAGCTGCCGGACGTGAAGATTGAATTCATCGTGGGTAACAACGATTTGGATTTTTACAAGTTTTTGCAGGAGAACGGCGGTCTGCCGGATATCATCACCAGCTGCCGCTTCTCGCTGCACGATGCGGCTCCCTTGAAGGACAGCCTGATGAACCTTGCCTTGACCAACGAGGCGGGCGCTGTGTACAACACCTACCTCAACAGCTTCAAAAACGAGGACGGCAGCGTGAACTGGCTGCCGGTCTGCGCCGATGCCCACGGCTTTGTGGTCAACCGCAGCCTTTTTGAGCAGTACGATATTCCTCTGCCCACCGATTACGAGAGCTTCGTTTCGGCCTGCCAGGCGTTTGAGAAAGTGGGCATCCGCGGCTTTACCGCCGATTATGCCTACGACTACACCTGCATGGAAACGCTGCAGGGGCTTTCCGCTGCCGAGCTTACCACGACTGATGGGCGCAAGTGGCGCACTGCTTACAGCGACCCTGCCAGCACCGCACGGGTGGGTCTGGACGACACCGTGTGGCCGGGGGCGTTTGAGCGGATGGCGCAGTTCATTCAGGATACCCACCTCACGGCAGACGATCTTGCGTTGAATTACGACGATGTGACCGGGATGTTCCGGAACGGAGAAGTTGCCATGTACTTTGGCACCTCTGCCGGTGTCAAGATGTTTCAGGATGAGGGCATCGACACGATCTTCCTGCCCTTCTTCAGCCAGAACGGCGAAAAGTGGATCATGACCACCCCGTATTTCCAAATCGCTCTGAACCGTGACCTCGAGCAGGACACCGCGCGCCGCGAAAAAGCCATGAAGGTGCTGAACGTCATGCTCTCCGAGGAGGCGCAGAGCCGCATCGTTGCCGACGGGCAGGATGTGCTGAGCTACAGCCAGAATGTCCCTCTGCGCCTGACCGAGTACATGAAGGATGTGCGCGATGTGGTGGAAGAAAACCACATGTATATCCGCATCGCCTCCAACGATTTCTTTGCCGTCTCCAAGGACGTTGTCTCCAAAATGATCGCGGGCGAGTACACGGCACAGCAGGCTTATCGTGCGTTCAATGCCCGGCTTCTTGCCGAAGAAACGCCTGACGATGACGAGATCGTGCTGACCTCCGGGAAGAGCTATTCCAATGTCTTCCACGCAAACGGCGGCAGCGCCTCCTTCTCCGTCATGGCGAACACGCTGCGGGGCGTTTATGGCACCGATGTGCTGCTTGCCACCGCAAACAGCTTTACCGGCAGTGTGCTGCAGGCAGATTATAACAAGAAAATGGCCGCTTCCATGATCATGCCCAACGGTCTGATGTCCCGCCAGCGCACCATGACCGGCGCAGAGCTGAAGGAGACCGTCCGCGCCTTTGTGGAGGGCTGCAAGGGTGGGTTTGTACCCTTCAACCGCGGCTCTCTGCCGGTGGTCAGCGGCATTGCCGTGGAGGTCAAAGAGGCAAGCGGCAGCTATACCCTGACCGGCATCACCCGGAACGGACAGCCGCTGAAGGACGACGACACCGTTACCGTGACCTGTCTGGCAGCGGAAAAACAGATGGAAGCGCTGCTTGCGAGCGAGAGCGGCACGTCTTTGGACGGAGATACATGGGTAAAAAACACATGGCGCGATTATGTCTCCGGCGGCGGCGCAGCGCTTGCAGAGCCTGAAAACTACATTACGTTGAGGTGAGCGGGATGGTAGACGAAAAGCACGAATCCAAACGAAACTGCCATCCCCGGCAAAAATGGCTCCCTGTTGCTGCCATCCTTCTTCTGATCTTTCTGGCAGTCGGTTTCAGTGTCCAGTACATCTCGTTTGTGTCCCAGACCATCTATCAGGAAAGCACCTCGCATCTGGAAGAGGTGCTGCATAAATCCAATAATATGCTGAAAGAGATGGTACGCAAGAACCTGACCTATCTGCATCTGTACAACGGCTTTCTGGAAAGTACCTCGGATGAGGCCGAAATACAGGCGTATATCAGGGCGGCACAGCAGGAGGCTGGGTTTGCCGAATTCTACTTTCTTACCTATGACGGCAACTACATGACCGTGACCGGGAAAACGGGCTACCTTGGCCTGCAGACCAATCTGGACGAAAAGCTCGCTCACGATGAGGATGTCGTCGTGAACACGGCGCTGCCCGGCAAGCCCCAGATGCTGGCGTTCATCTGTCCCGAAACGCAGGGCAGCTACCGGGGCTTTGCCTACGATGCCGTTGCCATCACCTATTACAATGATGAGGTGCTGAGATTACTGGACAACTCTGCCTTTCAGGGCAATGCCAGCAACTATGTCATCTACCCGGATGGGCGGGTGGTCATCGACAATTCCGTAAACCGCACGGAAACGATCTACAACTTCATTGCGATGCTGCGCGACCATTCCGACCTTTCCGAGGCGCAGATCCTTGATCTGTCCAATGCCTTTGCACAGGGCAGCAGCGGAAATATGAAGGTCATACTGGGCGACATCAGCTATTATCTGGTTTACGAGGGTACTGCTGTCCAGAGCTGGACGATGGTGGGGCTTGTGCCGACCAAGATCGTCAATGCCAATCTGGATAAGCTGTGGTTCCATACAGTGCAGATCGTAGCGGGCATCGCCGCAGGTCTTGCGGTGCTGGCTATTCTGCTCATTGTGCGCAGAGGCCATGCCGCACTGCGCCAGAAGAACACCAAGCTCCTGTACCGGGATGAATTGTTCCAGAAGCTCTCGCTGAACGTGGATGACGTTTTCCTGATGTTGGACGCAGAGACCTCCAAGGTGGATTATGTCAGCCCGAACATTGAGCGTCTGCTGGGCATCCCGTGGAAAGAAGTCCGACAAAATGCCTTTGCTCTGGACAAGCTGGGCGCCCCGGAGCACGGCGAAAACTTTCTGGATGGGCTTCTCAGCGGACAGCAGCGGGAATGGGATTTCGAGTTTGAGCATCTGGAAACCAAAGAGCGCCGCTGGTTCCATAACATCGCCATAGGCAGCGAGGTGGAGGGCAGGACCAAATACATCCTTGTCATGTCCGACCGCACCGCCGACAAACAGGTAAATCAGGCGCTTTCGGATGCCGTTGCCGCCGCCGAGACTGCCAACCGCGCCAAGAGCACCTTCCTTTCCAATATGTCCCACGACATCCGCACCCCCATGAACGCCATCATCGGCTTTACCACACTGGCAATCAGCAATATTGACGACAAGGAGCGGGTGAAGGATTATCTGGCCAAGACCCTTGCTTCCAGCAACCATCTGCTCTCGCTCATCAACGATGTGCTGGATATGAGCCGCATTGAAAGCGGAAAGCTCCATCTGGAAGAGGTGGAAGTCAACCTTTCGGATGTGCTGCACGATTTGAAAACCATTGTCAGTGGGCAGATCTACGCAAAACAGCTGGAACTTTATATGGACGCGATGGATGTGACCGACGAGGATGTCTACTGCGATAAGACCCGGCTGAACCAGATCCTGCTGAACCTGCTGTCCAACGCCATCAAGTTCACCCCGGCGGGCGGCACGGTCTCGGTGCGGGTGCGCCAGCTTGCCGGGCAGGTGCGCGGCTGCGGGCAGTACGAGTTCCGCATCAAGGACAACGGCATCGGCATGAGCCCGGAATTTGCCAAAAAAATCTTTGAGCCGTTTGAGCGGGAGCGCACCTCCACGGTCAGCCGTATCCAAGGCACCGGCCTTGGCATGGCTATTACCAAAAACATCGTGGATATGATGGGCGGCACCATCGAGGTGCAGACAGAGCAGGGCAAGGGCAGCGAGTTTATCATTCGTGTGCCGCTGCGGGTGCAGGCAGAGCACCGCCCGGTGGAAAAGATCACCGAGCTGGAAGGCCTGAAGGCTCTGGTGGTGGACGACGATTTCAACACCTGCGACAGCGTGACAAAGATGCTGGTCAAGGTGGGAATGCGCGCGGAGTGGACCCTTTCCGGCAAGGAAGCGGTGCTGCGCGCGCGGCAGTCCATCGAGATGAGCGATGCCTACCACGCCTATATCATCGACTGGCGGCTGCCGGATATGAACGGCATCGAGGTCACCCGCCAGATACGCAGCCTGAACGACGATACCCCCATCATCATCCTGACGGCTTATGACTGGTCTGACATTGAGGTAGAGGCAAAGGCCGCCGGTGTGACCGCCTTCTGCTCCAAGCCCATGTTCTTGTCTGACCTGCGCGAGACTCTGATGAGCGCTCTCGGCCAGAAACTGACAGATGCGCCGCAGGAGCTTCTGCCGGAAAAGAACGCCGACTTCAAAGACAAACATATCCTGCTGGTAGAGGACAACGAGCTGAACCGCGAGATCGCGCAGGAGATCCTGCGCGAGTACGGCTTCCGGGTCGATACGGCGGAAAACGGTGAAGTGGCGGTGGAAAAGGTGAGCACCGCAGCGCCGGGCAGCTATGATCTGGTGCTGATGGATGTGCAGATGCCGGTGATGGATGGCTACACCGCCACCCGGAAGATCCGCGCACTGGATGACCCTGCCCGGGCAAAGCTCCCCATCCTTGCCATGACCGCCAACGCCTTCGACGAGGACCGCCGCAACGCATTGGAAAGCGGCATGAACGGCTTTTTGTCCAAGCCCATCGTGATCGGCGATCTCGTGCAGGAGCTGCGCAAGATCCTGTAAGCCAAACGCCTGTCAGACAAAAAATAAATAAAGCACCCGCAGCATTCGCTTCCAGAGGTCAAGAGCCTCTGCGAAGCCTGCTGCGGGTGCTTTTGCTTTTGTCGGCTGGCAGCCGTTATGATTTCAGTACATCTGCGAGGACCTGCAGCAGATGCGGAATATCCAGCGGCTTTGCAATGTGGCCGTCCATACCGGCCTTCAATGCATTCTGACGGTCTTCTTCAAAGGCATTTGCCGTCATTGCAAAGATGGGAATGTCTGCCTTTGCAGCATCCGGCAGGGCGCGGATCTGCCGCGTTGCCTCGTAACCGTCCATCTTGGGCATCTGGATGTCCATTAAGATCAAATCGTACTGCCCGGGGGCCGCCTGCTTCATCTTCTGGACAGCGATCTCGCCATCCTCAGCAGTGTCTACCGCAAAGCCCGCTTCCTTCAGGATCTCCAGTGCGAGCTCGCGGTTCAAGGCATTGTCCTCCACCAGCAAAAGATTCTTTCCCCTGAGCTCGGCGGCAGCTGGCTGCGCTGGCTTACAGGCAGGCTCCGCACCGTACGGTTCTGCCAGCACTCTGCGCAGTTCGGAAAGGAACAGCGGCTTTTCGCAGAAGGCGGTCACTCCGGCAGCGCGGGCTTCCTCTTCAATATCCGTCCAATCGTAGGCCGTCAGAATGATGATAGGGCAGCTTTTCCCGATCATCTTGCGGATCTGCCGCACGACCTCGATGCCGTTCATATCGGGGATGAGCCAGTCGATGATGTAGACGCTGAATTCGTCGCCCTGCTCCATGGCGTATCGGGTGCGGATCACCGCTTCCCGGCCGGAGATCGTCCACTCCGGCCGCATCCCGATCTTGGACAGCATGGTGCTGACGCTCAGGCAGGTGTCGGTATCGTCGTCTGCTACCAATGCGCGCAGCCCTTCCAACTGCGGGAGCTGCTTGGGCTCCACCCTTTGTCCGCTGAGTGCGAAGCAGAGATCTACGATGAATTCGCTGCCCTTGCCCGGTTCACTTTTAATCGCAATGGTGCCGCCCATCATATCCACAATGTTCTTGGTGATGGACATGCCCAGGCCGGTACCCTGAATGCCGCTGACGGTGGAGCTTTCCTCCCGGCTGAACGCCTCAAAGATGTGCTTCTGGAACTCTTCGCTCATACCAATGCCATTGTCCTTGATGCGGAACTCATAGCAGCCACGGCCCTTGGGCGCACCGTTCTTCTGGGAAATGCGGATGCTGATCGTACCGCCTGTGGGAGTGAACTTGATGGCGTTGGACAAAATGTTCAGCAAGATCTGGTTCAGCCGCATCGGGTCGGTGATGATGTCCTCGTTCTCCACGTCCATGGTATCGATGAAAAGCGACAGCCGCTTTGCCGAAACATCGGGTTGGATGATGGAGCGCACATCGTGGACGAGGTCCGGCAGATGCACCGCTTTTTCTTCAATTTTTACTTTTCCGCTCTCGATGCGGCTCATATCCAGCACATCATTGATGAGGGAAAGCAGATGCTGGCTGGAGGTAGAGATCTTTTTTAGGTAGTCCAGCACCTGTTCCTTATTATCAATATGGGTCGCAGCCAGCGAGGTGAAGCCGATGATGGCGTTCATGGGGGTGCGAATATCGTGGCTCATATTGAACAGGAACTCCCGCTTGGCACGGTTTGCCGCACCCTCGTGCTGGAGTGCGATCTCCAGTTTGCGGTTCTGTTCCTCCAGCTGAGCCTGATACTTCTTCTCCTGCTCTTTCTTCTGCTGCTCCATCTCCTGCACGGAGCGTCTGCGCAGCACCCGAAGGACCATTACAAGCAGGATGTAACCGGCCAGCGCCATCAAAATCAACGGAAACGATTCACGAAAGACGGATTTTTCATCCGTATACGCGTAGAGATCGAAAGACCTTCCGTGGCAGTACATTCCAAAATAGCAGCCGGAGCCGTTCCAATCGTGGGTATGGGTCAGCGTTTTGGCAGCCCCGGCTTTGCGGATCTCCCGCACCAGCGGACTGTCCGCAGCATCCTGCCCGATCAGCTCCGGGCGGTTAGAGGCAATGACCTGATTGTTCTGCACGATGAATAATGTGCCGCTGGTCTCAACCGAGTAGCCGTCCAGTACGCTCTGGATGGACAAGGCCGTTCCCTCTATAAATTCTGCCGGGGTATAGCGGTAGGCAAGCAGGATGACCTCTTTGCTTTCTGCCCGGTGTGCCGCAACATCCACGGCAGACCCATCCTCCAGCAGGACCCGCTTCAGGTAGGTCTTTTGCGGGTAAGAGAAAACGTCCAGAACCGTATCATTCTTGAGCTGATCTCCAAACCGGGCATAGCCGATGCCGTTCGTTGTGGATTCGCACAGGAGCGTACCGTCCGGAGACAGAACTGAAATACCTGTGAGCCAGAGCAGCTCTGCCTGCCTGTTCAGGCACTGCGGGTCGGAAAGGTCGAGCGCAGGGTCCTGTGCCAGCTGATGCACCGATACTGCCGTGCGGCGGAGCGTTTTGGCCACAACCGTATCGTTGTACTTTTCAAAGCTGGTGGATTGGGATTTGACAAAATCAAGAATCTGATAGAAACGAGCCTCCGTTGTGCGCAGCGCCCGCCAACCTGAGAAAAAAACGACGACGGCCATAAAAAGCACGCCGATGACCAGATAGAGCCCCCATCTCCATGTATCTGAGATGGTTCTGTTTTTACGTGCCAATGGTGTCCACCTCCAGATACTGCGAAGCATGTTCAAGATACCTGCCAACGATCTGCTCCAGCGTGCCGTCCGCGCGCATCTGCGCAAGAACAGCGTTCAGCTGGGTGTCCAGCCCGCGGCTGTCGTTTTTGGCAAAGGCGGCGCCCAGCCCGGTGACCAGCAGCGGTTCCTCCAAAATGCGGAACTCCACGGAATTGTCCTTCATGTATTGCAGAATGCCTGTCTCGTGGGCGGCGATGGCATCCACATAGCCGCAGGACAGCAGCGCGTACTGCACGCTGCGGTTTTCGATGCTGAGCACCTCCACCGTCTGCGGGATGCGCGGGTCGGAGCCGCTGAGAAAGATCTCCTCCGGCTTGCCGGTGCTCTGCACGGCGACGGTCTTGTCGGCAAGGTCGCTGAGGGATCGGATGCTGCTGTCGGCATCCACCGCAGCCACCTGACGGCTCACCATGTAAGGCCCCGCCCAGCGGTACATTTCTTCGCGTCCCTGCATGGAAAAGCAGCCCCAGATGCAGTCGATGGCGCCGCTTTCCACAAGATTTGTTTTCTGCTCCCAGTCGATCGTTTCAAACCGGGCAGCATACCCCATGCGGCGGAACGCTTCGGTGGCGATCTCCACGTCGATCCCGGCAGGAACGCCGTCATTGTTCAGATAAATATAGGGTGGATAGGTATCGCTTCCCACAATGATCTGCGGAAGACCGCTGTCCTTCGCGTTCGTTCCGCCGCAGGAAGTCAGACTGCCGACGGCAGCAGATGCCGCCAGCAGCGTGCAGCCGCGCAGAAATGCACGGCGTGAGATTCTGTGTTTCATTTGGGCTTTTTGTTCTCCTGTTTTATTGCATCCATTGCTCAGTTGCGCTGCTGTAATTCTTCTTTCAGGTCAGCCTGAATATCTGTCAGGCACTGCAGCAGCAGCGGGTTGAACGCTCCGCACTCGCTGTTCAGGATCATCTGCACGGCTTTTTCGTGGGAGAAGGCTTTTTTGTAGCAGCGTTCGCTGGTCAGTGCATCGTACACATCAGCCAGCGAGACCAGTTGTGCGCTGATGGGGATCTCATCGCCCTTCAGCCCATCCGGGTAGCCGCGCCCATCCCAGCGCTCGTGGTGCCAGCGGGCGATCTCGTAGGCCGTTTGCAGCAGCGGCTGCTCTGCAAAATTATCCAGATCATGCAGCATCTTGGCTCCCAGCATACTGTGGGTCTTCATGACCTCGAATTCCTCCGGGGTCAGCCTGCCGGGCTTATTAAGGATCTTTTCGTCAATGCCGATTTTTCCGATGTCGTGCAGGGCAGAAGCCAGCGGGATCATATCCTGCTGTTCCGCAGTGATAGAGTATTTGCTGCTGATCTCCAACAGACGGTGGAGCAGCAGCTCGGTGATGATACGGATGTGCCGCACATGGGCGCCGCTTTCGCCGTTGCGGAATTCTACGATATGACTCAGTACACCCACCAGCATATCCGTATTATTTTCACGGGCGCGGATCTGCTCAGAGACCATCTGCACCAGCCGCCGCTGCTTGGCGTACAGCTTGATGGTGTTGGTAACACGGCGGTACACGATACGAGCGTCGAAGGGGCGATTGACATAATCACTTGCGCCCAGCTCATAGGAACGCCGGATCGTCGCATCGGAGTCCTCGCTGGAGATCATAATGACCGGGATATCCTCGATGGTGTGGTTGGCATTCATGGCTTTCAGCACTTCAAAGCCGTCCATAACGGGCATATTGATGTCCAGCAGCACCAGTGCAATGTTTCCGGCTTCTGCCTGCAATTTTTCCATGCATTCCCGTCCGTTTTCTGCTTCCAGAATGTGGTAACTATCTCCCAGGATCTCTGTCAGCATCATGCGGTTCATTGCGGAGTCATCCACAAGTAAGATCTGTGACTTGTTCTGCAAAAGTTTTTCCAAAGCCGCCAGGTTATGCCCAGGAACCTCCACCATGACGGCATTCTTGCGGCACTTTGCCTGATACATCAGCCAATCCGCCCGGCGAACGATGTTTTCCATAGGGTCGGCGAGGGACTGTATCGTTCCGCCAATGCTCAGCGAGATACGGAAATGCGAATAGCCGGGTACAGATGCCATCTGCGCGGCGGTGCGGATCTGTTCCAGTTTGGTCTGCAAAAAGTCTCCCGGAATGCCGGATAACACCAGCAGAAATTCGTCTCCGCCATAGCGGATGAGCAGGTCCGACGCCCGGATGCAGGACTGGATGGTGTTTGCCACCGTTTTCAGTGCCATATCTCCGGCGTAATGCCCATAGGTATCGTTGCAGATCTTGAAATCGTCCACATCCATCAGCGCGATCCCTGCCGGGCCGATGGATTTACGGACAACTTCTTCGTAATAGCGGCGGTTGTAAATTCCTGTCAGCGGATCCCGATAGAGTTTTTCTTTGAATGCCTGCTCCTGTGCAGTACGCTGCTCGGTGGTTTCGTCCATCGGTGCTTTCTGATTTTCGGTCAATCGCTTCAGCGTTTGCTCCGCTGCGGCAAGAGCAGCTTCCTGTCGATGAAGTTTTTTCAACAGCTGCTGCTCACGCGCTTTGTAATATTCCTCAATCTCGGAAAGTGTATTCACGTTCTGACCTTCTTCTATATTATTTACATCATTTGTGTGTTTCATCTGCGGAAACGCGCGTTTCCGCTATTTTTTAATGGGGGGGGGGTAACGCGGAAGTGTTTTACGGTCTGTTCCAGCGCTGCAATGTCCACGGGTTTGGAGAGATGTACATCCATCCCGGCTTCCTTGCTCTTTTGCATATCCTCAAGGAAGGCGTTGGCGGTCATGGCAAGGATGGGGATGATCCTGCCCAGTGGATTTTCGCCATTGCGAATGCGGCGGGTGGCCTCCAGGCCGTCCATCACCGGCATCTGCACGTCCATCAAAATCATGTCGTACTCGCCGGGCTTGACGCTGGCAAAGGCATCCACGATCTCCTGACCGTTGGGGTAAATTTTGCAGTGTGCGCCCTTGGATTCCAGCAGCAGCTCCAGGATCTCGGCGTTGATGGCGTTGTCCTCGGCGCAGAGGAACTTCATGCCGGACAGAGGAGAAGCGGTCTCTTCCTCCGGGAGCACCTGTGCCTCTTGCACCGTATCTGCTTCGGCATCAATGGGAAATTCCAGCACGACCTCAAAGCGGGTGCCCTTGCCGGTGGTGCTCTCCACGTGGATGGTGCCGCCCATCAGGTCTACGATGCTCTTGGTGATGGCCATGCCAAGGCCGGTGCCCTGCACCTTATTGGTGCCGGATTTTTCCTCACGGGTAAAGGGTTCAAAAAGGGTCTTTTGAAACTCCTCGCTCATGCCGATGCCGTCATCCTGCACCACAAAGCGGTACCGGGCGAAGTGCTCGTTCCGGGGCAGCTCTTCCACCTCCAACCGGATATGCCCGCCCTTGGGCGTATATTTGACCGCGTTGGAGAGGATGTTCATCAGCACCTGATTCAGGCGGTTGGGGTCTGCCAGTACGTTTTCGTGCTGCAGATGGGTGTTTACCGTAAAGGTCTGGCGGCGCTGGCCTGCCTGCTGACGGATGATGCTGTCCAGCTGGCTGACCTGCTGGGGCAGGTTCATTTTTTCCACATTCAGGGTGGTCTTGCCGCTCTCGATGCGGCTCATATCCAGAATATTGTTGATGATGCCCAGCAGCAGCTGACCGGAAGTTTCCAGCTTGCCCAGATGTTCGGCCAGCTTTTCCGGCTGGTGCAGCTCGTTTTTCATCAGGGTGGTAATGCCGATGATGGCGTTCATGGGGGTACGGATGTCGTGGCTCATGTTGGAGAGGAAGTCCGTCTTGGCCTTGCTGGCGCGCTCTGCGGATTGCAAAGCCTCTGCTGCAACGACCTGCGCCTGCCGCAGCTCATCATTTACCTGCGTCAGATGGATGTTGTATTGTTCCAGACGGAGGTTCGCTTCTTTTTCAGTCCGCAGCTCCTGCTGCTGCTTTTGCCGCAGGAGAAACCAGCCGACAAAAACTGTTATGACCGAGAACATCATCGCAATGACGATGATGATGACCATGACGATGTTGACCAGCTTCTGCGTATTCACGGCCACATATTCTGCCGGAACAAGGAACGCCAGTGTCCACTGGGCGTTTTCCATCTGCTTCAGAGCGTAGAAATACTCAGTCCCATCCAGCACGGCGTTGGAATAGCAGGAGCCTGTGCGGGTAAGCCGCTCCTTTGCCTCCGCAAAGGAAGAGCCGTGCAGATAGGACATCCGGGAGAGGACGGTGTATACGTTGTGTCCCTTCAGCAGCTCGGTGTCATTGGCGTTGAACAGCTTAAAGCCGTTGTTGTCCAGCACATAGACACTGTTGCTGTTTTCGTAGGCGTCACAGCGAAAATAATCGTTCAGCTGGGTCATGCTCTGGGAGATGCCAAAGTAGCGCAGGGTGATCTCTTTTTCTCCGCTTTGCAGTGTGATGGGGGTGGAGAGCTGTTCCAGAAACACCATCCAGGAGTCGTCCTTGGTCAGCGAGTTGGAAACATAGCTGACCCGCTCCGGTGCGCTTTCCAGATAGTTCATTCCCCGCAGCAGCCCCATGCGGCCATACTCGGTATAATAATATCCGGCAGTATCCACGGCAATCAATTCGACCTGTTTTTCATGGTAATTGGAAAGCTCGGGCAGCTTTTTCAGATAGCGGTAGAGATCGGTATCGGTCTTTAGCGGGGTGTAGTACAAATAATTGCACTGCACATCCACCTCGTCCCAGTGGGTGTCGATGACATCCTCCAGATTGCGGAACATCTGGTGGGTGACCTCTTCCATCTGGCTCAGCCGCTCATGGTAGACAAGGTTCTGGATGTAGGTCTGGCTCATGACAAAAAGGGTCAGGAGCGACACGATGATGACAAAGCCGAAGCCACCAAACAGCTTTTTATAGATTTTGTTGTTCACATCCAGTATCTCCTGTCCGTTTTGTTTCAGGTGTACCCTAGCTCCATGCGGTATCTGCCCGGCTGATGGTGGTGTATGCGCCAAAGAAGGCTTTTGCGGCATCCATGCCCACCACACCGCTGTCTGTGACCGTGGTCTCCGCAGCCAACTGGTCGCTCACACCGCAGATTGCAACCTGATAGGTTTTGCCCGCCTCCGGCTGCACCGGGCTTACCAGCACATAGGGGTAGCCCTTGCCGTTGCCGTAGGCATCGTAACCCGTGGCCAGCAGGTCGCTGATCTGCTGCCCGGTCAGGGAAACGGTCTGGATGGTGCGGTTCCAGCCGGTGGGCAGAATGACCGAAAGGTCGTAATCCGTAATATCCTTGGCGTACAGTTTGGCCGCTACGCCGTGATGGTTCTGATCGGCGGGGTTGCCGGGGATCCATGTGCTCAGCGAGACCAGCGCAAGGTCGCTGCCGGTAGCCTGTGCAAAGCAGCGACCCACCAGCATGGCGCAATCCTCCTGCGAAAGTTCTTCGGTGACGGTGGTGATGGTATCCGGGGTGTTGTTCACTACGCTATCCTGATCCTCGTCCATCTGACGGATCACATCTTCCATGGTAGCATCGCCCTTGATAAAGTCCAGCATTTTAAGACCGGTGGTCACGATGGTGTTTTCCCAGCCGGAATAGATAAAGGGCGCGGTGTTGCCTGCGTTCAGGGCATCGGCGATGTCAGCATAGTAGGTGCCGTCCGCTTTTGCGTCCTTGAAGGGCAGGAGGCTGCTTTTCAGCACCGTTGCGGGCTGCAGAGCGCTGGTGCCTGCAACGGTGGAAAGCACACGCATCACCTTGAGCGCATCTTCCAGCTTCTGGGGATCCTGCTCCAGCTTTTTATTCAGACCGTAGAAGCGGTTCACATTCAGCACAAAAACATTCTGGGTGCCGTCCTCCGAGAGAAACGGCATCAGGCCGAATTTATCGGCGTTGCCGTCTGCCTCCACAATGCCGTTGGTGTTTCCGATCAAAAACAGGGTGTTCCCCTCGGCCATCCTCTGCCGGGTCACATTGTCGTCAAGAGCATCGCCGGAGTCGTTCAGCATCCCGATGTCCTTCCACTTCTGGACATAGGCCATGGCCTGCATCATGCCGGGGGTATTGCTGACATTCGCCTTACCGGACAGATAATCCCGCTGCCACAGCCTGCCGTCCAGTGTGCCGAGGAAATCGGCGTCTGCAATGTTGCACAGGTACTGGAAACCGTAGCCCGGATACTGGATCTGCGGCAGACAGAGATCGACCCCGGCTTCCTTTGCCTTTGCAGCCAGTTCTTCCAGCTCAGCGAAAGAATTGGGCAGCTCCCAGCCGTATTTCTTCAGCAGGGTCTTGTTGTAGGTGATGCCGTAGCAGTTGTAGGTCGAGGGCAGCAGGTAGATGGCACCGTTGTCGAACACGTCCTGCAGACGGGACTCCACATAGTTATCCGTAAAATCGTAGCCGGAAAGGTCCAGCAGTTTGTTGGAGACCAGATCGATCCGGGGGTCGTAGTAGGTCAAGGTGCAGATGTCCGGCAGGTCGCCCGCCGCAAACATATTCTGCAAACAGGTGGTGGTGTTATCGCCGCTGTAGGGTACGACCTCGATGTTCACTTCCGGGTAAACGCTGTGTACCTGCTCAATAAAGGCTTCTATCTCCTTATAAGGTGCCATAAAGGTGATGGCTTCGTGAGCAGCGTCTTTTTTAGCTGTTTCGGTCTTACCGCCGCAGGCGGTCAGTGCTGCCGTTGCCGCAGTAATGCCGCAGACCTGTAAAAACGAGCGGCGGGAGATCTTTTTCATCATATAAATATACTTTCTCACATTTTCGGAAAGCAATACTACGCAGGTGCAGTAGCGCAGTGCTGCTTTAGCTATTCTTACACATCCCACAGGAACTCCGACGCTTGCGGCCTGTCCGCACGGGGCTTTGCGCCGAGTTTCCATAAAATGACAATATAATTGTACCATTGCGGCAAAGGCGTTTCAAGTTGATTTTGAACGTCTTGCAATATTTTGCATGAAAAATATGGAAAGTTCTGAATTTCGCTGACTGGAAATAGACTGAAGTGACACATATCACGACCAGATGGACCGAAAAGGGGGATTCGATGAAAAAAACTCCTTTTATTCTGCACGAAAAATTTCGTTCGGACAACAACGAACAGCGCAAAGAACGGTTTCAAAAGGAATTTGAGCGATATATCATCGATGGATTGCTCAATGCCGTTCCTTCAAGATCCTGCGCCTGATGTGGCATCCCTGAATTTGAAGGAGGGATGCGTTATGCTGCGCATGGATGCTCGTGTACAAAAAGAGGGGGGCAAATCATGAAAGCAGCAATTTATTGCCGCCTGAGCAAAGAAGATGAAGATAAAATTGGTGAATCGGAGAGCATTCAGAATCAAAAGTCGATGCTGCTCCAGTACGCCATGGAGAAAGGATTTGATATTTACCAGATCTATTCGGATGAGGACTATTCCGGCATCGACCGGAACCGTCCGGCATTCAACTCGATGCTGCAAGCCGCAAGCGAACATCAGTTTGATGTGGTACTGGCCAAAACGCAATCCCGTTTCACCCGTGACATGGAACTCGTGGAAAAATATCTGCACGGAAAGTTCATGGAGTGGGGCATCCGCTTCATTGCGGTGGTAGACCATGTGGATACCAACGATACCGCGAACAAAAAATCCCGCCAGATCAACGGCCTGATCAACGAGTGGTATCTGGAAGATCTGTCCACCAATGTCCGCTCGGTGCTTGACCACAAGCGGAAAGAGGGACTGTTCATCGGCTCTTTTGCACGGTATGGATACTGCAAAGACCCAAATGCAAAAGGAAAACTCATCATCGACCCGGAAGCAGCCGAAGTGGTAAGGCGGATCTTTTCCATGGCTCTTAACGGGATCGGCGCACACAAGATCGCACGCATCCTGAATGACGAAAAAATTCCAAGCCCAACAGCCTATAAGCAGCTGCATGGCATCCATTACCGCAGTGCATTAAAGAATACAAATGCGGCTCTTTGGAGCAGTCCCACCGTATATCAAATATTACATGATCAGCTTTATATCGGAAATATGGTGCAGGGAAAGCATAAAAAGATAAGTTACAAGTCTGAAAAGACGATTTGGATGCCAAAATCGCAGTGGATCGTTGTAGAAAATACGCATGAAGCGATTATTGAGCGAGAAATGTTTGAAACGGTCCAGAGGATGATGCAGGAGCGCACCCGGAGCGGCGAGAAGGGAATGATCCATCCGCTGGCAAAAAAAGTGGTTTGTGGATGCTGCGGCAGCTGCATGGAGCAAACTGGCCGTCAGCCGAGAGCGGATGGAACACAAAGACGCTATGTTCGCTGCCGGATGCACCAGCGCGCACCGGAAGTGTGCGGCAACAAGACCTGTACCGATATGAACGCGTTGGAGAATGCTGTACTGGAACGTATCCGGGCGTATGCGGCAGACTATTTTGACCCTGAAAAAGTTACCCTTCCAGAACAGGATGACCCCATCCGGCAGCGAGAGCAGGCCAGGCGTGACGAGCTGAAACGGTTGAAGAGCGAAGCAGCCCGGCGGCGCAAGGCCATGCAGGAGTTGTATCTGGATAAGGTGTCAGGTTTAATTGATGCCGTTCAGTTTTCTGAAATGAACCAGACCTTTCTGGAAGAAGTGAAAAAGGCAGAGACCCGGATCGATACATTGGAAACGGAACTGGAACAACAGCAGGAAGAAACCGGTGGAGTCCAGACACAGATGCAGCGTGTCCGTGAACTGGCACAGGTTTCACAGCTGACCCGCGAACTTGCTGTACTGTTGGTCCATCGTGTTATTGTCAGCCCAAAAGATCCGCTTACCGGAGAACAAAAAATAACGATCGAATGGAATTTCTGAGTCGGCAGACGGTTCGACTGCCCCGTTGGGTTATTTTCGTTAGCCCAGGTCGGATACACCTCACTGGACGCCACGTTGGCGATATAGCTGCGGAACGAGACGGTGACGTTCCGGGCCGAGGCGGCGGGCCTGCCGAGATGGACGGTGATATTTTTCGGGATGATGACCCTGTCCAGCACCCGCGGTACACAGGCGAGGGACGGGGTCGGGCCGCTGCCGCCGTCGCCGGTGAAGAGGCTGTGGGGTGGGATGACGATGGGGACGTTGGGCGTGTCCCGCATCTCCTCGGTGTCGGGTATCATCTCGGGCTGGGCCAGCGTCACCTGCCCGGGAAAGACCTGCACGCCCTGGATGCGGACGGTGCGGTAGCCAGTCTTGGAGGCCACGAGGTCACAGACCGCGTAGGGGCGCTGCGTGGTGTTGTTCTCGTCCAGCGAGAGAGCACAGGCGGGGGTGGTAAGGGTGACGTCGTCGGCGTTGCCTTCGGCGTCGGTCAGGCGGGTGGCGGTGAAGCCGTCGCCGCTGACGGTGACGGTCACACCCTCGACAGGGCTGGACTGACGGGCCGCAAAGGCCTGGATGCGGAGAGTTCCGGTGTTCTTCATGGAGATACGCTCCTTTGCTGGTAAAAGTATGCTTTTGCCCCAGCGTATTCCGTCCGGCGCCCGGGCGTGCATGACAATGCCCGGTGCAAACAAAAAAAGCCGCCCGTAGGCGGCAGGGAATTACAGAAATCAAATTTTCTCTAAAGGCTTCCCCCGGTTGGGGGGAAGCTGTCACCGCAGGTGACTGATGAGGGCGCAAACGAGCAGCAGCTTACGGGAAATTGCCCCTCATCCGGCTGCTCTGGGACGAACTCTAAAAGTTGATTTCCGCGGCAGGGGAGAATAGCTTATTTGGCGTTGTCCTTGGCAAGGGCAGCGTCAATATTTTTTTGCAGGGCGACAAGGTTTTCTTCCTTGTCGATGCCGCCCAGCAGGGGCTGGCCCACAACGTTGCCGTCCCGGTCAAAAACGTAGGTGGTGGGGAAGGCCATGATGTTCAGCGCAAACTTGCCGGCGTCGCTGCCGGAGGCAAAGTAGATGTTGCGGTAGCTTGCGCCCGTTGCAGCCAGCAGTTTTTTGGCGGCATCAATGCCCTGCTGGTTGCCGTCTAGCGTCTCGGTGTTGATGCCGACAACCTCGCCGCCCTGTGCCTTGACCTTCTCGTTCAGGGCGTTCAGGTCGTCCAGTTCCTCTACGCAGGGCTTGCAGCCGTTGAACCAGAAGTTCACCACCGTAAAGGCGTTGCCCGCAAACAGACTGTTGTCCACCGGGTTGCCCTCTAAATCGCTGCCCTCAAACTGGGGGAAGGCAGTGCCCTGTGCGGCAGCGCCGGAAGCGGCCGCGTCCGCGAGGGCAAGGGTGGCAATCTGCTCCTCGATGGCACGGATTTTTTCTGCATCGGCGGTCAGGGTCTTGTACTCCTCATCCGAGAATTGGTCCTTTGTCTTTTCCACGGAGCTGCGCAGAAAATCGCCGTAGTTCGTGCTGAGGGTGGTCTCAGTCATGTTTTTGTCCATGGAAGCAAACACCTTCTCCCACAGGGCATCGTTTGCGGAAAGGATCTCGTTTTCCTCGGCCAGCAGCTGCTCCTCGGTCTTGGTTTCCGCTGCCGCAGAGGAAGCGGCAGAAGAAGAGGATGCAGAAGATGCAGAGGACGCGCCCTGCCCGCAGGCGGCAAGGCTGAAAGCCAGCGTAAGGCTGAGCAAAAGTGCGGTTACACGGTTGAATTTCATGGTTTTACTCCTTTGTTGTTTCGGTGTTTGATTGGTCTCCCAGCCCGAACTTGTACTGGATGGCGTCCGTGGGGCAGGCTTTCATACACATCCCACAGCGGATACATTCGGCGTGGTTGGGGGTCTTGGTAATGTCTACGTCCATCTTACAGGCCCTTGCGCAGGCGCCGCAGGAGACGCATTTGTGGGTGTCTACACGCATCTGGAACAGCGAGACCTTGTTCAGCAGCGCATAAAACGCGCCCAGCGGGCACAGCCACTTGCAGAAGGGGCGGTAGAACACCACGCTGCCCATAATGACTGCCAGCAGAATGCAGGCTTTCCATGTGAACAGCTTGCCCAGCGCGGCGCGGATGCCAGCATTGGTCAGGGAGAGGGGAAGGGCGCCTTCCAGCACGCCCTGTGGGCAGAGATATTTGCAGAAGAAGGGGTCGCCCATGCCCAGCTCGTTGACCGCCAGCAATGGCAGCAGCACCACCATGACCAGCAGCACCGCATACTTTAAATAGCGCAGCGGCTTTAGCTTTTTGGTGGAAAGCTTGGGAGAGGGAATCTTGTGCAAAAGCTCCTGAAACCACCCGAACGGGCAGAGGAAACCGCAGATGAACCGTCCCAGCAGCACCCCGAAAAGGATGAGAATGCCGGTGATGTAGTAGGAAAAGCGGAATTTGGAAGAGCCCACTACCGCCTGAAACGCCCCCACCGGGCAGGCACCGGCAGCGCCCGGGCAGGAATAGCAGTTCAGCCCCGGGACGCAGACGTATTTTCCATTGCCCTGATACAGCGTTCCTTTAGCAAAGTTGGGCAGGTGGATGTTGGTTAAAAGGGTCGCTCCGGCCTGTATAAAGCCCCGGAACCGGGCAAGGGGATTTAATTTTTTCTTATCCAATGCCCACACACTCCATACACAGCCGGATGGCTTTTGAAAATACGGTGTCTGCCTCGCCCCGCCATACGCCGAACAGCAGCATCAGTACCCCGGCAGCAAGCAAAAGCAGCTGCGCCTGTTTTTTTGTCATGAACATCATAGCCTCCTGTTGTTTGATGGCACCAGTATACACTATCCGGGATAAAATTTTTGCTAAGAAAATCTTAACACGAATCTTAACACCGTCTGCTATAATCTGTTATAATGAAGAAAAACGCAAGAAATGGATTTTTTACGGGAAGGGTGGAAAACAAAATGCGCCTTTTGGTGGTAGAGGACGAGCACTCCCTGCGGGAGGACATTGCCCGGAAGCTGCGGCTGTCCGGGTACGAGGTGGACGCCTGTGCAGACGGCGAAGCCGCATTGGAAGCGCTGACGGCAGAGCGGTACGACCTTGTACTGCTGGACCTCAATCTGCCCAAGGTGGACGGGATGCAGGTGTTGCGCAGCTTACGGCAGCACGACCTTGAGACCTGTGTGCTGATCTTATCAGCGCGCAGTGAAATTTCAGATAAGGTGGAGGGGCTGGATGCCGGGGCGAACGATTATCTTTCCAAGCCATTCCACCTTGCAGAATTGGAAGCCCGGGTGCGCAGCCTGACCCGGCGCAAGTTCATCCAGCAGGACGTCTGCCTGTGCTGCGGGCGGCTCAGCTTCAACACCCGCAGCCGCGTTGCCACGGTGGATGGTCAGACCCTTGCCCTGACGCGGAAGGAGAGCGGCGTACTGGAATATCTGCTGCTGCATCAGGGACGCCCGGTCAGTCAGGAAGAGCTGATTGAGCACGTCTGGGACGGAAGCGTGGACAGCTTCAGCAACTCCATCCGGGTACATATCTCTGCCCTGCGCAAAAAGCTGCGGGCGGTGCTGGGCTACGACCCCATCCGCAACCGCATCGGGGAAGGCTACGAGATCGGAGGAGAGGTACAATGAAACGGTTGTCCCTGCAATGGCGCATCACCCTGCTGACGGCGCTGCTCATCGCCTGTGCCTGCGTGTGCATGAACCTGCTTTTATACCGCACCGGTGCAACCGGCATGGATGCCCTCAACGGCTTTATGATGCAGTATCAGCCCGGCAGTGAGGATTCCTTGACCATCGAGATCCCGCAGGAGGAAATGTCCAGCCTGCTGGCGCATTTTTCACAGGAAGTCTACGATGCAAAGGTGGTTTTTGGCCGCAAGGGCTGGTGCATCACTGCTGTGGTCACCATCCTCAGCGCGGCCATCGCTTATTTTGTCAGCGGCAGAGCTCTGAAACCGTTGCAGCAGCTTGCGCAGCAGGCGCAGCGGGTCGATCAGGACAGCATTGCTACCGTCCGTCTGGACGAAGATACCGTGCAGGAATTCGGGCAGTTGAGCCGGTCGGTAAACCGGATGCTGGATGGCCTGGCACAGTCCTTTGAATTACAACGGCAGTTTGCGGGCAACGCAGCCCACGAGCTGCGCACCCCGCTGGCTATTTTGCAGACGAAGCTGGAACTGTTTGCAGAGGAGCACCCAGCCATGGATGCCGAGACTGCCGGGCTGGTCAGCTCTCTGCGGGAGCAACTGGATCGCCTGACCGCCCTTGTGCGCACTTTATTAGAGATGAGCAATCTGCAATCGATCTCCCGTACTGACCAGATCGCCCTTGCACCGCTGGTGGAGGAAATTTTGACCGACCTGACCCCCCTTGCCCAGAAAAACAATATCTCCTTGCAGCAGGACTGCGCGGAACTGGGCATGGTGGGCAGTGATGCGCTGATCTACCGACTGGTGTTCAATCTGGTGGAAAACGGTATCAAGTATAACCGCCTCGACGGTGCGGTGCGCGTCACTCTGCGGCGGGAAAAGCAAACTGCCGTGCTGCGCGTTGCGGATACCGGCCCGGGCATCCCCGCAGACTGCCGGGAGAGCATCTTCCAGCCCTTTTTCCGGGTGGATAAGTCCCGCAGCCGGGAGATGGGCGGCGTGGGGCTTGGCCTTGCCCTTGTGCGGGAGATCGCCGTACTGCACGGCGGCAGTGTGACTGTGGAGAGCAGCAGCGAAAACGGCACTACCTTTGTCGTCACCCTGCCGCTGGCACAGCCCTGTTGAAGCAAGCAGAGCATGGAAATCGTGCTTCCGAATAAAGGCTTCCCCCGGTCGGGGGAAATCTGTCCCCAAGGGGTGAAGGCTTTTGCCCAGTGACGATTTGTGCAAGCATGGGAAGGGGGCTTTATTTTTGGCACACGGGGGAGTATACTGGAAACAGCAGGCCCCGGAAAATAAGAAGGACAAAGGAGATACTGAAAATGCAGGCGACCATTCAAAACGAATTTCTGAGCCTTACGGTGGACACTCACGGTGCCGAGGCCGTCAGCCTGAAGAACGCAGCGGGGGAGGAGCTGCTCTGGCAGGCCGACCCGGCGGTCTGGAAGCGCCACGCGCCCATCCTCTTCCCGTGGACGGGCAAGCTTAAAGACGGCAGCTTCACCCATGGCGGCAAGACCTACAAGGGTGGCCAGCACGGTTTTGCCCGGGACGTGGAGCACACCCTGCTGAAAGCGGGGGGCGACACCATCCAGCTCGAGCTGCGCCCGGATGAGGCCATGAAGGCGGAGAAGTTCCCCTTCGACTTCGTGCTCACCAGCACCTTCCGGCTGGACGGAAAGACCCTTCACCACACCCTCACCGTCTCGAACCCCGGTGCCGAAGAGCTGCGGTTCGGCATCGGCTACCACCCGGCCTTTCAGGTGCCGTTCGATGACAGCCACACCGTCGAGGACTACGAGTTCCGCTTCGACCAGCCCGAGAGCCCGGTCATCCTCGACGCCAGCGGGGGCGGCCTGCTGACGGGCAAATGCTACTACCAGTGGAAGAACCAGCAGGCCATCCAGCTGACCAACGACCTCTTCGACAACGACAGCTTCTGCATGGCAGGCCTGCGTACCAGGACGCTGGGCATCTACGAGAAGGACACGGGCCGCAGCATCGTCTGCGATGTGGCCGGCTTCCCCTATACCCTCATCTGGTCGGCCCTGTCCAAGCCGGTGCGCTTTGTCTGCATCGAGCCGTGGAACTCGCTGCCCGCCTCGGTGGACGATCCGCAGGAGTGGGAGCAGCGTGCCGCTGCGGCCTGCCTCGCCCCCGGTGAGGAGTGGAGCACGACCCTCAGCACGACCTTCAACCGCTAAACTGCAAGCAAAAAGGGAGACGCCCCGGCGGGGTGCCTCCCTCTTTTTGTGCGATAAAATTTACAGAGCCTTGATGGCGGTCTTGATGCGCTCGGCAGCCACCCTGGTCTTTTCGGCGTCACCGAAAGCGGTCAGGCGGAAGTAGCCCTCGCCGCACTCGCCGAAGCCCACGCCCGGGGTGCCGACGACGCCGCAGTTCTCCAGCAGCCAGTCGAAGAACTCCCAGCTCTTCATGCTGCCGGGGCAGCGCAGCCAGATGTAGGGGCTGTTCTTGCCGCCGCAGTACCACACGCCGCACTCGTCCAGAGCGTCGGCGATGACCTTGGCGTTCTTGCGGTAGTAGTCGAGGTTGTGCTGGATCTCAGCCATGCCGCTCTCAGTAAAGACGGCGGCAGCGCCGCGCTGCACGACATAAGGCACACCGTTGAACTTGGTGGTCTGGCGGCGCAGCCAGAGCTTGTTGATGTTCATGCCGTCACGTTCCAGATCTTTCGGCACGACGGTGTAGCCGCAGCGGGTGCCGGTGAAGCCTGCGATCTTGGAGAAGGAGCAGATCTCGATGGCGCACTCGCGGGCGCCATCGATCTCGAAGATGCTGCGGGCCAGCTCGCCGTCGGAGATGAAGCACTCGTAAGCGGCGTCGTAGAGGATGATGGCGTTGTTCTTTCTGGCGTACTCCACCCATGCCTTGAGCTGGTCGCGGGTGTAGGCAGCGCCGGTGGGGTTGTTGGGGCTGCAGATGTAGATGATGTCAGCCTTCACGCTGTCGTCGGGCATCCCGAGGAAGCCGTTCTCCTGACTGGTGCGGCCATAGATGATCTTGCGGCCATCGGTGACGTTGTCGTCCACATAGGTGGGGTAGACGGGGTCCGGAACGAGGACGGTGTTGTCCACGTCGAACAGGCCCAGCACATTGGCAAGGTCGCTCTTTGCACCGTCGGAGATGAAGATCTCGTCCTCGTCCAGCTTGGTGCCGCGGCCTGCGTAGTAGCCCTGAATGGCCTGCTTGAGGAAGGGGTAGCCCTGCTCGGGGCCGTAGCCGTGGAAGCCTTCCTTGGTACCCATCTCGGTGACGGCGTCATGCATGGCGTCCACGACGCACTTAGCCAGCGGCTGGGTCACATCGCCGATACCCAGACGGATGATCTCCTTCTCAGGGTGTGCCTCCTGATAGGCGGCGACCTTGTGGGCAATGTCCACGAAGAGGTAGCTGGCCTTCAGCTCATTGTAATGTTTGTTCATTTTCATGATACTTTCCCTCAATTCTTTCTTTATAAGTGGCTTGCCCTCTCAGGCCGCTCCGCGTCCGGCTCCCTCAGAGGGAAAGCCAAAAACATAGCGGAGAGAGCAAAGATGCTTAAACTTCAGTGACGCCTTCGCATACGGTGACCGCGCTGCCGGTCATCAGCAGTTTTTTGCCCGGCAGCACCCGGATGATGAGCTCACCGCCGCGCAGCTGAACGTGGACGTCCTCCCCGGCGGGGCAGACGCCCAGCTCGATCAGCGCCGCCACGGTGGCACATGTGCCGGTGCCGCAGGCCCAGGTCTCGCCGCTGCCCCGCTCCCACACCCGCATTTTCAGGTGGGTGGAGTCCACTATCTGCACGAACTCGGTGTTGACCCGCTCCGGGAAGTTCGGGTGCTTCTCGAACGCCGGGCCGATGTCCTCGAGCTTCAGGCTGTCCACATCGTCCACGACGGTGACGCAGTGGGGGTTGCCCACGCTGATGCAGGTGACACGCCAGGTCCTGTCCTCCACGGTGAGGGGGCAGTCCACCAGCGGGCCTTCGCCCATATTCACGGCGGGCAGAGCCGCCGCCATGGCGGAGTATCCGCCCATCTCCACCTGCCAGAGCTGGCGGCCCTTGCGGGTGATGGTCTTTGTACCGCTGTTGGTGTCCACGACGAGCGTCTCTTTGGCGACGCCGTGGGTGTAGAGCCACTCGGCCACGCAGCGCACGCCGTTGCCGCACATCTGGGCCTCGCTGCCGTCGGCGTTGAAGATGCGCATCCGTCCGTCTGCGCCGGCCGTCACCGGGGCGCAGATGCAGATGATGCCGTCCGCGCCGATGGAAAAGTGGCGGCGGGAGAGGTCCTGCGAAAGGGCTGCGATGTTCTCCGGCACACCGCTTTCGCGGCAGTCGAGATAGATATAATCGTTGGCACAGCCCTGCATTTTGGTGAATGAAAGCTTCATGTTGAAAACTCCTTTGGGGCTGCTGGTCAGTCCCCATAAACTTGCCACTCTATAATGATAAGAAAATAGCCCCCGTCTGTCAAGCAGAAAAGGGGCGGCAGAGAAATTTTGAACGGAATTTTTGCCTGGAAAACCATGCCGGATGCAAAACGGGGCTTGACAATAAGCATATCATGGGATATAAAGAAAGAGAGCGTTCTGCGCAGGGAGACAGTCTGCCCGCCAAAGGGGAGGAGGGAAAGGCTGCCATGGTCTGCGCAGCGTGAAGATGCGAAATTAAAGCAAAAGGAGACCGCTATCATGGATACGTTTGAGAAGATCCGCGCACTGCTGGCAGAACAGCTGGACATCGACCCCGCTAAGATCACGATGGACAGTGACATTATGGGCGATTTTGAGGCCGACAGCCTCGACATCGTGGATATGGTGATGACGCTGGAGGATGAGTTTGGCATCGAAGTGCCGGACGACGCCATCGAGAACCTGCGCACGGTGGGTGATGTGGTGAAGTTTGTGGACAGCCACAAGGGCTGAGCGACCAACAAGCAAAAAAGCCCCGCATCCGCGCCTCTGCACACGGCAGAGTAGGCGGCGGGGCTTTATATATGGGTTCGTGCGGAACGATGAGCGTTTGGCGCACGGCCTTGGGAGGATAAGATTAAAATGGCAAAAGACAACAAAAAGCTCGTACAGGCGATCACCAGTCAGGAAGAGAACTTCGCACAGTGGTATACCGACATCTGCGTCAAGGCAGAACTGGTCGAGTATTCCAGCGTGAAAGGCTTCATCATCCTGCGCCCCTATGGTCAGGCGATCTGGGAGCTCATCCAGAAGGATATGGATGCCCGCTTCAAGGCTACCGGCCATGAGAACGTGGCAATGCCCGTGCTGATCCCTGAGAGCCTGCTGCAGAAGGAAGGCGAGCTGGTCAATGGCTTCGCGCCGGAGGTGGCGTGGGTCACGATGGGCGGCTCCGACAAGCTGGAAGAGCGTCTGGCTGTCCGCCCCACCAGCGAGACCATGTTCTGCGACCACTGGTCCCGCGTGCTGCACAGCTACCGCGAGCTGCCCATGAAGTACAACCAGTGGTGCAGCGTCGTGCGCTGGGAGAAGACCACCCGTCCCTTCCTGCGCAGCCGCGAGTTCTGGTGGCAGGAGGGCCACACCATCCACGAGACTGCCGCCGAGGCTGAGGCTGAGACCCAGCAGCAGCTGAACTGCTACGCAGACGTCTGCGAGCAGGACCTGGCTATCCCTGTTGTCAAGGGCCGCAAGACCGATAAGGAGAAGTTCGCCGGTGCGGAGGCTACCTACACCATCGAAGCCATGATGAAGGACGGCAAGGCCCTGCAAAGCGGCACCAGCCACTACTTCGGCGATAAGTTCAGCAAGGCTTACGACGTGACCTTTACCGGCCGCGACAACCAGCTGCATCATCCGTTCCAGACCAGCTGGGGTGTTTCCACCCGTCTGGTGGGCGCTATCATCATGACCCACGGCGACGACGACGGCCTCATCCTGCCCCCGGCTGTCGCCCCCATCCAGGTCGTGGTGGTGCCTATCGCTGCCCACAAGCCCGGCGTCTCCGAGAAGGCTGCTGAGCTGGCCGAGAAGATCTCCAAGTACGCCCGCGTCAAGCTGGACGACAGCGACAACGCTCCCGGCTGGAAGTTCTCTCAGTGGGAGATGAAGGGCGTGCCTCTGCGCCTCGAGATCGGCCCCAAGGACCTGGAGAAGAACCAGTGCGTCCTCGTCCGCCGCGACACCCGCGAGAAGGTGTTCGTCTCTCTGGACGAGCTGGAGACCGCGATCCCGGCCCAGCTGGAGGCTCTGCGCAAGGACCTGTACGAGCGCGCTCTTGCCAACCGTGAGAAGCGCACCTGGGCTGCCACCACCATGGACGAGGTCAAGGAGCTGGCCAAGGCCAACACCGGCTACATCAAGACCATGTGGTGCGGCGACCTGGCCTGCGAGATGAAGATGAAGGAAGAAGTCGGCCTGTCCAGCCGCTGCATGCCCTTCGAGCAGGAGCACCTGAGCGATGTCTGCCCCTGCTGCGGCAAGCCCGCCAAGACCATGGTCTACTGGGGCATCGCATACTAAGCGAAACTTTTGCAAGACAACTGAGAGCAGCCGCTTTCCTCACGGGAGAGCGGCTGCTCTTTTGTGCAATCTGGCAATAATCTGGTAAAAATTTTGTAAAAGGGGTTGAAAAAATCGTCCAGCCGTAGTATGATGACGGGGCTGAAAAAGGCAAATACTTTACAGGAGGAAGCGAACACGATGTCCGGCGACCATTTAGACAAACCCAAACAACGCTCCTCCTGCGATGCGGGCAGTATGGATTGAATCTGCCGCGTCCTGAATGCATCTGCCCATGATACACCGCAGGAGTCTGACCAAAAGACGACGCGGTGTATTTTTATGCCCCAAAAGGGGAGGAGGAACCCAAGATGCAGCAGAAGAACTACCAGCAGGAAATACTCGCCCTCATCCACAGCGGCCTGCCGCAGGCAGAGCTGGCCGAAAAGCTCTCTGATTACCACGAGAACGACCTTGCCGACGCCCTTGCAGCCCTGACGCCCGACGAGCGCCAGAAGCTCTATGCCGTTCTGGGCGTGGATACCGTGGCCGAGATCTTCTCCTATCTGGACGACGCAGAACCTTACCTGAAAGAACTGCCCAGCGAGAAGGCCGCCAACGTCGTTTCCCACATGGACTCGGACGACGCCGTGGACGCTCTGGACGACCTCGAGGAAGAGGATAAAGCCAAGATCGTCGGCCAGCTGGACAAAGACTCCGCCGAAGATGTGAAGATGCTGCTCTCCTACGGCGAGGACGAGATCGGCAGCAGCATGACCACCAACTACATCTGCATCCGGAAGGACATGACCATCCGGCAGGCTATGAGTGAGCTGGTGAAGCAGGCGGGCGAGAACGACAACATCTCTACCCTCTACGTCGTGGACGAGAACGACAAGTTCTACGGCGCCATCGACCTGAAAGACCTCATCATCGCCCGTGCGGAGGACCGCCTCGAAAAGCTCATTGCCCGGTCCTACCCCTATGTGACCGACCACGAAAAGATCAGCGACTGCATCGACCGCATCGTAGACTACGCCGAGCGCTCTCTGCCTGTCCTGAACGATGCCGGCGAGCTGGTGGGCATCATCACCTCGGCGGATGTCGTCGAACTGGTCGATGACGAGATGGGCGACGATTACGCAAAGCTGGGCGGCTTGACCAGCGAAGAAGATTTGAACGAGGGCGTCTTCGAGAGTGTCAAGAAGCGCCTGCCCTGGCTGATCGCTCTGCTCTTCCTCGGGATGCTGGTGTCCTCGGTGGTGGGTGCCTTTGAGTCGGTGGTGGCTGTCCTGCCCATCGTCATCTGCTTCCAGTCCATGGTGCTGGATATGGCGGGCAATGTCGGCACCCAGTCGCTGGCCGTCACCATCCGCGTGCTGGTGGACGAGAACCTGACCACCTCCAAAAAGCTGCATCTGCTCTGGAAGGAGATGCGGGTGGGTCTGGTCAACGGTGCGCTTCTGGCCGTCATGGCGCTGGGCTTCCTCGGCTGCTATATCCACTTCTTCAAAGCCTATGCGTGGGGACAGGCGTTCCTGCTCTCCGGCTGCGTCGGTGTTTCCCTCATCGTGGCGATGGTCATTTCCAGCCTGGTGGGTACGGTCATCCCCATGCTGTTCCATAAGATCCATATCGACCCCGCCGTGGCGTCCGGCCCGCTCATCACCACCATCAACGACCTCGTGGCCGTCGTGGTGTACTACGGTCTGGCCATGATCGTGCTCATTGATATGTTCCATCTGGGCTGATTTTTGAATAAGAGCAAAGGCTCCGGCACTGCCGGAGCCTTTTTGCGTCTTATCGATTCTCTATCCAGTACCGCTGGGTCAGCATCCCATCCGAGGAGTCAAACATCTCATCTTCCAGTACGCCGCCGTTAGACTGAATCGTCTTTGCTGAGGCGATGTTATAGTGGTCACAGCAGATGCGCACCTTGGAGATGCCGCGCTCCTTGGCCTTTTCGAGGGTCATGCAGAGCATCTGGCTGGCGTAACCGTTCTTCCGCTCCGAGGGGCGGACGCTGTAGCCGATATGACCGCCGTAGGCCAGCAGATAGTCGTTGAGGTGGTGGCGCAGGTTGGTCATGCCGACAAGATGTTCCTGCTCGTCCAGAGCCAGATACTGGGTGGCCGGTACGAACCCGGCAGGCGTGGTGGCTGGGTCTTTCAGCTTGCGGATGTTAGCCAGCCACTGGTCGAATTCATCGTATTTGTCCAGCGCCGAAGTGCCGTCGAGCCGGGAGCTGATGGCAAGAAACTCTTCCCGGTAGGCCATGACCTGCTCCCGGTCGCCCTCGTCCGGCTCCCGCAGATGGAGTTTCTGGGACGGCGTATGGCGAGCTGCGGCGCGGAAGTCCGGTGCTTTCATCAGGCCGTGGCGGTTGCAGTAGAAGTAGAGTACGCCCGCACCGGTGATTTTGAAACGGCAGCTGGCGTCTCCCTCAGGGTAAAGTTTGACCAGCTGCAATTTGTCGCCGGTGAGGCAGGCAATGAAGGAAATGTAGTGGTCTTTGGTCATGGGGTGGTGGATGGTGACGAAAAGCTCATCTTCCACCCGCTCGAGCGTCAGCTGATGGTGTTCGTCGGCGTCGTCCGCCTCAGAGATGTCCAGCGGCGGCAGAGTGATGCCGCAGCAGCTCACGACAGCCTGCCCGGTGGCGTGGAGCACATTGCCGCACAGGGGGCAGACATAGAGCTTGGAGCGAAGCAGGTTGGCAGAACGGTTCCGGTTGACGACGGGTTCGCCCTGCATCAACTCGAGCACGCTGACGCCCAGAGCCGCCGCCAGCGGCTCCAGCAGGGAAATATCGGGCAGGCCGTGGGCTGTCTCCCACTTGGAGATGGCCTTTGCGCTGACGGCCAGCTTTTCGGCCAGCTCTGCCTGCGTCAGGTGTTTGGCTTCCCGCAGCTGCCGGATGGCAGTGCCGGTAACGTAAGAATCCATAAAAACTCTCCTTTGTGATTGTTTCTCTCTGTCCAAAGGATACCATAACAAAAAGCTCCACACAACCTACGCTGCGTGGAGCTTTGCTTTTTGAAATTACTCGGCTTCTTCGTCCTCGTCCAGCTCGATGCTGAACACGGCCTTTTTCAGTTTGCCGCAGCCCTGAGCTTTCAGGCCGGACTTGTAGGGTTCACCGGCCAGATAGAGGGCAAAGCGCCCCTCGCAGAGCATCCCGGCGATGCTGGTGCCGGCGGTGCCGACGGTCAGGTCGGCAGCCTCGTCGATGGGCTTGGTGGGAGTCAGCTCGCCAAGTGAGACTTCGAACAGCTCGCTGCCCTCAAGGTCGGTCTCGAGGGTCAGGTGATCGTCCCGGCGCTGGAAGAGCGCTTTGTCCGAGGTCTGCGGCGTGACGGTACACACCGTGACCACGGCCTTGTCGCCGTCGATGCGGGTCTTTCCGGCGGGCAGATTGTTGATGTCCCGGGCCATGACGAACTCGATGACAGCGTCGAGGTTGTCGCTCATGCCGAGATAGTTGGGGAGATTGTTCAGGGTATCGTAAATCATAGGAGAAACCTCTTATTCTGAATCTTTGGGGTCGGTCATCAGCTCTTTGATGCTGGGGACGACGCCGCCCAGATTCTGTAAATCGGAAGGGATGATGATCTTGGTGGCCTTGCCGTTGGCGACCTTGGCCAGCGCTTCCAGACTGCGCAGGGCAAGGACCTTATCGGTGGGCATGGCTTCGTTCAGCAGGCGGATGGCGTCGGCGTTGGCCTTCTGGACGGCGAGGATGGCCTGCGCCTCGCCCTCGGCCTCAAGGATGCGCTGCTGTTTGACGGCGTCGGCGCGGAGGATGGCGGATTCCTTTTCGCCCTCGGCGGCAGTAATGGCGGCCTGCTTCTCGCCGTCTGCTTTCAGGATGACGGCGCGCTTCTCGCGCTCTGCCTTCATCTGCTTTTCCATGGCCTCCTGGATCTCGCGCGGCGGGATGATGTTCTTGACCTCAACACGGTTGACCTTGATGCCCCACTTGTCGGTGGCTTCATCAAGGATGGCCGTGATCTTGCTGTTGATGGTGTCGCGGCTGGTGAGGGTGTGGTCCAGCTCCATCTCGCCGATGATGTTGCGCAGGGTGGTGGCCGACAGGCTCTCGATGGCCGCGATGGGCTGGTTGACACCGTATGTGTAGAGCTTGGCATCCATCACCTGGAAGAAGACCACCGTATCGATCTGCATGGTGACGTTATCGCGGGTGATGACCGGCTGAGGGGGGAAGTCGGCAACCTGCTCTTTCAGGCTGACTTTCTTCGCCACCCGCTCGAGGAACGGGATCTTGACGTGAAGGCCGGCGCTCCATGTCTCGGAGTAGCTGCCCAGACGCTCCACGACGTAGACCATGGACTGCGGCACGATGACGATGTTGGTGACGACCACCAGCAGGATGACAAAGATGAGGATGAGGATAAGGAACAGCATGATAGGCATAGGGACGCTCCTTTCATATCAGTGAGCCGCCCGGCGGGCGGTCTCGGTCAGGACAGGCTCCACGATGAGCAGGGTGCTGTGGATCTCTGCCACCCGGCAGCTCTGGCCCGGGGCGAGGGTGTCGCCGGGGGTGGCACAGCGGGCGTTCCAGTCTACACCGTCCAGCCGGACACG
>OBWC01000480.1_pt1 | contig 33899 bp, 28 predicted proteins | sample 1501341 | NCBI WGS metagenome assembly OBWC01 (sample SAMEA2580033, study PRJEB22360) | human gut metagenome | biome: human gut; feature: human-associated habitat; material: faeces | place: Denmark | collected 2008/2010 | reverse complement strand
GCAGGCACAGGCTCGGGAACCGGCATAGGAGCAGGCACAGGCTCGGGAATCGGCGCGGGAGCAGGCACAGGCTCGGGAACCGGCATAGGAGCAGGCACAGGCTCGGGAATCGGCGTGGGAGCAGGCACAGGCTCAACAGGAGTCGGAACCGCGTTCACAGGCTGAACCGGAACCGGCTGAACAGGCTGAACGCTCTGAACAGGCTGCGCTGCCTGGGCATTCGGCTGATACTGTGGGTGCTGAGTCTGCTGGGGCTGCTGATAAGGAATAGTCGGCAGCTTCGGCTCAAACGCGGACTGGCTGTCCTTTGGCTCGTCGGCGGTGTTGTTGTCGGTATCGATCCCGGCGTTCTTTCTCACCGCGAGAACGGTCTCAAACAGAATGCGCAGAACGACGTTTCCCACGATTACGTACTTGAATATAGCGCCGAATCCGTCGATGGTGGTGATGCACTTCGCAATGCCTATAAACACAAGGAACGCCGCCAGGGAGTAGTAGGTTATCTTCACGATGTAAAGCGGCAGGAAGCGCTGACCGTTCGCGTACTGCATGAATTTGCCCGCGGACGGATCCTTCGCCTTCGGACCGAAAACCTTCCAGTAAAGCAGGATCCCCGCCGCGACTGAAATAACAAGTCCAAGGATAGTAAGCAGGAGATTCGCGATCATGCCGCCGCTCAGGGCTGCGTAGATATCAAACATAGCGTGTACCTCGTTTCATTTGATTTTTCGGCGTGTGCCGTAATAGAATTATAACATAATTATACGACAAATGCAACAATATTTGTTATATTTTTTCAGAAATATCAAACGGAGTGGTCTGGTAAACGAAGTAGTTCAGCCAGTTGGTGTAGATGAGCGTGGAATGCGCCCTCCACTTGAGCACAGGCTGCTTCGCGGGGTCGTCGTCCGGGAAGTAGTGAGCGGGAATCTTCGGGTTCAGACCCTTTTCAAGGTCGCGCTTGTACTCCAGAGCCAGGGTGTCCGCGTCGTACTCGGAATGCCCTGTTATGAAGAACTGGCGGCTGTCCTCGCTGCAAACGGCATACACGCCCGCCTCGTCGGAGACCGCCATCACCTTGAGCTGCGGCACCTTCTCGATGTCCTCGCGGCGAACCTCGGTATGGCGTGAATGCGGCGCCCAGAACTCGCTGTCGAACCCTCGGAACAGTCTTGATTTCGGTGTGAGCAGAGTGTGCCTGAACACGCCGGAGAGCTTCTCCGGGAGCGGGTACTTCGGAATGCCGTAGTGGTAGTACAGCGCCGCCTGAGCCGCCCAGCAGATGTGGAACGTGGAATGCACATGCGTTTTCGTCCAGTCCATTATTTTGCAAATCTCCTCCCAGTAGTCGACCTCCTCAAACGGAAGGTGCTCCACGGGAGCGCCGGTGATTATGAACCCGTCAAAGTTCATGTCCTTTATCTCGTCGAAGGTCTTGTAGAAGTTCAGCAGGTGCTCATGTGAGGTGTTCTTGCTGGTGTAGGTTGAGGTCTGCACGAGAGTCACCTCGATTTGCAGCGGAGTATTAGACAGGCTGCGGAGTATCTGCGTTTCAGTCGCGACCTTGGTCGGCATGAGGTTCAGTATGCCTATCTTCAGCGGACGTATGTCCTGGTGGAGCGCGCGGTGCTCCGTCATGATGAATATATGCTCGTTTTCAAGTATCGACTGCGCGGGCAGTCCGTCGGCTATTTTTACTGGCATTTTTTATTCCTTTCCCATTGCGTATCCTTTGATACAGCCGTATGATACAACCGTAGAACGCGGCATTTTTTATAATATGAATCTATTATAGCTCAACGCGCTGTTTTTGTCAAGTTTGCGCCGCACCCGCTGAATAGTACGGAAAACCCCGGGAAGCCGAGCCTCCCGGGGTATGTATCATTCGATGTTCTGAATCTGCTCGCGTATCTTTTCTATCTCGCTCTTCTGGTCGACGACTATGCGCGTTACCTCTATGTCCTGCACCTTGGAGCCTATGGTGTTGGTCTCGCGGTTCATCTCCTGCACCAGGAAGTCAAGCTTCCTGCCCACAGGCTCGCCGGATTCCAGCATTGTGCGGAACTGCGCGATGTGGCTGCGCAGGCGTACCGTTTCCTCGTCCACGGCGGTCTTTTCGGAGAATATCCCCGCCTCCATGAGTATGCGGTTTTCGTCGATGTTCGTGGAGCTCAGCACCTCGCACATCTTGTCGTAGAGCCGCCTGCGGTAGTCCTCCACCATCTGCGGGGAGCGCGTTTCGACTACGCCGACCCACTCCTCGATTTTATCCAGGCGCGACATTACGTCCCGCTTCATGCGCTCGCCCTCGGCTTCACGCATCGCGATGAAGTGATCCAGAGCCTCCTCCGCCGCCGACTTCACGTCAGCCCAGAGCTGCTCCTCGTCGGTCTCGGTCTTTACTACGGTGAACGCGTCCGGGATACGCAGGATATCCGACAGCGAAAGGCCGTCGTTCAGCGAATACTCCTCCTTAACGGAGCGCAGCGCGTCAACGTATTCCTTTACTATTTCCTTATTTATAGTTATCTTCTCGTCCGCGGCCTCAACGTTGTTCACCAGCACGGATATCTCCACCTTGCCGCGGTTTATCCTGCCCTGGAGCAGGCTCTTGAGCTTCTCCTCGATGTAGCCCAGGCTGCGCGGGAGCCGCGAGCTGAACTCGTAATACCGGTGATTCACCGCGCGTATCTCTACGGTGATATCCCTGCCGTTAAGTACCTGATGACCTCTGCCGAAGCCTGTCATGCTCTTTATCATGTTACTGTCCTTTCGACCTGTTGAACCCTACTGCTGTCAGATGTGCGCCAGACCCTTGTCCAGCATGTACTGCGCCGCGTGCATGATACCCGCCTTTCCCGTCGGGAACGTAAGCCCGCCCTGGAGCCACACTGCAAAAGGCTCACGAAGCGGAGCGTCCGCTGAAAGCTCGATGGAAGCGCCCATCGTAAAGGCTCCAGCCGCCATTATGACCTGGCTGTCGTAGCCCGGCATGTCCCACGGCTCCGGGGAAGCGAAGCTGTCCACCGGGGAGCCGGCCTGAATGCCCTGGCAGAACGCGATGAGCTGCTTCTCGCCGCCGAGCTTCAGCGCCTCGATGATGTCGGTGCGCTTCTCGCTGTACTTCGGGAACGCCTCGAAGCCGAGAAGCTCCGCCGCAAACGCCGCAGTCTTGAGCGCCGCGCAGACCGCCTCCGGCGCGTGGAATATTCCAAGGTACATTCCGCGGAGCTGATTCAGGCTCGCGCCGACCTCCTTGCCAGTGCCCGGAGTGGTCAGCCTGAACGCGCACAGCTCCACGAGGTCTGCCCTGCCCGCGATGTAGCCGCCGGTCTCCGCGATTCCGCCGCCGAGATTCTTGATAAGGCTGCCCGCGATGAGGTCGGCGCCGACTGAAACCGGCTCCTTTTCCTCGACCAGCTCGCCGTAGCAGTTGTCGGTGAATATCACGCAGTCCGGATTAACGCTGCGGACTGCCTCGCATATCTTCGCGATGACCTCAATGCTCAGCGACGGGCGCAGGGAATATCCCCTGGAGCGCTGGATATAAGCCATCCTGCAGGTTCCCGCGCGGCGCTTTATGCCGTCGTAGTCCGGGGTGCCGTCCGGCAGGAGGTCTACCTTGCCGAACTTCACGCCGAAATCCTTCAGTGAACCTATCCCATCGCCGGAAATTACGCCCTGCATGGTGTCGTAGGGGTCGCCGGTGACGGAAAGCAGCTCGTCCCCGGGGCGTAGGATACCGAACAGCGCGGTGGTTATCGCGTGGGTGCCGTTCACGAAATTGTGGCGCACCAGGGCGTCCTCGGCGCCGAGTATCTGCGCGAAGACCGCGTCCAGCTTGTCCCTGCCGTCGTCGCCGTAGCCGTAGCCGTTAGTCCCCTTCATGTGGATATCGCTTATCCTGTTGTCGATGAACGCCTTTAAAACGCGCTCGCCGTTGTATTCCGCCATGCGGTCGAACTCGGCAAACTGCGGAGCGCACAGCTCCATTGCCTTTTTTCCTGCTTCCACCAGTTCCGGTGAATAATCGAAGAATGCCATTTTATCTATCCTTTCAAGCCCGGGAGCCTTCCCGGAATACAATTAACGCATACATTTTTATTTTACACTTTTTTAGGGGTTATGTCAACACCTAAATGTGAAAAATTCAGAAATTCTGACGTTCTGAAATAAGGATTGACTTTTTCAGGAAAAGCGGGTATAATAGAAAGACCAAAGGAGGGTGATATATGAAAAAAAGAATCGCGATACTATCTGCGCTGCTTCTGCTGACAGGCTGCACCGGGAACGTCACATCGCCAGTGAGCCAGCCGAGCCAGTCCAGCCAAACCAGCCAAACCAGCCAGTCCGAGCAGTCCGGAACTGCGCCGAAGGAGTCCACGCCGGAAAGCTCCGCACAGGCGGAAGCCACCGCCGAACCGCCGAGCACCGAGCCCGTAAATACCGCGGAGCCTCCGGAAACCATGCCGACTGGGGAGCTTCCCGGAACCGGAACGGCTGAGAGCCTTCCGGTAAAGGCGCAGTACCTCGAGGACGTGCCGGAGCTTGGTGAGCACGACACGTTCAGTCAGACCGACGGAACCGAGGTCAGCGAATCAGCCGTAAAGGTGGTATTCTCCGCAGAAAGCACGGTCAGCGACTTCAGGCTGCTGTCGATAGCAATGCAGGACATCGACGAGAACGGGATCTTCACGTTCTCCGCCGAGGAGCTGTACTCGCAGCCCGAGCTTACGCCGGAGCGCCCGCTGGAAGCGGATCTGGTTTTCCTGGGAGATATCCCGAACAACGGAATATCCTTCACCGACGCCGATGGGAACGTAAAGTACTTCTCCGTGGATATGAGCGGCATGGACGGTTCCCTGATACTCTGGGAAATAACCGTAATATGAAAAAATCCCGCAGCCATACGGCTGCGGGATCTTAATTTGTTGAACTATCAGAGGACGGCAGAGGAGTCAGTATCACGCAGCGTGAAGTTCCCTATAAGGCCCTTCATCGTTGCAGCCTGCGCCGAAAGCTCCTCGGAAGCCGCAGCGGATTCCTCCGCAGTCGCGGAGTTCGTCTGGACTACGTTGGAGATCTGATCGATTCCTATGGAAATCTGCTTGATGGAATCCGCAGCCTCCTTTGTGGAATCGGAGATCTTGTTGTTGATCTCCTCGACCTTTGCAGAGGATTCTACAACCGCCGTCATCATCGCGGCAGCTTCGTTCACGATGGCGCTGCCGTTCTCAATTGCGGAAACGGTGCCTTCGATCATGTTCGTGGTGTTCTGTGCAGCCTCGCCGGACTTGGCGGCAAGGTTGCGCACCTCGTCAGCCACGACCGCGAAGCCCTTTCCGGCTTCACCCGCACGCGCGGCTTCTATCGCTGCGTTCAGCGCGAGTATATTCGTCTGGAACGCGATGTCCTCGATGGTCTTGATAATGTTCTTGGTCTCTGCGGAGGAATTCTTGATCTCCTCCATTGCGCTGATGAGGTTCTCCATCTTCGCAGAGGTGTCGCCGAGCTTCTCGGCGGCTTCCTTTGTGCATTTGCTTGCATCTTCTGCGTCCTTGGAATTTTCGTGTATCATTTCGGATACCACGTTGATGGTCGCAGCCAGCTCCTCAACGGAGGAAGCCTGTTCGGTAGCGCCCTGTGACAGCGCCTGTGCGCCTGAGGAAACCTGTTCGGAGCCTGCCGCAACCTGGTCGGCGGCGGTGCTTATCTCGGACATGGTTGCGCTGAGCTTGTGGTTGATATCGCGGACATAGTGGAGCAGCTTCTGGCAGTCGCCGACATAGAACTTTTCATTCTCAGCAGTATGTACGTTCAGGTTGCCAGTGGACATTGACTCGAGAATGCGCCCGATATCGCTGATAATGTTGTTGAGGTTGCTGACGACCGTCTTTGTCGCCTCGGAGAGACGTCCGGTCTCGTCCTTGGAATGAACCTCGGGAACCGGGCTTGTGAGGTCTCCCACGGCGAGCTTCTCGATACGCTCGGTGCATACTTTTACGGAGGAACCTATCTTCTTGCCGAGGCAAACTGAGATGAACGCTGAAACGACGCATGCAACAATAAGAAGGATCACGGTCATCACAATAGCGCGGGATGTAGAGTCCATAAAGTCGCCGGTGGGAGCGTAAACTGCAAGCGACCAGCCGTTTAAATCCGGGATCGGGGCATAGGAAAGGAACTTGCTTACGCCGTTCAGCGTGTACCGCGCAATGCCGGATTCGCCTGCACGCATGCTCTCGTGCGCCTTTACAAGCGTCTTGTATCCGGCCTGACCGGAGGTGTCCGCAGCCGCGAGCTGTTCGATGTTCTCGCCGCGCTTTACAAGATCGCTGTCGGGGTCGGCGATGGTGTTGCCGTCCTTGTCGATTATGTAGGCTCCGCAGTTTTCGCTGAGCTTTATACTTCTCACGATGTCGTTGAGAAATTCGGAATCAGGAACGATGATAACGCAGCCCGCTGTTTCGCCGCCGGAAATGCCGTTTTTCCAGATAGGAGCCGCGATTATGATCATCAGTTCGCCGGTCAGTCTGGAAACGGTAGGAGTGGTTACGGTGACATTTCCTTTCATCGCGTTCTGGAAGTACTCGCGGTCGGAATAGTTGTTGCCGTCGAGGCAGTCCCCGTTAGACTTGATGATGTTGCAGCTCTGCAGTTTGTGATTCTCGATGGTCTGCTGAACTATTTCGCTGAGTTCGCTGTCGGTGGTCGACGAGTCTGAGATCCGGGGCATTGCGCCAAGCTCCCTTGCAATGTTGGCATAGGAACGCACCTCCCAATATACGCGATCCGCCGCGACCTGCGCCGAAGCGGTCATGCTGCTGTATACCAGATTTACGGTACTGTTGTAGATCATGATGCAGGCAAATCCGCCAAGCGTGAACAGCGAAATTGCGACTGTAAGGATACAGCTTACCAGTATCCTCATACCGATAGATTTCATAGAAAACCCTCCCTGTTATTTTGCTGCGCCGCGCAGGTGTCATTCGGATCATACGGTGCTGCATATCACACCGCGAGCCGAACATTTGAACATTTATAGAAAATGCTCTGCCGTGATGTAATTTTCTTTAATTAATAATACCACAAAAATCATGGTAAATCAAGCGGTTTTTCGCACATTTTCCGACAATCTGGCGATTTTTGTAGATACTATATAACGAAGGGGCTGCATAGAGGTTCACATTATACAAACACGAACTGCACCAGCAGCATGTAGATAACCGTCCCGGCGGCGATGGACAGCAGCATGCTGCGCTTCCACAGGTGAATTCCGACCGTGGCGGCTCCTGCGATAAGCTCAGGAAGACCCCAGCTATACTCCGTCACGGAAACGCTGCGCAGGCAGTAGACGATGAGCATTCCGAAAATTGCGCCGGGGAGCACCTTCCCGAGGTACTGTATGTATTTCGGGGTAGGCTTGTCCTGCCGGAACACCAGGAACGGCAGGAAACGCATTGCCATCGTCCCGAGGGTGCACATCGCGATGGTGATTATCTGTTCGGCGATGGTCACTTTTCCTCACCTGCCTTCCGCCCGACGGGCTTCCTGAACGCGGTGAGAAGCAGCAGTATGCATATCATCGCGGGTATCATGAAGTTATCCTTGCCGAATATCAGCAGGCAGGCAGCGCTGCTCGCCAGACCCGCCCATTCGCTGAAATGGTGCTTCTCCTTGAGCCACTGCTCCAGGAATATCACGATGAACATTGCTGTCATCACGAAATCCAGACCCTTCGTGTCGAAGGTGATGAGATTCCCGAGCAGACCTCCCAGTGTGGCTCCGCCGACCCAGTAGAGCTGGTTGAGCAGCGTTACGAAGAAGTAGAACCAGCCGCGGTCGCAGTCCTCGGGGATCTCAGCGGTGCAGTTTATGCTGAACGTTTCGTCGCACATGCCGTAGATGAGGTAGAATTTCTTCCAGCCCATGTCTTTGAATTTGTCCAGCATGGAAATTCCGTAGAACAGGTGCCGCGCCTGTATCATCAGCGACACCATCAGCACCTGGAGCGGCGCGAACGGCGAAAGCAGCATCTGCGCCGCAAGGAACTCCAGACTGCCGCCGAAAATCACCGCCGCCATTATCATCGGGTAAACAAAGCTGAACCCGGAAACGTTCATGTAGATACCGTAAGCCATTCCCAGAAACAGGAACCCCGCAAGTATCGGTATAGTGCAGGGAAACGCCGCCCTGAACGACCTCGTTATAATGCCCTTGTTATTTTCCATGTCGTGTAGTGCCTCCATTCCGAACAGCTATGTATTATATCATATTACTGGGTATTTTGCAAGAGAAGATAAGGAATTCCCGCCAGTATATGTAAGGAAGTGCTGATTAAATCTGGTGCGCAGATTGCGCCGCAGATTTTCCGTCAGATTGTACAATAAGGACGACGCAAGGCTGTCGCCTTGCTAGGACGAATTGTGCAATATAACGGAAAAGATGCAAGCAAAATGCGTGCCAAGCCGTCAGGCGTGATTTAATCAGTGCTTCCGTAAGTATTCCGGGTCGTTTATACCTGTGCGGCGCGGTAAATAGTACTTTACAATCCGCGCAGAATATGTTATAATAAGTTATATTATGTTCGGAAAAGGGGAACCATTTATGAAAAATCTGACCCGCCTTAAATGTCTATCGAGCCTTATCCTGGCTCTGGCGGCGGCGCTGTCGCTGACGGCATGCTCCGCTGATACGGCTTCCGGGGTATTCCCGGAGCTGTCGCAAATAGTCGGCGAGATAATACAGACCGCAGAGGAAAGCTCCCCGGTAACGCGGGAGTTCTTTCAGACCCAGGAGCCGGAGGAGCAGTCCGCAGAGCCTGAGCGCCCTGACGTTCCGCTGACCTCCGGCGAGGGGCAGGAGGGCTTCCCGCAGACCGATGAGGAGTCCGTACAGCCTGACGCGCCGCCGGAAAGCTCCCCGGTAACGCGGGAGTTCTTCCAGACCCAGGAGCCGGAGGAGCAGCCTGCAAAGCCTGAGCGCCCTGACGTTCCGCAGACCCCCGGCGAGGGGCAGGAGGGCTTCCCGCAGACCGATGAGGAGTCCGTACAGCCTGACGCGCCGCCGGAAAGCTCCATCGCCGAGGACGGCAGCTACACCACCAAGGAGGACGTCGCGCTGTATATCCACACCTACGGGAAGCTGCCGCAGAACTTCATCACGAAGAAGCAGGCGCGGGAGCTTGGCTGGGGCGGGGGTTCCCTGGAGCCATACGCGCCGGGCATGTGCATAGGCGGCGACCGGTTCGGGAATTACGAGGGTCTGCTGCCGGAGGGTCACAGCTATACCGAGTGCGACGTAAACACGCTGGGAGCCTCCAGCCGCGGCGCGGAGCGGATAGTATTCTCATCGGACGGGCTGATATACTACACCGGCGACCACTACGCGAGCTTCACATTATTATACGGAGAGGAATAAACCATGAAAACACTTATCATCGACGCTGCCTCCATCGACAGCATGTACACTATCCACGACAGATTCATTGCCGCGTTCGATTTCGCGGAGTGCTACGGCGAGACCCTGGATTCGCTGCACGATTACCTCTGTGAGATAAATAAGTTCGACGCCCACGTGAAGATACTGAATAATTCCAGGCTTGAGGAAGCAGTAGGCGCGAAGGAAGCCGCCGCGCTCCGCAGAGTGCTGACCGACACCGAGGCAGAGAATCCCAGGTTCACAGTTGAGTTCGTTGACTGATCAGGAAATAAAAAACTAACTGCGCCTTTATGGGCGCAGTTTTCCTTTTTGACCGTGCTATAATATGTATCAGCAAATGCGCAGAATAAATCACAAAGGAGCGTTATTAATGGCAGAGAAGGACACCAGCGCACAGCGGCTCAAGCTGCTTTATCTGCGGGATATTTTCCAGAAATTCACCAGCGAGACCGAAGCCCTGACCAGAAACCAGATAACCGACATTCTCTCGGACTACGGGATAACCGAGGGCCGCAAGGCGTTTTCCGAGGACGTGGAGGCGCTGCAAAAATACGGCATGGATATCCGCATGACGATGGGCAGGACGGCTTCCTACCAACTTATGACGAGGGATTTCGAGCTCGCCGAGCTGAAGCTCCTCGCTGACGCGGTAAGCTCCGCGAAGCTGCTTTCCGAAAGCCAGTCGGCGGCGCTGCTCAAGAAGCTCTCCACCCTGTGCAGCGACAAGGAAGCCGCACAGATAAAGCGCACGGTGTACGTCTCCGGGAGGGTCCGGCAGAACTCCAACAAAGCGGTGCTTTACAACGTGGATACTATCCAGCGGGCGATATCGTCGGCTCCGAAGAAGAAAATATCCTTCCGGTACTTTGAGTACGACATGCGCAAGAACAAAAAATACCGCGACGAAGCGCGTGTGTGCACGCCCTACGCCCTGGTGTGGGACAACGACCACTACTACCTCGTGGCGTGGAACGACCACCGCGGGACCTACTCAAACTTCCGCGTAGACCGCATGGAGAAGGTCGAGATAATCGACGAACCCGCGCGCCGCGCCGACCCACATTTCGACCTTGAGGACTACATACTGACCCACGTTTCAATGTTCAGCGGCGAGGAATCCGACGTAGTGCTGCGCTGCGACAAATCCCTCGTCAATGCGGTTCTGGACAGGTTCGGCATGGGGGTGCGGATAGTTCCGGCGAATGACGGCGAGAGCTTCACGGTGTACGCCCCGGTGGTCGCTAAGGAGCCGTTTTTCGGGTGGGTGTTCCAGTTCGGCGGCAAGGCCGAGATAATCGAACCGGAGAGTATCCGCAGCGAGTACCTCGCAATGCTGGACAAAGTCCGCGCAGGCGCCGGGGAGGCTTGACGGAGTTCCGGGCGCACTCCTGATGGAATGCGCCCGGAAAATTATTTGGCTGACTGCTCCGGAGCGCGGCGGCAGTTCTCGAGAAGATCCCTTAGCTGCGCTATCGGAACGAAGAACGGCTTTTCGCTGTCGTTCTCCATCTCAATTACCATGAGCGCCTTCGTACCCCAGTCGTTGAGGGTTATCCGGCGTACCGTGGAGGCTTTGTCCGACTTGGTGTTGATCGACTTCAGCAGGTCATTCATGCGGACGAAGCCGTGTATCCTGCCGCTGCTGCTCGTCCTGAAGGACAGCTTCTTTGCAAAGGGTCTCTCAATGTCGATTATTACCTTTATCTCGGTTATGCCGCCGGGCAGGTCCGCCTCCGTGCGGTGCACCGTGCGGAACATCTTCACCGGAATGTAATCCTCCAGCTTCACCGTGGGAGCGTCTGCGTAGTGCTGTGAATTAGCCATGCTTCATCGATCCTTCCTTTTAAAGAGTTGCGTCTACCTCGGCGAGGACCTCGTCAAGCTTCACCATCTCCTCGCGGAGCTGCTCCGGAGTGATGATGAGCGGCGGGCATACAAGTATCATGTTCTCGTGGGAGTAGGTCATGAACTTCTTCGCCTTGAGCTTTCCGATGATGCCGCCCATTACTCCGAGCTTGTCGCCGCCATAGGGCACCAGAGGCTCCCTTGTCGCCTTGTCCTTTACCAGCTCCACTGCGGAGAACAGACCGATGTAGCGCACGTCGCCGACGCACTTGTGCTTTGCCTTGAGTTCCTCAAGTATCTCGCCCAGCACCTTGCCGCTCTTATTTACGTTGCCCAGGATATCGTTGTCCTTGTAGTAGTTCAGGCAGGCAACGCCGGCTGCGCATGCGAGGGGGTGTCCGCTGTAGGTCAGACCGCACTGCAATACGTTATCGTCGAAGTAGTCCGCGATCTTCCTGCTGACCGCAACGCCGCCGAGCTGAACGTAGCCGCAGGTAACGCCCTTCGCGAAGCTTACGATATCGGGCTTTACGCCGAAATTCTCAAACGCGAACATCTTGCCGGTGCGCCCGAATCCCGCCATTACCTCGTCGCAGATCATCATGATTCCGAACTCGTCGCAGATCCTGCGTACGCCCGCAAGGTAGCCCTCCGGCGGGATAATGATGCCGTTGGAGCCGGTGATGGTCTCCATAACGATGGCAGCAACCGTGTCGGGGCCTTCATAGACAACCTGCTCGCGGAGCTTGTTAACGTAGTACTCGCTGTACTCCTTCTCGCTTGCGAACGGGAGGTTGTCGCGGTACATGTACGGATCGAAGAACTTCACGAAGCCGGGGATACCAGGCTCCAGCGGATACCTTCTCGGCTCGCCGGTGAGGTTGCCAGCGCCGAATGTGGAGCCATGGTAGCTTCTGTAGCGGGAGAACACCTTTTTCCTTCCGGTGTACATTCTCGCCATCTTGATGGCGTTCTCGTTTGCGTCGGCGCCGCCGTTGGTGAAGAACACCTTCGCGATGTTGTCCGGCATGAGGTCAACGACCATCTCGGCGAGCTTCGAGCGGCTCTCGCAGGCGTAGCTCGGGCCGACGAAGCAGAACTTCTCCGCCTGCTCCTTGATGGCGTCGATGATGGGGCGGCAGCCGAAGCCCACGTTCAGGTTGACGAGCTGGCTGGACATATCGGTGTATCTGCTGCCGTCGTAGTCCCAGAAGTAGATACCCTCGCCCTTTTCCACGGCGATGGGGTTCAGCCCCTTCTGCTTTGACCATGACTGTAAATTGTACTTGGTGTGGTTGGTTTTGATCTCAGTTGCATTCATAAGAATCGTCCTCCATTATCAGCTTTGAGTTTTCCATGTTGAGCAGTTCCCTCGCCCGGAAAGCCAGAAGCAGATTCATTTTATCCTCGTCGCTGAAGCTGCTGCCCAGAAGTTCGCGGATCTGTTTGAGCTTGTAGTTCACCGTGTTCCGGTGAACGCCGAAGATATCCGCGACCTCCTTCACGCTGCAGTCGTTCTCGAAGTAGCAGCGCAGCAGATCGGCGCAGTCGGTGTTGTTCTTGGCGTCGTAGTCCAGCAGCTTGCCGATGGTGCTGTCCACGTAGTCCGAGAGGATACGGGAGCTTTCCACGCCGAAAAGCAGCTTGTAAACGCCGATGTCGCGATAGTGCATTACCGGAGCCTTCTTCATCACGGCGAGCCTCATCGCGGAGACCGCCTCGCGGTAGCAGGAATGTATCCCGTCGTACCCCAGCCCGTTGTCTGAAATGCCGATGTGAACTCCCGCAGGCTCGGAGCAGTTCTCGCTCACCGCGGCTGCAAGCTGTTCGGCGAGCCTCCCCGCCTCCTGCGGAGTTATATGCTGCCGCACTATCACAAGGTAGTTCTCCTGTATGAATATGCAGGAGGGATACTGCTGGCTTGCGCATATCTTCCGCACCAGGAACCGCATGCCGCGCCACTCGTCGCCGCTCCCCGGCTTGTCGGGGTGGGAGAGCTGCGCCGCAAGCAGCGTGTAGCTCACCATGTCGTGGAAGCCCCGGCGCTCCAGCACCGGCGCGTACTCGTCGCGGTTCCCCGGCGCGAAGAACAGGTTGCGGAACGCTCCGGCAAGACTGGTCTCGCTCTCCTCGTTGGAAATGATCCGGTGGCAGAAATCGTAGGTCAGGTCAATGAGCCTCACCGACCACGGCACCACGAACAGCGGGAGCGCATTGCACTCGCAGTATTCCATGACGTCCTTCGGAACGGCGTTTATGTACGGTCCTATGTTCACGACTACGCCCGCCGCGTTCTTGCCCTTGAGCTGCCGAACGAAATCCAGCAGCCAGCCGCTGCCCTTGTGACCGATACCAGTAGTGAACACCAGCTCGTTTCCGTGCATGAAGTCCGGAACCTCGCTGTCCTCAACGATGTGTACCCAGCGGACGAAATTATCCATTCCCGCCCTGCCTGCGATGAGCTTCATGCCGTAGGTCTTTTCAGCGTTCGCGCATATTCTTGCAAGTGTGATCGCCATAAACGCCCTCCTCTCCGATCATCTTCCGGGCTTCTTCACCCGTTTGCTGTGGGTTATCGAGCCGGTCGGGCAGACCAGCGTACACAGCAGGCAGCCCACGCAGTTCCCGCCGGTGAGGTGCGGCTTTCTGTCCGCGCACATCGCGATCGCCTGGTGTCCGCCGTCCATGCAGGAGATGCAGCATCTTCCGCAGCCGACGCAGCTTTCCCGGTCAAACACCGGATAGACCACCGTGCTGCGGTCGAGGTCGTCCGCCGGAACTATGTTCGCGAGCGCCGAACCTGTAAGCTCGCTCAGCCGTGACATTCCGTGCGCCGCCAGATAAGCCCTCGTTCCCGAGATAAGGTCGTCGATTATCCGGTAGCCGTACTGCATTACCGCTGTGGTTATCTGGATATTCTCACAGCCCAGCGCGATGAACTCCAGCGCGTCATGCCAGCTCTCTATGCCGCCGATACCGCTCAGCGGCGTCCCGGAAAGCTCCGGACAGACCGCCATATCGTGAATGAACCGCAGCGCTATCGGCTTCACAGCCTTTCCGGAGTACCCCGAAACGGAGCACTTCCCGTTAACGCCCGGGCAGGAGACCATCGAATCCAGATCGACGCGCGTCAGGCTCTTTACCGTGTTTATCGCGGCTATGCCGTCCGCGCCGCCTTCCTTCGCGGCTGTCGCGGGGACTTCCATGTTGCCGATGTTCGGGGTCATCTTCGCCAGCACCGGGAGCTTCGTTCCGCGCTTTGCCGCGGCGGTGTAGGCTCTCACAAGCTCCGGATTCTGCCCGACGTCGCTGCCCAGCCCCTCGCCCACCATCTGCGGGCAGGAGAAGTTGCACTCGATGATGTCGCAGCCCGCCTCCTCGGATAGCCTTGCAAGCTCCGTCCATTCCTCCTCGGTGCTGCCCATTATGGAGGAAACTATCACCTTCGACGGGAACTCCCGCTTCAGCCGCCGGAGTATCTCAAGGTTCTCATTCAGCGGGTGGTCGGAGATCTGCTCCAGGTTCTTGAACCCAACGAACGGGGTGGATTCCTTGCCGATGGCGTCGAACCGGGGTGAAACCTCGTCCGGTCTGATGAAGCCTATCGTCTTGTAGACTATGCCGCCCCAGCCGGCTCTCAGCGCGTTGGCGCACATCTCGTAGCCGCTCGCCACCACCGACGACGAGAGGAAGAACGGATTCTCGCACTTCACGCCGCAGAACTCCATCGAGAGGTCTGCGGTCAGTTCCTCAGCCTTCACCGGCTCCGGAGCCGCCTTTATCATCTCGCGTATCTTCACCGGAGACTCGTAGTGCAGGCAGGCGCTCTCGCATTCGCCGGAGCATTCCGCGCACCTGGCGGCTGAGACGTACCCGGCGCCGACCGCCGCGTTCTCAAACCTTGCCGCCCTGACGAACCGCGCCGGGTCGAAGCCCTCCGGACAAGCCGCCGTGCAGGGAGCCTCCGCGCACAGCATACACCGCGCCGATTCATTGTTTAGTATCTGTTCTGCGTATTTCATATCGTTACCTCCTGCACGGTAAGTTTTTATTTTGCCTTATGTTTTGCACATTTAACGAACCTGCCCCAGCCGCGTTCGCCGACGAACTCTCCGTTATCGAACACCAGCCTGCCCCTGGAGTAGGTCTGAACGGGATAGCCGTGTACCTTCACGCCCTCCCAGATGGTGTGGTCGCAGTCGGAGTGCATGTTCTCCTGATGTATCGTGAACTCCTTCGCGGGGTCGTAGATGACGATGTCCGCGTCCTTGCCGGGAGCTATCTCGCCCTTGCCGGTGCAGCCGAATATCTTCGCCGGGTTGGCGGAGCACAGCTCCACAGCCTTCTCGAAGCTGATAACGCCGTCGTTCGCCTTGCCGAGCATGTAGGGGTACATGTTCTCGATTCCGGCGCAGCCGTTCGGGATCTTCCGGAAGTCGTTCAGACCCCAGTCCTTTTCGCTCTGCTGGAACGGGCAGTGGTCGGTAGCGATGGTGTCGATGTCGCCGCGCTTTATCGCTTCCCAGATGGCGTCCTGCGACTCCTGACCCTTCATAGGGGGCGAGCATACGAAGTTCCTGCCGTCTGCGCGCTTGTAAACGCCGCTGGTGAATTCAAGGTACTGCGGGCAGGTCTCGGCGTAGATCTCATAGCCCTCGTCCTTCGCCTTTGTCACCGCCTCAACGCCCTGCTTGTTCGCGAGGTGTACGATGTACAGCGGTGCGTTCGCAGCCTTCGCCAGATTGATGGCGCGCTCGTCCGCCTCGCCCTCCACGAACTCGGGACGGCTCATGTAGTGATACCACGCGTCGGTCTTGCCCTCGCTGATGTACTTCTCGGTGAGGGTGTTCACCAGCTCGTTGTTCTCGGCGTGCACTGCGATGAGCGCTCCGAACTCCTTGGACTTTGCAAGGAGCTGGTAGAACACGCCGTCCTTAACGCCGAAATCGTATACCATGAACACCTTGTAGGAGGTGATTCCGATGTCGCAGGCGTCCTTTATGCTGTCGAGGAGGTCTCCGTGGATATCCTTGACGCCGATGTGGAACGAATAGTCCACCGCCGCGTCCGGAGCCGCCAGGGCGTTCCTGCGGTTAAACGTATCGGTCATAGTCTCGTTGAAATCCTGGAGCGCGAAGTCGAACACCGTTGTGGTGCCGCCGCACGCCGCGGCTCTTGTCCCCGCGAAGTAGTCGTCGGAGGAAACCGTGCCGCCGAACGGCATTGCAAGGTGCGTGTGGGCGTCTATAGCGCCCGGGAGCACCAGCTTGCCCGCTGCGTCCACCACCTTCGCTCCGGGGATATCCGGGATACTGCCGACTGCGGCGATCTTCCCGTCCTTTACCGCGACGTCAGCCTTGTAAGAGCCTGTCGCACTGACGACTGTGCCGTTTCTGATTATCATGTCCATATCGAAAGCCTCCTTATATTGTTCTGGCAAACTTGCATTTGTCGGAAAACCAGGCGGAGCTGCTCCCCGCCGGGCTTTCCGACAAACCCTCGCAGCAGCGGGGGTCTGCCGAAAATGAAACCTGTTTACTTACTTTGGAAAATCAAACCAGGGGTGGTGAGAAAGGTGCAGATCCTAGGAAGGCGTACAATGGCCAGGCTTTGTGCCTGCCATTGTATGCCTGACGACGGAGATGCGCCTTTATCGCCGCCCCGCCAGCCCGTCAGCCGCCGTAGTTGGATTTCTTGTATACCAGCACCAGACCAGATCTCTGATATACCTGAGCTACTTCCAGCAGCTCCATGCCGCCCGCGTTGGCGTTGATGAGGTTTGATACCCATGTTACGCCGAAATCAACGGTGCCGTTGTAAACTGCGGTGGTCTCGGAGATGTCGCCGCCGCCGGAGATGATGTCCACGTCAAGGCCGACCTCGTCGTAGTAGCCCTTGGCCTTAGCAACGTAGTAGCCCATGAACTGAGCCTGCGGCAGCCACTTGAGCTGTACGGACACGGAGGTCTTTTCGGGAGCGCCGTCCGCTGCCGGGTCGTATGCGAGGTAATCCGCGCTGCGGATATCGTCCAGGGTCAGTGAAGCCAGCTTATCCTTTGAGGCGCTGTCCTCGAGAATGATGTACTGCTTTGCGAGGTCGAGGGTCTGCTGCATTGCCGCCTCGTCCATATTGCCCACGTCGGAAGCGGAAACGGTATTGCCGCTCATGTCGGTCGTTACCAGCTTAGCGACCTCGGAAGCCATGTATGCCTGGTGGTCTGCGGATACGGAGGAACCTGCCTCGAATACGATCTCCGCTGCCTCGTCCGGGTGCTCGCAGGCGTAAGCCCAGCCCTTCATCGAAGCGGATACGAACGCCTTTACGGTATTCGGATTAGCCTCTGCGAACGCCTTGGAGGTGAACAGGTTGTCCTCCAGCATCGCAACGCCCTCGTCGTTCATGTCGATGGTGCTTACGGTGTCGCCGTAGCCGTAGCCGCCGTCGTAGTCGTTCTTTACAAGACCCAGCTCGTTATAGGTCATCGCGGAAGCCAGCTTGACGCTGTCGCTGTCGAACTGGTCCATTGTGAAGTCCTGTGTGATATAGTCGGCAGGGAGTCCGTACTTTGTCAGCAGAGCCTGGATCTCGTACTCGTTGCCGAGACCCCAGTTGCCGACAGTGCTTTCAGCCGCTGCGGACTTTATGATGTCCTCGTGGGTCATTGCTCCTGTGGAAGAATCGGAGCTTTCCTCAGCCGCAGAGCTGTCTGCTGCGGAAACATCGTCTGCCTGAGCGCCTCCATCAGAACTGACGGAGGAGGTGCTTCCCGTGCTTGAAGTTCCGCCGGAACATGCTGTAAACTGCATGCATGCGAGGATAGCCGCAGCTCCTGCAAGTAAAAATCTCTTTCTTTCTGCTTTCATAGTGTGTACCTGCCTTTCTTTAATACCTTTTGTTCTATACCAAACGGAAGCGTTACGCCTTTCTCCGTTTCAGCACCAATCTTTCAACCAGCATGAGGATTATGTACATTCCTATTCCTATCGCGCATGCCGTCGCGATATACGCCCACGCGGTGGGGTACTGTCCCTTGACGATGTTCTCGCGTATCTGCCTGCCGACGCCCACCGTGTCCTCCGCGAAATACTCCGTTACCAGCGCGCCTATGACGCTCGCCGGAACGCTGACCCTCAGCGCCGTGAAAACGTACGGCATCGAGTTCGGAAGCCGCAGCTTCGTGAAAACCACGATCTTCGGCGCCGCGTAGGAGGTCATGAGATCCTCGGAAAAGGGCTTCAGCTCGGTAAGCCCGCGGAACGCGTTGACGCTCATCGCCGCCGTGCAGGATATCGTCACAACGATTATCTTTGCGAGCGTGCTTCTGATGGAAACGTCGCTGCTGACGTCGCGCGTCCAGTTGTTGATGACCGGAGCCAGAGCCACGATCGGGATCGCGTTGAACGCGGATACTATCGTAAGTCCGCCGGCGCCCCACTTGCGGAATATCGAAGCGATCACCGCGATGAGGTACCCCATGATACTTCCCGCTGCCAGTCCGCCCAGCGCGACCGTCAGGGTCATTTTGACCTGGCTGCCGATGCTGTCCTTGTTCTGCGAGATTATCTCGCCTATTCTGGTGGGGAGCGGAAGGGTTATCGTGTCAGTGCCGAGCCAGGAATGAAGCGCCTGAGTCTGCCACAGCACGAATACGATCACTCCGAAAAGAAGCGGAAGTCCCACGCTGGACAGCATGCCCAGCCATTTTTTCGTTATCATGATATCCCTCCTTAGTCACCGGACCTGTTTCGCTTGTAGGGACAGAGCAGCCTTTCAATCAGCCCCATCAGCACGAAGCTGAGTATGCCGATCACCGCGCTTATCAGCACGATATCCCAGAAAACCAGACGGGTCATGCCGCCCTTGAGCGACTGTGAGAGCATACAGCCAAGTCCGTTGCCGCCCTGGAGCGTATCCACCAGTATCGAAGCGGTTATCGCCATCGGCGCCGAGATCTTCAGCCCCGTGAAGAAATACGGAATGCACGCCGGGATAAGCGTTTTCGTGTAGAGCTGGAACTTGTTCGCAGCGTAGCTGTACATCAGCTCGTGCTTCTCCTTCTCAACCGACCTGAACCCCGCCAGCACGTTCGTTGACACCGGGTAGAAGGTCAGTATCGCCGCGATGGCTATTCTCGCGGAATTGATGTCGCCGGTTATCGAAAGGATTATCGGAGCCATTCCCAGAATAGGTATCATCTGAATTATCATCAGATACGGGAACGCTATCTTCTCGACCACCCTCGAGAGGTTCATCAGCAGCGCCAGTATGTAGCCCGCCGCGATTCCTGCCAGGAAGCCTATCCCCGCCCGGGAGAGCGTCTCGCCGCACGCCGTGCCGATAAGCTCTATCATCGTCATCTTGCCGGTGACCTTCTTGTCGCTGAAAAACGACCCGATTATCTCGTAAAGGTGAGGCAGAACGTTCACCGGGGTGCGCTTTGTCGCCGCCACGATACAGGCGAATATCTCCCAGACGACCACTATGCCGAGTATCCAGACCAGCGTCACCATGTGTTTTGAATGTACGAAGCGCTTCAGTGCCGGAAGCGGCCCGCCGCGCGCCTTTTTTGCTGTTGTCATGCCGTTCCCTCCTCAGACGCCCTCGAAGCTGCCGCGCACCCTGGCGACCAGCTCGGTGAATTCCTGCGTGTCCGTCATATCCAGCGTGCGGGGTCTCGGCAGGTCGATGTCGACCACCGCAGAGAGCCGCCCGGGGTGCGGTGAGAGCACGCATACGCGGTCGGAAAGGAACACGCTCTCGGAAATGTTGTGCGTTACGAAAATTACGGTCTTGTTCGTCTTGCGCCAGATTTTCAGCAGGTCGATGTGGAGCCTCTCGCGGGTGAACTCGTCAAGCGCTGAGAACGGCTCGTCCATCAGCAGTATATCCGGGCGTATCGCCAGCGCCCTCGCAATTCCGACCCTCTGCTGCATGCCGCCGGAAAGCTGGTTCGGATAGTGGTTCGCGAAGTTCGTAAGCCCTACCATCTCGAGCATTCCGTCCGCGATGTCCTCGCGCTCGCCCTTCGGGACGTGCATTATCTCCAGCGGGAGCATCACGTTCCTGCGGACCGTCCGCCAGTCGTAGAGCACCGGACTCTGGAATACGATTCCGTATCGCTGAGCCAGCCTCGCCTCCCGGGGAGTTACTCCGCCGACCGTGATCGTTCCGGAAGTCGGGTGGAGCAGGTCCGCGATTATTCTGAGGAGCGTCGTCTTGCCGCAGCCCGAGGGACCGAGCAGCGAGATGAACTCGCCCTTCTTGATGTCCAGCGTCACGTTGGTGAGCGCCGTGACATCGTTTCCGCCCTGATCCTTGTACACCATGCCGATGCTGTCCAGCATGATCTCTGTTTTCTCGTTTGCCATATCGATCACTCCTTAAAATAAAAATCAGGGCATTAGCGACATCTGCGGCGCCATTGCCCTGATCCTCTGATCTCTTTAATTTTGCAGGATTCGAAGATTTATTATTCATTTCTTCGTTCCCTTGGTTTATGATACAAGTATACAGCATAATTTCTCTGTTGTCAATGTGCCGGAGAACATTTAGGAGATTTCCACAACAAAAAATATGTATTCATGGTTGAAATATAGGGAAAACATACACGCCACGGCGAATTGTGCTGCCGCATAACCACGCAGTTTGTGCGCCGGCACAACAAAAACGCTGCCGGAATATCTGTCCGGAGTCTTCCGTACTCCGATCCTCCCGTGCAGGAACGCTCCGCCGGAAGTTTCACCACGTGCGCCAGGACATTCCGCCGGAACCGCCCGTGCCAAAAACGAATTTTCGGCTTACAAATTATTCATTATGCACAGAAAAGCTCCGGACAGCCGAAGCCGCCCGGAGCATTGTTATTCCGCGGTACCGGATATCAGTCCTGATCCGCCTTGAGGACTGCGTTGAGCATTACGGTAGCGCCCTCGGTGCAGTGCTCCACGGAGCTGAACTCCTTCTCGCAGTGAGAGAGGCCGTCCTTGCTCTGAACGAACACCATCGTTGTGGGTATCATGTAAGCGCAGAACTGAGCGTCGTGACCCGCGCCGGAGTGGATATACTGATGCTTGATGCCGGTCTCCTCGGCGGCAGCCTTGACGTAGCTTACGAGCTTCTTATCATAATAAACGGTGTCGCGGTTCCATGCCTTGACTGCCTCGCAGGTACAGCCAGCCCAGGTCTTTTCAGCACAGCTTCTGACGATCTCCAGCACCTTTTCAAGCACCTTCGGATCCTCGTGGCGTGCGTCGAACGAAAAGTCGAAGAAATCCGGAACGCAGGTGTGCACGCAGGGGTGACATACGACCTCGCCGGTGGTGTAAACCAGATCGGAATATCCCAGCTTGTCTATCTCCTCGTGGAGGTAGCACAGCGCCTGCGAAGCCGCCAGGAATGCGTCCCTGCGCTTCGGCATGGGGAACGTTCCTGCGTGGGTGGTCTGACCGTAGAACTTCAGGCGGTAGTTGAACATTCCGAGCACGCAGTCGACAACGCCGATATCGTTTCCGGCGTCCTCGAGGATAGGACCCTGCTCGATGTGGGTCTCGAACATATACATGTACTTCTCAGGAGAAATGCGATACTTCCTGTCGCCCTTGAATCCGGACTTCTCCAGCGCCTCGCCGAACGTAGACTTGTTGTCGAGAATGCTCTTTGAAGCCATCATGTCCTCAAACTTGAACTTGCTGCGGATATCCTCCGGCAGGTAGTCGTAGCAGATAATGCCGGAGCACATCATTGCCGGCGGATACAGCGAGCCTTCCTCGTTTGTCCAGATCATCGCGGTCAGCGGGTGCTTGTGCGGTATCTTCTTTTCAGCGACTGTCTCGAGCACCTCCATCGCGCTCATCACGCCGAGGATACCGTCGTAGTTGCCGCCGTTCTTTACGCTGTCCACGTGGGAGCCCATTACGATGCGCTTTGCGTCCGGGTCGGAGCCGGGGAGCGTCGCATACATGCACGCAACGTCGTCCACTTCGATGGCCGCGCCGATCGCCTCCATTCTGCGGCGGAACTCGTTTCTTGCCTGGATAGCTTCCGGCGAGAGGGAGTACCGGGTGATACCGCCGTGGCCTGCGTCGCCGAATTTGCTGAAAGTTTCGATCTTGTCCTTCATTCTGTCATAGCTGCATGTGTACATAAAAACTCTCCTTTGCTTCTGTATTTCTGTCTGATAAAAAACAAACGGCGCCTGAACCCGTAAGGGCTTCAAGCGCCGTTGCTTTATGTACTGATTATAGCGTGTTATTTGTGCTGTGTCAACCTTTTTTGCGAAATTCGCTCAAAAAACGCCGTTTTTGTGCCTCTGGCACAGTGGCTGACTATGCTGCGGCACACCGTTTAATTCCAAAGAGAGGCGTAAATGTCAAGAATATCCTGCTTGGCGACCTCCCTGATGGTATTGGCGGGGCTTCCGCTGGCGAGGGCGTCGTCAGCCATCTTGTCCATTGCGGCGAAGAATTCCCCGCGGTCTATGCCGTACTCCGCGAGCGTGGATATCTCCACCGCCACGCACAGCTTCTCAAGCGCCGCGAGGAAGTCCTGCGCGGCGGCGCTGTCGTCACCGCTGCCGGATACGCCGACCGCCCGGGCAGCCTCTGCGAACTTCCCGGAAGCGCCCTGAGCCGCAAATCCCAGGCACTTTATATCCAGCATAGCGTTGGATATCCCGTGCGGAACATGGAACAGCGCGCCGATGGGGCGGCTCATTCCATGTACGATGGTGACGGAGGCGTTGTTGATACATACCCCCGCCTCGTATGCCGCAATGAGCATCTGTTCCCGGGCGGTTTCGTTTTCCGGCTCGCTGTACGCCGTGGGGAGGTTCGCGAAAATCCGCTTCAGCGCGGACAGCGCAAAGGTGTCGGTGATGGGATTCGCCTTCCTGGAGGTGTAGCTCTCGATGGCGTGGGTGAGGGCGTCCATGCCGGTGGCGGCGGTCACTGACTTCGGTGCGGACATCGTGTAGGAATAGTCCAGCACGGCGAGATCCGGGAGCAGTTTGTCGCCTTTCAGCAGCATTTTGATATCTTTTTCGGTGTCGGTGATTATCGTGAACTTCGTAGCCTCGGAGCCTGTCCCTGCCGTGGTCGGGATAAGCACCATCGGCGGGAATTCTCCGTCGATCTCTTTTCCCATGTAGTCCGCGATGTTCCCGCCCAGCACCGACATCGCGGCTATAGCCTTCGCGCTGTCAAGGGCGCTTCCGCCGCCGATGCCGATGACGTGGTCGCAGGAATTCTCATGATACGCCGCGACTCCCGCGTTTATCATTTCAACGGTAGGCTCGCCGGTTATGCCGTCGAAAACAACTCCCCCCGGCGCGTTTTTCAGAAGCTCCGCCGCCGCCTGCGACTTCGCGGTATGTTTTCCGGTGACGATAAGCGGCTTCTTTCCGTATTTCTCAAGCCCTGCGCGGGATAAAGCGCCCTTGCCTGCGATGGTCTTTCCGGGCAGCACGATCTGAAAATCCATGATGATTCCTCCTTGTTGTTCTGCACATATGTTTATTGCGGGTTTTCCCCTGCAACAATAACATACCACAAATCCCCGGGAATTTCAAGCCCTTTCCGGAAAACAGCCGCCAAAACGCGCCGTTAAGCCGATTGCGGCGATTGTTCCCCAGCACGGAACGCTCCGTGCTGGAGATCTCCGCCATGCGCCCCGGAGTCTCTAACTGCCGCGCCGCGCCGCGCTTCACGGAGGAATTCCGCGCATGCGGCGCAAATATGCGGAGTTACGCCGCACCTGTTTTTTCATGCTCCGGCACAGTGCGCGCTTGACAATTCCCGCCTAAAGTGATATGATATCCTGGCGGGTGAAGGCACGGTGCCTCCGCCGCGCTGGAAAACAAAAAATTCATGGATAAGGAAATAAAATGAATACAAAGACGTGTTCTATACAAATGACAACAGGCTCGCTGTGGAAGAACATACTTCTGTTCAGCCTGCCGCTTATGATGACCCAGGTTCTGGAGGTGCTCTTTAACCTCAGCGACGTAGCGATAGCCGGGAAATTCGCGGACTACATAGCCCTCGGCGCGGTAGGCTCCACTACCCTGCTGGTGTCGCTCTTCACCGGATTCCTCATCGGAATGGGCGCGGGCGTTAACGTCCGGGCGGCGCACAGGCTGGGCGCAGGCGACGACGAGGGCGTCAGAATGACGGTGCACTCCTCGCTGCTGGTGTGCGGGATAATCGGGGTTATAGTCTGCCTGGTGTGCCTGTTCCTGGCGGAGCCTATGCTGACCCTCCTCAGGACGAAATCTGAACTTATAACCGAGGCAGTGACCTACCTGCGGATATACTCCCTGGGAATGCCGGCAATGGCGGTGTACAACTTCGGCAGCGGAATACTCAGCGCCTGCGGCGAGACCAAGCGCCCGCTGATATACCTCTCGACAGCCGGAGCGCTCAATGTTGCGCTGAACCTTTTCTTCGTCATCTGCTGCGGAATGGCGGCTTCCGGAGTCGCGGCGGCGAGCGTTATCTCGCAGTACCTTTCGGCGGGGCTGATAGTGGTACACCTCGTGCGCCGCAGGGACTGCTGCGCGCTCAGACCCTCCCGGAAGTACATCAGCCGTAAGGCGTGCGCCGACGTGCTCATGCTGGGAATTCCGGCGGGTATACAGAACGCGGTTTTCGCCGTGGCGAACCTGTTCGTACAGACCGGCGTGAACCACTTCGACGCGATAACGGTTTCCGGAAACTCTGCGGCAGCCAACGCGGACGCGATAATATTCAACGTCCAGGCGGCGATACACACCGCCTGCGCCAGCTTCATAAGCCGCAACCGCGGCGCCGGGAACCACTCCCGAATGATGAAGAGCTACGCCGTGAGCCTTACCTACTCCTTCGCGGCGGGCGCGATACTCGGCGGACTGCTCATGCTGTTCGGGCGGGGGTTCCTGTCGCTGTTCGCGAACGACGCGGAGGTAATAAACGCCGGAATGGAGCGGCTCTACATAATGGGCTGGAGCTACCCCATCGCCGCCTTCATGGACTGCACCATAGCCGCCGCCCGCGGGATAGGCAGGACAGTAGTCCCGACCATCATGGTGATAATTGGCTCCTGCGTGTTCCGGGTGGTGTGGGTGTACACTATATTCGCGCACTTCCAGACGATAACGTCGCTGTACCTGCTGTACAGCTTCTCATGGGCGATAACCGCCGTGGCGGAGATAGCGTACTTCCTGCCCGCGAGCCGGAAATGCAGGTTCGCGGAAGATAAGCCGGCGCTCGGAAAATCCGCATGATTCCGGCAGCAAACGGCGCCGGCTGTCGAAATAAACTATTGGTCGCCTCTAAAACCACATCTGTACTGTGTTGACGAAGGACGGCATTGAATACACTCCGATAATCAGCACGACAACGGCAATTATCAATTTCAGCATGGCGTTTTTATCGGTTTTTAGAGGTTCCCATAATAAACTGATTTGATTATAACACAAACTCACATGGATTTCAAGCATGCCGTTTTTACTAGTCGTTCGCATTTTTTGTCGAAACCGCATGAATAATTCCACGGAAAAGACAGACAATACCACCACAGGCAGAAATGCTGTTATTTTCAAACAACGGAGGAATTTATATATGAAAGCTACCGGAATCGTCCGCCGTATCGACGACCTCGGACGTATCGTTATCCCTAAGGAAATCCGCCGCACCATGCGTATCCGCGAGGGCGACCCCCTAGAGATCTACACCAGCCCCGACGGGGAGGTCATTTTCAAGAAGTACTCCCCGGTCGGGGAGATATCCTGCACGGCGTCGCAGTACGCCGACGTGCTGTCGAAGGTGGGTGGCTGTCCCGCCGTTATCTGCGACCGCGACCACGTTATCGCCGTATCCGGAATGGCGAAGAAGGAGGTCATCGAGCGCCGCGTTTCAGGCTCCCTGGAGGACCTCATCGAGCAGCGCAAGAGCCACGTTTACCGCTCCCGCGAGGATCAGCGGCTCAACCCCATCGAGGGTATCGACCGCTACGCGATAGCCGCCGCGCCTATACTCTCGCAGGGCGACGTCAACGGAGCCGTTATCATGCTCTCCGGCGACGACAACGAATTCGCAACGAACGAGCAGAGCGCGCTCGTCCAGGCTGCCGCAATGTACTTCGGCAAGCAGATGGAGGAATAAAAATACGGGAGGGTCCGCGCCCTCCCGCTTTTATTTCCTTTTCGCTTCGCAGTTTTAAGGCTCTCGTACCACAGATGTACGCATACCGCAGCAATACACACCGCCGCTACAAGTACGCCCGATATCAGCAGCGCCCTTTTACGCCCCGTCATGTCACACCACATATCGTCAGAAGCTCGTCGAGCGTCGTTATCGTGTAGTCCTGCCCGACTTCCAGCCCCCTGCCCTTCCGGTCGATGAGAACTGAACGGCAGCCCACATTCTGCGCCGTTTTGATGTCCTTGGGTTCGTCGCCCACAAATATGAACTGCTTCTCGTCAGCACCGAAATGCTCCGCTATCTGGTGTACTCCCTCCGGATTCGGCTTGCGGAACCCGCAGCTCTGCGATGATACATACATGTCAAAATACGGCATAAGCTCCGGAAAGTAGCTCTTGTGGAGCTTATCCGGCATTCCCGTAGCTACGTCGGTCAGCGTGGCGATTTTCCAGCCCGCCGAGCGCAGCTTCCGGAGCACTGGGATAGTCTCAGGATAAATCAGCGGGGTCAGATTCATGTTCTCAAAAAACGCGCTTATGACCTCCTCCAGCGAATACGGGAAATCCCACCCCGCCGCAGCGTCGCCGAATATCTGCTCCGGCGCGTAGTCCCTCTCGCGGTACTTCACCCGCGGATTGTACTGCTTCAGCACCTCTATCGACCTAGCGAGCTGTTCGTCCGTCAGCGGCAGCCCCAGCTTCTCCCGCACGTGCCGGAATGCGCTGTCATAGTAATCTATCCACACATTCGGCATGTTGACATACTCCATCAGCGTTCCGCCGATGTCAAATACTATCACGTTCATTCTACGCCCTCCATGAATCGTCGTCCGCTTCCCGCGCGGGAGTCTCCGGAGCCGCTCCCTCCTCGAAAAGCACATCGAAGAAGCGCTCCTTCGACTCCACAAAGCACGCGCTGTCCTCGCTGTAGATAACTATGACCTCCGTGCCCTCCGGAAGCTCCCTGCCGTTCGCCGAGACCGCCCGGAAATAATAGGGCTTCCCGCCGCGGGTCACTTTTATCTCGCCGTACATATCCGGGGATATCTCCTCGGTCACTACCCCGTCCATGTTCTCAAGCTCCTTTTCGGAAGGCTCGCCCTGCTTGTGGAGCTTCAGGTACATCGGCGAAAACACCGTGCTCAGCAGAAAATTGAACGCCAGCCCTCCAGCCGCCGCCAGCGGAAGCCCCAGCCAGCTCACAGCCCCGGCGCAGTCCAGCAGAAGCCCTATAAACGACGTCACGAATACGAACACGATCAGCCGCAGCAGGTTCTTCGGAAATACCGTCTGCCATTCCGCGCGGCTTTTAGTGTGCTCGAAAAGCTCCCCGGCGTTCGGGAAAAGCGGCCTTCCAAACAGCAGATGCACCGCAAGCTGCAACAGCAGGTACCCTCCGGAAAGCCCCAGAAGTATAATGTAGAACGACCTCACGGCGCCACCTCCCGATACAGAAAATCCGCAGCCGAATGACTGCGGACTTCGTTTACATCAGCGTAAAATCAAAGGTTTCCTACCAGGTCGCGGGTATCGCGGGCGATAAGAAGCTCCTCATTAGTGGGAACGACCCAGACCTCGACCTTGCTGTCGGGAGCGGAGATCTTCTGGAGCCTGCCTCTGAGTCCTGCATTTGCGGAATCATCAAGCTTGATGCCGAGGTACTCCATGTTGTGGCATACATCGGCGCGGACATCGTCGGAGTTCTCGCCGATACCGCCGGTGAAGATAACAGCGTCAAGTCCGTTCATGACAGCAGCATAGGAGCCGATGAACTTCTTGATCTCATAGCGGAGCATTTCGCCTGCGAGCTGAGCCTTGTGGTCGCCGTGCTCCGCCGCGCTTGTGATATCGCGGTTATCGCTGGAGATACCGGAAATTCCGAGGAAGCCGGACTTCTTGTTCATGTAGTCGCTCATCTCGTTGGGAGTAAGACCCAGCTTATTTGCAACGAAGGTTACAGCGGAGGGGTCTACGCTGCCGCAGCGTGTTCCCATGATAACGCCGTCCAGAGGAGTGAAGCCCATGGAAGTGTCAATGGACTTGCCGCCCTCGATGGCGGTGATGGAGGAGCCGTTGCCGAGGTGGCAGGATACGATCTTGAGATCCTTGATATCCTTGCCCATAGCGTCAGCGAGAGCCTGGCTTACAAATCTGTGAGATGTGCCGTGGAAGCCGTACTTTCTTACGTGCAGCTTCTCGTAGCACTCGTAGGGAAGGCCGTACATGAACGCCTTCTCCGGCATGGTGGAATGGAACGCGGTATCGAATACGACTACCTGCGGAGTCGTAGCCGGAATTACCTTCTTGCATGCTCTCAGGGCGAGCGCGTGGGGGTGGTTATGTACCGGTGCGAGCTCTGCGAGGTCGTCTATCTGCTGGATAACTTCGTCTGTAACGAGGGTGGTCTTGCTGAAGACCTCAGCGCCCTGTACTATTCTGTGGCCTACGGCGGAGATCTCACTCATGCTGTCGATGACCTTGCCCTCGCCGGTGGTGAGTACCTCAACGAGCTTCTCGAACGCCTCGGTGTGGGTCGGGAACTTGCAGTCAGCCTCGACTGTCCTGCCGTCGAACGTGGTGTGCTTGATATGGCCGTCGATACCGATACGGTCGCAGTTACCCTTTGCAATAACGCTCTCGTCCTCCATATTGATAAGCTGGTACTTCAGCGAGGAGCTGCCGGCATTGATTACAAGAATCTTCATGTTAATAAATCCTTTCAGGTGAAATAAAAAATCACAAAATCAGAGAATAACAGAGATTTTGCTCATACATCAGTAATATTGTAGTACTTTCCGGCGAAAAAATCAAGTCTTTTTTGAAAAATTATTGATTTATAGCGTGTTTTGGTGTAAAATATTAAGAAGAACAGCCACGATCCGGAAAGGGGGCACTTTTATGAAAACAGCCGCAGTTATCTGCGAATATAATCCGTTCCACTACGGACACAGGCACCAGCTCGAACAGACCCGCGCACTCGGCGCGACCCACATCGTCGCCGTGATGAGCGGGGATTTCACCCAGCGCGGCGACCTCGCAGTCACAGATAAGTTCGCCCGGGCAAAGACCGCGCTCGAAAACGGCGCCGACCTCGTGCTGGAGCTTCCCGTGAAGTACAGCCTGTGCGCCGCCGAGGGCTTCGCAAAGGGCGCGGTGGGGATAATTTCCGCGCTCGGCTGCGTCGATATGCTCAGCTTCGGCAGCGAATGCGGGAGCATTCCCGCCCTGCGCGAGGCCGCGGGAGCCGTGGAGTACGCGGTGCATTCCGACTACTTCCAGCTTCTGATGTCCGGCGGGAAAAGCTACCCCGCCGCCCTCGCGGAGGCGGTGAAGAAATTCTACACCAACGACGTATACGACGTGATATCCTCGCCAAACAACACCCTCGCCGTGGAGTACATCAAGGCGCTCGACGACATTGGCAGCGGCATCGAGCCGGTGACTGTCCGGCGCGAAGGCGCAGCACACGACAGCGACAGCGAGCAGGAAAAATTCCTCAGCGCCTCGGCGATACGCAAAAAGATACTCGCCGGAGAGGACTACAGCGCGTACGCTCCGCTTATAGACTCCCCCGCTGCGGATATCCGCCGTCTGGAGACCGCGATACTCGCGAAGCTCCGCATGATGCGGCCGGAGGACTTCGAAGCCGTGTACGACGCGGCGCAGGGGCTTGGCGAACGGCTCTTCAAGGCGGTGCGCCGGGCGGGGAGCCTCGACGAGCTGTACTTCCTCGCCAAAACGAAACGCTACACCCTCGCGCGGATACGCCGGGCGGTGCTGTGCGCGTTCCTCGGCGTGGACAAAAAAATGCTCCATGAGCCGGACGGATATATCCGCATTCTCGGCATGAACTCCCGCGGCAGGGAGATACTCTCGGCTGCGAAGAACTCCGGCTGCACCGTCCCGATGGACACCTCACTGCGGGCGCTGATGGACGCGTCCTTCGAAGCTCACAGGCTCGGAGTGTTCCAGGCGCGCTGCAGGGACGTATGGGCGCTTGCCCTGGAAAAGCCGCTCCCCTGCGGCTCCGACTTCACAGCCAAGCCAACGATACTAAGTTAAATTCGGAATTATGAATTCGGAATTCGGAATTTCGGAGTCCCGCTTCGCGGGACATATCAAAATTTGATACAATTGGAATACCGCCGCGGCAGCGGCGCACATAAATTCCGAATTCCGCATTCCGAATTCCGAATTTAAAAAAAGGGAGTGTGCATAAAATGGTAACAGCGACTGAACTTAACTACAAGAACTTCGGCAGATGCGTTAAGCTCGACAACGGCACGGCAAGCATTATAATCACCGTGGAGGTCGGCCCGCGCATTATTTCCTACTGCCTGAACGGTCACGAAAACATGCTGCTTGAGGACGCCGGCCGGGAATTCAAGGACGATTCGCAGGAACTCCGCGATTATTTCGGCGAGGGCAGGACCTGGTACATATACGGCGGCCACAGGCTCTGGAGCAGCCCTGAGAGCTACCCGCACAGCTACGTCCCGGATAACGAGCCGGTGGAATATACAGTCTCCGGCGGCGAAATAACGCTGATTCCTCCGGCGACCCGCACCGGTCAGCAGCACAGGCTGATATACAGACTCGCGGACGAAGGCTCGGAAGTCGAGCTTTTCCACGAGATAAGGAACGTTTCCGGCGCGATAGTCACACTGGCGCCCTGGGCGCTCACCGTATGCGCGGCGGGCGGCGTGGAGATATTCCCCCAGAGCCAGGCTGACAACGGGCTGCTTTCTAACCGCAGGAACGTTTTCTGGAGCTACTCGGATATCAGCGACGACCGGTTTTTCCTGTCGAACAGATATGGCACGCTTCAGCAGGTAAAGGGAGCGCCAGAAAAATTCAAGATAGGCATAAACAACGAGGACGGCTGGGCGGCTGTGGTCAACCACGGGCAGATTTTCCTCAAGAATTTCCGCATGAATATCGACGGGAATTACCCGGACTACGGCTGCAACTTCGAGACCTTCACGAACGGGATCTTCCTCGAATGCGAGAGCCTCGGCGAGCTTAAGACCATGAAAAACGGCGAATCCGCCAGCATTACAGAGTACTGGTCGCTGATACCATGCAGCGAAGGCTTCGACAGGAAAAGCGACGACAGCATAGACGCATTCGTGAAGAAATACGACCTGCGTAATCATCACGCATAACGGAGGACACATGAGCCTTTACGACGAGCTTCGCCGGAAGCACGGCAGCTTTATTTACCACAGCTATGAATTCATGGAGCAGGACGGCTCCACGCTGCTCCGGTTCCACTTTTCAATTGACGAATACCACTTTTACCCCGGGTGGACTTTTCCCGAGAAATTCAGCGGACTGACCTTCGACCGTGAGCTTGCAGAACGTATCGCGTTCTCCCTGGGAATGGCGGAACTCGTTTCCTACTGGAAGTGCGCCTGCCCTCCAGTGGTGGAGATACGCTGCGGCGGGCTTTCCGAAGAACAGAAGCTCTGGTGGAAAAAGCTCTACTTCAACGGGCTTGGGGAGTTCTTCTACCGCAATGGAATAACTCCCGGCTTCGACAGCTTCATGACGATAAACGCGCCGGAGCCTTCGGAGCTTCCCGCACGGACGAACGGACTTTCCGGCTTCATGGTTCCCATCGGCGGCGGCAAGGACAGCGTCGTCACGCTGGAATTACTGCGGAAAGCCGGAGTAGACATATCCGCATATATCATCAATCCCCGGGGCGCGACCCTCGGCTGCGCGGAAGCGGCGGGAATTCCGGAAAGCCGCGTTATCGCTCCGAAGCGCACCATCGACAAACAGCTCCTGGAGCTGAACAAAATGGGTTATCTCAACGGACACACGCCGTTTTCCGCTGTGGTGGCGTTCTCTGCGGAGCTTTGCGCCTGCGTTCACGGGCTGAAGTACATCGCGCTATCCAACGAGAGCAGCGCGAACGAATCCTACGTCGATGGCACACAGATAAACCACCAGTACAGCAAGTCCACCGAGTTCGAGCGGGACTTCCGGGAGTACTGCGAAAAGTGGTTCGGCGGGTATTCCCGCTGCCCGGAATATTTCAGCCTGCTCCGCCCCTGGAGCGAGTGGCAGATAGCCCGGGAATTCGTGAAGTACCCGCAGTATTTCGGAATCTTCCAGAGCTGCAACCTTGGCAGCAAAACAAACTCCTGGTGCTGTAACTGCGCAAAGTGCCTGTACGTCTATATCCTGCTGGCGGCGTTCCTCGACGACGACGTGCTGACCGGGATTTTCGGCTGCAACATGCTCGAAAAGCAGGAGCTTTCCGATATGCTGGACGGTCTGGCGCTGGACGGCGAAGATAAGCCCTTCGAATGCGTCGGCACCAAGGACGAGGTGCGGCTCTCGCTCGAAATGGCGTGGGAGCGCCGGAAGTCAGATCCGCCCGCACTGCTGAAGCGCTGGCGCAGTCTGTTCCCGGAATACGCGCCGGTATCCCTTGAAAACTACTTCGACCGGGACAATTTCGTGCCGGAGGAGTTCAAATATCTGCTCGGAGAAATGCAATGAACATCAATGAATTACGCCCCCTTTTTGAAGGAAAACGCTGCGCCGTACTGGGCTACGGCAGGGAAGGCAGAGTGTGGCTCTCGCTGCTGAACAGGCTCGGCTGCTGTTCTGAGATAGCAGTCGCGGACATGAAGCCGCAGGACATACCGGGAGTCACCGGGATATACGGCGAGGACTGCCTCGACCGCGCAAAGGGCTACGACCTGCTCCTGCAAAGCCCAGGCGTCATCATCAAGGATAAGCTGACTGACGAGGAAAAATCCCGGATACTCACCCAGACCGAGGTGCTGCTCCGGCTTCGCCCGTGTAAAATCATCGGCATAACCGGCACAAAGGGGAAGTCCACTACCTCCTCGCTGACCTATCACTTCCTCAGCGCCTGCGGGTTCAAAACCATGCTGATAGGCAACATCGGAGTTCCGCCGCTGGAGCGCTTCGAGGAAATGACCCCGGACGCCGTTGCGGTCTGCGAGATGAGCTGCCATCAGCTCGAGTTCGTGCATCACTCCCCGGAGATAGCCGTGCTGCTGAACATCTTCCCGGAACATCTCGACCACTACGTGAGCCTCGAGGCGTACGCCGAAGCCAAGCGGAACATCTATAAATTCCAGCAGGCAGGCGACGTTTCGATACTCAACGTAGACCTGATACCGGACGACATCTGCACAAACGCGGAATGCAGCAACGCCCCGAACTGCAGCAGCTCCGGCTACCGGAAGTCCAGGCTGATAACCATAGGCTGCGAGCGCCCGGCTATGGCGTTCGCGGAGAACGGCGCGATATTCCTCCCCGACCGTGAGATACCCGCCGGCGAGGTACGCACCCAGCTCCGAGGAAAGCACAACGTCTACAACATCACCGCGGCGCTCATGGCTGCAACCGCCGCCGGAGCCGATAACGACCCCTGGCTCCCTTCCCCAGGAGTATC
>OBWC01000473.1_pt1 | contig 34434 bp, 41 predicted proteins | sample 1501341 | NCBI WGS metagenome assembly OBWC01 (sample SAMEA2580033, study PRJEB22360) | human gut metagenome | biome: human gut; feature: human-associated habitat; material: faeces | place: Denmark | collected 2008/2010 | reverse complement strand
CTTCGTCGGGTCTGCGCCGGAGCGGTAGGCTTCTATTTTTTTGCTGTTGGTGTCAAAGCCAATGACATTCAGGCCCTTCTTTGCAAATGCCACCGCAATAGGCATTCCCACATAACCAAGACCGACCACAGCCAGCACTGCTTCTTTGGCAATCAATTTCTCATACAGCGACATGATATTTCTCCTCATCCTGCTCGTCATAGCCGGGCATATTCCATTTTCTGCACGCTTCCCGCACGGCTGCGGACCAGTGGTTCCAGTGCTTTTCCCCGTGCAGCGACCTTTCCGTCCGGCAGATGCTCCTTCTTTTCCCGGTCGATGAGCACACCGTCCGAATCATGATCCGGGTGTACCATCATTTCCGAGATGCCGGGAAGCGTTTTCTCATACATCCGGATGCTCTCAAAATGCTCCGGGCTGCGGAAGCCGTTCTGCCTCAGCCGTATCCCATAGATGTGGGCATACAGCCCATTCCACAGCTTGAATCTGCCCCGGACATTCTTGTGACATCTCACGCGGCAGATGCCATGCTCCCGGCAGACCCGAAAAAAAATCGGTGCAAGCATCCAGTTCCAGTGGATGTGGTGGTGGGAATCGGCATGGGTAAGTTCTATCCCTCCGGCAATGAGCTGTTCCATCTGTGCCGTCAATTCTTCGTAGATGTCCTGCTTATCCTGCGGGGAAAGGCGGCGGAAGTAGTTCGAGCGGGTCTTGAAATAATCGGTAAACCGCCCATTTGAGACAAATTTCGCATTTTTCCGCATCGCAGGTGTCAGGGCAGGGCCTTCCGTCAGGTTCAGGTGCGCTCCGATATGGCCCCGCATTTCGGGAGCCATTGCGAATGCAAGCTCCATCGCTTCCCCGTTCGCCACCATCGTTGTGTCGGTTATCAGGCCCTTCTGAAAAGCCTCATAGATGGCTCTTGTACACGATTCGGTCTGACCGAAATCATCCGCGTTGATGATGACTGCACACTCATCCTTTTTCATGCCTGTACCTTCCTATGCCGTTATTTTCTGCTGCTGTGGTGGACGATTTTGTACAGCACCAGGCCCAGAAGAGCGCCGAACGTGTTTGCCAGAATATCGTCCACATCGCAGTTTCCCAGCCGGAAGATGAGCTGACAGCTCTCGATGATGGTCGAGAGCATCACGCCGATGCCCAGCACCTGAGCGGCATCGCCCAGCTTCCGGGGATGCATCTGCACGAACAGATAGCCCAGCGGCATGAACATCACGACGTTCAGGATCATGTGGTTCAGCTCTTCCACATCCCCTTCCAGCAGGAAGCTTTTTACCGAGGCGAACAGCTCCGTCTGCAAGACGGTCTCCGTCCGGGTCTGCCGGGTGATGAGGGTCACCACAAGAATCGCAAGAATGTAGAGGACGAACAGCACCGCGTACTGAGGCTTTATCTCTCCGCGGCTGTGGGAAACAGTCAGGATGACGTTTCCGATCTCCACCAGAGCAAAGAGCAGGCAGAGCGTATACAGCACCATTCCGAGGTCACACGACATATAGGCTGCCACTGTAAACCCGCCCGCAAAGCAGGAGTATACAAAAAACAGGACCACCCGTATCATCATCCGATTGCCCGGGGCGGCAGATTCGGGGACGGTCCGCTTTGCAAGCAGATAAAATCCCACAAGATACAGGATGATTGCTAACAGGATGGTCATGTTATTTTCCTCTTACTCTTTCCCAGTTCCGGCCTTCCTGCGGCATACCGCCGGGAACCTTCTGCCCAAAAGCAGGATGACAGCCTGCGCTGCCATCCTGTGCTCAATGCTTTGTTTTTTTGCCGAAAATGCCAAGCCCCCTGCGGGACGCCGGCTTTCCGTGCTTTTCTACTGCGGCATCCGATCCTGCCTTATAGATATATTTGTGTTCCGGAGCAGACTTGCGCTCGTGCTTGGGTGCCGGTGCCGCTTTTTGTTCAGGTTCCGGCGGCAGCTCTGCCGGGAGCGGCTGCTCCAGAGGAGCCATGTCAGCTTCGGCCTTCTCAGGCTCGGCCCAAATCTCTTCCGTTTTCTGCAGTTTCGGCTCTGCTGCGGCAGATTCTTCCGGCTTTTCAAACACAGGCGGCTCCGGAGAGATGCTGCTTTCTTCCTCGGTCGGCTGCATCTCTGCGACCTCTGCCGGGGCGGCAGCAGCTTCCTGCGGCTGTGCCTGAGAGGCTTTGCTTTCCGGTTTTTCCGGGTCTGTCTGCTTCCAGCTTCCGTCTTTGCCCATGCGGAGCAATTCCCACATGGCCTCATTGTCGCTCAGGCCGCCCTTTGTCTGGTACAGGTCGTCTGTCAGTTCGTCCAGCACGCTCTGGCTCCCTGCACCGGACGGCTTCCAGTCAGCGGCCTTCTCCTGACCGTCCGCCGGGCGAAGCAGATCTTCCGGCAGCGAGCCGCCAGTTTCTTTTTCGTCCGTATTTTCGTTCTTTTTCGATGCGTTCGAAACTGCAGTGCGCTCCGGATAGAACTGGAAGGTCCCCAGAGACTGCGTCTCATTGACCACACAGCCCAGCACACGCACACCGGATTTATCCAACTTTTCAATGGCATCCTGCAGAGCGGGCAGCGGCGTCGCATCGTAGCGCACCACAAACAGCACATTGTTCGCCAGTTTGTTCAGGCGCAGCACGTCCGAGGAACGACCCACCGACGAAGCGTCGATGACCACGTACTCGTAGGGCTCCATGATTTTTTCCAGAAGCTCGAACAGCGTACCATCCAGAGGCACGGCGTTGCGCTCCAGTACCATCGGCAGCAGGTCCAGAAAGCCCGTCAGCGAAACGATGGCCTCCTGTGCAGCAGACTCGCCCTTATACAGAGCATTCAGAGTCCGGCTGTAATCCACGCTCCGCAGAAACATTCCTCCCAGACTCGGGGCGCGGGTGTTCAGGTCCAGCAGCAGAGTGCGCTTTTCCATATCCGAAAGCTGCAGAGCCAGGTTCGCTGCCACCGTGCTCTTGCCCTCGCCGTCCTCGGCAGAGGTCACATAGAATCGGTGCTGCTTTTCCTTCGTGCCGAAGCGATTGGTCAGGATATATGCCGCCGAGGCAAAGTTCTGCACAGCTTCGGCATCCGAGCGGTGCTTTTCGCTCAGGAGCTGGGTATTCTTCTGGAAATAGCCGTCGTCCTTCGGGACATTGCCCAGCGTTTCCAGACCCAGAACATCCTCCACGTCTTTCAGGTTCACCAGAGTGGGCCGCATAAGCAGTTCCAGAACTGCCATGCCCACACCGGCCATCAGGCCCAACAGGCTGAAGATGATCCAGAGGCTGGCATAGCTGCCGCCACCCATCAGGTACTTTGCCTCCGGGGCGTCGATGACCGCCACCGAGCCCACCATCAGCGTCTCCGGCAGGATCGTCCTGCTGGCGTCCAGAATGGCGTTCATCAGCCGGATGCCGGCGTCCGCATTGTTCCAGCTCAGAGTGAGCTGAAGGACCTGTGTCTCGTTGTACCGGCTCACCTCCAGATTCTGGTAAACATCCTTCGTCGAGACCGACACAAGGCCCGTGCTGTCAAGAGCCGCCTGCAATACACGGTTGCTCTTCATCACAAAACTTGCCGCGTCTACCATATCCTCCGCCAGATGGAAGTCGTTGGTGCTCAGGTAGGAGGAGTTGTTGGTAAAGGCTCCCGTCGATGATTGGGAGGTGATGGCAATGGAACAGCTGATCTCATAGCTGGTGTAGTTGCCCTGCAGATAGGAGACACCGCTGAGCGCGAATCCGCAGATGAATCCCAGCAGGCCCAGCGCCAAAATCATCTTCCAGCGCTTGAAAGCCGCATACAGCAGGTCTCCTACACGGAGCTGAACATTGTTCATCGTTTCTCACCGCCCTTTATGACTCTTTTTTGTTCGAATCTTCTTCGTTCTTTTCTTCTTTCTGGGCCTCTGCTGCCTTCCGCGCCTTGCGGCGGGCCAGCACGCCCCACAGGAATACCAGCAGCCAGATGACGCCTGCCGCGATGACAGCCAGCACAGCCAGCGCGATGGCACTGCGCAGCGTGAATACCGGCACGTTCCAGTTCTGTTGTCTTGCCGTATCCTGTACGGTAAAGTTATATTTCTTTGCGTTTTCTGCATTCGGCTCACCGCGCACGACATAGTAGCTGCCCTCGGTCAGGTCGGTGAACATCTCGCCGGAACCGTTGGTCGTCCAGGTCTGGATGAGCTGGTCCTGAGCGTTGTACAGCGAGAGCTGTTCGTCTGCCGTGTCACTGCGCAGGACCATATCCACTGCGTGGATGGACACCCGCAGCATCCGGTTGGTGATGGACAGAGCTGCCGTGCTGAGGCCGTCGATACGGCCATCTGCCGCCACCGTCATGGTGTAGTCCGTATTGTCCAGGCGGTAGTTCTCCAGCGTCTGCTGCTCACGGATGTGATAGGTCGTGCTCTTGTCCAGGTCGGTCAGCAGCACATTGCCTGCGGCATCGGTCGTCACCGTCTGAGTGATGCCAGTGCGCTCGTTGCTCACAGCAAAGGTCACACCTTCCAGCCCGGTGGAGTTCAGTTCATCGGTGACGCTCAATGCGATTTTGGTCTTCTCTGCGTCGATCTCATGCAGCTCCGGATCCTCGCCGTTCTTCTTCTCCACCTCGACATTCAAATCTTCCTGCATGGTGGTGTAGTAGTTCGGTGCGGTCTGCTGCTGCACGGTGTAATTGCCCAGATACAGCTCCTTGCTCTCGCCGTAGCCGTTCTCATCGCAGACGATGGTATCTGCATACTGGCCCTGCGTATAGCGCACCGTGCCGTCCTTGGTCACGATGTCCTCAGCCGCGATGACGCGGAATGTACCGCCGCCCACAGGCAGCTGCGTCTCGGCGTCGTTCATCTGGATGCGAATGATGTTTTTGCAGGGCGACAGCCGGATCTGCACCACATAGGGGTCGGGCCAGTCGTACATCCGGTTCACATCATAATAGGTGTCCCCCGCCGCATCGTAGCCCTCCGGCTCGGTCAGCTCGTGGAAATAGTAACTGCCCTGCCAGATCTTTTCCGGCAGATAAAAGACGCCTTCCTCGGTCGTCTCATAGTCGCGGTAGTTGATTTTTTCCGGATAATAGGTATTCAGGGTCTGCAGGCTTCCGTTCTGCAGATGGGTCGTATCGGTGCGGTACAGCTCGAAGGTAACGCCCGCTTCCGGGATGCGCCGCTCCGTCTCATCATCGACCACTTCTACGAACACGGCGGTCTTAATGCCGTCCTCGCCGTAGCCGCCTCCACCACCGGTCTGGATGATCTGCTGGTCGAACTGACCGTTGCCGTCTCCATCACCGTCGCCGGTGCCGCCGTCATAGTACCAGCCGCCGGGGTCGTTATTGTTCCAGCCGGTGCCGCTGGACGAAGGCCCTTCGCTGGAAACGGAGGACGCCTCCTCATAACCGGTGTAGTCGCTCAGAAGATAGAGACCCAGCAGCGCAATGATGAGCACCAGCACAAACACAAGGCCGCTCATCATATCGGTGGCCGGCTGCCAGAAGTTGTACTCCTCATTCGGTTTCTGTCTGTGTCTTTTCATCCTGCGTGCCCCACTTTCAGAATCTTGGCGAACTCATCCACCGACAGCGGTCGGGAGAAGAAATAGCCCTGTCCCTCGGTGCAGCCTGCCTTGCGCAGCACATTGAGCTGCTCTGCGCTCTCGATGCCCTCTGCCAGCAGGTTCAGCCGGAGCGTCCGGGCCTGCACAAAGATACCGGGCAGTGCGTTCGTCCGGTTCTGCATCTCGGCGTTGCACAGGTCGAGCTTGAGCACGTCGGTGCCGATGTCGCCCAGAGCACTCAGCTCCATATAATTTCCGTCAAAGCCGTCCAGCACGACCCGGAAGCCCATCTGCTGCAGCTGAGCCACTGTCTCGCTCAGAACGTCGTGCGTTTCCAGATAGGCAGTTCTCGAAATATCAATGTCCAGATATTTCGGCGGGATACGATATTTCTTCAGCATTCCCGAGAAGAATTCTGCCACATCAATGGCCAGAATATCAGTCTTGGTCACGTTGACCGTAATAGGCATCGGACGGACACCCTCGTCGATCCACACCCGGATGGTCTTGCACACTTCCCCCCAGATATACTGGTCCAGCTTCGTGATATAGCCGTTGCTTTCCAGTACCGGGATGAACACTGCGGGCGAAACGACGCCCAGTACCGGGTGGTTCCAGCGCACCAGCGCCTCGGCACCGATGACCTTGCGGGTGTTCAGCTCATACCGCGGCTGCAGGAAGAAGGTGAACTCGTTCTTGCGCAGGCCGTCCAGGATCTGCGGCATCAGTACGCGCTCGTTGCCGCCATTTCCGCTCATGGCTTCGCCGGTCAGAGCGCCATTGCCCGTGTTCTTGGGCAGACGGTCCAGCAGTTCCAGGATCTGCCGCACCTCGCGGCGGCTGCTGTAGCGGGCCTGCTCGTCCGTGGTGGGGATGACCGTCTTGTGGAACTCTTCGAGGAACAGTCCCGTCTCGCGGTTCATGATGTTCCTCAATACATTATTTATAATATTAAACAGGATAGACAGGATAACGCCTGCAATGGAGGTATAGAATGCCGTATCGATACCGGCCAGAATGGACTGTACGCTGCCCAGAGCGGCCTCCACCGTGACGAAGCTGATGTTCCGCAGGCCCAGCAGCAGACCCACGAAGGTACCCAGAATGCCGAGGCCCGTCAGCGTGCCGGGGATCTGGGCGATGACGCCTCGCCATGTGTACAGTGCAAGGACATCCTCGTTGAGGACCTCATCGATGTCGCTGACGATCTGCCCCGTCTCCCGCTGGTGCTGCACTTTCTCGCGGTACTCGCCAAACAGCTTGTCCAGCCGCTTCTGCTGGAAGAAGCGCTCGATCCGCAGCGCCGCGACCCACGCCGAGCTGCCTTCGGTCCCGGATGCCTTGCGGATGCTGTTCTGTCCGTTCAGCAGTCCGCCCGTAAACGAGATCGTCGGCAAAAGGCCATAGATGCACCCCGCCAGTGTGATCATACACATAAAGCCGACGATGACCATGGAAAGCAGGTCCGGAGAATACGCTGTGAGCACAACACTGCTCACAAGCAGCACTGCCACAGACAGGTAGGAAAACAGCCTCATACTTCCATCCTTTCTCACCATTGAAAGCACAAATTGAAAGCGCAAAAAGAAAAAGGCTGCAATAGTATCTTCCCCAAAAATAAGGGAAAATCCTTTTGCAGCCGAACCACCTTTTGGTTTTATAAAACAACTTCCAGAAGGCTTCAAACTTTGCGTCCTTGACTCACATCAAGTTTGCCCAGATAATTCAATTATATTAAAGGAGCAAAGTACCCTTACGATTACAAAAGACGCACTACTCACCTTATTCTAGTGCTTATGATACCATTCTTAAAGTTCAAAGTCAATACAAAATCTCTTTTGGCAGACTTACTAGCAATTCAACTTTTTAGTGCAACAGCAACAGCGTTGAATTGCATATCGCAAATATGCTGTTATCATGTTGTGTTATTTTCTTGACTTGCGATAGATTCGGTACTATTTGGTTTCTATTCTACCACGCTTTTCTCTGCCGAAAAGATGCCGGAACGCAAAAAGCCCCCGGAGAGCCTTGGGCAGCTCTCCGGGGGCAAGTTCTATGCACCGGTGTTCCTCACACCGATGCACAGGCGTTATTCAATTTCAATGAGGTTGGGATTGACCGGCAGAGCCTTCTGCTGCTGAGGTGCAGGCAGCGTGATGTGCAGGATGCCATCCTCAAACTTTGCGTGGATGTCCTCCTTCTTCACGGTGTCACCCACATAGAAGCTGCGGGCGCAGGTACCGGAGAAAGTCTCGCGGCGCAGGTAGCGGCCCTCTTTATCCTTCTCGTCATTGGAGTGGCTGCGGACGGCCTGAATGGTCAGGTAGCCGTCGTTCAGCTCCATCTGAACGTCTTCCTTCTTGCAGCCGGGCAGATCAACAGCAACGTCATAGCTGCCGTCGGCGGTCTGCTTCACATCGGTCTTCATCATGTTTGCACCGCGCTTGCCGAAGGTCTCACTCTCTTCACGGTTCATCGCACGCTCCAGCGCACCATCGTTCCAGAACGGGTCAAAGAAATCATCGAACAGGTTTTCATGAAAAATAGTCGGCATAAACATAAATCATTCCTCCAATCCCGGCGTTCGGGTCGGGTAAAAAATTTATGAGATGTGCATCAGGAGCGGAGTCTTCCCGGGAGCCTTGCGGCTCCCTCATGCCCCTCTCTCCTGAGCACGGCTTAGTTATAGCACATACTTTTAGCACTGTCAAGCGCAGAGTGCTAAAATTCACAAAAGAATAATACTTTGATAAAATCTCATGCAATCTTTTCAAAAATAATTCGTATCATCGTCTTTATGTAGCAAAAGCGCCAGGCACACAGTCAGCATAACGGTCCGGCCAGAGAAGCTCATTATATTAGCGATAACTCTGCTCCCCTGTCATATAGACCACCACTTTCTATAAGCAGAAAACGATTCTGAACCCCCTCTCCCCGTTCATACTGTATAGAAGAACGGTTTTGGAGGTGTTCCGTATGCTGTTGACCCTGCTGCAATTTTTCGCATCCAAATTCCTCGTGCTTGCGCTCCATCTGGAAGCGGGCAGTTTCCCCCGCCCGCTGAGTCCACAGGAAGAGATCAGGGCCTTCGCCGATCTGCGGGCCGGTGATTCATCCGCCCGGGAAAAGCTCATCCGCCACAATCTGCGCTTAGTGGCGCACATCGCAAAGAAATACTATGCTCTCCCCTCTGAGCAGGACGATTTGATTTCCATCGGCATCATTGGCCTGATGAAAGCCGTAGACACCTTCGACTCCACCCGCCGGGCGCGCTTCTCCACTTATGCCAGCCGGTGCATCGAAAATGCTATCCTCTCCCCAGCGCACTTTGGGATGGAAAAGAGAATCCACCTCTTTCACGCAATGACGCATCTACGTCAAAATGGATTTTTTGGAGTCGAGAGAGCGGTTCCTTTTTTCTGCTTCAGAGGGTGTCATGTGAGGGTTGTGGTCTAACCCCTCTCTACATCCTGCAGGTGCCGCTTGCCGGGCCGCACACCACTTCGGAAGCACAGGCGTTCTTTCATATGTACCATTCCTACTCCGAAATCACCAATCCATCCGACTGTATGCGCTGGTGCCGCTACAGCCTTGGTCTGCTGCAGAAAGACGTTGCCGCCATGGTGGGCATGGAGGAATGGCTCTATCGGGATCTGGAAAGCGGCGCATTTCACCGCAGCTTCACGCCCGAACTTGCGGACAAGCTCGCCGCCCTTTACGGCATCCCGGTGGAGGACGTTCTGAACGACTACACCCTGTTTCTGCACCGGGGCGGCGGAGACTTCCTCCGCAGATACCGGGAGGCAAAAGGCTGGAGCCGTCAGCAGCTTGCCGACCATGCAAAGGTCAGCAGGACAAGCATCCGCTGCTGGGAAAGTGGACAAAAGACCATCAGTCAGAAGTGCTTTTGCCATCTGGTGGAAAACCTTGGTTCCGATTTTCCATCTATGCTTCGCATGTGAGGTATGGTAATTTTTCTCCGGCCAAACGAAAAAGCTCGTCTGCAAGCCACGATATGTGGCAGCGCAGACGGGCTTTCGTTATGGAATCATTCTGTTTCAATTATTCTGATATTCGCTCTGACTTACATGGCGTTCCGTAAAACACGCAGTCGTTCTTCAAACGTTGCTTTCCATGCCGGATGCTCGGAGAATACGGTATGCTCCACCTGACAGACTTGGTTCAGTCCAATGTTCCGCACCGCTTCCACTGCAGCATCTTTTTGGCTCAGATGGCGTTTTCCCACGGTCAGACAGTTTGCGCCTTCTGGCGTGTCGTACTGCTGAAACGCCCGGTTGAAGTCCATCAGGTCGTGCAGACGGATGGGCTGATTGGTTTCGTTGTCTACCAGCAGACCCCAATTTTCCCAATGACGGTCGGTATTGCCCACCAGATAATCCAGAATGTTCATCATATAGTAGCTGGGAGCATCCAACTCTAAGATCTTATCCAGCGTGTTCCAATCATGGTTCGTGCAGTAGACGTCATAGGCTGCATAGGTCACAAGACTGTATCGCTGAGATGTCATGATTTTGCTGATAGAAACCGGCTCATTTTCAAACATCCCCTGCTCATACAGTACCTGATGGCAGTCAAAGCACCGGCAGATTTTGCTTGCCAGCACTTCACGTTCCACCGCATCCCTGCCGCCATCCTTGTAAAGATAGAATCCATCTTCTTTGCGCACCCACGCCTTGGGGTACAAGCCGCCCGTAGACAGGTCATTTGCCAGAAGATGGGCGTTTGTCACCGTCATTTGGTGCCCCCGCAGCGCAATATCCACAAGCGCATTGCTTAAGGAGTGTGCAAAAAGGTTGATATCCTCGAATCGAATCTTCTCGTTTTCTTCTTTCACCCAGAACACATCCAGCAAAGACAGACAATGGTAGGATAATGCAATCTGTGCTCGTTCCCTGTCCGTAACACTCTGAGATGCACCGATACTGTTCAGGATTTCCTTGGCGTAGGTGCGATCCAACGTCAACATCCGGGAGGCGCACCAATAGTAAAAGTTCGTTACATTATTGATGCGCTCGTCAAAATCATCCGATTCCACCAGAACCAGATCATAGGGCATGAAATCCTCGAGGCAGACCCTGCATTCCCCTGTTGTGCTGAGTTGTGCCACACAGCTTTCCCGGTGCATGATCTCGTAAAACATGGTTTTCATCCCTCCCTGCGTTCTGTGTCTTGCTCTGTATTTATATTACCTTCTTTTTTCACGGGACGCAAGAGCTTTTACTTTTCAAAAAGCTTTTTCTGCTGCTCCATCAGGACGGTTTCGATACGCTCTTTCAGCAAAAAGTGGAACTGTTTTGGGTAATATGCAGCGTCAAATAATTTCCAGCCATTTGTGATCCTCCGCCATTCTTCCCTGCGTCTTTTCAACAAGCAGAACCGGGTCATATTCCGGAACGCCAACAGCATCCAGATAGTAATCCAATCCCTTTCGTGTTTTCGGAATGCATCGGTCTGCCAGAAAGGCCAGGAAGTCTTCCCACGAGGGCGTTTCGTTCACACCAAACGCAGTATCCAGTATTTCGTCAACTTTGTTTTCGATGCAGATCTGCTCCGCTGTAAAATCTGCCAAAATCACGGTACACAACGTATCTCCGTCATAATACCGATATTCTTTCAGCTGATGTCCTTTCTGTTCTGCATTTCTGCGGAACAGTTCCGAGTCTGTTGATGCAAGCGGTCGGACGGTGATTTTTTCACCGTCAAAAGAAAGTTCTACCCGGTCCTCTTTTGAAAGCCCCATCGCATGAAGCCACACTGCCGGGAGATTGACCGAATACTTTTCTGCATTCTTTCCTGCTGTTCCCCCGGCTTTTCTTCTCATAATTTTCACGCTGCGACGATTCATGCACTTCACCTTCCCTTGCAAAAATAATACCATATTGGCCGCCAACAATCAATGATTTTATTTTGTCAGTAAAATTCCAAAAACTTATGTAACACAAAAAGCCCCACGCTCAACACTGCCTCTGAATCTGACCGTCTCTGGTCAGAGCAGAAAAGCATATGTTGAGCGTGAGGCTTTGTTTATCGGCTCGGCTGCCAGCCGGGCTTTTGGTGTTCCTTGGGTTTGTAAGTTCCTTTGGTAGTATCGATCACCGCCTGCAGCAATTCGAGCTTCTGCCATGTGGGGCAGTTCAGACGGTCGATTTTTTCGATCACATAGTTGGCGTGGGCGGTTGCGACCCGTTTTCCGAGTTCGTCCCATCCCTCTTTCGTTTTGGGGTAATGTACCACCACTTCAATGGGGGCACTCTTTCGCATGGCTCACTCACCTCCGATTACATCGCTATCACCTCATTTTTACGGGTTACTGGTTGTCCGCTATTCGCTGCGGTTTCCGCTCAGAACATTCAGAGCCAGACTGACCAGCAAAGCCATATCAATGCGGAGCATTTCAGCCTTGCTGGCATAGCCCATAAAGCGTTCGATGCGGGATTTATCGATCGTGAAGATCTGCTCCAGAAGAATCATGGACGGTTCTTCAAAGGCCGGGTTGGAATCCACCAGCACATGGGTGGGCTGGTTTTTCTTCTTTTCCGTCCGGGTGGTAACAGTTGCAACGATCAGTGTAGGCGAATGACGGTTTCCAATGTTGTTCTGCAGAACTACCACAGGGCGTTTCCCGCCCTGTTCCGAGCCGATATGCGGCTCCATGTCTGCATAGTAGATGTCCCCCCTGAGATATCTCCAATTGTTCGGCAACATAAAAATCAACCTCCTTTTTATGTAAGAAACAGCCGCCGCAGACGGATACCACGACGGCTGTTGTTCAGGAGGTAGAACGAAATTGTCAGTTTTTCAGCGGCAGGCTCATCTCACGGCTGGCACCGTTATAGATGCGAAGAATCTGCCGCATATGGCGGTTTGCAGAACTTCCGGTGTCTTTCTGTGCCAGCTGCGTGATGGTTTTCGGATGTGTCCTTGCCAGCTGCTGCACCAGCCGCTCCCGGCTGTACTCGCCCTCGTACTCCGAAAAGTTTTCCGCAATATGAGCAACCTTTTCGACATGCAGAACACGCTGATATTCAGCGCACGGGATCAGCAGCGCACTGTTCACCATCTGATAGGCAAACTTGCATTCAGGCAAAGCACTGAGGTTTAAATTTGAATTCATCATAATTTCTCCTCCTTTACGGTTTTCAGGTAAGACATCATTCGGTCCATTAGTTCAGAAAGTTTCTTTTGGCAGACTTTATCGATCAGAACCTCCAGGTGTTCTTGAAAGACAACATTCCATCGAAAAATAAAATCTTCCGTTGCTCCCTGCAGTTCGCACAGCATGATGGAGCCGGTTGCTGTTGCTTTATCCTTGTAACGGGCATCCACCGAGGCCTGCAGTCGGGCCTTGTCTTCTTCGGACAAGTGCCGTTTATGACCCTGTATGCTCTGAAGAAAACTTGGTGGCGCATTGCTGGTCGGCTCGATTTCCTCTTCCGGCGGGGACTCGGTGATCGGTGCCTGTACTGGCGTTTCCGGCTGTTCTGCCTGCAACGCCGTGTTGTTTTCCGTTGCCGTCGGCTTTTTCTTCTGCGGTGCAGGCTTTGGCTTCGGTGGTGGCCTGTTCGGCTTCAGGCGTTCGAGGACGTATCATCACGGTCACTCTTTTTCTTCTTGAGTTCCTCAAGAATTGCCGGGCGCTCTTCCTTTGGAATTGAAGCAAGCGCTACGATCTGTTCATCTGTCGCCTTGATATGCCCGGTCAGGATCTCTTCCTGCGCACCGGGCACCGCTTCTTCTGCAGCATCAATGCCTCGTGAATACTTTTCAGCACGTCGTACCGTCGCAGACCCAACACCATGTTCTACGGCGATTCGTTCGCAAGTGCGTTTTTCTGAATGGTTTCTCTTAATTTGCCCCCCGCACCCCTGAGAAAGGGAAACATTCAGGCGTTGGATTTGCACCACTCCATTGGCCTCTCAGCCACCCCGTCTTCTTTATGACCGGGCCGCGAATTACGGAAGTATCATTATATTGTATACAACAGTCCCAAAAAGCAAAAAAATCCCGCCTGAAAAGCAAAACCTTCGCTTTGCCCTCAGACGGGATGTCTTTCGACACGACTGTTAGCTAAATCAACCAATAAAGACCTCCGAATCTCTTTCTGCTTGGAAAAAGGTTTGGAGGTCTCTTCTTTACAATTTTTTCGGTCACCAGCAGCGTCATGGGACGGCGCAGTTCATCCTTCATGCCGTAAACACTCAGCATCTCTGCAGAGGTTCTTTGTCATATTCGCTGGTATGGAGTGGTTTCACTGGCTGCATTGAGCTTCTGATAACATCCAAAATGGTCCGATCCGCCGGGAGCCACGGAACGGAATCAATGTCATCTTTTGTCAGCCATCGTGCAGCTTCCGCTTCTTTCAGAACAAGATCGCCGGAAACCACTTCACACCAGAAGCAGTCCATGGAAAGATGAAACGCCGGATAATCGTACTCGATTGTACCAATTAAATCCTCCACAGCAATTTCCGTGTCCAGTTCTTCTTCGATTTCCCGCTTCAGAGCCTTCTGCGGGGTTTCGCCCGGCTCGATTTTGCCGCCCGGAAACTCCCACTGGCCTTTATAGTCGCCATAACCGCGGGCAGTAGCGTAGATTTTGCGCTTTTCCTGCATGGAGTCGCAAATCACAGCGGCCACAACACGAATCGTTTTCATAACGTTCTCCTTTTGGATTCATTAGGCCGACCGTCAGAAGTCCCACCGACATGATAGAACACCCTGTTTCCTGCTTTTCTTGCAGTAAGCAGTCCCATCTCATGGAATTTCATCACAAACGTCCGAATGGTTGCATACGCAGCGTTTCGGAAATCCTTTTCCAGCTGCTTTGTGGTAAACTCCTCTGCACCATAAGCAGACAGAACATACTCCCAGAGCAGCCGTTCTTTTTCTGTGATTTTTCCTTCCGCAAGAGCAGTTTGATATACCTCAAGATCAGTTTTCGGCGGGACTGCATCCACCTGCAGGCGGTTATAGACCTCATTGCAGAAGTAGAACAGAAAGGGAGTCACATCCGTATAGCCGGAAATCAGAGCATTTCTCTCCACGCGTTCGTAGGCTTTGTAATATGCGTCCTTGTTTTCAGCGATGTATCGGGAAAACGGCGTGAACAGTGCCGCAGGATAGCCCTGCTGAACAAGATACCAGAGGTGGAATAGCCGTGCAGTGCGTCCATTCCCGTCAAAATAGGGGTGGTAGTACGCAAAGGCAAAGTGCAGAATGGCAGCCTTATGCAGCTCATTGATGCCGTCATTGGCATTCGCAAAATCGACAAGACATTTCATGGCACCGGGAAGCCGCTCTGCCGGAAGTCCCGGTCTGGGTTCTTCACCGCCCACAATAAAAACCTCGCCATGCCGATAAAAGTGGTTTGGCAGTAATCGATCTTCATCCGGGAGATAATCCCCTGTGCTGATCTGATATAGGTGACGCAGATTCTCCTCGGTGATCGTATTCTGACGATTCGCGATAAACTCCAGTCCGCGCTTCATACCATAGATGCGGGCTTCTTGTTCATCACGAGGGGCATAACCATCGAGGATATAACGGATACTGCTGCGGGTCGAGCGGATACTTTCAATTTGAAAAGTAGCATAAATTTCCTCGGTCATCGCCGACAAACCGAAGTTTTGTCCACTGACAGGGACAGAGAGCAACTGCTTCATACCATTTGTTGAAATTTGCGCGAGGTTCGGCAGGTAAAACAGCTTATTTCCAGAAAAATCAGTCAACGGCAGAGGCTGCGCAAAGTTTTGCCGCAGCAATTCGGCAAATTCTTTGACGCTGACAGTCGAGTACTTGTATTCCATCCGATTGAGTTCAAACAAATGCTTATCTGAAAGCATTTTGGCAAACTGTGCCCCATCCATTCTGTCCACCTCACAGTTGATACTTATTGATACTATATAGTATCAATATACCGATTCTTTATAAAAAAGTCAACCGAAACAGGCCGAACCAACTTTTTTTCCATACTCCCCGTCAAAATTCCCGTGGTTCCGTCACGAATCACATCTCCATCGGCTTATTCCCCACTTCGTCCAGATACGCATTCAAAAATTCCGCTGCAAGGCTGTTGGGACGGATGTTTTCTCTGGCTTCCTGTGGGGTGAACCACTTGCAGCGGTCCACTTCGTGGTTGATATGCAGCGCCTTTGCGGTTCTGACGAAAGCCGTAAAGTTGCACATCAGCGTGTTAGACGGCTCAAAAAACTTGGTACGGTTGAACCGGAGGTGTTCTACTTCCAACCCGGTTTCTTCCCGGACTTCCCGCACCACGGCGTGTTCTTCTGCCTCACCGCGGTTCACATACCCGGCCACAAGAATATAAGAGGGCTTACCGTACTGCTGGATGAGCAGGATTTTCCCGGTTTCCTCATCCACAACAATCATGCTGACTGCCACATTGTACATCGGGAACCGGTATTGCTGGCATTTCGGGCAATAAGGCACAATGCCCTCTTCTTCCAGTTCTTTTTCAATCAATGCCGTACCGCATTCAAAGCAATGCTTCTGAATCATTTTTACACTTCAAACACTGTTTTCGTCAGCCGGATACCTGCTGCCGTCTTCATCGTATGTTCCATAAAGGTTCGGATTGCCTGCTGGTCGTACCCGCTTTCGGACGCATTGACGATATAATCTGCCTCAATCAGAATCTGATAGTCAATGCCGTCGATCTGCGCCGGACTATGGTGGTGCCCTACCAGATAGGCCACCCGGTCGATCTGTTCTGCTGTCATGCCGGTATCCGCCAAGAACTCCCGCACCAGCGGGGCACCCTCCTGCTCCTGATATTTACCATTGGTGTTGCCGTACTTTTTGCGGCAGAGCGGGCAGGCGATATCGTGGGTGATGGCCGCCACCTCCAGAATAAACTGCGTGTCTGCGTCCAGCCCCTCCAGCTCACCAATGGTTTTGGCATAGGTCCACACACAGCTCAGGTGCGTGATGTCATGGATATTCCCTTCGGAAAAGGCGATCATCTTTTCCATGATCTGTGCAATGGTCATCATTTGTTTCACTCCCGTTTTTAATACTTAAATGTTCACCTTGATAAACGCGAATTTTACAGGGTATGAATGATATGAGAAGCAAGTTCTGCATTTTCTTTGTCTACAAAAATCTCTGTAATATACTGAGGCTTTATTCCAAAAGTCCCGATTTGTGCTCGCATCCGTGTTGCGTCAAAAACACTTCGCTGATTCACATCTTTGGTTTTGCAATAGCATTTGATTCCAGCCGCTGTCAAAGCATCTGTAATACGGTGGCAATAGGTTGAATCCGAAACCGTTGCTACCTGTGACTTGAAGAATCGTTCCAGCATGGTGAACCTCCTATGCAAAAAAGTTGGACGATGAGTACTTGATGAACCAACGTAGCAAATTCCGATTTATCAAATAAGAATTTCCGTCAATTTTTCTCTTGATGTGGCTCGCTTCTAAGAGTAGGAGCGAACTGTTCTGTTGCCGGAGACGGACCATTCGGGTCGGTCTCCGGCAGTATTTTTGTTATCGCGTATTAAAAAACAGCCGGAACGGCTTTCTGCTGCGCTACATCGATGATGCCGTATGTATTCAGTCTGAGTTTTGGAATGACCGGAAGGCTGACGAAGGCGAGGGTCATAAAAATGCCGATGTCTTCCGCCACGCCATGTGCCTTGAGGGCATCGTTCAGCGCCTGCATTTTCGCCGCAACGCTCTCTGCGCTTTCGGTGCTCATCAATCCGGCCACCGGAAGCGCAAGTTCTGCCACGACCTGTCCATCTGCCACAAACGCAAGTCCGCCTTTGTTTTTCCGCACAGTGTTGCCAGCCAGCATCATATCGGTATCGTTGTCCCCTGCCACAATCAGGTTATGGGAATCATGTGCGATGCTCGATGCAACGGCTCCGCATTTCAGGCTGAAGTTTCCTAAAAAGCCAATGCCCACATGGCCGGAGTGATGATGCCGCTCAAAAACGGCCAGTTTTACGATGTTGTGTTCCGGGTCCACACCGGGAGCTTTGCCCGGATGCCGTTGGAACGGGATGATTTTTTCCTCCGTAAGCAGCTCGCCCCGGTTCAGGCAGATGACACGCTCCTGCTCCCCGCTTTCCCGAAGTTCCAGGTCCTGCAGTGTGATCTCATCCAGATCAAAGGAATCCATAACGTGGGAAAATCTCACACGGTCGATGTCAAGCGGTGCGGGTTTCAGCGTTTTTCCGTGCTTGGCCACCAGCGTGCCATTCTTGTAAACCTGTTCGACCGTAAAGGATTCCAGATCAGAAACCACAACCAGATCTGCCCGGTACCCCGGTGCTACGGCACCGCGCTGCTTGAACCCAAAATACTGTGCCGGGACCAGCGTTGCCATTTTGACGGCCACTGCTGGGTCTGCGCCCAGCCGGATCGATTTACGGATGTTGGAATCGATGTGTCCGCTGTCCAGCAGGTCACCGGGGTGCTTATCATCCGTCACCAGCATGCAGCGGCTGCAATAAGGCTCCCGGAACAGCGGCATCAGGGCCTCCATATTTTTTGCAGCCGTTCCTTCCCGGATCATGATGTATTGTCCGCGCCGGAGTTTTTCCATGGCTTCCTCGATGTTGGAGCACTCGTGATCGGACTGAACGCCTGCCGCAATATAAGCATTCAGGTCCTTAGCGCTCAAAAGCGGCGCATGGCCATCCACGATCTTTCCCGCTTCGGTGCAGTCGCGGATCTTCTGCAGGATCTTCGGGTCACAGCGCACCGTCCCGTAGGCATTCATCAGCTCCGCAAGCCCCAGCACACGGGGATCGCCGTAGTAAGGCCGGAGCTGTTCTGCGTTCAGCACCGCACCGGATTCATCCAGATCCGTGGCCGGAACACAGGAGGGCAGCATGAAATAAACCGAAAGGGTCAGATTTTTTGTCGTTTCCAGCATAAAATCCAAGCCTTCCAGCCCCGCAACGTTCGAGATCTCGTGTGGGTCTGTGACCACCGCAGTGGTACCGTGGGGCAGCACCGCCTGCTCGAAAGCCTGACCACAGAGCATGGAGCTTTCGATGTGGATATGCCCATCGATCAAGCCCGGGCAGACATATTTGCCGTGCAGATCAACTTCTTTCCGGCCATGATATGTGCCCACGCCCACGATCGAATTTCCGCTGATGGCAATATCAGCGGTGTCGATCTCATCGGTAAACACATTGACAATTCTGGCATTTTTCAAAACCAGATCAGCCAAAGCATCTCCTCTTCCTGCCGAGATCTGGCGTTTCAGCTCATCAGACTGCATAGAAACATCTCCTCTCTCTGAAGTTCGATTTTCTCACCTGTGGATTGGTTCTGCCATTATTCTACCACGCCTTGCCGCTGCGGAAAAGATGTCGGGAAACAAAAATGGCCCCGGAGGGCTTGTTACAGCTCTCCGGGGCCACCTTATGTGCGTTGTGCCTTGGCGCACATGACCGGCGTTTTACTCGATTGCAATCAGATTCGGGTTCTCAGGCAAAGCCTTCGTCTGCTGAGGAGCAGGCAGCTCGATGTACAGGACACCATCCTCGAACTTTGCGTGGATGTCTTCCTTCTTCACATCGCCCACGTAGAAACTGCGCGCGCAGGTGCCGGAGAAGGATTCGCGCCGCAGATAGCGGCCCTTCTTATCCTTTTCATCGTTGCTGTGGCTGCGCACTGCCTGAATGGTCAGGTAGCCGTCGTCCAGTTCCATCTGGACGTCTTCCTTCTTGCAGCCCGGCAGGTCAACAGCTACTTCATAGCCATTGTCCGTCTGTTTGACATCGGTCTTCATCATGTTTGCACCACGCTTACCAAAGGCGCCACGAGCCTCACGGTTCATAGCACGTTCCAGTGCAGCGTCATTCCAGAACGGATCGAAGAAATCATCGAACAGGTTTTCATGGAAAACAGTCGGCATAAGCATAAATCATTCCTCCAATCCCGGCGTTCGGGTCGGGGCAAAAAATCTGAAGCGTCCATTCAGAAGGGCTTTCCGGGGAGCCTAGCGGCTCTCCTTTTGCCCTTCCTCCTGAGCACGCCACTGTTATAGCACCGTTAATTAGCAGTGTCAATAGAAGAGTGCTAAAATTCATAAAAGAATAATACTTTTATAAAATCCTATGCAATCTTTTCAAAATTCAGTCGTATCATCGTGTTTTTATCATTTCTGCCGGTACATCGGCGTAGACAGATATTTCATGCCGTTGTCCGGGACGATGACCACGATGTTCTTTCCCTGCTTCTCCGGTCTGCGGCCCACCTGCACCGCTGCGTGCAAAGCCGCTGCTGCCGATGTGCCCAGAAACAGTCCTTCCGCCCGCAGCACCTCATGGGCCGTTTCGTAGGCTTCCTCGGTGCGGACATTGATGCACGCATCGTTCCAGTCTGGCCGCAGATAGTCGGAAAGTGCGCTTTCCGGCACATCATACGCCGGCAAAACGCCATCTATGATCTGCGCATCCGGGTGCTCCGGGGTCAGGCGGGAGTCCGGATGGGGCTGCACCAGAACCACTTGCAGATTCGGGTTGCGGCTGCGCAGATAACTTGCTGTGCCAAAGCCCGTGCCGCCGGTGCCCGCCATGCAAACCAGAATATCCACATGGCCTTCTGTATCATTCATTTCAACTCTTTGATTTCCGGGATGGATGCCGCTGCACCTTTGCGCTGCACGGCAATTCCGGCTGCTTTGGTAGCAAGCCGCATGGCGTCCTCTACTGAACTGCCGCTGCAAAGGCCCGCCAGAAAATAGCCGCTGTAAGTGTCCCCGGCAGCTGTAGTATCCACAGCCTGCACCTTTTCGCAGGGGACAAACAGCCGCCGCTCTGCATCCAGATAGTAGCTGCCCGCACTCCCAGCTGTCAGAAGCAGACGGGTCTGCGGGTATTTTTCGTGCAGCAGGGTCAAAACAGCGTCCGCTTCAAAGGTCTCGGTTCCGGCAAGGGCGCAGGCTTCCACCTCGTTGACACAGAGCACATCTTTTTTACTCCATTCTCTGAATCACCGCACCCAGCCATCGGCACAGGGTATCGCCTGCCTGATTTGCGATCTCCAGCACGCGGGCGTGGCTATGCTTGACCGTCTGGATGCCGGTGGCCATGTTAGTGATGCAGCTGACGGCCAGTACCTTCATGCCCATGTAGTTGCAGACCATGGTTTCCGGCACGGTGCTCATGCCCACGGCATCGGCTCCCATCCCCGCAAAGGCGCGAATTTCAGCCGCCGTTTCATAGCAAGGGCCCATAAAGCCCATGTAAACGCCCTCCTTGTAGGCAATGCCCAGTTCATCGGCGGTCTGCTTGGCAAGGTTCCGCAGTTCCAGACTGTAAGGTTCGGTCATGTCCGGGAAGCGGGGGCCGAAGCGCTCATCGTTGGGGCCAATGAGGGGGTTCGTGCCCATCATGTTGATGAAGTCGGTAATGAGCATCAGGGTGCCGGGAGCAAACTCCCGGTTGATGCCGCCGCAGGCGTTGGTCAACACCACCTTTTCCACGCCCAACAGCTTGAACACATAGAACGGGTAGCAGACTTCCTTCATGGAGTAGCCCTCATAGAAATGGAAGCGGCCTTCCATGGCGTAGACTTCCGTGTCCCCCAGCTTGCCAGCCAACAATGCGCCTTTGTGTCCTGCCACCGTGGATACCGGGAAGTTGGGGATATCCTTGTAGGACAGTTCTTCCGTGTCCGTAAAGTCTGCGGTCAGCTTGCCAAGGCCGGAGCCCAGCACCACCGCGATCTTCGGGCGCTTTTTCGTGTGCGTCTTGATATATTCCGCACTTTCCAGTGCCTTTTCATAAAGATGTTCCATACCGTTCTCTCCTTTTCCCAAAAAATTCGATATACTCTCTGGGTTCAGTATATCGGATTTTTCAGGCCGATGCAAGACGCCCTTCATCGAGTCTTATTAAAAACCAAGGAGCAGATACTTCACATCACGAGTGTGTTGTATCTGCTCCTTGGTTCTCCGAATGTCTTATCTCTGGCCGATGTTCCACCGAAACAGCTCATATCCTTCCCGGATATCCTCCGGCAGACGTTTCAAAGTCTCGTCCCGCAGTTCCTGCGGCATCCCGTAAAAAGCTTCGGCAATGCCGCCGGTGATGCAGGCAAGGGTGTCGCTGTCGCCGCCCAGAGAAACTGCATTGCGAAGTGCATCCCTTTATATCAAGTTTCGCCTTTGAAATCAGAGAGAATCATAGTATTGATGTATTTTCTCGGCCATCAGTTCCCGACGCCTTTGTAGAAAATCCTGGTAGTCGCCAATCTCCATGCTTTCAAATCCGTCTGGAATACAATTCTGTTTAAGATTTTCAGCCAGCCTATCTTGTTCTATGATTCCACCATAAACAGGCTTTTTCGTATTGCATTGCCCTATCACTTCAGTCATATAGTGGGCTGGCAAACTATCTTTAATTTTAATGTTGATTTCCTGTTGAATAAAAGCATAATTCGCAATTTGATTGTATTGTGCTTGCACAATTCCATTTTTTATCAAGTAATTTTTCGGGAACAAATGGTGAATATCGCCTCTGTTTTCCAACATGGACTCAATATCAATTTCCATCGACAAAAAGCCTTTATCGTGTGCCTTGACCTGTGCCACAAGGAACATATTAAAATATGGACTGCTCGCAACTGATGTGTTCAGCCGTTGAACAAGATTTACCTTCCAGTACGCCTCAGATAATTCGCCCGCCTCTGTGATATTCAGGTACTGCATCGGATCATCATAAGCAAAGAATCTCTTAATGTCGTAATCAAATGCAGACTCTGGCGAGCCAGAAGAATATCTTCCCGTCAAAATAGACAAAGCCAGCCACTTGCGTACAATCTTTTCAATTTGATTACTATCCACTTTTCGTTCACGAAGTGCAAGAAAAAGCGCATAGCCAAAGTTCAAAACATTTTGTGAACGAATCAGCGATTTTTTCACAATTCCTGCTGAGCGCACAATCATCAAATACCGTTCGTAATTTGTCTGATTTACCGCTTGCAGAACTGCCTCATGTAATTGATTGAACGACCTTTCTTCTATTTCGATCTTAAATTCACGCGTTTCAAAATCTCGACCTGAAAGCAAGCTAACCAAATCTGCTAGCTTTCCTCGCTTGAATTTATATGTAAATGCAACACGAAGAATATCCGTATAACATGTGCGATAAATCGGTGCATTCTTTGCAGCTGCCCACTTTATAGCTTCGAATTCCGGTCTCGCCGCAAATTCAGCATCATTTTTCTTGATTTCTTTCAAATCCTCCGGAGACTCCAACAAATGACAGAAGTAATCAATCGTTTTTCGGGTCACATTTCCATTATATATTTCATTCGAAGAAATCTTAGACATTGCAAAATCTGCTTGCGACAGAACCACACCCTTAGAATTGATTCGAATAAAAATTTCCGTTACACTGTCAATATCCAAATCTTCTGCCAGCGTAATAACACCAATGCTATTATTTTGTATTGCCCTCAACCGATTGATTGTGTCATTGATTTCCTGTGCTTTGTCCATAATTCCGTTTTTCTGGCAATATTCCATCACAAAAGAAAAAGAACCAAAGGACACATCCAGCACTTTTGCAATATCCGGAATCCATTTACTGCTTTTTTGATTTGCGGAATTTGCCACTTCAAATATTTCGTCAATGGGGTTAAACGCAATACAGACCCGTTTCCATTTATAGTGGCTGTCTAAAACCTCCTGTCCCACAATTGCAGCTGCCATAGCAGTAATACGCTGTTGCCCGTCGATCAGAACTTTTTTCCCTATTGCAACTGTTCCGTCTTTCAACTTTACACTTGGATTTTTCCATACGATAATATATCCGACCGGAAAGCCCTTATAGAGCGAATCCATCAAATCACGCACTTGCGTTGCGTCCCATACAAATGGACGTTGCATTTCCGGAATCGCAATATTACCGGATTTTATATCCGCCAAAAGCACATCCACCGTATAATTATTCACGCTATATCGTGCCATAGTCAAATTCCCTTCTATTGTATCATCCTGGAATTCTATCTAAAGTTGTTTTCATACAAAGCGTTATTAAATTTTATTTAATCTTATCACATCCGATGGGGCGGTGCAAGGGGTGCTCTTGTTTCCTGTCCGCGCAGCTATTATAATAATAGGTACCGAAAGAAGGTGAGCTTCCTGCACGACATCTGGAATCCATGGCACGGCTGCGTCAAGTGCAGCGAGGGCTGCCAGAACTGCTACATGTACTTTCTCGACCGGATGCGGGACCAGAACGGAGCCGAGATCTACAAAACGAAAAGCGGCTTTTCCTATCCGCTCCAGAAAGACCGCACCGGACACTACAAAATTCAGAGCGGCGAGCAGATCCGGGTCTGCATGACCTCGGATTTCTTCTTGGAAGAAGCCGACCCGTGGCGGTCTGAGGCGTGGGACATCATGCGCCAGCGCAGCGATGTGGTGTTTTTTCTGCTCACCAAACGGCCGCAGCGGGTGCGGGAGTGCCTGCCGCCGGACTGGGGCAGCGGATGGGACAACATCTTTTTCAATGTCACCTGTGAGAATCAGCGCCGTGCCGATGAGCGCATTCCCATCCTGTTTGACCTGCCCTTCAAGCACAAGGGCATCATGTGCGCGCCCTTCATCGGGCCAGTAAGCATCCGGCAGTACCTTTCCGCCGGGCAGATCGAGCAGGTCATCTGCGGCGGCGAAAACTATGATGGTGCCCGCCCCTGCAATTTTGATTGGGTCAAATCGCTCCGGCAGGAATGCGTGGATGCCAACGTAACATTCTGCTTTATCGAGACCGGCACCGTGTTCATCAAGGACGGCAGGCGCTACCACCTGCCAAACAAGCAGCTGCAAAGCCGGATGGCCTGTAAATCCGGCATGAATTTTCAGGGCAGGCCCATTCATTTTGACCTCGTGGACGACTGGGGCTACCCCATCCCACAGGAAGATTTATATACGCCCCATTTCCGCGCAAACTGCGAGACCTGCGGCAGCAAGTTGATCTGCAACGGCTGCAGCGATTGCGGAAAATGCTTATAAAATAAAGGAGTTCTATGAAGAACCAGAAGAAAAAATCGTTTCCCTGCAGAGTTTTTCTCTGGCTGCTGGCCATTTTGCTGGCCGTCTGCATTGCATTCGGCGTTTACGTCAGCGACTACTACCACGTAGACCCCGCCGCCGAGGATGCAATGGTGTCGGACCGCTTCGTGAGCGTCACCGAACAGGATGGCAACTGGGTCTTTGCGCCGGAATCTCCCACCGCCGGGCTGATCTTCTATCCGGGCGGTAAGGTGGAAAACACCGCCTATGCTCCCCTCCTGCACGACCTTGCCGAGGACGGCATTCTGTGCGTGCTGGTAAAGATGCCCTGCAATCTGGCCGTACTGGACATGAACGCGGCGGACAGCATCCCGGAACGCTTTTCCGAAGTCACAGACTGGTACATCGGTGGGCACTCGCTGGGCGGGGCCATGGCGGCGTGGATGAATCTTCAATAAAAAGCAAAATATCCCGACCATTTTCCTGTATGTCACAGGAGAATGGCCGGGACTATTTTTATTATTCCGCGAACCAGCACTCAATACAAATGGAACTTATGGCTGATCTGATGTGCAATTTCATCCGGCAGCGGGCGGAAACCGATGCAGGTCAGGGTCATGCCTTCTCCGTTTTCATCAAATTCTTCCGGCTCCAGCTCGGTGTGGCAGGCATCCCGGATAAGGAAGAAGTCTTTGTTTTCCACCAGTCCCAATTCCTCGGCAATGGTCTTTGCTTTCAGCAGTTGATTGCGGTTCTTTGCCCCGCAGATAGTTTTGGTAAAAGAGCCATCGAACCATTCTTCATAGGTTGCTTTCTCCAACATGATTTCTGCCCGATAGCCGGTAATTTCTCCGTCTTTCTCAATGGGTTCCACGCCCTGTCCCATGCCGATGGGGTCGGTGAGGAACGCCAGCGAAGCATGGCAGCACTGCGCCGCCAGCTTACCGGGAGACATCTGCAGATCTTTTCGTGCAATGATGAGTTGACGCATTTTTTCTCCTTCTTACGACAGCTTGATCTTCAAATCTGCCAGCAGATTCACCGCTTCCGGCAGGGAAAACTTTGCATCCTTCAGGCGGCTGCCCAGAATGTCCACCTTATAACCGGCGGCATCCCGGAAATCCGCCTTGCGCAGGTCACACTGGTAGAATTCCGTTTCGTGAAGCTCCACGCCCTTGAAATTCGCCAGCTGCATCTCGCATTTGGCAAACATGGAGCCGACAATTTCGTTGCCATCCGAAAAGTCGAAGCGGTTAAAGTTCATTTCGGTGAAGGTGTTATATTTCAGACTGCACTCTTTCAGCGTGTGAATGGGGTCTGGGAAGGCACCATTGGACATCAGCGGTGCCCACTCGATTTCATTCAGGCGGCAGTCCTCAAAATCCAGCGACTGCACCGAGGAATGGGTACTGCGCAGACCTGTGATCTCACACCGCACGAATTTGCACTCGTTCAGCGTGGTATGATCCAGTTCGCACTTGGTAAAAGAGCAATCCGCAAATACGCAATCGGTAAAGTCGCAATCCTCAAAAGCCTCCTCGGTGAACGACAGGTCAGCAAACCGTTCACCTTCACAATAACGCTCTGTCATAAAATTCTCCTGTCAGCGCAGTTCTTCCAGCAAAGCTGTGCAGCCCTCCAGCACGTCCTGCCAAGTGGCCTCAAAGTCCCCGGTATACCACGGGTCGGCCACATCGCCGGGGCGGCGGGTATGATCCATCAGCAGAGACACTTTATGCTCCGGGTCGCCGCCCACAAAGCGCGCCATATTGCGCAGGTTGTTGTGATCCATGGCGATCAGGTAATCGTAGGTTTCGTAATCCCTCCGGGTCATCTGCCGGGCGGTTTTACCCTCGCAGGAGATGCCGTGCTCGGCCAGCTTCCGCCGGGCGGGCGGATAGACCGGGTTGCCGATCTCCTCGGTGCTGGTGGCGGCGGATGCGATTTCAAATTTATCAGAAAGCCCGGCTTTGGCCACCAAGTCTTTCATTACAAATTCGGCCATTGGGCTGCGGCAAATGTTGCCGTGGCAGATAAAAAGCACTTTCGTCATGTCAAAATATTTCCTTATATCGTATCATTTTGAATTTTGTACACATGCGTGCAAAATTCAGTTCTGCTTCAAGAACTCCCGCAGCACATCCTCTGGACAGGGTGTATGGTTCGGGTACTTTTCCCGCAGCGGTGCGGCGGCACCATCCATAATGTAGGGCACACCCACAATGTCCAGCATCGACACATCGTTATAATTGTCGCCAAAAGCCATCACATCGGCAAGGGCGATGTCCAGAGTCTTGCAGATGCTGCGCACACCGATGCCCTTGTTGGCAAAGGTGGTGTCGATCCAGTACGGCCCTGCCACAGCGCAGTTTGCCTCTTTCCATCGCGGGACAAACCGTTCCGTGTAAGCTTCCACGCCTTCGTGCAGATACACCGATACTTTTGTGATTTCCTCCGGCACCTCGGAAGGGTCATGGATGATTTGATAATTGTTCCCGATGAACTGAATACGCTTGAGCATTCCCAGACCCCGCTCCATCAGGTATGCAGTATTCTGACCGGAAAGCATTACCTCGCCCTGCCCGTCGCTGCGGGTCCACAGGTCGTTGGCGATTTCTTCGGCCAGCGCGCGCGGCATCGGATTCTTGGCAATGCACTGCTCGTCCTTATAAATCACACCACCGTTTTCGCAGAGAAACACACAACAGTCTGCCACCGGTGCAAAAAGCTTGCGCAGGCTGGTATACTGCCGACCGGATGCCGGGCAAAACAGAATGTCACGCCGGTGCAGCTCCCGTATCTGTTCAAAAATCTCGCTTTCCAGTTCCTTTTTGCCGTATTGCAGCAGCGTACCGTCAATGTCGCTGCAAATCAGTCTGATTGACATTTTCCGTTCTCATTTTTCAAGATAATTCGGTGCAATTCCCCGGCATCCAGAACACGGATGCCTTCGTCCATCAGCATCTTGGCAAAAACACCCTGTCCGGGAATCTTTGTCCCGGAAAACGTTCCGTCGTAGATTTCCTTCACGCCGCAGCTGGGGCTGCGGGATTGCAGGATGGCAAGCTCCACCCCATTTTCTTTTGCGATGGCAAGGGCCTTGGCTGCGCCCGCTCGGAACTCCCGGTCCACATTGATGCCCTCTTTGTTCGTGACAACGCCCTGCACGATTTCCGCCGGGCACCGCGGTGTGGGCAGGCCGCCCAGCACCTCCGGGCAGACCGGAACCACCTGATGCCCCCGCGCAAAATCGCAAACCGCCTGATTGTAATTGTTTCCGCCGCTGTATTTGCAGTTTTCGCCCAGCAGGCAGGCGCTGACCAGAATCTTCATTGTTGCGCGCTCCGTTTTTCAGATACTGAATCTTTTACCTATTCTACCACGCTTTTGGGCATTGAAAAAGAGGATTCTGCTTTTTCCTATCCCCATACCGGGAGGTCCGCCGTAATCTTTTCTAATTCCTGTGCAAGAAACGTCAGCCTTTCCCTCAGATGGTTGTTATGCGGTGCATCTCCGTTCAGCAGATAGTCCGTTCTGACATTCAGGCAGGACGAAAGATCCTGCAGCAACTCAATCGAGCAGCAGCGGCTTCCCGTTTCAACTTTTGCAAGATGGTTCGCACTAATGTTCAGCATTATACTCAGCTGTTCCTGCGTAATCCCTTGCTTTTTCCGCAAATCGCGGATACGTCCGCCGAATTCTTTTGCATCAAATCGCATTGTTCAATCCTTTCCTTTGCGCCGAAAACACAAACAGGCCGAGACTCCTTTTCCGAGTCCCGGCCTGTTTTCAGCTTGAAGATATGATAACACTTCCTATTTATGATTTCTGTGACTGAATCACGCAAAGCGTTTTTCTGCCGTCTTCACCCTTCCCTCTGCTCCACGATTTCCAGACTATCCTGCCCTACATGGCAGAGCAAAAACAGCACCTGCACACCAGCGGCTTTGGCTTCGGCCAGTGCCGTACCAAACTCCGGCTGTGTGCTGACATTCGGCCGTACCTCGGTGATGCCTTCCATCTGAATCACGAAAGCCACTGCGCATTGATATCCCTTCCGTTGTGCCTGTGCCAGCTCGTGCAGGTGCTTCACACCCCGCTCGGTGGGTGCATCCGGGAAATAGCCGATACCGTCCACTTCCAGTGTGCAACCCTTGACTTCCATCAGATACTTTTGCTCGCCCTTTTCCATATAAAAGTCGATGCGGGACTTCCCATAGGTGAATTCCGGCTTGATATAGTCGTAGCCCTGTTTTGCAAGCCACTCTCCTACCACCTTATTGGGTGCCTGACTGTCCATATTGACCCAGCCGAGGCCCTGCTTGTGTACCGCCACAAGGTCGTATTTTGTTTTGCGTTTCGGGTTGTCCGACACTTCCAGCCGCACCGCAGTACCGGGCAGCAGCAGTTCCCTGCACCGCCCGGTGTTCTTGACATGGACGGTTTCCACTGCTCCATTCACTTCCACATGGGCAATAAAGCGGTTGGGACGGTCAACAAAAATGCCGTCTGCGATTTCTCTGTATTTCAATCTTTACTCCATTTTCAGTACAGGATTCGGGAGCTGTGTCCATCCTGCCTGCCAAGATACAGTTCCACGACCATCCTGCCGCTTTCGCTGTTGCAGAGCTCTTCCTTGCAGTAGCCGCGGAGCTTTCCTTCCGCTTCCGATACATAGCGGTGCAGCGGTTCCTGCAGTTCCTTCGGGATGCTGCTCCATGGAATGACATAGCTCATGCCCGTATCCCCCACATCCACGGTGCAGGCCCGCTCACTGTCCTCATCGGACAAAATCAGACTGACCAAAAACACGTCTGCGAACGGTGCCCCCTGATACTCTGCCTTTTGCCGTCTGCGCTCCGTCCGAAGCTCGTCCAGTGCCCGATTCAGGACGTTCTCCGGCAATGCCGCCTTGTAGAGCAGAAGGTGCAATTTCTGCTCCACTGCCTCGCTGTCATTTTGACTGTTGGCCGGAAGTTCCACATCTGCATGAATCGTGCAAATCTGTTTTTGCATTGCAGCACGCAGGTTTTCCAGTTTCTGCTGCCGCTCCGCTTCCAATTGCTGTGCAGACTTTTGATGCACTTCTTTGGTATCCGGCTGCGGTGCAGCACATTCATGTTTGGCATCCGACGTTTGTATTGACCGTTCGCTGTGCTTTCCTGCGTCAGCCTCCGAAACGTTTTGCCCTAGTACAGTCGGCACCGACACGCTTTTGGCACCGCTTTGTGCTGCCGATGCTTTCTGTGCCGCAGAAGGACGCTCCGTTCTCTTTGGTTTTACCGACCGCGTTGCACCTGTGCTCGTGCTTTTTGCCTCCGGCCTTGGTGTTTTCACCGCAGGAACAGCATTTTTAACATTTTCCGGTCGAACCCGTGTCTGCGTCTGCCAGAAATCGCTGCCTGTGCGCTGATAATAGGACTTTTCCGCTCGTTTCCGGCTGCTGCGCACACCATCACAGATCCACGAAAAAATCAGGTAGCGCTCCAATGTGTTCCAAAAGCTGCTGCGCCGATGGCAGGGTTTATGCCGTTCACGGGACGCATACACAATCACTGACAAGCATCCGAAGAACAGAAATCCTGGCGCAAAACCGATCCCTGTAAACAGCTTTTTGAAAAAGCCCATCTCTCACACCTCTTCCGGTTACAGCCTTGCCTGATACACCCGCTCCGTCCGGGCATCGAAGCAGCAGAAAATCACCTGCATGGCGTAATCCGCGTGATCTTCCAGCCACTGTGCCACTGTTTTGACTGCAATCGCTGTGGCATCCTCCAGCGGGTAGCCATACACGCCGGTCGAAATTGCCGGGAAGGCAATGCTGTGGAGTTCATACTCTTTGGCAAGGTCCAGCGAATTGCGGTAGCAGTCCGCCAGCTGCGCAGCATCCTCTGCTGTGCCGGAATATATCGGGCCTACCGTATGAATGATATACTTTGCTTTCAACCGGTAGCCCTTAGTGATTTTTGCTTCGCCGGTGCGGCAGCCGTGCAGCGTGCGGCACTCAGCCAGCAGTTCCGGCCCTGCTGCCCGGTGGATGGCACCATCCACACCGCCGCCACCCAGCAGACTCCGATTGGCCGCATTCACGATGCCGTCACAGTCCAGTTTGGTAATATCACTCTGCACCACTTGAATCTGATTTTTTACTTTTTCAGAAATCATTGTAAACTCCTCACTTTTTGAGCAGTTCCAACGCTTTCTCCATAGGCACGCAATCGGCATAACAATCCGGCCAGAGGAATTCATTGTAATAGTGGTAGCTCTGCTCCCCTGTCATATACTCGTTGTCCTTCGTGGAATTTGCATAGGCAGGAACGATCATGCGCAGGCCATGCTCAAAGCCCGCCTCCACCGTTGCATTGATGCAGAAGTCCGTCATGATACCGCAGACCATCACATCTTTTTCGCCCTTTTCCGTCAGATATTCCAGCAGACCGCTTTCTTTTTTGAACGCGCTGCATACGGTCTTGACGAACCGTCTTTCAGTCGGCAGCGGTGCAAATTCGGAATAGACCTCAAATTCATCGTCCCCGATGGAAAAGCCTGTACCGGGCCCATCGTCATGCTGGACATAGACGACCTCGATTCCCTGTTCGCGGGCAGTCCGGATCAATTCCCTGATGTTGCTGACAAACGTTTCAAACGCATACAGGCGTTCATCCACGATACCTTTCTGTGTATCCACAACCAGTAAAACCATGTGTAAGCCCTCCTGTTTTTCTTTGGTTTCATTCTACCATAGACCGTTGCTTTCTACAAGCGGATTCAAAAAATCCCCACAGGGAAAGCCTGTGTTTCACCTGCAGGGATTGATTCAGCCACCCAAGACGATCAGGATCAGCACCACGACCACTGCAATAGCGATCAGGCAGCCGCACCCGCTGCCGTCCCCGCCGCCACCGCCATTGTTGTTGTGGTTTCCGCCACCACCACCGCCGCCGGACGAGCCGCCGAAGTTGCGGTTGAACGCCGTCATGTACTGGGCATATGTTGAGCGTAGGGCTTTGTTTACCGGCTGGGCTGCCAGCCGGGTTTCTGCTGTTCCTTGGGCTTATAGGTGCCCTTGGTGGTATCAATGACTGCCTGATACAGTTCCAGCTTCTGCCATGTGGGGCAGTTCAGCCGCTCGATTTTTTCGATCACATAGTTGGCGTGGGCAGTTGCGACACGCTTGCCCAACTCTTCCCAGCCTTCCTCGGTTTTGGGGTAATGCACCACCACTTCAATGGGAGCACTCTTTCGCATGGCTCACTCACCTCCAGTCACATCGCCATCACCTCATTCTTACGAGTCACGGGTTGTCCGCTATTCGCTGCGGCTCCCGGCGAGAACGTTCAAAGCCAAGCTGACCAGCAACGCCATATCGATGCGAAGCATCTCGGTCTTGGCAGCGTAGTCCATACAAGAGGAAGAAGCAGTATTTTGGGCTGCTCCACCCTGTCCAATCCGATCTTCTTTGCATTCCTGCTGGGCGTGTGGTTCTTGCTCCGCTGAGCGTGGCAGCAGGCAGCGCTATGAACATCTTTTTCCCGCTGCCGGGCAGGAGGGTGTATATAAGTATCGAAAGGTCTGATCATACCAGTTTTAGGGGATGGTTCTGCGGAGTCATCCGTTTTTTCTTATTCAGATCGCATTTTTTCTGTTTTCTCTTGACGATGCCCCGCCAATGGAGTAGGATTGTGCTGCAAAAACGAATTGCAAAAGAGGAGATCTACCCCCGCCTGTGCAACGGTCACCTCCATGGCACAGCTCTATGACCGGGATGCTTCTCATTCCAGTGCGATCTATGTCCTGAGCACGCTGCTTTCCATCCTGACCATGCCGCTGATGATCGGGTTGTTTGAGCTGTTGTTCTGAAATACGAAAAAAGGCCGCCCGGCATCGTAGCAGGGCTGCCTTTACAATTACAAGGATGTATCTCTATGAAACTACTCAAACAATTCATTCAGCAGGAAACGGTCCTCACCGCAGCCGCTGTGCTGGCCGTTGTCTCCGCCTTTTTTGTTCCGCCGGATGCGCAGTATCTCGGCTACATCGACCTGCGCACGCTGGCGATTTTGTTTTCCCTGATGACGGTCATGGCCGGGCTGCGGCGGCAGGGCTTTTTTGATGGACTGGGACGGGCATTGCTGTCCTGTACCCACAGCACCTTTCAGCTGACGCTGGTGCTGGTCGGGTTGTGCTTTTTCGGAAGCATGTTCATCACCAACGATGTTTCCCTGCTGACCTTCGTTCCCTTTACGTTCGTGGTCCTGAGTCGTTTGGGAGCGGATGTCCGCCGTTCCCTTCTGATCCCGGTGGTCTGTATGCAGACCATTGCGGCAAACCTTGGCAGTATGCTGACCCCCATCGGCAACCCGCAGAACCTCTATCTTTACGGGAAAAGCGGCATGAGCATCGGGGGATTTGTGCTTCTTATGCTGCCCTACACCCTGGTCTCTCTGTTCCTGCTGCTGGCTTGGGCAGCAATGGTCTGCCGGAAAGCCTCTGCCGCCGCCCTCTCCGTGGATGAGCTTGTTTCTTCTTCTGCATCTCAGGGGGATCAGAAGATCATCCTGCTGTATCTGGTGTTGTTTGCCATTTGCCTGCTGTCCGTGATCCGGGTGCTGCCCTATGGCATTGCCTTTGCCGCTGTACTCGTCTGCGTTCTTTTTGCAGACCCGCACACCTTACGGGCAGTGGACTATTCCCTGCTTTTGACCTTTGTGGCTTTTTTCATCTTCATTGGCAATCTGGGGCGCATTCCGGCCTTTTCCGGCTGGCTGCAGGAGTTTCTGACCGGCCGGGAAGTTCTGGTGGCGGTTCTTGCTTCGCAGGTCACCAGTAATGTTCCCGCCGCCCTGCTGCTGTCCGGGTTCACGGCAGAGACACAAGCCCTCATCATCGGCACCAATCTGGGAGGTCTTGGCACTCTGATCGCATCCATGGCCAGTCTTATTTCCTACCGGCAGATCGCACGGGAGCTGCCACAGGGGAAGAAGCAGTATTTTGGGCTGTTCACCCTATCCAACCTGATCTTCCTTGCGATCCTGCTGGGCGTGTGGTTCTTGCTCCGTTGACCGTGGCAGATGACTTATGGTTTTTCTATACCCTTTCTTTTTGTACCCGCAGTCGCAGTAGCTTCCGCCGGAGGCAAGGGTGTACTGCCGCACAAAATTTGTCACGCCGCCCGCTTCGCTCATGGTGTAGTCCAGACGGCACAGGGCGGGGGTCAGGTCGTACAGACCCAGCTCCTTCATCAGCACCCACATCCCCATGGGCATCCCTGCGTACTTCATTGTCTGTCTCCAAATCCGATCTTCACGATCTGCATTTTCATCCTGTTGTCTCCAACCTTTGCGAGGAATCGGAAAACGCTGCTGACAGAAGGGTCTCTCAAATCGTTGTAACCCAGCATATAGCCCCGGCTGGACACTTGCAAACGGCTGTCCCATGGGGAAAGCTCGCTTTTCGCATCCGAAACCGCGAAATATGCTCCCACATCCTTGATTTTCGCCGTCCTGAGCCACGTTTTGGCGATCATCTTTACCGCCGTGCGGTTGGCGGCATCGAACACCAGCACTCCGCCGGGAAAAGCATCTGCCATCCCCTGCACCAGCGCCTTGACCTGCTGGGTCAGGAAGTAATAGAACACCCCGGAGGCAAAAAACACCGCCCCGCCGGAGGCATCGATCTTGTCAAACCATGCGGGGTCTTTCAGGTCGCAGGGGATATTTTGTTCCCGCTCCCCGGCGGGCAGCAGCTGCTGCCGCAAGGCGATAACATCCGGGAAGTCCAGATTGTAAATTTTGCATCTGCCGTTGTCGCAGGCTCTGCCGGTGTTATCCAGCCCGCAGCCCAGATTGACCACTGCCGC